>TARA_R110001606_G_scaffold54406_1_pt1 | contig 26532 bp, 42 predicted proteins | sample TARA_R110001606 | Tara Oceans TARA_R110001606 (sample SAMEA4398315) | marine metagenome | biome: Polar Biome; feature: [SRF] surface water layer (ENVO:00010504); material: water (ENVO:00002006), including particulate matter (ENVO:01000060) such as... | depth 5 m
ACGACCTTTTAAGTAGAATCCGTTAGTACCATATGTGCCTGTATATTTAACTGGTTGCCATACACCTGTGTCTTCATTGTATTCACCAAAGTCTGATGGTGTTAATTGTTGTCCATCTACTTGATGTACTTCTGTCATATAGCCATCATAGAAGTAAGTGTTAAACTGCTGACCAAAGTATTGAGTTTCTGTACTGGTTAAATAAGTATTTACATTTAGATTTGGTTGAGTGCCTGTTAATGTTTGTAACTCTCCATTAACATATATTTTTATTCTATTACTTGCAGTTGCTTGTGTTGTGTCTATAGATAAAACAATATGATACCAAGCAGAAGGGTCACGAAAAAGTGCAGTAGTATATACACTACCTCCTGCACTATTCCATAATCTTAACTTGTTTCCTTCAAGTAGAAAAAATGTAAAGTTACCTCCTGATCCTGTTCTTGCTGAACGTAAAACATATTGAGCTGTTCCTAAACTTCCTAGCTTTGCCCACAAACTTATGGTGTTGGTTGTTAAATTTCCATTTGTACTATTAGTCCTACTTAAATAAGCAGAAGCAGACGAACGAAAGCGTAAGCTGTTCTCTAGGTTATAACCACCACCTACGGTTGGTATGGCATTACTGTTGTTTAATAAACTCATCTAATCCCTTATACGTAAGCTGCACTAACTGTTAGGTAAGCATTAGTACCATTATCAAAGTACGATAGAAGGTAAACACCTGTTACATTTATAGTAGCTAAATCCGTAGCATTAATCTTTGTAGTAGCTGCTGCAGTAATAGCTACTGCTGCTGTGTTATCTAATAGTATATAACCAGATTGTCCTGCTGTATGGTTAGTAAAGGTAAGTGTTCCTGCAGAAGGGGTACTAGTAAAGTTGTTAGAGGTATCTTGATCAAATGATAAAGACGTTGTATTATTTGTAACTGTTCCTCTTTGTGCTCCAGTAAAAGTTTGATCTACATCAGTCTTAGCGGTATCCGCATCATATCCCTGTACTGTAACTCCGATGTCTGCATCAACAACAATAGTGGCATCATAAGCTTGTACAGTAGAACCTATTGCAGATGTTGGAACATAAGTTCCTAGATCACTAATTTGTGATTCAGTAACAGATAGAGCTGCTTGATGTTGTGTAACACTTGACTGTGTAATGTTAGCATCAGGTACATTTGCCCATGTAACTGCACTAGTTAAATTGTTTGTTTCAGTAAAGGAGGTTAGGTATCCTGCACTAGCATGATTACCCCATCCAAAAGCTGTATCCCAGTTACTTGCATTATTTGTTGTAGAGTACCATGATGATCCTGGATAAGTATCTGTATCTGTATCTGTAGAATTAACCCATGCAGATCCATTATATTTTAGTACTTGACCAGTAGATACTGAAGTAATAGTAACATCACTAACATCATTTAAGTTAGCTACAGTACTTGGAGTATAGCCTAATGCTCCTGTAACATCTGCACTAGAGAGTGTTACTGCACCTGTTCGGGTATTAAAGGCTGTTACAGACCCTGCAGCAGTAAAAGCTGCTGCGTTCCATGCTGCTCCATCCCAAAGGTATAACTGACTTAGTGTCGTATTCCAGTATAAAGATCCTGTTAGTAAGGCATCTCCATCATTATCTACAGTAGGTGCTGAACTCTTAGCTCCTAAGTATCTATCATCAAATGAATCATAACTAGCTGCAGCACTGGTAGCACTAGTAGAAGCTGAAGCTGCACTAGTCGCTGCATTAGTAGCACTGGTTGATGCTTCACTAGCTTTTGTAGTAGCAGTAGATGCTGAACTAGTTGCACTGGTCGCTGCTGTTTCTGCAGCTGTTTGAGCTATCTCTGCGTTTTCTTCTGCATCTAAAGCAGATGTTGCACTATTAGCAGCGTTTGTTGCAGAGGTACCTGCATTAGTTTCTGATGAAGTAGCACTAGTTGCACTTGCTGTTGCACTAGTAGCTTGAGTTGTTGCTATACCTGCTTGGGTAGTAGCTGTTGTTGCTGAATTAAGAGCAGTTGTAGCACTAGAGGCTGCCGCTGTGGCACTTGCTGAGGCTTCCCCTGCCTTAGTTGTAGCTACTGTAGCTTCTGCTGTAGCATCAGTAGTTGCATCGCCTGGTCCGCCAGGTCCTCTATAAATTGCCATTTAGTCTTCCTTATCAAAGAATGATTTTTTAGATTTAACTTCTTTCTTTTCCTCTTTAACAGGGACAGTAACTTCGGTATAGCCTGGATGTTCTCTCATTGCTTTAACATCATGTTCTGCTACAAATTCTACTGTATTACCTGAAACATTACATTTAAATGTTGCCATTGTCTTTTCTCCTTGTAGTATCTTTATACCTACTTAAGAAATAGATATAAAAATACCCCCTCCGAAGAGGGAGTAAGTTGCATTATGCAGGAACTGCTAATGCGAAAGCTGAACCATCACGTAGCTCTTTAACACCGAAGAGGGTATCTGCAGTATAGAGAGTACCTAAGTATTCTTGCTTGTATTGTGTTTGTGAACGGATACCAACTTGTTCAACTAAAACAGCTGCATCTTTATGACCCATAAGAGCCACACGAGCTGAAGCTGATGTAGTATCAGCGTTAGATGAAACAAATACTGGCATACCATATAGGTTACCGATTTCACCATTTCTGATTGTATTGCTACTACCTACTTCACCAACAAATGCTTGTTCTGTGTAGCGGTTTAGACCCATCAATGTGTTACGTGCTGATGGAGGGATGATAAAGAAACGACCTTCCATTGGAACATCATTGTCATCAAGACGTTGAATTGTTCTACGGATAGCAGCATCTGTAAGAGCAGCTTCGTTTGCTGAACCTGCAACATACTTAGTAGTACCATCGGAACCGATGAGTGCTTCGTCATAAACATTTGTACCATCACCACCAGAGAAACCACGACCTAATTGAATAAGTGAAGTATCTACTTGTTTAGCTAAAGCATAGCCTGCATCTTCTGTGTAGAATTTACGCAGTGATGTAAGTGCTTGTACTTCTGTGATGTCCTCGATTAAACGTGAGTACTCATAGTGTTGGTTGATTAAAACTGCTGTATCAGTAGTATCACCTGCGATTAGTGTTACTTCTGTTTCAGCTGCTTTAACTGAAGCTGAGCCTCTTAAAGGTGTAGGGATATGTACTGTATCTCCCTTTTTGCCTTTAAAAGCCATTTTTTTGAACATGTTAGCTGCAACTAAGCTCTTCTTATATGCAGCGATAATCTCATCACTCCATATTTCAGGGATAAAGGTTGCGGCTGACGTAGTTGTTACATGTGCTGTTCCTAAAGCCATAATAATTCCTTTCTAAAAAGTTAAATTACCCTTTTCTCTCTATAAGCTGCCATAATTTCATCTGACATAGCCTCATAGCGATCTGGGTCTGTTTGCATAAGTTTAATAATATCGCTTCGACGATATTTCTTTTTTGAAACAGGTTCATTGTTACCCTTTCCACCAACATCAGCTGCTTTTAATTGTTGTTCTCTGTCGACTTTAGAAGTCTCAGCAACTTTTGCACTAATGTTTTTTTTCTCTTTCCAAGTTGATAACAATTCATGTGCGGAATCGTAGTCATACTCAACTTCAGCTCTTGTGAAAAGTTCGGTTCTTACTTTAGAGGCTTTAATCCATTCTACAAATGAAGGGTCTTGAATTATCTCTGGTATGTCTGGATGCTCTGAGTTAAGCTTAGTCATGGTTTCATTACGTTTCATGGCTGCTTTAGCTTCTTTGGCATCTTTAATAGCAGGGTGGTTCTCAATCGCCTTATTTACACTAGATTTCGGATCAGCATAAAAGTCTTCGTCCGCTACTTCTGTTTCGGGTGTCGGGGAGTCTTTTGGTGTTTGAGTTTTTATAAAATCGTCTACCACTTTTCTTAGGTCACCTACTTCAGAACCTTGTTTACCAATTAGCTTTTCAGCTTCTTGGTGCATATTAACAATTTCTTTAACAGATTTCCCTTTGTACTTCTCTGGTAGATCATCTTCAGGGTTAGCCTCGTTCTTAGCCTCAACTTCTAGAGCTTCTGGTTGAGTTTCCTCTTCCACTACTCCATCATCAATAGAACTAGCTTCCATCTCATTTTCTAAAACTTCATCAATTAACTCTGCCATATTATTTCTCCTGTGCTTATTAGCATTTTAGGAAAGAATTACAAGCGGCTATTCTTGCTTTTTCTTCTCTTGTTGCAGCTTTTGTCTTCGCTTTTTCTCCCATGCTGCTGCTGCACCTGGGAAGCTTCCTGAAATCCCTTCTAATGAAATCCTAGGTGTGCTGAAAATTTTGTCAGCATTAAGATTGCATTTAGGGCATGAGTAAGTTTTTGTGTATTCTGTAAGCTCCTCGAAGGTTAAATCACAGGGCTTACAATAAAACTCAAATAACTTCTTCATTCTGTAACTCCTCATAAGATTGCTCTGACACTTGCTTAAGAGTCAGCATCCATTGAAGTATATCTATTTGACCTTTTCGTTTATATAATTCTTCTAACGAATCTGCCGTATTAATCTGGTTGTAAGAATCAAACATGTCTTGCACATCTTCAATTAGGTCTACCCATCCTTGGGTAGCCATCATGTTAAAACGATTCTCATAGTACTCTTGTAATTCTTTATCCACTATTGCACCTTTAATAAAACTGTGTTATAATAGCACTCTATACCTTAATTATACCATAAAACTAGCTGTTTGTCAAGCCACCCATGTCTTTTTTCATCTGCATTTCAACAATCTCTTTATCTTGTTCTTGGTTAGCTTCTTTTAACATAAGCTCTGCTACTTTAACCCTTCTATCAAACTCTGCTGAAATCATATCATCTTCATTTGGTAGGTTGGTTGAAATAGCTGTCAATACTTTAGCTCTAGTCTCTTCTGGTACAGACTGAGCCTCTGCCATGTTGCGTACAGCTTGTGACTTATTAACCTCAACTTTAGAAGCCACCTCTGCCACATCTGCTTGAGCTTTTTGCATTTGTAGTTGCATAGCCATTTGTTGCATTTGTTGTTGTTCAGGATTAGGCTGCTGTGCTTGCATAAGAGTTGCTTTAAGTTGTTCTTTATTAGGTAGACTTGAGTTATCCAGTACACCTGAGAGTAAGATAGGTGTAACGGGACTATCTGGTCCAAGTGTTTTAAGTAGATTAATAAATTGTAGTTGCTCTACCTCTCTAGCTAACATACCTAGGCTAGAATTAGGAACAAATTTCCAGTCTTGTACTGGGAAGTGCTCTGGATCAAATTGCATAAATCTCCATGCTGCTTTCTCTATGAAAGGGAGTAAGAACTGGTCTTGGAAGTTTACTAACGTACGCTTGTTTCTTTTTAGTATGCCTGAAAGAGTAACTGAAAGCTCTCCGCCAGTAGGTTGCTTTTGCATATTAGCGGTATCTAGTGTACCAGTAGCTTGTAGAAGCATATTCTCAAATGCTTGTGCTGTTGATATATTACTTGGATCTGTATTACCAAACTTAAATGGCATTAGGATCTCTGCAGGATTACCGTTAGTTAAAACAGACTTACCTGGTCTAATCTCTAGTCTGCTGCCACGAGGAAGTCGTGTAGCATCCATACCCATCATAGGGACAGTTGTTAGTGCAAGGCTGTCTAAATGGCTACGCAGTTGAGCATCAATAGCTTTCTGCATGTTGTAACCCTTCTCTGCAACACCTCTACCCCAGAAACGATTAGGTACTGTGTCATCTTGGTAGGCAACAATAGGTCTGTCATTCATCATGTAAGGAGACCGCTCTGCTTTTAGCAGGGCTGTACCATTACCAATAACAATAATAGCTTCTACAAGGTTACCAAAGTCGTCTAGTAGTTGATTTGAGTCTTCTTCATCTTCAAATAGCTCTGCAACAGCCTCTTCTTCTCCTAAACTATCTAGTAAGGATTCAGGAACTAAGCCGTAGTAACGAACAATGTTTACTTTATCATCATTGTACTGCTCATCTATCCAACTAGACTCAATGTCAGAGTCAGGAGTAGGCATAGCGTTAACATCAGCATTAAAATACACGCCACTAGCAATGTTTTCAGCCACTTTGTGGGCTGATACAAATTCTTCAACACCAACACCCATGGCATCATTAACTGTAGTTGCTGTTGGATCAATAAAGAAGTTTTGTGGGCTAATAGGCTTAAGTTCTACGCTAAGTTTCTTTCTTTTTTGTACACCGATAGCTACTGCATCTACTTCTGGCATATTTTGTTGAGCAGGAATAAGCTCATCTACTTCTTTTAGTGATAATTCACCAATACCTGTACCATATATAGAAGCAAGTAGTGTAACATCTCCTACTGCTTTGCGTAGACCATTCTTTTTAAAACATTCTTTCATGTAAGCTTGGATAACTTCTATATCCTGCTTGTTTTGGTCCATCATGTCGTCTTCAATGTTAAATAACGACCCACCAGAACCAAATACTGCTTCTTCTATCTCAGCTGTATGGTTTTCAATAGCTTGTTGGAGTGCAGGGGATACAATACGACTCCTTTCAGAGTCTCTTAGTCTGTCTTCTGCTGCCCATTCACCTCTCCAGAGTCTTTCATACTCTTTCCAGGACTCTAAGTAGTTAGAATCTCGATGGTCTTTCCAGTCCTCGACATACCCCATAACCCAACTTACTAGTTTATTTTGCATACTTTTTCCTTATTAATATCCTGAGACAACATCTAAAACTTCATATTCATCTTGTTCATAGTCTTGTACATAATCGACTACTTGTACTTGGTCTATATAAGCTAACGCATCAATTAAATCGTCATGTAGCTGTGAGTTTGGAAAGTTTACTAACTGGTCAATAAACTCGTTATTCCAGTCGCCCTGATTAAGTGTGACCTTTCCATGCTCAAATCTACCCTGTAGTGCCCAAACAATCCTATCGGTCTTTCTTTGGTTACCATGAGTACAATCATCTATCCTAAAATAGTGATTGTGTGTACGCATTAAGTCCATTAAGTAGGGTAGTGTTGCGTTCTTTAAACTCCCTTTCTCAATTCCAACTGCTGTAGGTTCATACTGAACCACTGCCGACATTATTTGACTACAAGTCTCTTTAATGTCCCAACGCCCATGTTTAATCTCTGCTATCCACCATCCTTCTTCCGAGACTTTAACGATTGCAATAGCTGTTTCATCGAGCTTCTTATTTTTGTTACCTGACTCTTTATCCACATTAATAAACCCAGCCAAGTCAACAGCAATAAAATAGCGACCATCAGAAGGCTCTGTTTCATCAATATGTATCCACTCCTCTTTAAAAATATCCCTACTAGCTGCTTCAAACGAAGCTAAAAACTCTTGTCTAAATGCAAAGGAACTCATTGAGCCTTTTGCAGCTTCTATTTCAGAAGCAGGAATTAGAGGATTGTCATATGATGTATAATGAAATCCAGTCCATTGTTTATCTTTTCCACTCTCTGCAAACTGGTATAGTTCATAAAAGTGGTTTCTACCTTTAGGTGTCCCAATAAAAAGGGCTCCACCTTGAACGTCTGCTAAGGCAGGACGTAGTATTTGTTCCCACACATTAGGTTTAATGTCAGCGTATTCGTCAATGACAACAAACGCTAAACCAACACCCCTGAGTGTATCAGGTCTATCTGCACCTTTTAAATAGATCTTGCGACCATTTACTAAGGTTAGTACCGAGGTGTTCTCATGGGCTTGCTTAATTACCTCATGCCCTAATTCTTTTAGTAGTCCCCACAGGATGTCTTTTGCCTGTTGGTAAGTCGGAGCTACATAGAACACATCTTTACTGGTACTCTTTAACGCTTCAATAAGAAGCATCCATGCAGCCAAACGAGATTTTCCAAACCGCCTTCCTGCTGCTACGATTCTAAATCGTGTGTTATCGCTAAATACTTCTAGCTGCTTTTCATGCAGCTTTACATTTAAATTAGTCATTAATAGTAAGGGTCTGGTATGTCTCTAGGATCAACCAGTTTAGCTTTACCTTCATTTATGTATTGTTCTGCTAGTCTATAGATGTCTTCTTGAGTTTCTGCTTTTTCTGCTATCTCTCTACCAAGACGATTGTTTACTAAATCTTGTTCTTTTTCTATAGGAGATTGTTTAGCAGCTCTTTCTGTAAATGTAGGAAAATAACCACCTGCTCCACCCATCCAAACAGGTATTAGTCCTGTCTCATGCCATTGTCCTACAAGGTTTGAAAAAGTAGGTCCAAATTTCTTAGCCATAGTTGCTTGCCAGACAAGATGCCGCATTGCATCGGCTTTACCTCCAACTAACAGGTCTTCGCCCGAATACTTTTCTTTAGATACTCTTTTAGCAGCATCTCCAGAAATTATAGCAAAAGGTGTAAACTCATTCTCCATCTTCTAGTTCTTCAAAGTCCCCATCAATTGTTTCTTCGTTGGAAGAGATGACAGTCTCTCCAACCCCCATAATTTGAATTTGTATGTTGTTACTCTTGTTCTTCATCTTGGCTAAGTAATCTGCAGGAAGTACTCTATCCATGACTATCTTAAGACAAGCCATCTGATCTTCATCCTCATCGTTCAATGCTTTATCTAGCACCTTCTGAACAACGTATTTACTCTTCTTACCAAGCATCTCAGCTAAGACCTCTTGCGACCTTGCTTTTTTACTCTGAGTTAGTATGGGTTTCTTTTGTTCTGCTTTGACAGGTCTTCCTGCCCCTACACGTTTCCCTCCCCGATTAGACTTCCTCTTACGAGGTTTGTCTTCGTGGATTTCTTCTGTAGAACCAATAGGTTCAATCTCGATAGAAATTTCTTCACTCATACAATAATTATACCACATCTCTTGACAAAAGTCAAGGACTATGTTAATACAAGAAGGATATAACAGAAAGTTATATAGAAAAGAAGTTTATATTATTTAAGAATATACTCTTTACAAAAGAGTAAAAATATGATATAATATTTATATAATTAGTAATTAATTAAAAAGTTTTTTAACAAAAAAAAACTTTTTTAATAATAAAAAAGCCTTCTGTTTAGGGAAGGCTTTTTAATAATGTATTACTTATTTATTTAAGATGTACATTGTTACTTCAAAACCGAATCTCATTTCTGTTGCTTGAGGTTTTGTCCACATAGCTATTCTCCTTTTGTGTTAATCGAAACTACCCCTATATTATACCATACTTCTTAATAAATCTCTTGCAGATAATCATTTTTTAGCCCTAGTAAAAAATACTCATGAAACTTGTTACGCGGAGGGTGGACACCACCTGACGCGAAATGTCAACCTTTTTTTAAAATTAATTAATGTAATTAGCCTGATCCCTATTTTCCCTTCTGATAAATTTAGTGTGATACATGTACATATAACTAGTAAACCAAACATACCCCCCCCCTATAAGTAAAACAAATCAAACAATCAATCGTGATAAGTAAAAACAATCACATCATATTAATTAATGCTTGACAAAATGAATCAAAGGTGCGGTACCCATAGCACCACCATAGCCAATGAATCAGATAGCCATTAAGCCATTGATTTATTTAGGAAATTTAGAGATTTTACATAATACTTTTACAATCGAAACAATCAAACTTATATAAGCCTTTCTCAGCGATTTAAATAATCTTTTGATACTATCATACCAACTTTAGATTAAATCGTTCTAAGGATCTTCTAGCTATGTTCATAGCGATATTAATATAATAAGGTCAATAACATTTGGGGGCGGTTAAACCTGTGGGGTTTTCCCTTGATGTAAACTATTTTAGGGGTGAAACCCTTGTAACTACTACTGATAAGTAATATAAATCAGTAAATAGTAAAATAATACTGGACTATTGTTGATTTGTTTAAATTCCTTTGATATAGTGTACTTAAGTTAATTGAGAAGCCCGAAAGGCTCTGACTTGTAAAATACTTAGTTTGATACGGATCCATGGATCTGAGATAAATTAAACCAAGGTCTTAAAAATTCAATTAACTACTCAAGGATAGCGTTACGAGTACGGGGTGGTTTTGCCATGGCATAAGCTCTAAGGACTGACTTACTAACTTGAGAGAATCTTAGATAGAGATTCGGGTAAAAAGAGACGTTTAATAATCATTAAGATTAAAATTATTGTGTATGGGGTAGAGATACCACCTAGGTCTGGAATGGTAAAAATCTTAGAGGTATGCTTATTAAAAGGCTCTTATTACTTAAATGGTATTCATTGAGTATCATTCAAGTAGTAAGAATTATCTTTTTTAACTAAGGGGGTTTTATGAATTATCAAACATATGAGAAATTAGCTCATGTAGGTCATAAGCATTACAAGGATACTAATTTCTGTACAGTGATAGCGGTTGCATCTGTTACAGGTATGAGTTTCGGAAAGGCTAGGATCAAGATGGAAAAGGCAGGTAGACCACACAGAAAGGGAACACTAACTAACACGTTCCATAATGTAATTAAAAAACGTGGATTTGATATTGAGTTTGTTTCAGGATATTGTGGGCATCAAGTTAAAACCATGGGAAAAAAGCTAGGTAAGGGAACTTATTTAGTAGAAATTAGAAACCATGTAATAGCTTTCGTTGATGGAGTTTGTAACGACTGGAGCGATGGTAGAAGCTTTAAAGTAATATGCGTGCATAAAGTAACGAAGTCTAACTGATGATGGGTTCAATACTCGAAACATGCCTTAGAGGGGCATGTCTTAGACATTTATTAATAAGGGGAACTAAAATGAAAGACATCAACATACAAAACGAACTACGCCCATTAATTGAGAAAGCTAGAAAGCAGTGGGTAGAAAAAGATTATAGGCATGAGTGGAGCGATGCAACCATACTAGGGTTAATAGTGAGTCACTACACTCAATGGGATGGGGATGCAATCAAAGAGGTTTCTTTTAACGCCTTGCATGATGCTAATTTTCACAGGGAGGCGGATGCCTTAGAACAGATGTTCGAAACGTGTGATAAAGAGCGTAGACAGGCTTGGGAGGTAGAAGATAACGCATAACTAAGGCAAGTCGAAACCACGTTGGAGGACGTGGTCTACAGTTTATGACTGTACTGATGAGACTAATTTTTAATAGGGGAGTATTATGAATAAAATAACAGATTCACAACTATGTATTTGTGCAAGTCCTGCGGATGTCTATATCTCATGGAGAGCCTCGAACGGGGAGTTTATAAAAGAAACTTATCATGAAGTAGGCTTAAGCATTAATGAAGCAATCGAAAAATTTAAACTTAAACACGAGGGGAAATAACATGTATAACCTTGCAACGCGGTCAACCTACTATGATATATGGGTAGATGGAAAATTTAAGGGGTTCATTGTAGTACCTCCGAACTCAACAGTCGAGGCGGAGGTTGGTAAGACTTTTTATAGAGACGTTGATAATTATGAGGCAATCGAATGGGGGGGTCAGTCATGAGTATGTCAACGTTTTGTTTTATCGCATCAATACTATTTGCTTTTCTAACTCTAGGCTTCACCATGGTCGGGGTTAGTATGGAGGACTCAGTTGCAGTATTCATGGGTCAACTAATGGGTAGTCTAGTAATTTTATTTATTGCAGTAGGTCTAATTTTAACTATGAAAGGAGAATAATATGCCAAGTCTTGAGGACAAGGTTAGAAAGTTTTTAGCAACGGGTCGCAAAAGCATCCCAGAAGTTGCCAAAGAGCTAGGGTACACCTATCAACAAACAGTCACGTTACTACGTAGCATGGTGACCAGTGGGGAGGTGGTAAGCGAAAAAGGTCACAAGCTGACTTACTACAGGGCGAGAAAGTCTTGTTTACTGGCTGAGCTATTTTACCCAAAGGATAAGATTTTAGAGCGGTTTACGATCAAGGGAGTTGTCTATAAAAAGCTTGACAATTTCCCTGTCGTGTCTTATGGTGGGTCAAGTGGATGGGCTGAGGTTAGTCGGTCTTATGATAATACTGTTTATTTAGGAGGTGAATAACATGGGAATAAAAGAGTCTAATGACTGTCATGGCGATGAGGATGAGATCGCTTTTGAACGTCAACAGAAGGAAGAGAACGATCCAAGGCATGAGCCAAACAATGATGACTGGGAGGTAGCGTAATGGACAGACAAGAGTTTTTTGAATGGCTAGAGACATGCCCGTCACATAAATGGGAGATAGTAACAGATGACTTTGGTGTAGCGAGAGTGTTATTTAATTTTAAAGAAGAGGAGGATGAGTAATGAGTACAGTAATTGACAAAGCAGAAATCATTGAGAACCTAGAACATGAGGCTCATGAGATGTTTACTAACGATGGACACTCAAGCGAAGAGGCTTGGATACTGGCAAGGGATGACGCTCAGTACCGTTACGACAACGGCTTATATTATATAGGCGATTACGAGGGGGATGACTAATGTACGAAGTTCAAACTTACACAATCTGTGATGGTTGGGTCAACACGTGGCATACCGATGGTACACCTACTGTATTTAAATCGTTTGGCGAGGCTTTAGATGAGCTTGATGAGCATCTAGCAGACCTAGAGGATGCAAAAATGGAAGAAGACAGAAACAATTTTCGAATCAAATTTTTGGAGAAGTTAAATGGCTAAATTTATTGTGTACTCAAGTGAAACAGTACTTTACGAGACTATTATCGAGGCTCCTACGGAGGCAGAAGCTTTTCTAAGGTTTTCTCTTGAAGAGGTAGGAGACGAGGTGGACAGGGTAGGTTTTCAAACTGATGGTGTAAGGGAGGTGCCAGAAGATGAGACAACCTAATCTTTTTTACTTAGTTTTGCTAGGGGTAATCATTGCAATTTTATTGGTTACCCTTAAGCTTGCACAAAAGAAAAACTACCATTGTCATGCTAAGAACTTTCATTTATATGAGAGCATCGAGAAGGGTGGCTCAGTCTTTTTAAAAACTAAAAAAGAATGTATTGACATACATCAAATTTCAAAAGGAGAGGCATAATGCCAAAATTTACTGTTACTTACACAGAAGAAATTGCTTACGAGGTGCAGATAGAAGCACCAAACAAGACGGAGGTTAATAAACGCTTTAACGATGGGAACTTTCCCTTTAGCTTGGCTAAGGAAGTTGGAGCAGTTATAAAGATCTATCACGTTGACGAGGTTGAGAAGAAGAAGTTAAACCTCTCTCAGGGTGATCCCTTGTAAGCATTGCCTTTTGTGGGTATTTATGTTATAACTGTTTTTGCAACAACTTTATTTACAAAAAGGATTACTATGAGATGTATTGCATGCGACAAGCTCCTATCAGATTATGAAAGTACTAGAAAAAGCGAGGCAACTGGGGAGTTTGTCGATTTGTGTAATTACTGTTATTCAACTATTTCCAAGGACATCATTGTTACTGAACGTGAGGATTTATTAACACCTGACAATTTCTATGATGATGATAGTATAGATCAATGAGTCATTTTTTAAGCAATGAGCGTTGTCCTAGGTGTGCTAACATGGGCAACGATAGAAGTGGAAACAACTTAGCTATCTATTCTGATACTCATAAGTATTGTTTTGCTTGTGGGTATTATGATAGAGGTGATATAGTTGAAAAGCACAAACAAAGCTTAATACCTAAAAAGCCTAGTAAGTTTTTTAATCGTGCTTTAAGTTTTGGCGATAAGGGTATGATTTATCTAAAGAAATACGGACTAACAAACAATGAAATAGATGACAACTATTTTTGGGATGACTCTAATTTCTTAGTATTTGATGGAGGAGAGTTTCAGAACGCTAGAAACTTTACTGGCATGGGTGCCAAATACATAACTAGAGGAGTGATTAAAGGTAACGAGAAAATCTTTAGCAAGGGAAAAGATTGGATTGTTATTGTAGAAGATGCAATATCAGCAATAAAAGTTTCAAGGGTATGTTCTGCAGTTGCTATACATAACTCAATCATACCTCTAGAACTTATTTTAAGGCTCTCTAAGCAATTTTCTAACCTAGCTATATGGTTAGATCCAGATAAACAAAAAGAAGTACTTAAAGAAGCTAATAAAGCTTCGATATACTTTGACAAAGTGAACATCATTTGGGCTAGTAAAGATCCTAAAGATTTCACAACAGAAGAAATAAATAAAAAACTACTTGACAAGGGGATAAAGGTATGACAGAATTAATTATAATAAAGTATTTATTAAATAAACTAATATACAACAAGTATATTAGTTTTATAATTATTAATAATAAAGAACTTAATAAACTATTATTAATACTCAATAAACTACATGAGTCGTCTTCTAAGGAAGACTCCACAGTAGATGATCTAGAACTAAAATTCTTTTCTGAATATCCATTCCTTAAGCCAGTCGAGAAAGAAGTCTTTGAAGGTATCTTCGAGAGACTACGGACTCTTGAAATTGACACTGACAGGATTGAGGAGTATCTCAAGAAACAACAGGAAGTAGTAAACGCCCATAGACTGGCAGAGCTTTCTTTAGAAGTTACTGAAGGCTATAAGTCTTTTCAAGACATCTTAGAGTACATGCAAAAGTTAGACGTTGAGAAACCCATGGCTGAAGAGATTGAGTTTGTAACGGATGACTTAGAGCTTCTACATACCCAACAAATTGCAACCAAGGGATTACGTTGGAGGATGCCTTGTCTAAACAAGTCTCTAGGTTCCTTAAGAAAAGGTGACTTTGGTTTTGTATTTGCTAGACCTGAAACAGGTAAGACTACATTCCTAGCAAGTGAAGCAACTCATATGGTGCAACAAACTGACAAGCCTATCATTTGGTTCAACAACGAGGAGCAAGGTGAGAAGGTGATGATTCGATGTATACAAGCTACTCTGGGAGTAAGCCAAGCCCAACTGTTCTCTAATATTGCAGGTTACAAACAACAATACTTAGACCTTACCAACAGGAATCTTAAAATAGTAGATTCAGCTTCTATACATAAGAACTATGTTCAAAAAGTTTGTGAGGCAATGGAGCCAAGTTTAATTATCTTCGATCAGATTGACAAGATAAAAGGATTCGAGGAGGCTAGGACTGACCTGACACTAGGTGCTATCTATCAATGGGCTAGGGAACTAGCTAAGACTTATGCTCCAGTTATCGGAGTATGTCAAGCTGATGGACAAGGTGAAGGAGTTAAGTGGCTAAACATGGGACACGTTGCAAATGCTAAGACTGCCAAACAAGCGGAGGCTGACTGGATACTAGGTATTGGTAAGGGTAACGAGGAAGGCATGGAGTATGTTCGACACTTAAACATCAGTAAGAACAAACTAGGTGGGGATGAGGACTCTGTCCCTGATCTACGTCATGGTAAACTTGACGTTATAATTAAACCTGAGATTGCTCGTTATGAAGACATTTAGAAAAGATTTGAACAGAGGAATCAAAGTAGAAAACCTTGTATTACAAAGAATACAAAAGAAGTATCCTAAAACTTATCGTATTGAAGGCTACTGTAAAGAGTATGACCTTTGGATACCTGAAGTTGAAAAAGGTATTGAGGTTAAGTATGATCCAATGAGTAACCAAACAGGAAACATTGTAGTTGAAATAGAAATGTTTGGTAAACCCTCTGCATTAATGACTACTAAAGCAGACTATTGGATTTTCTATGATGACAATGTTTTTGTTTGGATTAAACCTAGCGAGATTAAAAAATGTATTGAAGAGAATAAACTACGAACAGTTAAGTTTACAGGACGTGGTGATACTCATTCAAAAATTGCTTACTTAATTAAAAAGGAGTTGTTGTTCTCTTACGGAAAACAATCTATTAACTATGAAGACATCTAAAAAAAGAGTATGTTCTGTTTGTGGAGATGAAGGCAAAGTGTTTGATCTTAAGAAGTGGTGGTGTGCATTGGACTTTTTAACCAGTCATGGGTATTGTAGGAACCACAAGGAGAAAAAGAAATGACTAAGTATCTTGTTTTAGACGTAGAAACAACGACAGATAATAAAGGTAGCCCTTTCTCAGTCAACAACACGTTGTGTTATATAGGACTGTACGATGGTACAACTAACCATATCTTCGACATTGAGTATTCAGATACTCCATACAGGGAAAGCTTAGAGAAAGTACAACAGATCATAGATGACCATGATTGCCTTATTGCTTTCAATGCTAAGTTCGACTTACATTGGGTTAGGAAGTATGGCATAGACTTTTCTGCTAAGAAGGTATGGGATGGACAGTTAGTACATTTTATTCTTCAGAACCAATCTGCACCTTACCCATCTTTAAACAAAGTAGCAGAGCATTACGGGTTAGAGCAGAAGTTAGATGTAGTCTATGATGAGTACTGGAGTAAAGGTATCAATACACCTGACATTCCTAAAGACCTCCTAGAGGAGTACTTGCTTAAAGACTTAGAGGTAACCTACCAAGTGTTTACCAAGCAACTAGAGGAAGTCTCTCAATGTTCTGCACAAAGGCAACGCCTTATTAGTTTACATAACCAAGACCTATTGGTTTTAGAGGAGATGGAATACAATGGTATTTTGTATGATGAGCAAACGTCTATTAAACTTGGCAAAGAAATGGAAGAAGAACTTGCTAAGATTGATCTTGAGCTTGTGGGTATTTGTGGTGTGGCTGATATTAACTTTAATAGCAACGATCATCTTAGTTGCCTATTGTATGGAGGTGACATTACAATACCTAAGAAAGAGCTTGTGGGAGTTTACAAGACAGGTGCTAGAAAAGGCGAAGATAAATTTGGATGGGTAGACTATACTTATACTTTACCTAGATTAGTAGAACCACTAAAAGGGAGTGAACTCAAGAAAGATGGATATTTCAGCACAGATGAACAAACGCTTAGAAGTCTTAGGGGTACAAAAGATGCTAAAGAAATTATTGGACGTATCCTTAAACGGAGTGGACTTGAAAAGCGTAGAGGAACTTACTATCAAGGACTGCCCGAACTCAGACAGTCTCAAGGTTGGCTTGAAGGTAAACTACATGGGCAACTCAACCAGTGCGTTGCTAGAACTGGACGTCTTAGTTCCTCGAGACCGAATCTACAAAATTTTGATGGAGAAATAAAAGAACTATTTTTCTCAAGATACAAGGAGGCAGTATGATTACAGATGACGATGAGGCATGGATTATAGAAGCACAATCACGCCTTGAAGGAATTGCACACGAGTTTGGTATGGATGGTATCGACATGGTACTAAACCACCTTTCTCCAGGGACTAGGGACATGATTGTCCGTAGTTTAGTGGTGAGCTACTAATGTTAATTCAAGGGGATGCTTCAGCACTAGAATGGAGATGTGCAAGTTTTCTAAGCCAAGACAAAGTGGCTTCAGAAGAGATTTGGAAGGAGATAGACCAACACACAGATAATCAAACAAGGTTTGGATTGCCATCAAGACTGATAGCAAAGACCTTTGTATTTAGACTTATCTATGGTGGATCTGCTTTCTCGTATGCTAACGATCCAAACTTTGCAGAGGTAAGTAAGTCTGAGAAGTTTTGGCAGAAGGTTATAGATGAGTTCTATGCAAAGTACCAAGGGTTACATACTTGGCACATTAAGCTAGTGCAAGAGGCTATACAAAAGAAAAAGGTTACATTACCAACAGGTAGGGAGTATGACTTTGAGCCTACCATGCAGTATGGTAAAAAGAAATATCCTAGGACTACGATACTAAACTATCCAGTTCAAGGGTTAGGGGCAGACTTGATGACTATAGCTAGAGTTTCATTGTTCAACCGCATGAAGGGTAAGTACCCGAGTGCTAAGTTAGTGAACACAGTTCACGATTCAATCATTATTGATTGTGAGGCTAGTTTAGTCGATGAGTTATCTGCAATGATGTTGCAAGTGTTTGAAGATGTACCAATGAATTTTAAGAAGATGTTTGGAGTAGAGTTTAATCTTCCTATGAAAGCTGAGGTACAAATAGGTCCCAATTGGAAGGACATGAAAGTTTGGGAAAAAGCTTGACAACTTTTTTATTAATGGTATAATATTAGTACAGACACAAATTAATTAGGAGATATAAATGATAGTAACTTTAATAGACGTAGGACAACCCCAATCAGTTAAGACACAACGTGGGTCTTATCAGTCTTTAGAAGTAAGTTATAGAAACGAATCAGGACAAGTGCAAGGCAAGAAGCTTATGTCTTTTGCAAACCCTGCAGTATTTAAGACTATACAAGAGTATGTAAAAGATGACCGCTTGGACATTGAGACATTTAAAGATGACAACGGCTATTGGCAATGGAAGAACATTGCTAAAGAAGGAGAGGCACCTCCTAAATCAGACTCGAGTGCTTCAACCTCAAAGGCAACTACTCGAGTAACAGGCAGTAACTATGAGACCTCTGATGAACGTGCTAAACGTCAAGTGTATATTGTAAGACAGAGTTCTATCGCTAATGCAGTGAACCTCCTAACTGCAGGTAGTAAGAGTGTCAAGGTGGATGAGGTACTTTCAGTAGCCAAGCAGATGGAAGCTTATGTGTTTGGAACCCCCTCTACTGAGAGTGCCCCGTCTATTGACGATCTCTCTGATGATATACCCGTCTAGGAGAACATTATACTAGCCCTAATAGACATGGATTTAGTATGTTTTAGATGTTCTGCTAGTGCTGAAAATGACCCTGTAAATATTGCCATCTATCGTGCAGAAGAATTACTCGATAATATTCTGAACAAGACAGGTGCTGATAGTTACAGGGCTTTTCTTACTGGATCAACTAATTTCCGCAATACTGTATACCCTGAATATAAAGCAAACAGGAAAGCAGAAAGACCTAAGCATTTACATGCCATAAGAGAATACGCTATGGAGTCTATGAACGCTGAATTAGCGGAGAAAGACTTAGAGGCTGATGACATGCTAGGCATACACCAAACTGAAGATACTATTATTTGTTCTTTAGACAAAGACTTAGCCATGATTCCAGGTAAACATTTCCAATGGGAGATAAGTGGTAAAGGGTGGTCTAAGCCAGACAAGTTCTTTGAACAGACTGAACTAGAAGGCTCAAGACTTTTTTATGAACAATGTTTAAAAGGAGATACCTCAGACAACATCAAAGGTCTTAAAGGCATTGGTAACAAGACAGCAAATAAAATGCTTAAAGGCTGTACCACAGAGCAAGAGATGTTTAATGTAGTTAGAGGAGCTTATGGTCATGATGATGAATTCATTATGAACGCTAGTTGTCTATATATTTTAAGAAGTTTAGATGATAGCTTTAAGCTTCATTTTGAAAGGTTAGCTAATGGCTCAGAAACCATGGACTGAGGGGAGACTTAAATCGTTTATAACCTCAGTTTTAAGAGGAGGCTATCGTAGGTACCCACCGAAGTATGAAACTCTTAAGGAATCTTTTGTAGGTAAGAAGGTCAACAAAGCAACAGGTAGACAAGCTATGCACTATAAATGTGCTAAGTGTAAGAAAGACTACCCTGCTAAATCAGTTAATGTTGATCATATCAAACCCGTAGTGTGCCCCAAAGAAGGCTTTAAAGACTGGGATACATTTGTTAAAAGACTCTATTGCAGTAAAGAGAACCTACAAGTTTTATGTAGCAAGTGTCATGATAAAAAAACGGCTACTGAGCGAAAGGCTAGAGACAAAAAGAAAGGAACCAAATGAGTGTATTTATTATTAAATGCCAAGAAACCATTGAGTATGAGGTTCCGATTGAAGCTGAGACAGAGGTCCATGCTAAAGAAGTCTTCTATGCTAATATAGATTCAGACTTAGATGGTTACATATCTGATTCTGATTTTTTAATAACAGAGATCAAGCAAGGACACTAAGCTTCTTACAGGAGGAAGTTATGTTAGCTAATTTTGTGTTAGTAGTATCAGTTGTTAGTATGCCAACAGATTTTAAATACATTGGGCATTTTGTTGATTGCGATCAGGCAGATGTATATATGGAGTTAAACATACCTGACAAAGTAGAGTCTCGATGTTTGTTAGAAGAGTATATTTACTTACCTGACAATTTTAAAAAGAGAGTCATTCATTTAAGAGATAGTAAAGGAGTTAGTCTATGATATTGTTAATTTTTCTGTTGTCGTTATACATGCCCGTTGCTCTGGCAGATACTACTTATACTGAAATTGGTAGTACCACATACGGTAGTGACGGAACCACCTATCAGCGTATAGGTAATATAACTTATTCGAGTGATGGAACTACCTATACTCAAATTGGTAATATAACTTATAGTAGTGAAGGCACCACATGCACCACTATAAATAATATGGTTTATTGTAACGGAAGGGAAGAGAATGAGTAAGGGAAGTAGACAACGACCAAAAGGGCTAGTAACAGACAAAAAGCTTGAAGATAACTGGGAACGTATCTTTGGAGCAAAGCCTAATGCAAACCAATTTAACAATGGTAATGGGGCTGCCATAGAGCAGCACAAAGCTAAAGTTGAGTGGCGTGATGAACTTGTACAAGAAGATCACGATAAATATCTAAAGGAAAAACGTAATGAGTCCTAAAATATTACTGGTCGATATAGAGACCTCCCCAAATACGGCTTCGGTCTGGGGTATCTGGCAACAAAACATTTCACCAACAAACCAGTTGTTAGAGACTGGTAGAACCATTTGCTATGCAGCGAAGTGGTTAGGTGAAGACGAGGTAATGTTTGATAGCTTTGTTAAGACCTCTCACAAGAGGATGCTAAAGTCTGTACATAAACTGTTAGACGAAGCAGACGCTATCATTCACTACAATGGTGCTAAGTTTGATATTCCTACGCTTAATAAGGAGTTCTTACTTGCAGGTATGCACCCACCTTCTCCCTCAAAACAAATTGATCTACTAAGAGTAGCTAAGGGACAGTTTCGCTTTGTCTCTAATAAGCTAGACTATGTAGCTCAACAACTTGGTTTGGGAAAGAAGACTGCCCATCAAGGGCATGAGCTATGGCTCAAATGTATGGGTAAAGACAAAGAAGCTTGGGCTGTTATGGAAGAATATAACAAGAATGACGTTATACTCCTTGAAAAGGTTTATGAAGTTATGAAACCTTGGTGCAAGAATCACATCAATATGTCTTTATTTAATGATGAAGATTTAGTCTGTCCTAACTGTGGTGGAACACACCATCAGAAACGAGGGTTCTCTTATACCAACTCTAGCAAGTATCAACGTAGGCAATGCCAAGAGTGTGGTTCATGGTTTAGAGAAAAGAAAAACCTTGGAGTTAAAGTAGGAGAGAAATTTGTCAACATCATCTAAAGCCCTCGAGAACCAAGTCGGGGGCTCTCATTACAAGAGCTATGTAATACAGCCAATAGAGTTCATACATAAAAACAATATACCTTTCATTGAGGGGTGTATTGTTAAGTATGCAATTCGTTGGAGAGACAAGGGTGGAGTTAAAGACCTTGATAAAATAATCCACTATGCCAACCTTTTGAAAGAGCTAGAAAATGCTAACACTAAATGAATTAAAAGAAAAGCTTGCTGAACAGGTAGACGAGGTAGATTTAATACAAATATTGGGAATCACATCCTACGATCTAGTAAATGCTTTTGATGAAATTATAGAAGAAAACTATGATAGACTTATGCAAGAACTAGAGCTAGGGGAATACTTCCCAGAAGATTAACGATAACAGAAAGAGACAGATTATGGACAAAAGTCAAAAGATATTATCGGACATCACTATATTTAATAAATATGCAAAGTATGTCCCAGAAACAGAACGTCGTGAGACGTGGGAAGAGCTAGTAGAACGTAACATGGTAATGCACATTAGGAAGTACCCTAAATTAAAGCAGGAGATTAAAGATGTTTATAAGTATGTGTTCAATCGTCAAGTGCTCCCTTCTATGCGGAGTCTACAGTTTGGTGGGGCTCCTATCGAGCTTAGTAATAACCGCATGTTCAATTGTGCTTATTCCCCTGTCGACCACCCTGCCGTTTTCAGTGAGACAATGTTTAACTTACTTGGTGGATCTGGAGTGGGCTTTAGCGTTCAAAGCAGACACACAGAGAAACTCCCTGTCGTTGTTGGTCCGTCTAATAAGACACGAAGGTTCTTAGTAGGAGATTCGATTGAAGGGTGGGCTGATGCAGTTAAAGTATTAATTAAATCCTATACAACTGGTAAGGCAGACCCTAACTTTGACTTTAGAGATGTTAGACCTAAAGGCTCTAGGCTCATTACCTCTGGTGGTAAAGCACCAGGTCCTGATCCGTTAAGACTGTGCTTAGATAACTTAAGAGCAGTATTAAACAACTCTATCGGTAGAAAGTTAAAGCCTATAGAGGTACATGACATGATTTGTCATATAGCTGATGCAGTGCTATCTGGTGGAATTAGACGTGCAGCGTTAATTAGTCTGTTCGACAAAGATGATTTAGATATGCTCTCAGCTAAGAGTGGCGACTGGTGGGAACTTAATCCGCAGCGAGGTAGAGCTAATAACTCTGTGTCGTTAAACAGAGAGACCATGACAGAAGCAGAGTGGAAGACACTATGGAAACGTGTAGAAGATTCAGGTTCAGGAGAACCAGGAGTGTTCTGGACTAATAACCATGATGTTGGAACTAACCCTTGTGCTGAGATTAGCTTACGCCCTAACTCCTATTGTAATCTAGTAGAAGTAAACGTAAGTGATGTTAAGACACAAAAAGAATTAAACAATAGAGTTAAAGCCGCAACTTTTATTGGCACTCTACAAGCAGGTTACACAGACTTCCATTATCTACGGAGTGTGTGGAAAGAAACTTCAGAAGAAGATGCCTTGTTAGGTGTAAGTATGACCGGCATTGCTTCTGCAGGAGTCTTGGAGCTAGACTTAAACGAAGCTTCAGCAGTAACTAAACTAGAGAATACTCGTGTGGCTAACCTCATAGGCATTAACGAGTCTGCTAGGATCACGACAGTGAAGCCTGCAGGTACAACTAGTCTTGTATTAGGATCTAGTTCAGGTATCCATGCTTGGCATAATGATTATTATATTAGACGTATGAGGGTTGGTAAGAATGAACCTTTATATACTTATATGATAAACACTGTTCCTCAGCTTATCGAGGATTGCCAATTTAAACCTCATCTTGAGGCTGTTATGTCGTTCCCACAGAAGGCACCAGACAATGCCATCTTAAGAACAGAATCATATAAAGCTATTTTAGAAAGAGTTAAAAGGTTTAATTTAGAATGGATAGATGGTGGTCATAATCATGGAGACAATAAACACAATGTATCGTGTACTATCTCTTTGAAAGACAACCAGTGGGAATCATGTGGTAAATGGATGTGGGAGAATCGTCATAACTACACGGGTATCTCTGTGCTACCTTATGATGGTGGAACTTATATTCAGGCACCATTTGAAGATTGTGATAAGGCTACATTTGATAGGCTATATAAATACCTCAAAAGTATAGACTTAACAAAAGTAATCGAACACGATGATTTAACAGAAGCTAAAGATAATTTAGCTTGTTCAGGAGGTTCATGTGAATTATGATGATAACTTTCTACCCTATTTATGGATTGTCTCTAGGTTTTCAAGTAACTGGAGGTAATACAGAAGATGGGCAAGCAGTAAATGTCCTTTTATTAGACATTTTGTTATTTACGCTACAATTTGCATGGATCTCTCAAAAAGAGCTTCCATAATCGCTCTCTGTTGCGTTATTTTAAGTAAGCCTATGTTGTGGTATCAAAATATTAGATATTGCGTCATAGGCTCTTAAAATGTGTTTAAAGCATAAAAAGCTTTTCTCCAGTAACTTCTTCTTTTACTTTTGGAGTTTGTCCTACAGTAGCTCCAATTAAACCATCTTTAATTGTATCTGCAATAAATTGTTTAGTTTTTTCATTTCTCATGGTCTTAGGAATAGAGTTTATCTTACTTTCTAAATTTCTACTTAGTTTTATTATCTCATCTCTACTCATAACCCCTGCATCTTCTAGCATTGGTCTAATTCTAAACCATTCAGACATCAGGTCATCCGCATTTAAGTTCCCTCCTGCAGTCACTTTACCTCTTACACCCTTATTAAGAGTGAACTTAGTCCCAAAGTCAGAGAAATGCCTATTAACTGCTTTTATTAACATCTCCTTACCTCCCTCAAAGTTTCTAATATTATTAAGAGCAAAGTTAACCTCTTGAGATCCTTTCTTAAACTCACTAAGAATTAAAGTAGGAATTGAGTCTGCAGCGGTAGCTCCAAATTCCAGTCTCTCTGCTGCTTTAAGAGCATTGTAACCTTCTGCATTTGTATTCTTTGTTACATAGTTATCAAAGTGGTACCTAAGAGCTTTTTGAGTATCAACAGAAATGTCCATTATTTCTTCTACTTTACCACCAGTTTGTTTTTTGCCCATTCTTAATCCTCTATTTTGAATAAAGTTTAAAATATCCGAAATAGCATTTTCACTTACTTTCTTATTGGGGCTTTGTTGATTAGACATAATTTGTTTAATTTTCTTTACTTCAGAAGGAGATACTTTCCCTCTTTGAACTAAAGCATCTAGATCATCTAATAGTAAACTAAAATCATCAGAGTGAAAGAAGATATCAGGTACCGCTACTTCTACAGGCTTACCTCGCACTATAATAGTCTTTGTAACATTGCCCTTAGCAGTTCTATCAATCGCCTCTAGCATATTTTTTCTTAAGATGTTTGATACAGTTAAGTCTGAATCTCCCATAATATTATATTGGTTACGAAGTTGAAGCTGAGTAGCTTCTGCATTTAGAGTCGAAGCAGACCCTTTAAATCCTTCATTACCAAATAGCTTTTGCTTTGTCCTATACTTTACTCTATCTTGGAATGTTTTAGGTTTTAGTAGATTAGCCACTCCTTCTAGTACTGGAGTTCCTTTTAATAGCTTAGGATTAAGGATCATAGACCCTACTTGCCGAATCCAAGCAGGGGCAAACCCTCCTGCAAATTCAGCACCAAACTGTGTAGCACGACTTGTCCCTGCCATTCTAGCAAACTCTCCTGCAACACCACCTGCAGTTCCTGCAACACCACCTGCTACAGCTCCTGGAGGTCCACCAAGAACTCCTCCAATTCCTGCTCCTAAACCTGCACTGGTTGCAACCCTTCCCATACTAAACTCTTCAGGAGGTTGCTCTTCAAATAGGTAGTCACTTACTTTTTCAGGAACAGTTGCAGCCTCTTTTGCTAACTCTGTACCTGATTTAGGTCTATTCATAAGCTCATCAATTATCTCAGCATCAGAAAATCCTGCATCTACTGCTCCTTGATAATTATATTTATTTTCATCTGATAAAAACTTAGCTATTTCAACATCGTCATAGCCTGCTTTCCTAGCTTCTGTAACGTCAAACCCTGCCATTATTTAGACTCCTTTTTTGGGTAAAAGTCTGCAAGAGACCCTTTTTTCTCTTTTACAGGTAAATTTCTATTTGGAAGCTCAAACTTAGCATCAGGGAACTCTTCTCTAAATTCTTTAGCAGAGGTAGCAACCTGACCTTCCCATTTATTTGCAGCTGTTTCGTAAGTTTCAAGAATTTTAAATAGTTGGGCTTTTAGGGCATCAGGTTTTTGAGCTGTGTCTAAACTACCTAGAGTAGATTGAAGCATTTTTAATTCAAGAACAGCTACTTGACCTAAAGCACCTCCCGTAGGAGACTCATCCCTCATTTTTTGTAGTCTATCAAAACCAATATTAGCAACAATTTGATCTATTGCTGCCCTTAATTTTACAGCTTCTGACCCAGGAATTACAGCAAGAACAGATCCCATTCCTGCCGTAAATGGATTTACTAAGCTTATAGCCTTTTTAATTTCATTAGCAACTTGTTGGTTATTTGGAAGTTTTCCAATAGCAGCATTAATTTCATTTTTCTTTTCCCCTAAAGCTTTTTTATACCCAGGAGAACCCTGAATCCAAGTATATTTATTCTCTGCCGCATCATACTGCATGTCACCTTTTTTAGCATTTACCGCATTAATAAAGTCTTGTGCTTTCTCTTTATCTGCCGCAGTAGCATTAGGGTCAGCTATAGTTCTTAATGCGTCAGCCTCGTCTTGAGCAGTTGTAGTATCTTTTTTCTCAAGAAGCTTATTTACCGCTATTTGGTAGTCATCGACATCTTGCTTTAATAAAGGATTAAGAGGATCTAGCTTAAGTCTCTCTTGTGCCTTAGCCAAAGCTCCCTTAGCCTTTTCAAGATTAGTCAGCCCTGTTACCGAGTCAGCTCTTCTAGCTTTTTCTAGATCAGCTTTATTTTTATTGTATTTTTGAGCCTCTTGATACCCTATAATTGTGGCTTCACTTGCTTCATTTTGAAACCCTGCATCAGAAAGCTGTTGGGCTAAAGCAGGAAAAAATGTATTTGGGTCTTTTAAGTCCTCTTCACCTAAAGTATCTCTAAGCTTTTTTTGAATACCCTGCATAGTTACAGCTTTAGTTAATTCAGGGTCTTCTGTAGGAAAAACTTTATTTAATCCTTGAGCTAAGGCAACGCCTAAGACTCCTCCAACATTACCTTTGGCTCCAAAAGCCCCATAGAGCCCTTGGTATTTTTGTTCATCTTTAAGTTGTACTTGTTCTGGGCTTAACCCAAATAATGTATTTACAATCTCAGCCATT
>TARA_R110001606_G_scaffold92017_3_pt1 | contig 26434 bp, 23 predicted proteins | sample TARA_R110001606 | Tara Oceans TARA_R110001606 (sample SAMEA4398315) | marine metagenome | biome: Polar Biome; feature: [SRF] surface water layer (ENVO:00010504); material: water (ENVO:00002006), including particulate matter (ENVO:01000060) such as... | depth 5 m
CAACATTAATCGGCTTTAATGGATATTCTGTGTTTTCAATCTTGAGTAAGCTTGAGTTTGGATTACAAAAAGCTTGTATTACTTCTTCATGCAGCGGCTCTGAGTAAGGCCAAATAAAACTGCGCCCTTGCACATTTTTATAAGGAGGTAGTAAGGCAAAGTCCTCTCCTCGTCTAAGTGCGTCAACACCGCGCTTCCAAGGTACTGGTTGCAACTCTATAATATATTTTTCACTGATCAAATCGGCAGCTTGACGAACTACATCAACATATAAACCCACTAACTCACCGTCTTTAAGGTAAGAATATGGGGGATAACTATCATCGACTAATATCACAACACGATAGCTTGGTTTGGCCACTACCTGTATTGTAAAAAAGAAAGCAAACAGCAGAAATACAATTCTTTTCGGCCCATTCCACTGTATTATTTGCCAACTCGATTCCATTAAACAACACCTAAATAAATAATCACTGGTTATTAGCGCAGTCAGATTCATATTTTTTACAAATCTTACCATCCCCAAATATTATACCTACTGAAACGCTAAAATAACAAAAGCATAAGGCTTACTCTTATTATTACGATAAGCGTACGACAAGGACCATCTAAGTGCCGGACTTTCTAGGCCATTAACGACCGATTTAATCGCGCAGGACTGCAAATCTATAAACGAGCTAGTCCCTCCCTGAATTATAGATAGAGAAAACTGAACTAAGCAGCAAATAAAATCAAACGCTAATTAGACGTTTATATCTATATAAATTATAGTAATAGCATTAAAAGTGCTAAAAAATCACATGGAGGCGCCATGACGGCAAATTTTAGCGATGTGCTTTTGGATCAAAAAGATAATTCGTCAATCGATGCTAAATTGACAAATTTGCTGGGATTAGTGCGCAAACATTTAAATATGGATGTTGCTTTTATTTCAGAGTTTATTAACGATGAACGCGTTTTCAAAGTTGTCGATAATCCATCAGCAAATAAAACGGTTAAAGTGGGCAATTCCGATCCTATTAATGAAACATATTGCCATAAAATCACTGAGAAACAGCTTAGCCCTATTATTACCAATTCAAAAATAAATCCAATTACTCAAATAATGCCAGTAACCGACAAGTTAAACATAGGCGCTTATATTGGTGTGCCTATCAATCTTTCAAATGGTAAATTATATGGTACGTTTTGTTGTTACAAATCGCATCATGATGAAAGCTAAAACGAGCGGGACTTGTCTTTTTTAAACATGATCTCTGAAATTGCAACTGGATTAATTGAAAAAAACCTGCATAACACTGCATTGCATAGCCAAACCAAATTAGCAATTGATGAGGTTATTGCAAGCAACAGTATAAGTATTTATTTTCAGCCTATTTTTAATCTATTTAGTAATGAAATTGCGGGCTTTGAATCACTGTCGCGCTTTTTTACCAAACCTTATAAAATACCTGATCTCTGGTTTAAAGAGGCAACAGATGTGGGCCTAGGTGAATCTCTGGAAATGCTGGCGATAAAAAACAGCCTCGCCTATATTGCGCAATTTAATGACACCACTTATATCGCCATTAATTGTTCACCATCCCATATACTCTCGGGTGCACTTGAATATACTCTGCAAGGAGCCGATTGTTCAAGGTTGGTATTAGAAATAACTGAACATTCACCAATATCAGACTATACAGTAATGCGAGCTGCATTAGCGCCACTGCGAAAAAAAGGGCTACGTTTGGCTATTGATGATGTAGGTGCTGGCTTTTCGTCGTTTCAACATATTTTAGAACTGGAAGCCGACATTATTAAATTAGATATCAGCCTTACTCAAAATATAAATAAAGACAATCGTAAGTTTTTACTGGCCAAGGCACTGTGTGGCTTTGCTAAAGCAATAGACTGTTCGATTGTTGCCGAAGGCATTGAAACGCAAGCAGAGCTTAACGCATTAAGAAAATTAAATGTTGATAATGTGCAAGGTTACTTTATTGGCCGCCCAGCTCCTATTGAAGATGCATTGAGCTATCAAAGCATGACTTTATCAACATAAAAACGCCACTCTTAGTGGCGTTCTGATTCGTTAATTTCTTTTCGATAGTATCGTTTGTGATAACTTTTAACTTTAGCGTGTACACCTTTACTTAAGCTTTTAAACTTAGCTTCAAGGACATCTACACCATATAAAATACCCACCACTAAAATGGATAGTTTAATAGCTGCCAATAAATTATCGGTTGCAATCACTACACCAATAGATGCCAAAACCCAGATAGTTGCCGCAGATGTTACCCCAACCACAGCGCCATCTTTAGCGAGCATCACTCCAGCACCTAAAAAGCCGATGCCAGTAATAATTTGACCAACCACGCGCGAGTGGTCAATCACATCACCATGGAGCATAAACGCCGTGGCTAAAAACAAATAAGTACCTAATATAATCAGTACTGAGGTTCTTATTCCTACTGGTTTGCCCCGTAACTGGCGTTCCATACCAATCAAAGCACCACAAAATGCAGCACTGCCTATTGCCGACCACGAATAGGGGGCGATATCTACTAATTCAAAAAAAGTCACTCAAAATCCTAAAATTACTGCATGTGTATAGCCAGTGCCGTACTCAAACGAGAACTACCGAAACTGGCCATTTTTAAAAAGTCACTCTTAGCGATGGGTACGTGTTGACAATCAATCGCCAGCTGTTTATCGCTTTCACAAAAAGGGTCATGGACATATAGACAATGCTCATCTAAATGCGTTACACACACCCAATGCGGTGACTTTTTACCATCAAAGCGATACGTACTGATCAATAGCACCACGGCCATTTTGGCTGCTAACCAGCGCTCTATGTGCTCAAGGGTTAAGTCTTGATACTTCACATCTAGTTTGTGATTAATTGCCTCAACCACAAATTGATTATGAACCGTGTGTAAAATTGCTTTCTTCTTATCACTTCTTACGCCATCAACAAACAATGTATCACGTGTATTAATAATCACATCGGCTGTAAAACCGCGTTTATTGGCAGCTAAAGCAAGTCCTAATGGATGACAACCACCATGACCAGAGGTCATAAAAATAGTGGTTGCTTCACGCCAAATATCAAGCTCATTCACTTGTGAAATAATCGCTTTTTTTATTGATGACATTGCCATTAATAATGCCGCTGGCCCGCAAGTAAATTCGGTTGTTTGCTGATACCAAGGCGTTTCACGCGAAAACTCAAGCTCATTGGTTTTACGAATGTTTTTTTGCATCCGCAAGGCATCACTATGATCATCATAATAGTCACTGTATTGCCCAAATACCCGATAGCCAAGCTTTTCATAAAGTGCGATTGCAGCTTTATTATTTACCGCCACTTCAAGACGCATAAATAACCGTCCGCGTTCAGCCGTTGCTCTTTCTAGTGCTTTCAAAAGCTGCTGAGCAACGCCTTTTCCTTGTGCATTTGGTGCAACTGCTAGCGAATATAAACGTGCTAAACGAGTGCCTTTATGGCACCACACTAAGCCATAGCCGAGTAACTGTTGTTCTGACTCTGCAACCATTAAAATACCATGCTTGGCTGCAATCCAGCGCTTAAAGCTACGCGCACTTAATCTATCTTGATTAAAACTTTGCTGCTCTATCTCAAGTAACGCTTTTAAATCGCTATCTGTGGCAGCGCGAACTGCCACACTATGCTCGGTCATTAACTTCGACCTCGTGCTTCGAGGCGTTGTTTAAATTCTTCCATAATGATCATATAAAGTTCATCACCTAAGTAACCATCTTCTACTTTATGGTCAATACTTGGGTTATCGTTTACTTCAAGCACATATGCACGGCCTTGGTGTTCTTTAACATCCACACCATAGAGCCCTTTGCCCACAGTTTTACATGCTTTTAATGCCGCATCTAAAACTGCTTTTGGCAACTCAAAAGTAGGCAGTGTTTCAAAACCACCAGAGAAAAACCGTTTTGCATCATGATTATAAATTTGCCAATGATTACGCGCCATTAAATAACGGCATGCATAGATAGCACGACCATTTAAAACTCCTACTCGCCAATCGTATTCTGTGTACATATATTCTTGGGCTAGAACTAAAGCGCTAAATTCAAATAACTCAGCCAATTTTGCTGCCAGCTCATTGCGATCAGTTACTTTGTAGACACCTTTTGAAAACGACCCTTCAGGCATTTTAAGCACTAATGGGTAAGTAAATGCCTCTTCAAGCTGACTGATGGTTTCATCACTTTGATCAGCTACTACCAAGGTTTTTAAGCTCGGTACTTTTTGATAATTAAACGCATCATGTAAATACACTTTATTACAACAGCGTAAAATAGACTCAGCATCATCAATCACCACTAACCCTAGGCTCTGCGCCTTACTTGCCAGACGGTAAGTTGGGTGGTCAATTGCAGTTGTTTGGCGAATAAATAGCGCATCAAACTGAGCGATATTATCTATTTCTTCAAAACTGAGCGCTTGAGCATAGATACCATGTTTAGCTGCCGCTTTAATAAAACGGGCTATTGCATCTTTATCGCTTGGTGGCACTTTTTCATTGTGATCAACTAAAATAGCCATATCCCAGCGGTAACGTTTTTGCGAACTGCTTATACGCCACTGTGTTTGCGTAAACTCAGTTAATTTAGCAACAAAGTCTTGATGCTGCTGAGTATTAAGCGACGCTAATGAACCTTGCTGTAACAGCCCGGCTTCATCTACAAATAAAATAGGCGCTGGATATTGTTTAAATACCGCTTTTGCTGCTTTGTTTTGTAGTTCATTTACTGCATGCCCAAAGTATAAGGCATCATCGAGATGGCCAACATTAAGCATCAAAGTTTGGCCATTACGTAGCGCATTAATCGTTTTTACGCTTGGCAATACTTGATGTTTACGTGCCTCAGCAAGTAATGAGCAATAATAGCCTTTACTCAAGTATTGGCTTGAGTCGCATAGATTAATAATGCGCGTTTTTGGCTCATTATGCTTTGGATAATCTCGTAAGTAGGTATTGAAGGTAATTACGTTTTCGAATGAGTGAGCAAGTGCCTGCTCGTTGTTATCAACCACAATCAAGGTTTTAAACACGACTTTTCCTAAAATAAGTCAAAATACAAATGTAAGAGTGAATATAAATAGAAACACCCATACTGCTAAGTCATCGTTGTGCAACACGTGTACTTAACAGGATGGGTGCTTTAGATTCAGCTACTGCTTAATCTACAGGTGATTTATAAAGGGTTTTTCGCTACCTTTCCAACGAGTAATTTTTAGCGTTAAGATAAGTAAATTTAATCAACCACAGTAAGATCAAAAAAAGCTGGTTAAAGCTCCTTTCAGCATCACTAACTTATTGAAATAATTTCTAATAACGTGGATTTATTCGCTATTGTAAAACTAAACTCATCACCTTGTTGCTTATCCATCAGTAATTGACCTAATGGTGACAGTGGTGTGAGAACATACACTGTAGTGTCTTTTATTTTAATGCTTAAACCACCAGAAAGTGGCCCTAAAAAATACCATTTTAGATTTTCGTCTTCATCGCAGATACAGACCAGCGAACCAATGGCAACTTTACTTGATACAGCGATTTTAAATGCCTTTTCAAACTCGATAATACTCAAATGGCAGTCATTCACACGCTGTGCTTGCCCTTGCGCTAAATAGGCAGCTTCTAGGCCTAATGTATCGTATTTATTTTCAGCAATATTTTCTTCATGAGTGGCGGTGTCATGGGCTGTCTTTGCAGCAGCCTGCGCGGTACTAAGTTGCGCCTCTAAAGCAAAACGCAGGCATTCAATCACATGGGTTTTATTCATATCTAAGGAATTATTTTAAATCTATAATGACTGTATTTTAACGTGCTTTGGGCTGCGTGTAACTCAATTGGCTAAAAACAAGGTTATTCATAGGCATTGATTAGTAAATATGGAAGGATATTTTTTAATTACTCTTGATTACTCTTGATTAGTAATATTAGTTAAGAAGCGCTGCTGTTAACAGCGCTTACTCAACTGTTTTTTACTACTTAGCAATCCATGGCGTTACTTTTAGTAATGGCACCGGCACAGTAAATGCTGTTTTATCGTCTTCCCACTGCTCAGTAACACTGACATGACAAATTGCTCCTTGGCAATCAAAAGCAGGATCGGCAATCGTCACTGGCTCTGCAAAAGTCAGCACCACACCTTGTTGTTCAGGCAATAAAAAGCTCATCAGTTTGCTAACAAAAAATCCCGACAGATCCGATAATAATTCATCAAACTCATCATTAAGCTGATACAACTGGTGTTTATTTAAATTACTATTATTGAACTCACGCGCCTCAATTTGCAGTTTTAACTGGCAATCATGGTTTTCATTTTGAGGCTCGATAACCACCACAGCTTTATTTGTATCAAGTTGTTTATCAAAAGGAAGTAAAAGCTGAGCATGCTCAGTATAATTAAGTGAAAATTCCTCTCGCTCAGTAATAATGCGCCCGGTTTTAATTAAACATTCGTCATTACTGGCAATGTCGGTGATGTAAAAATTGACCTGAGCAAATTGAAAATCACCTTTATTGACGACTTTTAAACGATCATAAAAGCCATCATAGGAAACCACAAACTCTTTTGCTTGCACAGTAAACGTTGCTATTAGTACAACGGCTAATGCCATAATATGACTGATACTACGTACTGGGTTATTCATCAAAGTAAGCTCTATTTTGGTTGATCATTTGATTTAATTCTTCGATATACGCTTCACCACGCTCGGAATAGGAGATTAATCCGTAACTTAGCTTAGTCGCTGAAATTGGCTTTTCTTGTAAACGCAAATCGGCGCGGATACTACGTAACTCTTTATAAGCTGCATGGGTATTAATATTTTTAAAATAAGAAGTCACGGCTGCTCGCACAGATTTAAATGCCGCCACTTCATGGTCTGCACCAGTATTACGACGATTAGGCACCATACCGCAGCCTTTGCTATAACACCACTGACCAAAAAAGTTTAATCCTATTCGAGCAAATCGAGACGTTCCCCATGCTGATTCGTTTGCCGCTTGCATCAGCGCTAGCTCTTTAGGAATAATATCAACTCGACGTAATGCCTGACGCAAAGACAAACTATCAATCGTTTCTGGTAATTTATAGCTGTTTAAAATCGTTTTAACTTGCTTAGTTTGCGTGCGACTTAATGGCTCATCGTATTGCACCATCATCAATGCAATCTCCAGCGTTGCCCGTTGCTGCAGGATTTTTTTATTTTCAGCCTCAACATGCGGCCGAATAAAGTTAAAAAAAGCATGTTTTTTTTCTTTTACATCACTAAAGCCGTTAAAATCAGGAAGCTTAACGTTATGTAATGGCTTTTCTTTCTTTTTGACTGGTGGCTTGATTAAGGCTGTTTCGCCCTCAATAGTTGAATTCGACCTTTCTATAAATGGGTAACTCAATGCCCAAATAAAAAATAGGCTAACGATTAAACGAAATAGATACTTAAGCATGTATTCTCTCAAAAAAACTAATGTTTATGCATGGTATATCCACACGCATCTGACCATTCATTATACCTAAGCACTCCAATAAAGGCGAATATACCCATTTGAAGGATTTATAATCTATAAAAATCGGCTACAATTAAGCGCATAAAAACGCTAAAGAAGTTACCGGATACCCATTAATGAAATTAGACTGGCAAAGCCGCATAATAAATCAAAACAAGTTTCGCCCTAATGACAATCGCTCAGCATGGCAAGTAGACCGCTCCCGGATAATCCATGCAGCTGCATTTAGACGTTTACAAGCTAAAACTCAGATAATGGGGATTGGCCTAAATGATTTTCATCGTACACGATTAACCCATTCTTTAGAGGTATCGCAAATTGGCAGTGGTTTACTTCGTCATTTAGAGAAACAACACCCTGACTTCACACATTTTCCCGACCCTAGTTTGCTTGAGACGCTTTGTTTGGCCCATGATATAGGCCATCCTCCTTATGGTCATGGCGGTGAAATTGCCCTTAACTACATGATGCGTGAACATGGTGGTTTTGAAGGCAATGCACAAACACTGCGCATTGTTTCAAGACTTGAACCATACAGTGATGGTCATGGTATGAACTTAACGCGCCGTACTTTGCTTGGCTTTATAAAATACCCGGCTTTTATTGATGACTTGTGGCACACCATCCCACATCATGATCCGCAACGTGCATTTATAAAAGCTGACGACTGGCGCCCAGCAAAAGGTTTATACAAGGATGATAAAGCGACCTTTGACTGGATTGTAGCGCCTTTATCTGACGCTGATAAACAACGCTTAGGCGATTTTAAGGCCGTCGATGAGTTTAGATCTAAAACCAGTTTTAAATCCCTTGATGCGGCCATTATGGAACTTGCCGACGATATCGCTTATGCCGTACATGACCTTGAAGACGCAATTGCAACAGAGCAAATCACCCTAAAAGAGTGGCAAAATCATGCCTTACCCGCACTTGAGCTTGTGCAATGTGAGTGGCTTAGCGACAGTAACTTAACCGAGCGGCTATTTTTAGGTAGCGAAGCACAACGTAAAGATGTGATTGGGGAATTAGTAAACTTATTTATTACTCAATCATCCATTGTGCACACAGAACTTGAGTTTGAAAATCCAATTTTAAATTACACCGTTGAATTACCGCACAGTTATCAGCATTTACTTGAGACGTTAAAGTCATTTATTTATCAACGACTCATTCGTGCTTCACATATGCAGCAAATTGAGTTTAAAGGACAAAAATTAATTATTGAATTATTTGAAGCATTTGCCTGCGAACCATTACGACTTTTACCTGAAACCACAGCAAATGTGTTTCGCCTAGCACAACAACAAAATGGTAATACACACAGAGTAATTTGTGATTATTTAAGTGGTATGACTGACGAATATGCGTTTAAAACACACCAACGCCTTTTTTCAAGTAATAGCTAATTAATACTCTTGCGTTGCAAAGTTCCACTGCGCAACCTTAAAAACACCGAAACAATCGCTTCGGTGTTTTATTTATATTATTCAATTACAGTGATTTGATACCCATGTTATAAAGGGTGAAACCGTAAATATCTGCATATTGATCAATAATTTTACTGGTTGGTGTACCTGCACCATGACCCGCATTAGTTTCAATACGGATAAGGTATGGATTGTTCCCCGCACCTTTGGCTTGTAGCTCCGCTGCAAACTTATAAGAGTGAGCTGGCACCACACGGTCATCGTGATCGCCTGTGGTGATCAAGGTCGCTGGGTATTTAACCCCAGCTTTTACATTATGAACTGGCGAGTAGCCTTTTAAGTAATCAAACATTTCTTTACTTTGCTCACTCGTACCATAGTCATATGCCCAGCCAGCTCCGGCGGTAAAAGTGTGATACCGTAACATATCAAGTACGCCTACTGCAGGTAGTGCGACTTTAAATAACTCAGGGCGCTGAGTCATGACCGCGCCAACTAATAAACCGCCATTTGAACCACCGCGAACGGCTAGGTAATCACTTGATGTGTATTTCTCTGCGTTTAAATACTCAGCAGCAGCTATAAAATCATCAAATACATTTTGCTTTTTAAGTTGTGTACCCGCATCATGCCACTGTTTACCGTATTCACCGCCACCACGAATATTAGCCACGGCGTAGACACCCCCTTGCTCAAGCCAAGCAGCAATGGTTGAACTAAAGCTTGGCGTCATGCTGGCATTAAAACCGCCATAACCATATAGAATAGTTGGGTTAGTACCATCACGTTTTAAATCTTTTCTATAGGAGATGATCATCGGTACTTTAGTGCCATCTTTGGAACTATAAAATACTTGTTCAGAAGTATATGCCGCAGAATCAAACTGCGCCCCAGATTTACGGTAAACGTCTGAGTTACCAGTATTTACATCAAACGCATAGGTATTGCCCGGCGTTGTGTAATTAGCGAATGAATAATAAAGCGTACTACTTTCTTTTTTACCACTGAAACCACGAGCGGTACCCACACCGGGTAAACTAATTTCACGAACTAACTTGCCAGCTTTGTCATATTGTTGCACTTTAGAAATGGCATCAACCATGTATTTTGCAAAAAAGAAATCCCCCCCTTTAGACATACTCAATACATTATCTGTTTCTGGGATCAAATCTTGCCAATACTCAACAGTTGGGTTTGCGGCGTCTACCGTCACTACTTTCTTATTCGGCGCATTTAAGTTTGTTACTAAAAATAACTTACTGCCGTCGTTATCTAAAACGTAAGTGTCTGAATCTGTATTATCAAGCACTGTGACAAGTTTGCTGTCTGGCTTGGTTAAATCTTTAATAAACAGTTTATTACCAGATGTTGAAACACTAGCAGAAATCAATAAGTAGCGATTATCACGCGTTACCGAGGCACCAATATAGCGATGTTTTTGTTCCTCAGAGCCACCATATATAAGTTCATCGGTTGTTTGTGCAGTTCCTAATTTATGGTAATACACTTTGTGTTGATCAGTTTTTGCCGAGAGTTCACTGCCTTTAGGTTTATCGTAGCTTGAGTAATAAAAACCATCGTTGCCAACCCAAGCAATACCACTGAACTTTATATCGATTAATGCACTTTCAATTTGCTCTTTACTTTGCGTATCAATAATAATGACTTTACGCCAATCACTGCCACCTTCAGAGATCTGATAAGCTGCTAGCGAACCATCTTCAGAGAAAGTCAGACCAGACATTGAAGTTGTACCATCTTCGCTAAACTTATTTGGATCGAGGAAAACCTCTGCTTCGCCCTTGCCTTTACTACGATAAAGTACATATTGGTTCTGTAGGCCATCATTTTTATAAAAGTAGGTGTATTCACCTTCAGTAAATGGAGCCGTTACTTTTTCGTAATTCATTAGCTTTTCAAGGCTGGCTTTTAATTTATCCCGGTACGGGATATTTTCAAGATATGAAAAAGTCAGTTCATTTTGTGTTTTAACCCACTTAGCCGTATCACTGCTCATATCATCTTCTAACCAACGGTATGGATCAGCCACTTTCTCGTCAAAGTACTGATCAACCACAGTCCCTTTTTTTGTTTCTGGGTAAGTGATAGATTGGTTAGCAGTTATCGGTGCTGCTGCATTATTTTGATTGTTTGTTGATATTGATGTCGATTCAGAACAACCCCAAAGCGCAACTAACACCGCGCAAGTAATGGCTTTTTTTAACATGATTATGATCTTTTAATTATTTGTTAGACTCATAACGGTATAAATTTGTCGTAAGTATGTCTAGTAGTATGAGATCAAAGCGCCTAATATCTGTAAAGAAATGTAAAACTAAATATTTAAAACCAGTCAATAGCATTAACAAGATATGTGATATGAAAAGTACACCAGAATTTACTAGCTTTAAAAAGTTTTACCCATACTACTTACAAGAACATAAAAATATTACCTGCAAACGGTTACATTTTTTTGGTAGCTCTTTGGTGCTTATTATCGTCTTGTATGTGCTGTATAGCCAACAATTTATGCTGTTGTGGTTGCTACCCATTATTGGTTATGGTTTTGCCTGGGTTGGTCATTTCTTCTTTGAGAAAAACCGCCCTGCTACGTTCAAATACCCGTTTTATAGCTTATGGGCAGACTGGGTGATGTTTAAAGATATGCTGATTGGCAAAATAAAATGGTAGTCACTGTTGTTTTGTAATAACCGACAAACAAGCAAAAAGATCATTATGCAAACCTGTTTTTGTCGCTTTTCAGTGATATAGTTAACGCCATTTTTGCTATTCAAGATATTAAAATGTATCGATTATTTGAGCGGATGATCAAGCCGTTTCCCGAACAAAAGCCAACCCAGCCTCCTGCGACGCTATTTGCATTTTGTCGTCACTACACTAAAGGTATGGAAGTCTCGCTATTTTTTATGTCGCTAAGCGCAGCATTGCTCGCGATTTTAGAAGTATCACTGTTTAGCTATATGGGCCAGCTTGTTGATTGGCTAAGTATCTACACCCCTGAAACATTATTTGTTGAGCAAAAATCTGAACTCATAAAAATGGCGATAGTGCTACTTGTTGTCCTACCTATCGTGGTGTTTTTTCATTCTGCGATATTGCACCAAGCCTTGTTAGGTAATTACCCGATGTCAATTCGTTGGTTAGCACATCGCTATTTGCTTCGCCAAAGTGTGAGCTTTTACCAAAATGAATTTGCAGGGCGCATCGCCACCAAAGTAATGCAAACATCCCTCGCGGTGCGTGAAACCGTGATGAAACTACTTGATGTATTAATGTATATCGTGGTTTATTTTGGCGCTATGGTGTTTTTAGTAGCCGAAGCCGATTGGCGCTTAATGCTTCCTTTGCTTGTATGGTTAGCTCTGTATATTTTGATCCAAATGTACTATGTACCTAAGCTCAAAAAAGTGGCTAGCTCGCAAGCAGACGCTCGCTCTGAGATGACCGGCCGAATAGTCGACAGTTACACTAATATTTCGACTATTAAATTGTTCTCATATACCCAACGTGAAGAGCAGTACGCAAAAGACAGCATGGATGTTTTTTTACAACCTGTGTATAAGCAAATGCGCTTAGTTACCAGTTTAAATTTTGCCATTCAAACGCTTAACTACTTTTTAGTATTTAGTGTTGCGGCATTATCTTTGTATTTATGGACTCTGAGCGCCATTAGTGCCGGCGCAATTGCAATTGCGGTAAGCTTAGCACTGCGTTTAAATGGCATGGCACAGTGGATCATGTGGGAAATTAGTGGCTTGTTTGAAAACATCGGCACTGTCGCTGATGGTATGAAAACGTTATCAAACCCAATTGAAGTCGATGATCTGCCTGATGCCAGCACATTAAGTGTAACCACAGGTGCAATTGACTTTAATAATGTGCATTTTAACTACGGTAAAGCCGCAAACGAAACGAATCGCGGCGCTGTTATCAATGGCTTAAATCTCAACATCAAGGCCGGAGAGAAAATAGGTCTTGTTGGTCGCTCTGGCGCTGGTAAGTCAACACTCGTTAATTTGTTGCTACGTTTTTACGATATTGATAGCGGTAGTATCAACATCGACGGCCAAGATATCTCAAAAGTGAGTCAAGAAAGCCTGCGTAAGTACATTGCGATGGTTACCCAAGATACTTCTTTACTGCATCGGACAGTCAAAGAAAATATCCTTTATGGCCGCCCAGATGCCAGCGATGAAGAAATGATGAAAGCGGCTAAACAAGCCAAAGCGCTAGAGTTTATTGATGACCTTGAAGATAGCAAAGGCAACAAAGGTTTTGCAGCTCAAGTGGGTGAGCGCGGCGTAAAACTCTCTGGAGGTCAACGCCAACGTATCGCCATTGCTCGGGTGCTGCTGAAAAACGCCCCGATATTAATTTTAGATGAAGCCACCAGCGCGCTCGATTCTGAAGTTGAAGCGGCTATTCAAGCTAGTCTTGATGATTTAATGACCGGTAAAACCGTCATTGCCATCGCGCATCGACTATCCACTATTGCACAAATGGATCGGCTCATCGTACTTGATGAGGGCGGCATTGTAGAGCTAGGTAGCCATGAAGAACTGCTGGCACAAAATGGTATTTATGCCGCGTTGTGGACACACCAAACCGGTGGGTTTATTGGTGTAGAATAATTTTTACCTAGCCATAACGCCTTAGTTAAGTTTCAAAATCCAAGCGCTGTTTTTTGAAACTTAACCAGCCAAGTGTCATTACGAAAATTTTTATCGTTTTTAATACAACTTAAAAACCATACCTTCCCTGCCAATTTGGCTATGAAACTGTTCCCTACAAAACTCATATTTTGGGTGGCTTGGCCGTCTCTTTATACCCAAACCACCTCAAGATGCGAGCGTCGTTGGAATTAAAAGCGATTTAGGCAAGGCATTGCTTGCAAGGAATAGTGGTTCTATTGTTAAAATCAATAACGCAGTATAAATCGCTTTAAACCAACCTGTTGGGAGTTTCACAGGCACTTACTCTCAGCGTTGTTACTTATTAAAAGGGACTGCCATTGTTGCAAAGTAACGCCTTGATATTAAGCACCTGTGAAACGCTGAATTCTGCATCTTGAGGTGGTTTGGGTATACTGCTATAATCGCGGCCTTTCATAGCCTGCGTAATTTGTCAGAGTGTCTCCTTTTAGCTCTATAATACGCGTATGCGCTAGTAGTTTAAATGACAGCAACCTGTATAAGCGAAATTATCCATGAGCGAAAATAGTCACATTAAAGTCATCGTTGGCATGTCCGGCGGTGTTGATTCTTCTGTATCAGCTTATTTATTAAAACAACAAGGCTATCAAGTTGAAGGCCTGTTTATGAAAAACTGGGAAGAAGATGATAATGATGAATATTGCGCTGCTGCCGACGATTTAAAAGACGCGCAAGCAGTCTGTGACAAGCTGGGGATTGAACTACACACAGTTAATTTTGCCGCAGAATATTGGGATAACGTATTTGAGTACTTTCTTGCTGAATATAAAGCAGGCCGTACGCCAAATCCTGACATCATGTGTAATAAAGAAATCAAATTCAAAGCTTTTTTAGAATTTGCAGCAACGGCGCTTGGCGCTGACTTTATAGCCACGGGCCATTATGTACGCCGTGAATTACGCGATGATAAATACGTTATGTGTCGTGGTCTTGATGATAACAAAGATCAAAGCTACTTTTTATACACATTAAGTCATGAACATATTGCACAAACGCTGTTCCCAGTTGGTGATATTGCCAAACCTGAAGTGCGCCGCATTGCTGAAGAACAAGACTTAATTACCCACGATAAAAAAGACAGTACCGGTATTTGCTTTATCGGTGAGCGTAAGTTTAAAGACTTCCTACAAAAATTCTTACCTGCACAACCGGGTGTTATTGAAGACACAGACGGTAACAACGTTGGTGAACACGAAGGCTTGATGTATCACACTCTCGGTCAACGTAAAGGTTTGCTAATTGGTGGCATGAAAGAAGGCTCTGGCGAACCATGGTATGTAGTAGATAAAGACTTAGAACGCAACGTATTGATTGTTGGTCAAGGTAAAGACCATCCGCGTCTTTACAGCAATGGACTAAATGCCAACCAATTACACTGGGTTGATCGTGTTGGACCAAAAGGTACCACCCGCTGCACGGTAAAAACTCGCTACCGTCAAGAAGACCTAAACTGTACGCTGCTCGTTGGCGATGATGGTTTTGCCCGAGTATTATTTGATGAACCACAAAAAGCAGTAACCCCAGGACAATCTGCGGTATTTTATGCCAACGAAATATGTTTAGGTGGCGGTATTATTGATTCGGTGATCAAATAATGAATGAACACCAAGTCATGGCATTAGCAGCCATGTGCCAAGTTGCTAAACAAGTTCAAAAAATAGCGCAGTACGGCAGTAGCAACGATTACGAATTAGAAAAACTATTAACCAGTATTGTACAAACCTCCCCTGATTCACCCAGTGATGTGTATCAAGGCACTGAGAATCTAAGAGATGGTTATAAAATCTTACTTGATCAACTCAGTGCAGGTGAAAAGAAAGATGTTGAAATCGTCAAATACGTTGGCGGTTTAATGCAACTTGAGCGTGCACTGAGCGCAAAAGCAAGTAGCTTAGCAGAGCTTGGTAAAAGCATTGATGATATCAAGCGACGTCTTGATCACTTTGCTATTACTGATGACACTGTTATTACGGCTCTTGCCGATATTTATTCAAAGGTGCTTAGCCCCCTAGGGCACCGAATTCAGGTTTATGGCAAGCCTGACTTACTAAAACAGCAATTAGTACAACACAAAATACGTGCATTATTATTAGCAGGTATTCGCAGTGCAGTATTATGGCGACAAATGGGCGGTAAACGCCGTCACTTTTTCTTTGCGAAAAGAAGAATTATCGCCATTGCTAAAAACCATATTTAATTATCGTTCAAAACTAAAATTTAGGAGTTATTATGGAGCTTTCAGCGTTAACAGCTATCTCTCCGGTGGATGGTCGCTACGGCAGCAAAACCACTGAACTACGCAGTATTTTCAGCGAATTTGGCTTGATAAAATACCGTGTAACAGTCGAAGTTCGTTGGTTACAAGCCCTTGCAGCAGCTGATGCGATCAAAGAAGTACCGGCATTTAGCGACGAAGCCAATGCTTTACTTAACGCGATTGTTGATAACTTCAGCGAAGCCGATGCGCAACGTGTAAAAGATATCGAGCGTACTACAAACCACGATGTTAAAGCCGTTGAATACTTATTAAAAGAAAAAGTAGCTGACAACGCCGAGTTACATGCAATTAATGAATTTATTCACTTTGCATGTACATCAGAAGACATCAATAACCTGTCTCACGGTTTAATGCTCACTGAAGCACGTAACGAAGTATTACTTCCTTACTGTGATCAACTACTTAATGCAATTAAAGAAAAAGCCATTGAGTACAAAGCAGTACCAATGATGACACGTACTCACGGTCAACCTGCAACACCTTCAACTATGGGCAAAGAATTTGCCAACGTATATATGCGTTTAAAGCGTCAACGTGACCAAATTGCACAAGTTGAAATGCTAGGTAAAATCAACGGTGCAGTAGGTAACTACAATGCTCACCTCAGTGCCTACCCTGATTACGATTGGCACAATCATGCTGAGCAATTTGTAACTAGCCTAGGGTTAACATTCAACCCATTTACAACGCAAATTGAACCGCACGACTACATTGCCGAGTTATTTGATGCGATTGCTCGCTTTAACACTATCTTATTAGATTTTGACCGTGATGCATGGGGCTATATAGCGCTAAATCACTTTAAACAAAAAACCATTGCGGGTGAAATTGGTTCATCAACTATGCCACATAAAGTTAACCCGATTGATTTTGAAAACTCAGAAGGTAACTTAGGCCTAGCAAATGCTATTTTCGCTCATCTAGCGCAAAAGCTGCCGGTATCTCGCTGGCAACGTGACCTTACTGACTCAACAGTACTGCGTAACTTAGGTGTTGGTATGGGTTATGCGCTAATTGCATACCAGTCAACCCTAAAAGGTGTAAGCAAGTTAGAAGTAAACGAGCAACGATTACTTGACGAGTTGGATCAGAACTGGGAACTGCTAGCAGAGCCAATTCAGACGGTAATGCGTAAATACGGCATCGAAAAACCATACGAAAAGCTAAAAGATTTAACCCGTGGTAAACGTGTAAATCAAGAGATCATGGCTGACTTCATCGATGGTTTAGAGTTACCGGAAGAAGCAAAAGTAGAAATGAAAAAACTAACACCGGCTAACTATATTGGTCGTGCTGTCGAGTTTATCGACAACCTAGTTTAAGCTTTCTGCGACAACTTATTTTATATACACTATAAAGCGAAAGGCTCTTGCCTTTCGCTTTTTTCATTTTAATGGGCGCAGCATGTATCAATTAACGATTAACGACTTATCCGAGCAAGACTTTCTAACACAGTATTGGCAAAAAAAACCGCTCTTGATCAAGCAAGGGTTTACAGACTTTGCCGACCCGCTTGATGCTAATGAGCTTGCCGGTCTTGCCATGGAAGAGAGCATTGAATCGCGTATTATCACTAATCATGATAATGACTGGCAAGCGCATCATGGCCCATTTGAAGATTTTGAATTACTAACCGAGCAACATTCTACCCTACTCGTACAAGCAGTCGATCATTGGCATCCTAATGCTGCGCAGCTGCTGGAACCATTTCGGTTTATTCCTAATTGGCGTATTGATGACCTAATGATCAGCTTTTCAACGCCTGGGGGTGGAGTCGGTCCGCATTTAGATCAATACGACGTATTTATTATTCAAGGTGAAGGCAAGCGTCATTGGCGTGTCGGCATGCCAGATAATAAACTAAAACAATTTGCACAAAATAAAAGTTTATTACAAGTTGAACAATTTCCAGCCGTGATTGATTGCATCCTAGAACCAGGCGATATTTTATACATCCCGCCGGGCTGCCCACATGAAGGTTATGCTGTAGAAAACGCATTAAACTACTCGATCGGATTTCGTGCACCAAATCAACGCGATCTATTATCAAACTTTGCTGATCACATTATTGATAAAGAAGCGGGAAATAGCCGTTATCAAGACCCTGCAATAACACTGCGCGATTCTAAAGGTGAGATCCAAGCTTGCGAAGTCGAAAACATTAAACTATTAATGCAAGCGGCCCTAAATGACGACGCATTACTTAAATCTTGGTTAGGTAATACACTTAGTCAACCTAAGCATGAAATGGATTTAATGCCACCAGAAGATTTATTTAATAGTGAACAAATAGCTGAGCTATTGAATGATGATGATGTGATTTTTGAGCGCCTCGGTGGCACCCGTGCATTGTATCAAGTTTTTGAAAATGAAATACTTCTCAGCGTAAATGGTGAAAACTACCCACTCCCTGTTAGTGACTTAACTGCGGTTAAATTACTCACTGACCATACTATGGTGACAGCAGAGCAACTAAATAGTTCAAAAAATAGTTTAGTTTTTATACAAACCTTTACTACACTAATTAATGAGGGGATTTGGTTTTGCTAGGAGTGTGTTTGTATGGGCTATCATATCAACAAGGTAGAATGGGATATAGGCAAGGAGTTACTACAACAGATCAGAGAGCGGGTATTTGTATGTGAACTACATATTCCCAAACATATCGAGTTTGATAATCTTGATAGATATGCTCATCATATACTGGTAACAGATGACAGCCAAGGCCCAGTTGCAACAGGCCGATTATGTAGCGATGGCCTTATTGGCCGTATTGCGGTGCTGCCAGAGCACCGTAATCGCTCCGTCTATCGTTCATTGCTGAATTATATTGTTGAGCTTGCACAACAGCAGGGTTGTGATTGCGTCAGCATTAATTGTATTTTAAATGAGGTAGAACGATTTAAACGTAATGGCTTTGAACAACAAGGTTGTGTGTTTATGGAAGCAGGTATTCCACGGCTTCGTATGCAATGCCCCATTAATAAATTCAATACGAAACCATTTACACTGGTGCATTGATAAAAATTTATTAAAAATGGCCATCTTAGCGAGTTAAAAACCACCAATTTAACGCAATGGGCATTAAAAAAGCGAACATATTAATGTGTAACTCCACATAACACGTTCGCTTTTTTAATTTTTAAAGCTGTTCTTTATATTAAAATCTTTAAGTTAAAATTATAAATAAGCTTTCAGGTTAATTAACTTCGTTTGCCCACAGCTCTTCTTTTTCGTACATTTCATAAATACCATGCGCACGATTAATTAGTAGGTTTGCAAAATCAACTTTAGTTTTATCGTGTCCACCGGTTTGCATAATTTGATCTGCTTTTAACTGCCATTGCAGAGAAAAATATCGCAGCGCATCACGCGCATTTTCGGCAACTGATGCTAACGCATGATCAGTTGGTAAGCGACCGGTGATAACCCAATAACTTTTACCGTCTTGGCCTTTAAACTTCCATAGGGCACATAACGGAGCGATAAAGCGGCTTTCTTTTTCTAGCAAAGTTTTTGGCATTACGCCCTTCTCTGCTAAATGCTTTTGTGCATTTTGAAAACACTCACGTTGCCATGCAATACTTTGCTGCTTTGCTTGTTCTTGTTCTTCTGGTGTTAATTCTTTAAGTTGTTTTTGTTCCACAGTATTCATCACTCGTTTACATCATTTTAGCTACTTTAAGTGCATATAATTATCGGTGCAAGTATAAAAGACCAATTCCAGCGAGATCATAAGCGATCGCCTGTTTTTTCTACATTCTAACCCATCGTTCTACGCACAACTGTTTACTAATACTGCAAAAAAATCAATTTATAGCTAATTTATAAACTATAAAGCCGCTGTTAATGCATACCAGCACGGTGTTATTTATCGTTTGTTTAACGATAATTCTTTTTCGCTGTCATACGATTAAAAAAACTAGGAAAGAAACGTTTTATAGTCGGAGCCCAGCCACTGATCCCCTCGCCAACCACCACTTCATCTTTACGTTTAGCTATTGCACTGACCATTTGCTTCACAGCAGCCGTTACATCCATACCATTTTCAATGGAGTGTTCAACCTTATTTTGCGCAATACCATGTTCATTAAGTGAATTATGAGCAATAGCCGTTTTTATAGAGCCTGGGCAGATAGTCAAACAATGAATGTTTTTATCGGCCACTTCAGCTCGCAAACAATCCATAAAACCAACGACTGCATATTTAGAGCCTGAGTAACCGGTTCTGAATTTAGAGCCAACTTTACCTGCGACACTACTGATTGATACTACACAGCCGCCGCCATTTTTAACCATACTCGGTAATACCGCTTTAGTTAGCGCAATCAAACCAAAATAGTTAACTTCCATAAGTTGACGATACACAATAAAGTCATTTTCTAAAAACAAACTACGCTGCGACACGCCACCATTATTAATTAAAATATCAACGTTACCAATCGTAGCCATACTATTTGCAACATACTCAAGTACCCGCTCAGGTTGTGATAAATCAAGAGGTATTACTTTGTGTTGTCCAGCCGGTAACTCGCTACAAAGTTGATTTAGTTTATCTGCACTTCTGGCTGATAAAATAATATTAGCGCCTAAGTTTGCTAACTGTATCGCTAACTCTTTACCAATACCTGATGATGCACCGGTGATCCACACCGTTTTATTATTAAAGTTCATGCTCTACCTATGATTATTATTAAGGCTTTGTAGGACCCGCAATGTCTGTGATCTGTTGCTCGAGTTGTTTATATAGTCCGAGTAAAAAAAGCGCCTCAACAAGCACAAATAATGGCCCAATGATAAGCCCGATTAAGTCATCAACAAAAGCTGGTTTTTTACCTTCAAAATAATGCCCAATAAACTGTAAAACCCAGCCAAAAATAAAAACACCTATACTAACAGCTAACCAGCTAGTAAAACTAAGTGATGCAATTGGCGCAGCCGCTATACTCATTACTACTAAAATAACAGCCATTATCAAACCTAGTGAGACATTAAGCAGTAAATAATAAATCACAGTAGCTAACACAAAAACATGAGCGCCATTGATAACATGATCAGCAACCGGTAAATAAATACGCGCTAATAAACACAATACAGCGTATACAATGAGTGGAATACCAAAAAAGTGTGTGAGTACATTGCGTTTTGAACGGTGATATAAGCCATAATTGCCCAGTTGTTGTTGCAGTGTTTTCATTTTCTTTACTTTATATAATTATCTTATTATTTACTTTAGCAGTTAACACAACGTAACAATGTCTTCTAGCCGACATTTGTAAAATCCACTTATACAAATGCGCTTATGATTTTACCTTTATCGTGATCCGGAGTTTTAGATTGTAACTCACGGCCTTTTTGATATTCTTGTCCAAGCATTTTTTGTAACGATTCCATTTGTTTTGCTAATTCGTCACTCCCCCCTCCCTGCTCTTGTATTTTTTCTGTCAGCTTTTCAATCGCGGCCTTAAGTTCAGCTATTTTATCTTTATCAACACCTAATCGTTGATAAATAAGCGCTTCATTTGCTTTTTCTAAAAAGTCTTTTCCATATAAAGGGTTTTTAGGGCTGCTAACAGTATTAGCTTGGCTATTTATTGCCGTTTCTGGCAATTCGGTTGCCGCTTTAGGATGGCTTATGCTTTTCGCTTGCACAGGAGGGTTATAAGGTTCTGTCCGGTACTGATTATTAAATATTAGTGAGCTCATTGCTTCAAATCCATTGATAGTTTTATTTTATAAAGCAAATTTAAGGCCAATGTACTTATATCAGGTAAAAATAATAACGCAGCTAATGTACAAGTAAAGCCAGCTGTTGTTTATCAAGAATTTCTATACGCTGGTAATGCAGGGAAATAAGCTTTTTTTCACTTAATAACTGCAAGATTTGATTAATAGTTTGACGAGTTAAATAGGTCATATCTGCGAGTTGTTGCTGCGATAACATAATAGTAGCGGTATTACTGGGCAGCGACATGGTTGCCATCATAACCAGCCGTTTGCAGACTTTTTGCTGGGCAGTTAATAAAGCATGATCTTCTAATGAAGTGAACAGCAGCCGCATTTTTTGTGAAAGTAAAACACCAAAATCATGCCAGTAAATAGGCGTGATTGCTAATAATTGTATCAGTGCCCGATGCGGTACATGTAGCAATCGAGCGGGTGTTTGTGCATAAACATCGTGGGTACGCAAACCACCATCAAATAAAGCAACTTCACCAAACCAAATAGCTGGATCTATAAAACTCAGTACCGCTTCTTTACCTTCTCCATTTACTCCACTAACTCGCATAACTCCATTAACAACAGCGTATAAACCCGCATTTTCATCTCCTCTTAAAAATAATGCTTCACCCGCATCGAGTTTAATTACTTTTGCATGTAACAATAGCTGGTGTTGAAATTCTTTAGAGCGGCTACTAAACCAATTTCCTTGGTTAACTATCGCACGGTCCTGTTCATTCATATCGGTTTACTCTACATTAGTTTTAATAATCAAATAATAAAAGGGATCATTATGTTACACAAAGTTATTTACAGCGGCTTATTGCTAAGTACGTTATCTGCACCAAGTTTTGCAGCAGCTCCTGATCAACAGCTCAACAAGAATCTAAAAAAAGCTAACCACAGTGTAAGTGAAAAAGTGATCACTTGGCGACGCCATCTTCACCAATACCCAGAGCTTAGTAACCGCGAATTTGAAACGGCTAAATACATTACTAAACATTTAAAAGCACTGGGGCTCGAAGTACAAACTGGGATAGCCCATACGGGTGTAGTTGCTAAACTCAAAGGTGGTAAAAAAGGCCCTTTAGTGGCGCTGCGTGCCGATATGGACGCCTTGCCTGTCACTGAGCAAGTTGATTTACCGTTTGCTTCAACTCAGACCTCAACCTACCGTGGTAATGAAGTCGGTGTTATGCACGCCTGCGGCCATGATAACCATGTCGCTATTCTAATGGCTGTAGCTGAATCGTTGGCTAAAATTCAAGATGACTTAGCGGGTGATGTATTATTTGTCTTTCAACCAGCTGAAGAAGGTGCCCCAGAAGGTGAAGAAGGCGGTGCTGAACTCATGCTAAAAGAAGGCTTATTTAAAGAAAAACCTGACGCCGTGTTTGGTTTACATGTAACCAGTTCATTAAACACAGGCCAAATTGGCTTCCGTGAAGGCCCGCTTATGGCCAGTGAAGATTCATTTACAATTAATGTACAAGGCCGCCAAACTCATGGTTCACGACCATGGAATGGTGTTGATCCGATTGTGGCATCATCACAAATAATTATGGCCACACAAACAATTTCATCTCGCCAAGTTGATGTTACTAAAGCGCCGTCAGTTATTTCGTTTGGTGCTATTAATGGCGGCGTACGTTCCAATATCATTCCGGATAGTGTCGAGTTAATTGGCACTATTCGCACCTTTGACCAAGCAATGCGCGCTGATATCAAAAAGCGTTTAGTGAAAACAGCTGAAATGGTCGCTGAATCCGGTGGTGCTAAAGCTGATGTACATATCGACCACGGCTACCCTGTCACCGTAAACGATGTAAAACTCACGCAAAAAATGACGCCAACACTAACTAAAGTTGCTGGGGCTGAGAATATCATTACCACTGATTTGATCACCGGCGCTGAAGATTTCAGCTATTACGCTTTAGAAACTCCTGGATTGTTTTTCTTTTTAGGTGTTACCCCACAAGGTCAAGATGCAAAAACGGCAGCAAGTAATCATTCACCACAGTTTTTCGCCGACGAGCAAGCACTGCAATTAGGCGTGAATGCTATGACGCAGTTAGTTGTGGATTACTTTGCAATGAAAAAATAACCAGAACTTCAACGTACATGCAAAATCATAATCGGTTGGCATAAAATAAATATACCCACACTCTGTGGGTATATTTAAAAGTATTGATAAACCTACGCGGATTTATTTTATCGTGCGGTTAGTAGCTGTGATAAATAGTCAGGCTTACCTTCAATGCGTTCAAGGTGAGGATATTTAAGGCCATCATGATAATCGATCTGGATTTCACTGTACTGATCAAAGTTTTTCACCAAGAGCTTAATTGGCGCTTTTGAGCCTTTAGCATCCGTCACTGCATCTTTGAGTGCATCAGCACTAAATTGAGTATTATTAACGGCAACAATTTGCATACTTGGCGCAAGACCCGCATTAAATGCAGGGCTATCCCATAATACGTCACGCATTTTGCCTTCTTTATTTACCGAGAAGCCCAGAGAATAAAGTAAATCAGTTGATTTATAGCGGCTTTCAATTGCTTTAATGCCCTCAGAGGCTTTATCGTTATAGGTCAATTTCCAACCTTGGTCTTCCAGTGATTTAGATAAGTTAACATGGCCTTTTAAACGCGAATTAATAAAGTCATCCCATTGATACTTTTCAATACCATTAAGCGTGTTAATCACATCATCAAATTTGTAGGTCAACACATTCCAATCACCCGGGTTTACGCCAAAAAAGTTGTGGGCAAAATCATCTAATGAATGACTGTTGTTACTCAATTCACGTAATTTTGCATCAACCGCAAACCAAATTAATTCTCCACCAGAGTAATAGTCTTCGCTCATTTGATAACTACGATAAGGCAAAGATGAACGCTGAGCGATAGTTGGATCGTTGGTTGTATCTAAAATATTACGCCATGCCAGGGCGTCCTTGGTCGTAGGTTGCACCTAAACGAGCTAGCATATCCATCGCATTTTCTTGGCTCCAAAGTCCTGAACGAGCCGCAATGACTTGCCCCCAAAACTGTGTTTGCCCTTCATATACCCATAAACCATTAGCTTCTTTAACTTGGTTATAGGTCGGTGTCCATAATGCGTCAGGGCGACGATATTTACCATTCCATGAATGATTAAATTCGTGTGCTAATAAATCGCGACCGACCCATGACTTATCCCAGTCAGAAAAATAATTTTCTTTCGCGCTATTTTCACTTGAGCGATGATGTTCCATGCCGATGCCGCCTAACTTATCTGTCAGGGCAAGTAAAAAGTCATAGTGATCAAAGTGATGTGCACCATAAAGCGCATACATTTGTTGAATAAGCTCACGGTGTGCTGTTAACCCTTCTGCACTGATCTCAAGATCTTTTTCTTTATCGGCAAAGACATTTAAGAACACCGGAGTATCTGCATTTGGGTTTAAATCAACACGCTTATAGTGGCTACCGGCAAACATTGGCGAGTCTACAAGGTTTTCAAAATCAATTCCCTCAAAGGTAACTGTATTGCCTTTTTGCGAAGATTTTTCAAGTGCAGTAGCAAACTGCCACCCTTTTGGTAACGTTACACTCGGTTGAAATTTAATTTTACGGCTATAGTGCCCAGCAGGGTAAAGCGCTACTGTATCCCATTGTAAATTGAGCATTTCTGGCGTCATCATAACGCGCCCTTGCTCTGAACTTTGTGGTGACAAGAATTGATATTCAACATGCAACTCACGTACACCTTTAGGAACCTTAAGATTAAAAGCATATACATTGCCAGGATCTCGTTGCCATTCGATCACTTTACCTTTTGCTGACATTTTTAATCCAGCCAACTGACTTATTGGTCCAACTGGTGAGTGATGTCCAGGTATCCATTGTGGATAAAGCAAAGTCATTTCACCAGCATTAACAGGGATAGTTTCGTTTATTTTAAAAATACGATGAGCTAGATCTGTGGCATCAACCGCTATTTTTATAGTGCCGGAATATGGGGTATCAATCGGGTTTGGAACATCAGCAAACGCTGGAAGCGTAAAGCCCATAACAGAGCTGAGGGCAGCAGCAAAAACATGTTTATTCACTTACTTCTCCAATTAGAGAGGCGCAAAGCACGCGCATTAGATGGGTATTATCCTGGTAATTTGAGTGCAAAACACTCGGCAACCTCCTTTTTACTTTCAGAAACTTCTGAAACAACCAACATCAGTTATAACTATAACAACAGCTAATAGCAATGATTTATGGACGAACAACCATTTAATGCGTTCAATTTACTTGCGCTTTAAGTCAATTTATAGTGCCGAATTTAGCTGTATCAGCGCTTATTTGCATTCTTGTACTGAGAATATAAGAGCGCTGCAAGCACTGTTTTAAAACTTAATCATGCACCATACCTATGTTCAGGCTAAATAAATCATCAGTACGCTATTCTAATAGGCTACTTTTTTGGTAATGGTATGGAGACCACAATGGCATCTGACTATTTTCATTTGTTAAATTTGATCGGGGTAGCGTTTTTTGCCATCTCAGGTACTCTGATGGGCCATGAAAAAAACATTGGAGGTTTTGGTGTTGTGGTTGTCGCGTCAGTAACAGCGCTCGGCGGTGGCACACTGCGCGACGTATTGTTAAACCAGCCAGTATTTTGGATAGCCGAACCGGATTACTTATACGCAACATACAGCGCCATATTTATCGCCGTAATATTTATTCG
>TARA_R110001606_G_scaffold397845_2_pt1 | contig 26413 bp, 22 predicted proteins | sample TARA_R110001606 | Tara Oceans TARA_R110001606 (sample SAMEA4398315) | marine metagenome | biome: Polar Biome; feature: [SRF] surface water layer (ENVO:00010504); material: water (ENVO:00002006), including particulate matter (ENVO:01000060) such as... | depth 5 m
AGTTGGTCAAACGGTCTTTTATTCGCTGGTTGCCCAGTCCACTGAATTATTATTGCCTGTTTTTGATATTCTTTCTACTTCTAAAAGAACAGTTGAATCATGAGCGCTGCAAAATCATCCAAAACTGCGGGTATTGGCCTGCTGGCGGCCATTACTACCTCGTTGTGTTGTATCACCCCAGTCTTTTCTGTGCTTGCGGGAGTAGGAGGTATTGCCTCTGCTTTTTCATGGATGGAGCCATTGCGGCCCTACCTGATAGGTCTTGCAGTGGCTGTACTTGCTTTCGCCTGGTATCAAAAGCTCAAACCCAGAGTGCAGGAACAAATAGACTGCGCCTGTGAGGAAGAGGAAAAGCCCTCTTTCTGGCAATCGAAGAAAATTCTGGGAATCGTGACCCTTTTTGCCATTGTTGTGATGGCCTTTCCATCTTACTCTGGCATCTTCTTTTCTGATCAACCAACCAGTCAGATCATTGTTGTGAAGGAAAATGACATAAAAGAAGCTCATCTGATTGTAAAGGGAATGACCTGCACGGGATGTGAGCACAGCGTAAATCATGCACTTACACAAAGCCCAGGGGTATTGGAGGCCACGTCATCGTATGAAACAGGAATAGCTACGGTGAAATTCGATCAATCAAAAGTGAATTTAGAAGAACTAGCTAAGGCTGTGGAAGTTGAAACGGGCTATATAGTGTCCGATAAACAAGTTATAAACGAATAATGCTGAAAATGAAAAAGATAGTACTAGCTGTTGTCGTGATGGGAATGATAGGACTTTCCGTTTACGGACAAACTACTCCCGACGAGAGCCCGACTTCAAAGAACGAAGCAGAGGTGAAGCTGAAGATTACTGGCTTGACATGCGCAGGCTGTGCCACCCACGTATTCAAAGTATTGCAGGAAACGAAAGGTGTACTCGACAACCATGTAGAGTACCCAGGGGATATTGCTATTATTAAATACGACGATAAAAAGACTAAACCTTCAGAACTGATTGCAGCTATTGAGAAGAAAACTTCTTATAAAGCAGCGTTATACATTGAGCCAAGGGAAAAAGGTAATTGAAATCATGGAAAAAGAAATCGAGCTACAATCTATACTAACCTGCCCTGTCTGCGGGCACCAAAAGGAAGAGACGATGCCCACTGACGCTTGTCAATTCTTCTATGAATGTGAAAGCTGTCACGAAGTGCTAAAGCCCAAAGCCGGCGATTGCTGTGTGTATTGCAGCTATGGTACTAATGCATGTCCTTCAATTCAGGAGGGTGGTAAAAGCAATTGTTGCTAATGAAAAAATACGATGTAATTGTAATCGGGTCAGGAATGGCAGGGATGACCATTGCTAACAAGTGCGCTAAAAGTGGGCTGAAAACTGCTGTGACAGACTCTCGTCCCTATGGAGGTACTTGTGCTTTACGGGGATGTGATCCAAAGAAGATCCTGGTTGGTACTGCAGAAATCATTGATAGGGCAGAAAAAATGAGGGACATAGGCATCTCAGGTGATATCTCTATCAACTGGCAAGACCTAATGGCCTACAAAAATGATTTTGTAGCTAGAATGCCTAAAGGAGTTGAAAAGGGCTATGAAAAAGCTGGAGTTGAAATGTATCGTGGATCTGCTAGTTTTTTATCATCGAGTACCATCCAGATTGGAGATGAAATTTTAGAAGGAGAAAAGATCGTGATAGCCACGGGTGCACGGCCCGTTGTTCTCGATTTTCCGGGCGGAGAATTACCTATTGACAGCACCGGCTTTCTAGATTTAGAATCCTTGCCCGACCACGTCACTTTTATTGGAGGCGGCTATGTCTCATTGGAGTTTGCACACCTGGCAGCAAGAGCGGGAAGCAAGGTTACCGTATTTCATAGAGGAAAAATGCCATTAGAAAACTTTGATCAAGACGTGGCCAATTATTTGGTGAAAGCCACAAAAGAATTAGGCATAGAGCTCCATTTGGAAGCCAATGTAGTAGGCATTGAACAATCAAAGAATGGTTTTGCAGTAACTGCCAATTCGCCAGAAGGCGAAAAGAGCTCCGAGACCAATTTAGTTGTGAATGCTGCTGGAAGGGTGCCTGAATTGGATGGATTGAATCTTGAAAGGGCCAATATCAAATTCAGTAAAAAAGGCATTGAAGTAAATGCGTACCTACAAAGTGTGAGCAATCCTATAATTTATGCTGCTGGTGATTCAGCCGCAAGTAAAGGGCTTAATCTTACTCCCGTGGCGGTAGCGGAAGGCCATGCTGTGGCAGCAAATATCATCAAGGGAAATGTCAAAATGCCTGATTATACCGAAATGCCTAGCGCAGTGTTTACGCTACCTACTTTAGCGGCTGTTGGGATGACCGAAAAACAAGTCATAGAATCAGGTATTGAGCATCGGATAAAATTTGCGTCTGCTTCCAATTGGTACAATGCCAGGCGCATCAACGAACCCACTTATGCATACAAAGTGATTTCAGATAATGACGGCTTCATTTTAGGTGCTCATATCATTGGCCCCCATGCTGAAGAAGTGATCAATCTCTTTGCCATGGCCATAAAGGCTAAACTAAAAGTTGCAGACATAAGGAACATGGTTTATTCGTATCCGTCAATGGGATCTGATATTGGCTCGATGGTTTAAAAAATGGAGAAAGGATGCTGCCCAAAATTTAACAAAGACATCAAAAATTGAATCCAAATCATTAATGGGCAACTTGATTGGCTAGTAACCTGGAGGGCGACAAAGATCCTGAGAAAATATTAATCTAGTTTAAAGCTGCCAGGAGGGCTGAGATGATGACAGGAAATGCGCCAAGGTGGCAACGCTTGGTTGATTAGGACTGACTTAGGGACGTTTCGTATTAGCGAAGCCACTGACGATACTTTGATTGCAACACTAGAGCCAGAAAAAATGAAGGTTAAAGGTTTGGTGTATGACAAAGATGATAAGCATTTGGTAAGAGATTGGGGGGTGCGCCTCATCAAGGTTTGTTGATCCGAATGCCGATTTATTTCGTCATTTCATTCTCTAATGAAGCAAACTATGGGTTCGGTTGAGCTCTAATAGTTAATCAATAGATAAGCGCCAGCTCCTACAAGATAGCCCAATAAGGCCCATGGAGTGATGCGCTTGAAGTACCAAACGAAGTCAATCTTCAGCATGCCCATCACCGCCACACCAGCAGCCGACCCGATGATCAGCATGCTTCCACCTGTGCCGGCTGCATAAGCGAGGAACTCCCATATTCTGCTGTCAGTGGGGAAATACTCTACACCCGCCACAGCCATAGAAGGATCAGGTGGAGGCAGTGGATACATGCCCTGAGCAGCGGCGACTAACGGCACGTTGTCGATAATAGAGGAGGCGATGCCGGTGATGAAAATGACAAGGTCGTTGTTTCCTATCTTTTCAGATAGAAGTTGGCTGAGTGCCCCTAGCTGACCGGTGCTTTCCAGGCATGCTATTGCCAGCAGTATGCCCAGAAAGAAGAAAACACTTGATACGTCTATCTTTTGTAGGGCCCTGATCACAGAGAAGTTCGCCGTCACTTCTTCAGGGGCTTTTCTCTGGAGAATTTCTACCACTATCCACAAAATGCCCAGACCAAGTAGCATGCCCATGAAAGGAGGGAGGCCGGTGAAAGTCTTAAAAATGGGCACGAAAATAAGTGCTGCCATGCCTACTCCGAAAATTGTCCTGCGATCAAAATCTTTGATATGATCGGTTGGTTTTTGAATCGAGGTTTTGTCAAATACGCCTTTCATTCGAGTTGAGATAAAGATCAACGGAACAACCATCGACAGGAGACTTGGAATAAAAAGACTCTTAATAATGTTCCAACTGGTGATTTGGCCTTCTATCCAAAGCATGGTGGTCGTGATGTCGCCTATGGGTGTCCAGGCACCGCCTGCATTAGCAGCGATCACTACCACACCGCCGAAAAACTTGATGTCTTCTCTCGTATGGATGATCTTTCTTAGAAGGGAAATCATAACAATGGAGGTCGTTAGGTTGTCCAGAATGGCCGACATGAAGAACGTAAGGATACTGATCACCCATAGCAGTTGTACCTTATTTCTGGTGGTGATCCGTTTAGTAATGGTTTGGAAGCCTCTGTGATTGTCGACCAACTCCACGATGGTCATCGCACCCATTAGAAAGAGCAGGATACTCGTGATGTCAGATAGGTGATCGTGGAGGAGGAGGTAAGGCTGTGTAATGTCGCCACTCCCAAGGAAGTAAATGGTCCAGCAAAGGATGCCGGTTAGAAGCGCAAAAGCTGTTTTGTTGATGCCTAGCTTGTGCTCAAATACGATGCATAGATAACCGGCAACAAAGACTAATATGAGGAGAATGTGCATGGTAAACCGCAGTGTTTTATAATCAAAATGAAATGATTTTGGTCTGACAGTTTACAGCAGAAAAGTGGGTACAAATGTTGGTTTTACTTTGGTAAAAACAACTCAAAAAGGCATGTTTATTTTAGGATGCTTTAAAACGGAGAAATATGCTGCTAAAGTCCGTCAATCACATATTTAGGCTTGCTTTGTGGAAGGAGTTTTTGGATGCTCCACAGGTAGGGCAGGCGTAGGTTTCAGGCAATTGATCGAATGAAACGCCAGGGGCTATTCCACTCGTTGTATCACCCAAATTTTCGTCGTAAATGGTCAGGCATTCCTGGCATTGATAATGTGACTGACTGCCAGGCACATCGACTTTGCCCTCCTTTTTAACGGCGTTGCTCTTTTCGTCCAGTTGCTCGTAGTACATGTAGCTGAGCTCTAATAACAGCGGGGGGATAATTTCCTTGGTGATGTCTTTCACAAAGTACTGGTACTCCATCAGGTTGGGGTTGAAGTCTTTGGAGAACTGGATATTGTATGTTGGAACATCGCCCACCACTTCATTTCTTTCGATAACTACAGAGGTGAATAGCGTCACGTTTTTGGAGGATACGATAGAGAACGTGAGGCCATAAGTGCTGATGTCCATCTTGTCCATTTCCCGAACCAGAAAGCTTTTCAGTTCCATGGCCTCGTTATCGAGCACTGGAATATGCCAGTTCAACTCCAGCGATGAGTGCCGCATGTTGATGCCATACCTGCCCAGTAGTTTCTCCCAGCCAATACGATGTTTGTCTTCAATGCCCTTGAGGATGAAGGATTTCCATGGCGAAAGACTGATCTTTCCTATGTCGGTTTCGATACAGCGCTGGCAAAGCGCCTTCAAAAACTTAATATCAAACTGGTTATTTCGCCAGTAGAGCCCCAGCCAGTATTTTCCATCGGGTATACGGTTGAACCCTTCATAGTAAGGGAAGTTGATGTCCGGATATAGGAGGGCTTCTTTTACAGGTTGCGTGTTAATTTTTACTCGTTCTATGGCAGTCTGGTACAGGCTTTCAAAGGATATCTCTTCTTTTTCGTTTCTGGCTTCTTCCAGCGCCCGGGCCATCTTGGCTATGTCGTAACCATAAATTAGACTAGGTGCGGCCCAGGGCTTGCTGCCCATTTCGTCAGACCTGAGGTACAAATACCAGTAGTTTTCAATGCCCGATGCAATAAAATTGAATTGACCGGAAACCAACGGCACCATGCTTTGGCTGGGGTCGACAATGTTGATTTTGTACCCCGGCCGGTAGTCAAACGAGTCGAGTATGTAGTGGTAAATATGTGGTGCCAGCCAGCTTCTACGGGGCATTACGTCGAGCGAGACGTAGGACGTTACTATGTTTTGGTACTGATTGGCGTTGATTTCGTAATCTGTCTGAATGGAAGCAAACGTTTTATCAAGATAGCCCTGATCGAATGTGTCCGCAGGAAACAGAATGTCCTGCCTCGACCCAAAGTGGATATACGAAGAGCCCAAATGGCTGGCAGTTTGAATGATCTTCAAAAAGTCGCCAGGCGAAATAATGCCACCCTTTACAAATACCCTTACCAGATTGAGTTTATCCATTGTTTCTTGCACTCACGGTCAATTTAGAACTTCGGCAGGAATAGCCTCAAGATTAAGAATATTTTTTACTTCAGGTTTGCAGCTGCCACAGCCGAGTCCGGCCCCAGTAGCTTTGCAAAGCGAGGGTAGATCGCTGCAGCCACCGGCTATGGCTTTCTTGATATTGCCTTCGCCAACATTGTTGCAACTGCACACCAGTTTGCCCAGCACAGCTTCTTTTTGCGAGCCAGACCGCAACAAGCTTTTTCGTTTATCAGACAGCTCAGTGCCATTCTCTATCAATTCCCTGAATTCGGCGAACTCTGCCTTATCGCCCATGAGAATCACACCCACCAGCTTGTCGTGATGTATGATGCACTTCTTGTAGTAGGAGAGACCTTTGTCTACAAGCAGTATCTCATCATAGGTCGGGTCATTCTCAGGTGCCTCCGCCATGCCTATGGAGCACAGCGAGACATCAGCCATTTTTAGGATGTTCATCGGTGTACAACCTGCGAACCGGCTGCTAGGGTCGCCATTGAGGTAGTGAGCCAGCACGTCTGCATGTTTTTCGGCGGCAGCGGTAATGCCGTTGAGCTGCCCTTCATGCTCCGCTATTTCACCCAGGGCGTAGATACTCGGGTCGCTGGTTTGCATGTAGTCGTTGACTTTGATGCCCCGGCCGCAGTCAAGGCCTGCTTCTTTGCCCAGCTCCAGATTGGGCCTGGTACCAATGGCATACACAATAGCATGGCTGATGAGGCTCTTGCCACTCTTTAGTTTCGCTTCCAGGCATTGCTCGTTGATTCTTTCTACTGACTGCACCTGATCGTTGGTATATACCTGGATGCCCATGTTTTCGATCTCCTGCCGTAATAGAGTGCTGGCCAGGCTATCCAGCTGGCGTTCCATCAATCGGGAAGAGAGTTGGATAATGCTCACCCTAATTTTTACTTCGGCCAGGGCAGCTGCCAACTCCAAGCCAAGCAGTCCACCACCCACCACTACTACATGACTGCCTTCTCCAACGGTGGCTTTCAGCTCGTCAGCATTGCGGCGGTCTCGCATGGTGAAAATGCCTGGCAAATGTATAGGGACATCGGATGGCACAAACGCCCTGCTACCAGTGGCCATCACCAGGGTGTCGTAGCTATGACTCACGCCAAACTGGTCAGTGACCATCTTGAGCGCTGGATCAATACTTTCAATGCTGTTCGACTGATGCAGATGCACGTTGAGTTTCTCGAATTCGCCTATTTTGAACTTGAGCAAGTCTTCCCACTGCTTTTGATCGTTGATGTACTCAGGCAGAAGCACCCTGTTGTAAAAAGGGAATTCCTCCTTCGAAAACACATGAATTTCGTCGTCCAGGTTGAGCTCCCGATGGGTGTTGATAAAACGATAGGCTGCAGCACCAGCGCCGACAATGACAATTTTCTGCGCTGGTTTTTTATGCGGTTTTACCTCTACCGCTGAAAACTTGAACCCTGGCTGCTTGGAGGTGGGGTCAAAAGCAGATGAAGTAAGGTTATTGGCTCGTGTGAGGTCTTTTTGCAATGTTTTACCCCAATGCATGGGCAGGAATACGACTCCTTTTTTGATGGTCTCAGTCAGCTTGGCTACCACTTGCACGCTGCCCCTGCTGTTTTCAATTTCTACGGCCATTCCTTCTTTAATGCCTCTTTCTGCCGCATCGTGAGGGTGGATTTCGAGAAACGGCTTGTCGATATGTTGCCTGAGCTTGTTGACCTTGCCTGTGCGGGTCATGGTGTGCCATTGGTCACGGATGCGGCCCGTGGTGAGAATGAGGGGATGATCGGGCGTTGGTGCCTCGGTAAGATTGGTGGGTGCATCAGATTTGATCTGCGCCTTGCCTGATGCTGTATAAAACTGCTTGTCGGTAAAAAGCCTGGGCGTGCCCGGGTGAACTGAGTCTGGAACGGGCCATTGAAAAGAGCCCTCATTTTTCAGTCTTTCGTAGCTAAGCCCCGAAATGTCGATTTTCGTGCCCCGGGTCATGCTGCAGTGTTCGGCGTAAATTTCTGCCTGATTTTGGTAATCAAAGCCATGGTAGCCCATTTGCCTGGCAAAGCGGATCAGGATTTCGCTGTCAGCCAAAGCTTCGCCCGGAGGAGATACCACTTTGTTCAGGTGACTAATGCGTCGGTCGGAGTTGGTCATCGTGCCTTCCTTTTCCAACCAGCCAGCAGCAGGCAACACAAGATCCGCATACTGCAAGGTGTCCGACTTGCTGGAGATGTCCTGCACCACCACAAATCGAGCGTTTTTCAGCGCTTCATCTACCAGGCGGGCGTCGGGCATGCTCACCACTGGGTTGGTGCAAATGATCCAGATGGCTTTCATCTCGCCGCTTCGCAACGCTTCGAACATCTGCGTGGCTGTTTTGCCCGGCTTCTCTGAAATATGGTCCACGCCCCAGTAGGCGGCCACCTCATTTCGGTGTTCCGGGTTCAGCAGGTTCCTGTGCGATGCCAGCAGGGTTGCCATGCCGCCCACTTCCCGGCCTCCCATGGCATTGGGCTGACCAGTGAGTGAGAAGGGCCCCGAACCTGGTTTACCTACATGGCCTGTGACGAGGTTCAGGTTGATGAGTGCCAGGTTTTTACTTAGCCCCGCAGTGCTTTGGTTGAGCCCCATGGCCCACATGGTAATAAAGCCAGTAGCATTGCCAATATAGCTGGCGGCCTGCTTGATTTGCTCCAGCGGAACATCACAGATATTGGCTGCTTCTTCAAGAGAGGTGCTGAGTACTTTTTGTTTGTAGTTTTCGTAGCCGTCGGTATGGTTCTGAACAAATTCGAGATCGATATCACCATTTTCAATCAGGCATCTTCCTATAGCGTGAAGCAGGACCGTGTCGGTGCCCGGCCGGAGTTGTATATGCAGGTCAGCCAGGGTACACGAATCGGTGACCCTTGGGTCGATAACGATTACTTTAATGTCAGGGTGTTGTTCTTTGTGTTGTTCAAGTCGGCGAAAAAGGATGGGGTGGCACCAGGCCGGATTGGCGCCTGCAATGAGAAAGCAATCGGCCAGTTCTATGTCTTCGTAGGAGATGGGCACTGAGTCTTCACCAAGGCTTTGGGTATAGGCCGCCACAGCTGAACTCATGCACAAGCGGCTGTTGGTGTCGATATTGTTGGTGCCAATAAAGCCTTTGGTTAACTTATTGACCAGATAATATTCTTCGGTCAGGCATTGGCCCGACACATAAAAGCCTACGGAGTCAGGGCCGTATTTAGTAATTAAAGACTTGAACACCGCAGCCGCTCTGCCAATGGCGGTGTCCCAGTCTGTTCTTTGCATGGGGTGCGATTTGCTCCACCGCATTTGTGGGTAGAGGAGGCGATCGGAGTGATCGGAAACAGTATAATGGAGGTTCCTCCCTTTAGAGCAGAGCATGCCCTTGTTCACCGGGTGACTAGCATCACCGGTTAAGTTCAGCCTTCCTCTTTTGTCAACAGATACTTCCACGCCACACCCCGTACCACAATAGGAGCAGGTTGATTTAAAGACTTTATCTGTAGATTCTTTCATAAGAGTCAATCTAAAGGGTCAATGAAAAAGGGAACAGTGGGGCGGCAGGTTTCCATTTCCAATTTGCGCCGCCCCAGGGTTCCTTTTAACCAATTCAGTAGTATGAAAAGTTATGCAGGTACACGTTCCGGACTCAACTGAGTCTCCTTCACAGAAGCCAGCAATTCCTCCATTTCTTTTTCTGCTTCCTTTTCCATGACGGGCGAGAATTTGACGGCAAAAACTGTAAATGATACAGCCACCACAATGATGCCCAGAATCATAAACGACTCAGGCCACTCAAGGCCGGTGAGCTCTTTCTTGAAGAGGAACATGCCTGCTACTGCCCCGGCGTTGCCGCCAGCACCAACAATGCCAGATACTGCGCCTAAGGCCTTTTTGTTGACAAATGGCACCACACTGAAGGTGGCTCCTTCGCTCATTTGGACAAAGATGCTGAAAACCAGCAGCGAGCCAATAATGGTTGGTATTGTGCCCATCCGTGAGAATATCACAAGAGCAATTCCCTGGCAGAAAACGGAGACAAAGAGCCATTTTACCCTGCCTCTAAGTCCGTTGCTTTTGCCAAACTTGTCGCCCAGCATGCCGCCAAGAGAGCGAGCAAACAGGTTCATCAGGCCGAACAGGCCGGCAATCAATCCGGCAGTCTTCAGATCCATGGTAAAATAATCGGCAAAGTAGAGTGCCGCCTTTGAATTCACGATCAACTCCACACCGAAGCAAGCTCCGTAGATGAGAAACAAAGCCCAAACTCTGTAGTCTTTCAAGGCCTCTTTGAAAACTTTACCACTGTTGCCTGATTTTGAGTGGGCTACCTTCTCTTCTATTTCTGAGTAGTTGCCCTCAGGTGTGTCTTTTGTGTATCTGTAGTAAACAAAGCCCATAACCAACAATAGAAAGCCGGGGGCTATCATGGCGTAGCGCCAGGCGAGGTGCTCAGAACCAAAGTAAGCCAGCGCTCCTGCGAAAACGAAGGGCATTACCTGTTGAGTCACGCCGCCGCCCAGGTTGCCCCAGCCAGCAGTTGTGGCATTGGCGGTGCCCACCACGTTAGGAGCGAACATCACCGAGGTGTGAAATTGGGTAATGACAAATGAGGCACCAATAGCTCCGATGAACATACGGGCGATAAGGAACTGCTCGTAGCTTTGAGAAAGGCCTACCAGCATCACAGGGATAGAACCCAGCACCAGAAGCCAGGTATAGGTGATACGTGGTCCGATTTTATCGCAAAGCCAGCCAACAAAGAGCCTCATGAAGACAGTAGAAGCTACTGCCACCATATTAGTGGTTACAATTTGGTCGGTGGTGATGCCAAGGTCGTCTCGAACGATTTGCAGCATAGGGGCCAAACCAAACCAGCCGAAAAAGCAAAGGAAAAAGGCCAGCCAGGTAAGGTGAAATGTGCGCATTTGTACCGAACTGAAATTGAACATATCAATCCGGGTTGCCTTATTTGATTTTGTCATGATACTCATGGTCATTTCTTTTTGAATGGATGAATTGATTGTATGAATAGGGTCAAGGGGCAGATTCGAAGAGGGTAGGCTTGATGGTCAGCATGACCCACGCCCAGTTGTTAAAAGCACTGCTGCTACCTCCAGGCTTAATGATTTCCATGCTGGAGGTGGCCATCATTTGGGAATAGCCAACATGCAAAAGCACGTCTTTGTTGAAAGCCTGGCTGAAAACCAGATCAAGCTCAGTACCAAGGTTGGTTTTGTAGGAACTGTTATCTGCTGATGGAATCTCAGAGCCGCTAATGAACTGGTGAACGCTGGTTTCAAGTGCTCCTTTTTCAGAGAGTTTGAATTTAGCTGTTAGATAAAGGTCTTTGATACCCACGTTGCTGTGCCCGTTGCCCACGTAGAAGTAGTCCATGTACCCATAGAACTTGTGGTGAGTACCATAAAGAGGGTTGAAGGCATTGTCTTTGCTGCTGGTGGAAGACGCTCCGCTCAGGTAGTCGACACCCAAAGTGACTGGTGTCTTTCCCACAGGGTAGGTAATGTTGGCAGCCACTAAGAAGGCTCCTATGGACTTGCCTGCCGGGTTCTTGCCAAACTGATAATAAGCTTCACCATTCAGGCTTACCTTTCCAAGTTTTTTAACTGCATATGCCCCGGCTGTTTGGCTGAAATAGACTGCAGAATCAGCAGCAGACTGAACGCCGTTGTTCAGGACCAGAAAAGATACGTTACCTGATTCGAAGGCCTGATTAAACCATGAAAACTGCATGGTTTTGTAGTTTCCTCCCAGAAAGTAGTAGGAATTCTTAAGTCTGCCAGGCTCGGAGGGCGACAGTACATCTTCCTGATTGAAGGCTGCACCAACATGCCACTTCGATTGGTTCTTCTGCCATTGGAAAAGTGCCAGATCGTGTGACCTGCCCTGGGCTGCCCAGCCCAGGTTGCCCAGTATGCGGGCGTTGTCGTAATCCAGCGCCTGCCGACCGACCCTGATGGAAAGGGCTTCCGTGAAATTGTATTGGCCCCAGGCTTCATACACGTTGGTTAGTGCTGCATCGGACTTGTAAACCTGCGTGGCACCGCCCCATAGGCGGATATCCTGGAGGGTGATTTTGGCGGCAACCTTGTCAGACTTGTAGTCAAAATAGAGCCTGGAGCGCTGCTCGGTAAAGAATGCCGCTTTGGCATCCTCGCTGGCCAGGGTCTTAAAACCATGGCGATACTCTGTACGTGGTCGTACCTCTCCACCAATACTGAATTGGGCGTTTACCTCAATAGCAGCCAGGCAGGAAATGAACAGGAATAGGTAGATTTTTCTCATGCTGTACGTCTTTCATGTAAAAGTACGTACTAACACTTAAACTACGTAGAAATATAATAAGTAAATACGTAATTATACGTAAAAATATAATATCCGTAGTTTGGAGCTTGACAAATGAATATTTGGCAATTTCAGAATGTGAAAAGGCTTAGAAATTGAAGCCATGCAAGTGGTTAACCAGTTATACTCTTGTGGAGTTACATAGAACAGAGCTGCGTTGATCGTGAGAGGGTGGCTAAGGCTAATAATAGCCGTCTTAAATCCCGTCAAGTCCGCTATTGAAGTTTTTGACTGTCACCCATTACATCTTCAATCGTAAGATTTGAAATTGGGATATTGTTTTCAGAAAGGATGGTTTCAAATGCCAGCCTTGATACGCCAGCTAACTGCGATGCTTTACCAATGGTTAGCTTTTGTAATGAATACAATCTGATGGCCAGTGAGATTTTTATGTCTTTTTTTAATTCGGTTTCACTCTCGTTGAGTGCAAGTAAGATATCAGAGGGGAAATCTACAGATATTGTCTTGGTGCTCATATACTTGCGGAAGTTTATTAAAAATACGAATAATTTTGACCTTTCCTCAAAGCTAAACCAGTATAGGTCAACTATTCAAGAAAAGGTTGAGCTTGCATGGTTCCAGAAAATAACCAGGCCACCAGATTATTGGTTCAACTCCAAAGCCTGTTTCAGAGAGGTGTCCCCGTCAATTTTACGTAGAAGCTCAGCCAGGTTATTGGCATCGAGCTTTTTCATGATGTTGAAACGGTGTGTTTCAATAGTTCGAACGCTTTTGTCGAGTTTTTCGGCTATGTCTTTGTTGCTTTCGCCTTTGTAGATCAGGCTTAAAATTTCCTTTTCCCGCTTGGTCAGCGCATTGTCTCCGGTTTCTTGTGGAGTAGGCGAGGTAGCGGTCTTGTTTCTCAGGTTGAGGTAATGCTGTACCAAAATATTGGAGATATCACCGGTGAAGTATTTTTCTCCTTTTTGAACCGTATGAATGGCTTTGAGGAATTCTTGTTTGTTGGAGCCTTTCAGTAAATACCCCGTGGCACCCATTTCTACAGATTGAAGGATATACTCCTCATCTTCATGCATGGAAAGTACCAGGGCTTTGGTGGAGGGTGAGTAGGCTTTGAGCTGGCGAATGGTTTCGATTCCATTCATTTTTGGCATGTTGATGTCCACAATCAAAATGTCAGGCTGCTTGCTTTTGCATTCATCCAGCGCTTCCTGCCCGTCGGAGGCTTCACCCACTACCTCCAAATCTCCTTCACTTTCCAATAATATTTTAATGCCGTTCCTTACAATTTCATGGTCATCGGCAAGGACTACTCTGATAGCAGGCATAGTTTATATAGGTACTGTTATAGCGATATGTGTTCCCGTTCCCTTTTCGGATTCAATCTGGAAATCAGCATCTACAAAAGCGGCTCTTTCTTTCATGTTGAAAATACCATGCCCCGATTCCGTAAAGTGGCCGGTTTCCGCCAATTGTTTGTAATCGAACCCTTTGCCGTCGTCTACGATATTTATAGTGAGCTGGCTCGGATTATGGGAGAAAGTTATCGTTATTTTTTTAGCTCCCGAATATTTAATGGCATTATTCACACCTTCTTGCACAATCCGGTAGATGTTCATCTCGATATTGTTCTCCAACCTATTGATAAACTGCGTTTTGTCTACGAACTCAACTTCAATTTCCGAAACCTTGTTGACCTCAGTACAAAACTTTCGCACGGCCGGCACCAAGCCAAAGTCGCTCAGGCTGCTGGGTGCCAGGTTGAAGGACACACGGCGAACTTCTTTCATCACACTGTTGAGAAAATGCTTAATGTCGTCGAGCCGCTGCCTGTTGTGGCTGGCCCCGGTCAATGACACCGAGTCTAGGTTCATCTTCATGGCGGTGAGCATTTGCCCGATTCCGTCGTGCAGCTCTTTGGCCAGGCGGCTGCGTTCTTCTTCCTGACCTTCAAGTATCAGCACCGACCTGTAGCGAAGCTCGTTCACGCTCTTCTCAATTTTTTCACGATTGAGTTCCCGTGCCATCATTTGCGCTTCCTTCACATCGGTGATGTCTCTGCCAACCACCATCAATTCATTGCTACCGGTGCGGTTGGTGGTAGGAGTAATGGTTAAGTCAAGCCAGAGAAAGTCTCCCGATACTTCAGTAAATTTTATTTCTCCCGTCCAGGTTTTCCCCTCACTCAGAAGTTTTTTTACACCTTCTATGGCATCTCCCTGGTGTCCATCCTGCTTGAAAAAATCGAAAAGCGAGTCGGGAAGCCTGGTGGTTTCGTCAACAAACTTTTCCCTCATAAACTCGGACACCCAGTAAATGGCACCGTCGCCCCTGGTTTTGCAAAGGACGGCATAGCTTTTGGGCTCTACCTTTATGGCTTCCAGGTCTTGATATGACTTGCCCAGCTCCACATAAAGCCTGTTGATTTCGTGCGCCATCTGATTGGAGGACAGCTCCGACTCTGCGAGGTTTTTAATGGTTTGGTTAACGTTTCTGGCGGTGGGCTGAAAGATGAAAATGAATTCAAGAATTATAATAGAGAGGGAAATGGCCACCAATATGAGCTCGGTGGTGCTCAATTTATCAACCCTGGCCCTTGCTTCTTTGTCATACTGAAACACGATGTCGTCCATGGTGGCAAGGAATGGCCCTTCGTTCTGCAGGATGATAGCAGTGAGTTCTTTTACTGCAACCTGTAGTGGCTCATCAAAAGTGGAGCGGGAAGCAACTCTTGCTATCAGGGCTCTGGAATTTTCGACGATAGTGATGTAGTAGGGGGTAATTGTTTCAAACATTGATTCAATTTGCCGGCTGTTTTCCCCCTTAAGACCAACTGTGGTATCGCCTTTCAACAAACCATTGTGCGAGGTTTCCCAAAGATCAACCACGTTTTTCAATTCGCCGACATGTTGTTTCATCTCCTCCAGGCTCTCCGATTGGGAAATAAGTAGCGATGCTTTTGCTATCCGCTGGCTCAGCATCCGTTGCCTGCCTGCCACGTTGATCACATGAGAATCATCCTGCTGGCTTGCGATGAAGTTCTGGATAAGCACCTGACTAATGATTATGATCGCAGCTATACCGGATAGCGCCAGAATGTAGAACCTACCTAACCTCTCAAATTTGGATCTTACGTGCTTTTGGTTCATGGAATCGACAACTGCTGCCCTAATTTAGGACAAACCTATGTAAACAACGCCTTCCTCCACCCGGATTGGGTAGGTGTCGATGTCGCAGGTATCTCCATTGAGGCTTTTACCAGTCGACAGTGAGAAAGTCTTTTTGTGAAAGGGACAGGCCACTTTGGGCTCCTCTGCCTGAGAACCGATCATTCCCCGGCTAAGTATCATTTGCTGCTTATGTGGGCACATATTCTGGCAGGCGTACCATTCATTTCTGGCTGAAAAATTGAAAACGGCGATCTGTTTGCCTTCGATGTATACGCAAGCTCCTCCGTTTTCAGGGAAGTCCTGGGCTTTCGCTGCCGGGTGCCAGTTGATGGTGTCAGTCAGTGTTTGGGAAGTATGTTCGTTTGGAGTCATTTGTTTGTCGTTTTATGATGTTGGCTTACAGGCAAGGTGCTACCACCCTGCGGGTACTTTCTGTGCTCTTTGCTTGTCAAATTTGAGTGACGGATCTGCCTCGGGGCTGTTCACAAAGTGTTTGAACCGAGCTCTCAAAGCCGGATTGTTTACCACTTCCTTCCACTCACAGGCATAGGCTTCCACCAGCAATTGCATTTCGGCTTCCAGCTGTTGGCCCATGCCCAGGGAGTCTTCCACAACCACTTGCTTCAGGTAGTCCAGGCCTCCTTCCAATTTGTTCATCCATGTGGCCGTGCGGTTGAGCGGCTCAGCCGTTTTGATGTAAAACATCAGGAACCTGTCGATATAGGAAATACAGGTTTCTTCGTCGATGTCCCCTGCCAGCAGCACAGCATGCTGAGGATTAGCTCCTCCGTTGCCACCAACGTACAAGTTCCAGCCCTTTTCCGTGGCAATGATGCCGAAGTCTTTGCTCAGCGCTTCTGCACATTCTCTCCGGCAGCCCGATACTGCACTTTTTATTTTGTGGGGCGCTCTAAGGCCTTTGTACCTCTCCTCAATTCTGATCGCAAAGCTTACTGAATCGTGCAGGCCATAGCGACACCATGAGCTGCCTACGCAGCTTTTTACGGTACGAAGGGCTTTGCCGTAAGCGTGGCCACTCTCGAAGCCAGCGTTGATTAGCTCTTCCCATATATCGGGTAGCTGGTCGATCCTGGCGCCAAGTAAGTCGATGCGTTGCCCGCCGGTTATTTTAGCATACAAATCATATTTTTTAGCTACCTCACCAATCACAATGAGCTTTTCTGGGGTGATTTCTCCACCCGCTATCCTTGGAATAACCGAGTAAGTGCCACCTTTCTGGATATTGGCTAAAAAGCGGTCGTTGGTGTCCTGAATGGTGTCTTGCTTGAGGATAAGTCCATTCCAGGCGCTTGCCAGTATAGAAGCGACTGCCGGTTTGCAGGTTTCGCAGCCATGTCCTTTCCCATAATCGTTGATTAGCTGGTCGAAGGAATGGATATTGTTGAGTTTCACTAAATCGAAGAGCTCCTGCCTTGTGTAGGCAAAGTGCTCGCACAACACCTTTCTTACCTTTTTGCCCATTTTCTTAAGGGTGGCGGTCAATATATCGTTGACCATTGGGCTGCAGGCACCGCACCCTGTGCCTGCCTTGGTACAGGTTTTCAATGCCGCAAATTGCTCTACACCGTCGCCTTCAATCGCCTGAACCAGCGCTCCCTTGGTCACATTTTCGCAGGAACAAATCTGTGCACCATCAGGTAGCATATCCACCGTGTTTCCAGCGGGTGCACCCTGGCGGCTGGTGTCCATCACCAGGTCTTCGGGATGTGGCGGCAGGGCCATTCCGTTCAACATCATCTGAAACAGCATGTTGTAGTTGCTGGCGTCGCCCACCAGAATACCTCCCATGAGTTTCTTTCCATCTTTGGAAATGTTGACACGCTTGTAGATGCCTGCGTTCTTGTCTTCAAACACGATGGACTTGTATTGCTTTCCCTCGTCAAGGGCATCGCCAAAGCTTGCGACGTCCACACCGATCAACTTTAACTTGGTTGACATATCCGCACCAGCAAAGCCTTTTGTATCAGCGCCTGTCAGGTGCTCGACAGCCACAGTAGCCATATCGTAGCCAGGGGCCACCAGTCCGTAGGTCATGCCTTTGTAGGAAGCCACTTCGCCAATCGCATATATATCGGAGTCACTGGTCAGCGCTGATTCATTAATTTTGATGCCACCTCTTTCTCCTTTTTCAAGGCCGGATTCATTGGCCAGTTCGTCTCTCGGCCTTATACCGCAGGAAATGATGAGCATTTCAGCCTCAAGCGTAGCTTCATCAGTGAAGGTCATGGATGTCATCGCTTCATCGCCGTCGATGCTTGCAGTAGATTTGCTTAAATGGATATGAAGGCCCATTGACTCCAGTGTGGATTGGAGCATATTGGATCCAGCCTCATCCAATTGCCTCGGCATCAACCTGGGAGCAAACTCTATCACATGCGCCTCCAGTCCCATGTCCATGGCAGCTTTCGCAGCTTCAAGCCCAAGCAACCCACCGCCCAATACAGCTGAGGTCTTGGCGTTTTTGCTGTAGGTTTCCATGGCATCCAGGTCTTCTACCGTCCGGTAGACAAAAACGCCTGATTTGTTGGAACCTTCGATAGGTGGCACGAAAGGAGTGGAGCCAGTGGCTAGTACGAGCTTGTCGTAGTTGAAAGTCCTCCCTTTGTGTGTGGTGATACTTTTGGCTTGTCTATCGATGCTGACCACCATTTCACTGGTAATGAGTTCTATCGCATTCTCCTCATACCACTGCCTTGGCGCCATGAGGAGAGGCTCTACTGACTTGTGAGTGAAGTACTCACTTAAATGAACCCTGTCGTAGGCAGGACTTGGCTCTTCCCCAAAAACCGTGATTTTGAAGGCTCCAGAGGCTTTGCTGACAAGCTTTTCGCAAAACTTGTAGCCCACCATGCCATTTCCAATTACAAGTACGTTTATCATAACTACGTAAATTAATTACGTAAAAATACTTAAAATAAATTAAGTAATGCTAGATTTACTACGTAAAAAAATCAAAACTTTGAAAAACATGGTTTCAGGCAACAAAAAGACTCCCAAGCTCATCCTGGTAGGCGCTGGCCCGGGCGATATTGAGCTAATTACCATGAAGGCAACCAAGGCACTCCAGTCGGCTGATGTTGTATTGTATGATGCCCTGGCCAATGAGGCACTGCTCACGGAGTATGCACCAAACGCACAGCACATTTTTGTGGGCAAGCGAAAGGGGCTCCACCATGTGCAGCAGTATTATATTAATAAGATGATTGTGCGATACGCCAGAAAGTGCGGAACGGTGGTGCGGCTCAAAGGAGGTGACCCGTTTGTGTTTGGCAGAGGCTTTGAAGAGATGGAGTATGCTATGAAACACGGTGTAGATACGTCTTACGTGCCAGGCATCAGCAGTGCTTTTGCTGTGGCACCCTTGGCAGGCATTCCGCTGTCTGTAAGAGGCGTGAATGCAGGAATTACAATAGTGACTGCCACAGCAAGCGACGGAAGTCTGACTGAAGAGTTGCAATGGGCTGTGGCTGGCAAAGGCACCGTGATCATTCTAATGGGAGTGAGTAAACTGAACGAAATAGCGCAGCTGGTTTCTACACACAGAGGTCATTCTGAAGTCATGGCAGTGATAAGCAGGGGTAGCCAGCAGGATGAAAGGAAGCTTTTTGCGCCTGCAAGTTCTATTTATAAGGAATCGATGGTGCAGGGAATTGAAACTCCTGCTATCATTGTTGTAGGTAAAGTGGTGGCAAGTGCTTTGCAATTGATAGAATCTCAGCTGGCCGCTGCCGAGATACAAAGAACATGATTTCAGAAGAAGAAAGACTGAACCTTGCGCTGGCCGACATCGACAGTGTAAACAAGGAAGACCCAAGGCTTGTAGAGGTCGATGGCAAGCCATATCCTACGGAGTTGCTCTACAGTGTACGAATGACTGAAATGCTACACTTGTTTGCTCCCCACGCCAGTGTGCAGCTGCAAATTGCGGCAAGAGGCCAGCACATTGGCCGGTGGAACAGTCCGAGAAACAGCTTCCCGATGGACAGGCCCGGCTACCTGAAATGGAGAAGCAAGCTCAAGCTGTACCATGCCGATCAGTTGTCGGGCATTATGGAAAAAAGAGGATTCCCACAAACCGACATTGATATCGTGAGGAACCTGATTATTAAGAAAGGTGTGAAGCAGGAGGGGGAGGTGGCTACGCTGGAGGATGTGGTATGCCTGGTGTTTCTTAAGTACTATGCTGAAGACTTTGCTGCCCAACATGAGGAAGCCAAAGTCATAGATATCCTGCAAAAGACCTGGGGAAAAATGACCGATCGTTGCCACCAGTGGGCACTATCGATGGTATTGCCCGATGGTGTTTCTGCGCTGGTCAAGAAGGCCCTGCAGGTCTAATCGTTGGCTCTGGGGTTGGGGAAAAGGCCAGTCTCATCTTCTTCGGGTCGTTTGTGTAAACACTGAAAGTCTTTTTCAACCGCAAGCTTTATTTCAAAGTCGGTATTGGCGTTGAGGGTTTGATATATGCCCTCTTCTTCAGACTCAGACCAGCTTTTGGCCAGGCTCAAGGGAATTTCAATCCTTATTTCACCATTCTGATATTTGCCGACAAATTCTCCGTTAGTGCTGGCTGCCAGTGTATACTTGAATGACTGATTGGGAGCAAATGCTATAGACTCAGTAATAGCACCTTGGGTCACCAGGTTTTTGATCTCATGCTGTTCCAGCCTCAACCGGATCGAATTGCCCCTTGTTCTTAACTTCATTTTCCAATTTTATACTCAAAAGTACGAAAAAATACTTAGAACCTCGTTCATCAATTCCTACGGCTTGTAACTTTTGAAACCGTGAAAATTCGATGGAGGCATGGTAGAGAGCAGAAAGGCCTATGAAAATGCCATGGCTCAAATGCGCCACGACCATTTAGTCACCCAGGCCGACCTTCAAAAAGCTGCTGAAGTCTTCCCTGGGCTCGATCTTCAAATAAGGGTACTCTACCTTCGATAGATACAGCCCGTTGGGCATTGCGAGAATCATGTTGGGTACTACGATTGTGTTTTTAAGGATATTTTCGAACTCTTCGAAGCTCAACTTTCGGGTGCCTATTTTCAGCAGGTAGGCGACCAATAGCCGTACCATGCTCCTGAGAAAGCGATCCGCAGTGATGGTGAATCGCATGCGCTGTCCATCGTGACTAACATACAGCCTGGCGTCGGTTACCTTGCAATGGGTGTGTTTGTAGTCGTCGGGCCGTTTGCAAACAGGCTTGAAATCGCTATTCAGGGGCAGTATAGCTGCTGCCTTTTGCATCGATTCATAGTCAAGATCACGCAATCTGTTGTAGCAGGAGCTGTACTTATGCAGCACCGGATCTTCGTACAAATGGATAAAGTAATCGTAGGTTCTGGAGTTTGCATCGTACCTGCTGTGTCGGCCTTCTTCCATTTCCAGCACCTCATACACTGTAATGTCTTCCGGCAGGTTTTTGTTGAGCCGAAACTTCAGGTCAAAGTCAACGTAGTGCTCAATGTCGATGTGCATCATGTACTGGCTGGCATGCACGCCACTGTCGGTGCGACCGCAACCATACACAGTCACAGGGGCTTTGAAAATCTTATGCAGGGCTTTCTCTATCGTTTCCTGTACGCTGGTGGCTCTGGGTTGCCACTGCCAGCCGTGGTAATTGCTGCCGTCAAAACCAATATGCAAGAAATAGATCATTCAGTCGTTCGCTTATAATGCTTCAAAGTAAGCGAGTTTCAATTGATCTATTGCCAGGGCTTTCTTGTAAAGTCGGCTTTTTGCTATGGCTTGGTGAAATTGACCTCTTTCACTACCCCGTTGATGGTTACCTTGTACCTGCCGTAGAAAGCCGGGATAGTATATTCTCCTTTTTTGTTGGCTACTCCCGCCCCTTTTGTCCACCATTCCTTAAAAATCAGGTTTTGATAGGCCTCAAGCGCTGGGGTAGGCGACCAGTCACGTTTGTAAAGCGAGGAAGCTTTGATCCAGTTATTACCTTCCCAGAATCCCCACATCAGTATGCCCTTAACTGCCGGGTGAGCAAAACAGATCCGGTAATAGTCGGCCATCTCTTTGGCTCTTTGCAGCTCCTGGGCTGGCGTCATTGTCGGAGGGTTGTCGCTTAAGTACTGCGATCGCTGCCCCGGCATATTAAATTCTGTGATGCGGATAGGTAAGTTGAAAATGGCAAGTGAATCCAGGCAGCGCTTCAACTCTGCCCGGTCGAAAGTGTCGGTATGCAGATGCCCCTGCACGCCAATGCCGGCGAGTGGCACTCCTTGCTTCAGCAGAAAGCGAATTTGTGCCATGTAGTCATCCAGTCGATTGCCGGTAAGGATGTCATAATCGTTCAAAAAGAGCTTGATGTCAGGGTCGCCGTTGCGGGCCCATTGTGCCATCTGTTTGGTGATCTCAGGCCCCAGCCGATCTTCGTAATAGTTACCGTGGATCATTTCATTGTTCAGGTCATACTCCACGAACCGTCCTTTGTACTTAGCAGTCACGGTTTCTGCTCTTGTCTGAAGCGTTTGCCTCAGCGTGGCATCATCCATTTCTTTTACCCATGGCTGCACAAATTTCTCAATACCCCAGAAAAGATTGTGTGCCCTTAGTGGGATGTTGTTTGCTTCGGTGAAGCTTAGAATCGTATCAATTGTTGCATAGTTTACCTGGCCCTTCTCCCTCTCCATGCTGAGCCACTTCACTGCGTTTTCGGTCACTGCCGAGTTGAAATTTTCCAGAAACTTCTCTTTGTAGGTCTTTTTGTCTGCTTCTGACCACCCACCTGCTATGCCGTTGCCAATGGCGGCCCCAAACCAGAAGTCGTGGCTTAGCTGCTCTACGATAACTTTGTCGCCTGGTTTGGCTTTTACCACCAGCTGTCCCTTACGGTTTTTGGTGATGTCATTCTCAATGCCCGCATATTGGGCATTCGCAGGAGTGGGGAAAGTAAGTTGTATGAGCAAAAGGACAATGAGGGTAAGGAATCCCTTTGCGAAAGCTGCGTTTATTTTTTTCATAGAGGTAGTTGAAAGCTTGTTGAAAGTAGCTCTTTAATCGTCCAAATCCATGTGCTTTTACGGTGGCGGTCAATGGCAATCTCCAATGGACGTCGCCTACTGCGAAGGAGGGCCGATTTGCTATTGGCGGTTGACGCCTACTCAATGACCACTTTTGGTTTCGTATTTAGGTACCCCAGCGACTGCAAAAAATCGTCGGTTGCTTCCAGGGTCTTTTTGTAGTACTCAAGATTCGTGTAGTTGAAAAAGCCGTGTCCCTGACCTTCGTACAAAATCAACTCACAGGTGTTTCCCATTTTTTCCATGGCCATTTTGAAGTACTCAGCAGTTACAACTGGCACAAGGTTGTCGTTGGTGCCCAATAGAAAAATAGTAGGGGGTGCTCCTTCCTTGATGTTGTGCAGTGGCGAAAAGTCTTTGTACTGCTCCTTCACTCTTACATACCCATACGCACCGGGCCCGCTGTCAATCACGGGGTTGTAAAGCACCAGCGCATTAGGCACACAGCTGACAGACAAATCATCGGAATCTTCATTGTATTTGTCTTTATCTGTCAAAGCAGTTGCTGCTGCCAGATGCCCCCCGGCTGAGCCCCCGCCAGCGACTATTTTGTTCGGGTCGATGCTGAATCGACTGGCGTTTTTCCTCACAAACCGCATGGCCGATTTGGCATCTTTGAGTGCTTCAAAAGGTGTGGTGCCATTTTTGTTTTCTGTTCTGTAGTCGGCCAGAAAACAGACCATTCCCCGCTTGGCCAGGTACCTCGCCTGGTTTTCAAGATGGTACCTGTTGCCACTTTTCCAGCCTCCGCCAAAGAAGAAGACCATGGCCGGATACTGTTTCTCAGGAGTGAAGCCCGGCGGGGTGATAACTTCCACATACAGCCTGGTGGTATCAGCTTGCTTGTACATCACTTCCGTTTGCGCCCGACTGGAGAACCAGGTGAGGCAGAATACGATGGTGAGGGCAAAGGCGAGGTTTTTGTTCACTAATTTTTCCTTATTTGAGTAAGCTTGATGAGTTTTGGATGATGCCCTCAAGTACTTTGATCTCTTCGGCAGTCGGCATGACCAGCGGCGCTCTCACATCACCAGCGCTCCGGCCAATGAGCTTTGCACCTGCCTTGATCAGGCTCACTGCATACCCGTTCTTTTTGCTTCTCAACCTTACAAAGGGAATATAGAATTCCCTCGTAATTTTGGTTACCGTCTCTTTGTCGCCGGCTCGCAGACATTTGTAGAAAAGATTGGCCAGCTCGGGCACAAAATTGAAAACAGCCGATGAGTAGGTATTGACGCCAATCGATAGGTAAGCTTCTGCAATGATCTCTGCTGTGGGAACGCCCCCGATGTACGACAAGCGACTACCCACCGATTTGATGGTGTCGTTCAGCTCCTGCATATTGCCGGTGCCGTCCTTTAGCCCGATGAAGTTTTCGCAATTGTCGGCCAGTTTTTGAATATAGTCGGCGGAAAGCACCCCGTTGGCCCGGTTGTAATAGATGACAGGGAGACTGGTGTTGTCCATAATGGCCTTGGCGTACTCATAAGTACCGTCTTTGGGGCACTCAGTGAGGTAGGGAGGCATCAGCAACAAGGCACTCATGCCTGCTTTTTCCGCTATTTTGGCGAAGGCAATGGCCTCAGGAATGCTGCGACCAACACTGGAGATCATCGGCACCCTTGCCTGCACCGTTTCGGCGGTCACTTCTACGATTTTTTTATACTCCTGCTCCGACAGTGAGAAGAACTCGCCGGTACCACCAGCCACGAAGATGCTCGAAACCTTGTGGGTCACAAACCAGTCGAGGCGGGAGGCGTAGGTAGTGGGATTGAATTGGCCTTTTTCGTCCATATCGGTGATGGGGAAGGAGAGGAGGCCGTCTTCAAGGGAGGCTTTTATCTGAGAAAGGGTGAGTGGCATTGCTGAGGTTAATTAGTCAAACACTATTGCTAATATATCGATCTTTTCGGCGTGTCATTAAATTCTATTTTGAACGGCTCAAGTAAATGATGTTGGTAAACTTGCTCAAAATGCATAGACTTCTTTTTTTTCAAACTAAGAGCAAATTCAAACTAGGAAGATGTTTATGCCCACACTCCGCAAAGTTTTCGTCCCGTCGCTGGTTATTATATTGACTTTGAATGGCTGCACAAACGGCCCCGTTGGTGACACCTCTGTCTTTCTGAATACGCCCGACCTTGTGGCTTTCTGGACTTTCGGCGAGGAAGCCGGGCAGCAGCGGGTGTCGGTGGGCGGTAGCCAAACACACTCGCTATCGGAAGTGGGTGGACCTATTGCCCGGGCTGATGTTGGCCCGTTCTCAGGCTACTCTGCCTACTTCGACGGCAAGCAATACCTGAGCATCCCGTACAAGGAAACCGGCGATCTCAATATTTGCGGGCCCGATGCGCAGGTATCGATGTTCGCCGTGGTGAAAATCTACGACCTCAGGCAAAGCCGCACCATCGCAGGCATGTGGAGTGAAGGCAAGGGAAAGGATGACGACAGCGGTACACGCCAGTATGCCATGCTCATGAACATGCCGACCTATGGCGGGCCAAAGCAACTCGTACCTCACATCTCTGTTGAAGGCGGCGTAACGATGAGGGCCGACAGCACGAAGTTTCCCTGGTGCGCCGACTATGCCGCTACCAAACAGGAAGTGCCAGAAGAACGCTGGTGTACCCTGGCTTTTACCTACGATGGCAAATACATCAGAGCCTATATTGATGGGGTGCTTGATGAGAGAGCGCCCGACCCTGTTAACGATAAACGAGACGATCCCTATTTCATGCAGGAAGGCCCTGGTGGTGCCAACAGAGGTATGAATCCCTATTATCATGGGCGGGGCATTTTCTGCTACGACCCTGAAATCCATGGCGACACCAAGCCAGGAGGCGGCTCCGACTTCACCGTTGGGGCACGCTATGCGGTTGGGGAGATGCTTGGAGAAGCGACCATTGGTTATTTTGGCGGCCTGGCGGTGTTTGATCGGGCGCTGACAGACGAGGAGGTGTTGAAGTTGCATGAGGCCTCGTCTGTCGAAAAATTGGACTGACTACCAGCAAGGCAACTGAGTCGGTCAGCCTATATTTTGACTTTTAGCCCCGCTTCGACACCATAGCCGTAAGGCCTGTAATCGTTGTTGTCGAATACAGGGTCTATCTTATTGTATTTAAAAACAGAGGTTTTGAAAATGCCATTTGCTACCAAGCTTAGCTTTGGCCCGAGGAGAATTTCTGTTCCCAGCCGCCCGCTGTAGCTAGTTCCAAATGCCTTTATCACCCGCTCTTCCCATTCGTTCCTCCCATTGAGTGGCGTCTCCAGCCTCAATCCGTTACCAATAAAAAGGTCTACCGGCCCGGCACTGGCGAAAGTCCATATGTGCTCGGCCTCAAGGCCCCAAAATTTCCAGATTCGATCAACTTTATAGGTGTGGCCGGGCCAACTCGTCCCATTTTCATGAAAGCCATATTCTGAGTAGCCCGTCTTTAAAGCGAATTGATTTCTTGAATTGACTCTATAGGTGACGCCTGCGTTGAAAGTAGGGCGGGTGATCGGATCTTGTTCGTCGGCTTGACAACCCTCAAAACACAGGTAGTAGTAAAAAGTGGGGTTGTACAGGTTCGTGCTCAGTACTCCTCCCCCCATGATTAGCCCAAACCGGGAAGGTTCGCTGTCGTTGTTCAACTGAGCCTCGCTTTGCAAGACCAGGGAAATGATAAAAAGAATGGAGAAAAGCTGTTTCATGTTGTTAAGTAGTTGTGCTGCTGAACAATATGACACAAATAACAGCAAAAGGGTTGAAAGATGAGATAGAGAAGAAGCCCGTCTGAACCGCTTGGGCAACGCACGATTAAAGAGGTTACTATCTGCGCTTCCGCAGAGAGTAACCTCTTTCTCGACTTTGGCCTTTTACTAGATAAGTTATAAATAA
>TARA_R110001606_G_scaffold168898_1_pt1 | contig 26383 bp, 26 predicted proteins | sample TARA_R110001606 | Tara Oceans TARA_R110001606 (sample SAMEA4398315) | marine metagenome | biome: Polar Biome; feature: [SRF] surface water layer (ENVO:00010504); material: water (ENVO:00002006), including particulate matter (ENVO:01000060) such as... | depth 5 m
TATCGCTACGTTGTATCAACGCTACGCTTAAAACAAGCAGCGGGCACGTTAACAAGTAATGATTTACAAGCCATCAACCAAGGTTTAAAAGAAATCCAATAAAGATAAGCTTAACATTACTCATTTAAAAGCCAGCAACTTGCTGGCTTTTTTGTATTTTTTTATTCATCCAGTTAAACTAGCTACTTTTCGTATGTGAGATATTTCCGTGGTCAACTCTTCTGAATTTAAATGGTCCTTTCTGGGGCCTCGCTATTGGCTTACTTGGCTTGGTGTGTTTATTTTATATACAATATCTTGGTTACCTTCGAAACTACAACTTTGGCTAGGAAGGCAACTTGGCCGTTTGGTGTATCGCACTATGAAAAAACGCCGCCATATTGCCGAAGTAAATATTAAATTGTGCTTTCCTGAAATGCCCGCTGAGCAGCAACGCGCACTGGTCAAACAGAATATGGAAAACACCGGTATTGCGACTCTTGAAACCGGAATGGCATGGTGGTGGCCAAACTGGCGGATAAAACGCGTTTATGGCTCAGTGAAAGGACTTGAGCACTTTGACAGGATCCAACAATCAGGTAAAGGTGTACTGTTACTCGTGCCACACATTCTTCATCTTGAAATGACAAGCCGCATTATGGGGCTCAATCACCAAGGTATTGGCTTCTATCGTCCACATAACAACCCGCTAATGGAATTTTTTATGACTCGTGGCCGCTTACGTTCCAATGAGTATTTAATTGGCAAGCGCGATGTCAAAGGGTTACTAAAAGCACTTAAGGCTAAAAAGGTTTGTTACTATTTACCAGATCAGGACTACGGTCGTAAACGTTGTGAATTTGCACCATTTTTTGCAGTCAAAGATACAGCAAGTACCACTGGTACATTACTTTTTGCAGCCAGCAAAAATTGCGAAACAGTTAGTTTAACCAGCCGTCGCGATGAACATGGCAAGTATCATTTAGAAATACTGCCAACACTAGATAATTTTCCAAGTGGTGATGATCATGCTGATGTAACACGCGTCAACCAACGTATCGAGCAAGCTGTAAACGTTGCACCAACGCAATATATGTGGCTTCATAGACGTTTTAAAACACGCCCTGATATTGATGCACCTTCTTATTACAAGTGACAACAGCATTGTAATATGCTTTTATTAGTAAATACAAATACAAGAGTATGAGCCATGTGGTTTTGGGTTAAGCATTTATCATTAGCTGCTATTTTAATTGCCGCAGCAATTTATTTTTTATTAGGCCATGGTCCAGTCATGGACATGAAAGATACCAAAAATGCGGCTGCGCAAGGTTTATCACGTTTTTATTCATCATTACGCAACCAAGTAAATAAAAGCAATGAACGCGATAAATACGTACTTAAATTAGCTAATCCGGATATAAATATAGATGCGGCGCTGACCGAGCGCGCTAAAGTTGTTGAACCATCCTCACCAAATTGGACTGGTGAATTAATGCCGAGACGCTTTGAAAATGGCTCGACTTTAAAAAAAGTGTTAACTGATTACGCACGCGATGAAGATATCGTTCTGTATTGGTATTTAAGTAAAGACTATGTGATCAAAGAACACTTTAGAGTGGATAGCAATTTTAATTCAACACTTTATCAAGTTGGCCGGGCGATCAATGATGACTTTGAAAACGAAGTTTATACCTTCTTTTGTTTTAAACAGCGAGCAGCCGTGATAACCGAGCTGCCCTCTGAATATGTGCGCGAAAACTGTAAGCGCCTAAGAAGTTAAGCGCTTAACTCAAATATCTGCTGCCATGCTTGTGTAACAAATGCGATGTCTTTCGCAAATTCAGCTTTTGTTACACAACGTCCCTGCTGATCTAGGCTCAACACATGATAACGCGAGCGATAATCAATATAGGCTGTAATAAGCCCTTGCTTGATCTCATCACTAATACAACCAAGCCTTGCTGCATCGGTTAAAATCCTTACGTTGTCTGAGTAAGTAGTTAGTTGCTCCAAGCTATAAGCGTTATCAAGCACTAAATATTGAGTCAGAAACTCAATATCAGCAATGCCGCCAGTATCTTGTTTTAAATCAAACTCAATATCGTTGCCTTTCGCTAAATGTGTGCGCATTTTTTCACGCATGATGATCACATCTTCTTTAAGCTTTTGCGGGTCGCGCTGCTGGCACAAAATGCCTAAGCGAATTTGCGCAAAGCGCTGCTGTAATTCGGGTTGCCCAAAAATCATCCGAGAACGCACTAGCGCTTGATGTTCCCATGTCCAAGCTTGCGTTTGCTGATAGTGGTTAAAGCTCTCAAGATTGATTGCCATTAACCCTGAGGCACCTTCTGGGCGTAACCGCGTATCTAGTTCATATAAAATGCCCGACGCCGTACGAGTATTAAATAAATGCATTAGTCGCTGTGCTAATTTTAAATAAAACTGCCGTGAATCAATCGCTTTAGTGCCATTAGTTTGCTCTGAGCCATCACTATTATGTACAAAGACTAAATCGAGATCAGAATCATAACCCACTTCAAAACCACCGGTTTTACCATAAGCTATTACGGCAAAGCCCTTGTGCTCTTCATCAGTATTGGGCGGAATACCAAAACGCTGCGCCATTTGCTGCCAAGCAAGGTTCACCGCTTGCTCAACTATCGCTTCGGCTAATGCTGTTAAATGATCGCTTACTTTCATTACATCTAACACACCGGTTGCATCAGCGGCAGCAATACGTAGTTGATGGGTTTGTTTAAACTGACGCAGTGCTTCCATTTGCTGTTCTAAGTCTGCGCTATCAATTCGTAAAAAATACTGTCGTATTTCGTCTTTATATGCAGTCAGTGGTGTAGGCTTATACAGCACCGCAGGATCGATAAGCTCATCAAGTAAAATCGGGTAACGCGAAATATGCTCACCAATCCATTTACTATGGCAACACAACGAAACAAGCTGTTTTAACGCGCCTTGGTTTTCAAACAGCAACTCTAAATAGGCTGTTCGTGAAATAACCTTGCTTAATACTTGGCAGATCATACTAAATACGTCACCACTTGCTTGACTGTCTGATAGTTGCTTTAGCATTAATGGCATGAGTTTATCGAGAATATCACGGCCACGATGACCAATTTTAGTTTTCGTTAAGCGGGCTTTAAAATCTTCTAATGGTATTTGCCATGCATCATTTGGGTCGGTTAAAACACTAATATCGGTGTGTTCCCAAGCACTTATAAAAGCACTTTCGCAAGGATCAACAGGCTCACTTTCATAACCAATAACTTGTTCAAATTCACTGTGTATGCCAGCCATAATATCATTTATTTGCGCTAAAGATGCGCTGAAGTCACTCTGCTCTAACAGGTAATTTAATCGTTGTTGGCTCAAGGCATCATCTGGCAATGTTTGCGTTTGTTGATCTGCAAAAATCTGTAAATATTGCTCAACTCGCCTTAAAAACAAATAATTGTGGCGTAATAATTTTGCTTCATCTGCGCCAATAACTTGAATATTTACTAATTCAGCTAACGCTTTTTGTAATGATTGTGTTTGTAAATTGGCTTCACGCCCACCTCGTACCATTTGCAATGCTTGCACCACAAACTCGACCTCACGAATTCCACCAGCGCCTAGTTTTATATTGTTGGTTAAGCGCTTACGGCGTACTTCTTGAGCTATCATTTGCTTCATTTTACGCAGCGATTCAATCACTGAAAAATCGATATAGCGACGATACACAAAAGGCTTTAATAACTGATAAAATTCATCACAATAGCCCGTTTGAGGGCCAATTAAACGTCCTTTGAGCATGGCATAGCGTTCCCACTCACGGCCTTGATCTTGGTAGTAATCTTCCATGGCATTAAAACTCATCACCAAGGGGCCACTTTCACCAAAAGGTCGCAGCCGCATATCGACCCTAAATACTTGTCCATCAACCGTTGTTTGATTAAGTGCGGCAATCAGCTTTTGTGCCACTTTAGTGTAAAACACTTGCGCTTCTAAAGAGCGCCGCCCACCTTGAGTTTTTACACTACGTGGATAAGAAAAAATTAAATCGATATCTGACGAATAGTTAAGTTCTTGGCCACCTAACTTACCCATTCCTAATACCAACATCGCCAGAGGCTGTTGTTGCTCATCGAATGGTTGCCCATTAATCTGAGCAACCTGAGCAAATGCCCAGTTATTGGCACTATCAATTAGCTGATCGGCTAAAGCCGAGATATAGCCAATACTATCGGCTATATCATTGCTGTAACATAAATCTAAACACGCTACTTTTAGCCAATAGCGTTCCCGGTAACGGCGTAAAATTTTATGGCACTGCGCTTCATCAACCTCGGTAAGATTTAAGTCTTGAAATGGGTTAGGACTATCTCGCAAACTCATTTGAGTATCACTGAGCAACATCTCAATTAACTGCGGCTGAGATTGCAGGCAACGCCAGGCGAAGTCACTCAAACCTAACAAATTAATAATTAATTCATTAGCAGGAAGCTCTGGATATAGCTGAAAAAAACGTTCGCTGCCTAAGCCATGCAGTGCTGTTGGGAGTTGTTCGCCTGGTGTCATCAAATACTCTCTTTTATATCAGTCGTAACCGTACTAGAATAGTTAACATAATAATAACCACCCTAGGTTCTCAATGTCATATTTATCTTTATCTAACACTAGTTTACTCGCGATTGCTATCTGTTTTATGGTTATTTGTTTAGCTGTTATTTGTTTGCGGGTAGTGAGTCAACTCAAGGCTAAACAAGCATTAAAAGAAGAACTTGCTCAACATGACAATTTTGCTCTAGGAATTAGTTTTGCGTCAGAAATTAGTGTAGTGATCGCGACTGTAGCATTTTTATTTGATGAAATTAGTATCAGTGCAGCCCAATCAAACCCGCTTAAGATGATTGTACTGATAGTTCTGTTGTTTACTTTTATTAAAGTAGGCCACTTGATCCACCGCAAGTGGATCTTGCACCGCTTTAATGAAGAAGCCGCCATACTAAAACAAAATGTCTGTGCCGCTTTGGTAGATTCAGGCATGTTGATCGCTAACTGTATTATTACATTAGGGCTATACAGCTGGTCTCATACCCAAGGGTTTAGCAGCTTACTAATTGCCTTTGTCAGCTTCTTTTTACTGCAAACTATTTTTGCCTTAGACAGTAAATTCCGTGAATATCGCTTTGCTCGCGCCAATCAAGGGGCGTCATTACAAAGTAACTTTAATTTAGAAAACACCTCTATTGGCATTCGTTATGCCGGTAAATCCATTGGCCTTGCATTAGCTATCTATGCGGGTCTTGCCAGTGCCACTTTTCACAGTGGTAAAATGGTTGAGAATTTATTCACATTAGCTTTACATTGCGGAACTATGTGGTTATTACTGTATCTATTAACGACTATAATCAAGTTCATCTCTCTGCCAAACATTGATACTGAGCTTGAAATTGATCATCAGGATAATATTGGAATAGCTTGCATTGAATTTGCTGTTTTCAGCGCTATAGGCTATTTACTAATAAGTATGTTTTCAATTTAATATTGAAAATGACGTAATACGTGGGGCCTTATGCCGTTTGAAGTAAATAACTATCTACTGATCGATAACGACAGTGAATTCAGCCGGCAATTCACTGAACATTATTTTGCTCAGCCACACGGCACCAGTCCAAGTACCCTTGTTGTTGCTGGTGCAAATACCCGTCACTTGGTTAAATTAATGTTTGACCAGTTGATCAAAGATTATTGCTACTGCGACTTTAGTAATGAAATTAGCGTGTCAGAACTGGCGAGTTATTTACATGAACACCATGATATTGCCGGTGTACTATACAATCAAACGGATTATTTATTAGCTGATGATAAACAACGATTTATATTCAATTCTTTACATTCTGTACGGTTTTTAATTAAAGAGATTGATGATGGATACCTGTTTGAACCAGTCACAGACTTAGCACAAAACAATCACTTATCATGTCAAACCGAAATAGCCGAAACACCGCAAAATTTAGACGCATTATGTGAAAAGCTTAATAATTAGTTAAAATAAAACTTAACTAATTATCACTGACTCACAATAAGTATTTGCACCGAAGAGATGACTTACATACCATAACGATATTAGCTATTTTTGTTGAAGGTCATCATGAGAGTTCCTCATATTTATCAAGCAAGTCCTATTGTAATTGCCACTGCACTTCAGTTAGAAGATGATGCAGCAGGCCACATAGGTCGCGTATTACGGATGAAAGTCGGTGAGCATATCTCGTTGTTTAATGGCCAAGGCGGCGAATATCTTTGCGAACTCATTGAAGTAGGAAAAAAATCAGTCGTTGCAATGCCGCTTGAATTTAATGAAAAAGATGTTGAATCACCGCTGAGCATTCACCTAGGCCAAGGGATTTCTCGCGGTGACAAAATGGACTTTACCATTCAAAAGTCTGTTGAATTAGGGATCACTGAAATCACCCCTATTTTCAGTCAACGCTGTGGCGTTAAATTAAGCGCCGAGCGACTTGCAAAAAAACACCAGCAATGGCAAAAAATAGCGATTGCTGCAGCAGAGCAATCTGGTCGTAACCGAATCACCACGATTCATCCACCGATAGACATCAGCCAATGGCTTGCACAAAGCAGTGATGAAATTAAGCTTACCCTACACCCTCGTGCAGAGCACAGTATTAAAACAATCGAAGTACCTAGCGCTGGCGTGCGGTTTTTAGTTGGTCCTGAAGGTGGCTTCACTGATGATGAAATTGCCCAGACCAAACAACAAAATTTTGTTGATATCCGTATCGGTCCACGCGTGCTGCGCACTGAAACTGCCGCTTTGACAGTCTTAAGTGCACTACAGCTACAATTTGGCGATTTAGCTAATTGAAATTAGTAAAACCACCCTCATATCAATAGCAACAGATTCAGTAAGGCAACGAACATGGCAATTAAGTTAGGTATAATTTCAGATCCGATCAGCGGATTCAACATCAAAAAAGACACCGGTTTTGCAATGATGATGCAAGCCCAAAGCCGTGGCTATGAAATTTACTACATGGAAATGAATGATCTTTCATTGCGTAAAGGCAAAGCGTATGCCACAGCCGCAAAAGCAACCGTGTTCGACGATACAAACCATTGGTATGAGCTGGAAGAAAAAGCCAGTATCGCACTTGCTGATTTAGATGTTATTTTAATGCGTAAAGATCCACCGTTTGATACTGAGTACATTTACGCAACCTATATTTTAGAACGCGCCGAACTTGAAGGCACGCTTATTATTAATAAGCCACAAAGCCTGCGTGATGCGAACGAAAAGTTATTCACCGCATGGTTTAGTGAGCATACACCTGACACTTTAGTAACCCGTTGTAAGCACCAGATCCGCGCATTTTTGGCTGAACATAAAGACATCATTCTAAAACCTTTAGATGGTATGGGTGGCGCCTCTATTTTCCGTGTGACTGAAAATGATGCCAACATTGGGGTTATTTGCGAAACACTCACCGAACACGGTAGCCGTTTTGCCATGGCACAAAACTATATCCCAGAGATCAAACAAGGTGATAAACGCGTATTGGTGGTCGATGGCGAAGTGATCCCATATTGCCTAGCCCGCATTCCACAAAATGGTGAAACACGTGGTAATTTAGCTGTTGGCGGTCGTGGTGAAGCACGCCCAATCAGTGATTCAGATCGTAGAATTGCCGAAGCCGTTGCACCAACATTAAAAGCTAAAGGGCTTATTTTTGTAGGTCTTGATATCATTGGTGATAAGCTAACAGAAATTAATGTTACAGCACCTACTTGCGTAAAAGAAATCGAAGCTGCCTATGATATTTCAATTACTGGGCGCTTATTTGATGCCATAGAAAGAAAACTGAGCCATACTTAAATTTACTAACAATAAAGGGGTATCGTTATGCAATCATTAGAAAATCATTTTTTAATCGCAATGCCATCAATGCAAGACCCTTTTTTTAAACGTGCTGTCGCGTATATTTGTGAGCACAATGAAGACGGGGCTATGGGGCTGGTGATCAACCAGCCGATCAATATTACAGTCGGCGACTTGCTCGACAAAATAGAGATTGATAACGACAAATCCACCCACGCAGCAAGTGTTGCAGTATTTGCTGGAGGACCTGTAAAAACCGATCGTGGTTTTGTACTGCATTCTCCAAAAGCAGGTTATAGCGCAAGCCAAGAACTTAGCAGCGAAATCATGATAACCACATCCAAAGATGTGTTGGCAAGTTTAACCACAGCCCAAGCACCAGAACAGTTTATTATTACACTGGGCTATGCGGGTTGGGAGCAAGGCCAGCTCGAACAAGAGCTACTCGAAAATTCATGGCTAATTATAAAAGCCGATCCTGAGATTATTTTTAACACACCGATAGAGCAACGCTGGGAAAAAGCAGTCGCGACGCTCGGTTTTGATATTAGCCAATTAAGTTCGGAAGCTGGCCACGCATAAGCGTGGTCAACCACAATTTTAAAGCACAGAGATAGCATGACTAAAAAACAACTAAAGCCCAAAGGTGAACGCACCGTGATGGGCTTTGATTTTGGCACCACCAGCATTGGTGTTGCTATCGGCCAAGAACTAACAGGAACCGCATCGAGCCTAAGCGCTATCAAAGCCAAAGATGGTATTCCAAATTGGGATTTTATTAAAAAGCATGTCGATGAGTGGCAACCTGATTTACTGGTGGTTGGATTACCGCTTAATATGGATGGCACAAATCAAGAAGTCACCTTTAAAGCTAAAAAGTTTGCCAACCGCTTACATAATCACTATGGACTGCCTGTAGAGACCCAAGACGAACGTTTAACCACAGCAGATGCAAAAGCACGATTATTTGAGCAAGGCGGTTACCGTAGCTTAGGTAAAGGAAATGTGGATAATATGTCGGCTGTTATTATTTTGGAAAGCTTCTTTGAACAAGCTTACGGGTAAGCGGTAGGTTTATAATAAGCTGCTCACTCAGTTCAGGAATAAATCCAGCTTGGCGATAGGCTTTTTCTATCGCACCTTGTTCTCGTAATATCTTTAAGCCTTTTTGCAACGCTTTAAAAGCCTGAGCGCCATCAGGATGGCGTTTTGATATTACAAAATGACGACTATCATCTAATAATATCAGCACATTAGGTACCGCTTGCAAAACAATATCTTCAAGTACATATTGGTTACCCATCTGTGGCATCAGTGGCATTAACATAAAATCAATCCATTGCATCGATACCATACGCACTTGACTGAGCCATTCATCCTCTGCAACTAGATCTTTTAATGGTAATTGCGATAAAGTTTTCCAATCTGTACGCCAACGCGGCGTAGACACACTAGTTAGTTGATTAAAATCTGACAGGTGCTGCAGCTGAAATACTTTTTTATTGTTTGGAGAAGTAAAAATCCCCGCAAAATACTCGCCTTTACGGATCAGCTCATCGCTGATATACACTTTATCTGCCAGTGATTTGGCATCTTCATACCAATAACTATCAAAGCTGATCAGTAGCTCACCTTTTTCTAACAGTTTGGTATTACGAAAATTAATTTTACCAATTTGATAACTGAAAGTTTTATTAAAGCCCCCCAAGTACAAGGCTTGTTGGGCAATGATCATATCAACTACATCGCGACGTATAAATCGACCACTAAAATCAGTAATATCCTGCGGTGCTCTACCGGCTAAAAAATGTGTGTAATCATAATGCACGTCATCTCGGATAAAAATAGCAATCGATTGATCTGTCGCCATCGCAAAAAATGAGTTACTAACAACATAAAAACTAACTGTTACAAGTAACCATTTTATGCGTTTTTTCATACTACTGACCTTTAGGTTCTAACCCGTCAATTGTTACTCCCTGTAAAAAACCAGCCCCTTGCTGTTCATTATTTCGAAGCTTAATCATCAAACGTAAATCGTTAGGTGAGTCAGCGTGATGCAAAGCATCTGCATAGTTGATACGTTGCTGTTTATAGAGCTCAAATAACGCTTGATCAAAGGTTTGCATACCCATATCTTTCGCTTTAGCCATGGCTTCTTTAATGCCGCCAATGTCGCCTTTTTTGATAAGCTCGCCGATAATCGGGGTATTCAATAAAATTTCGATAGCAGCTACTCGACCATTGCCATCGGCTGTAGGCACTAGTTGTTGTGCTATGATAGCTCGTAAGTTTAAGGATAGATCATATTTTAGCTTATCGTGCTTTTCTTTAGGCACTAAATGCATAATACGGTCAATTGCTTGGTTAGCGTTATTGGCATGTAATGTAGCAACACATAAATGACCGGTTTCAGCAAAACTAAGTGCGTATTCCATGGTCTCTTGCGAACGTATTTCACCAATTAAAATGACATCGGGGGCTTGGCGTAATGAGCTTTTTAACGCCGCCTCAAAACTTTCCGTATCTAAGCCAACTTCACGCTGAGTAATAATACTTTTGCGATGTTCATGGACAAACTCAATCGGGTCTTCAATGGTCAAGATATGCCCACGTTGATTACGATTACGGTAACCTAATAATGCAGCCAACGACGTTGATTTACCGGTGCCAGTACCACCAACAAACAGCACTAAACCACGTTTAGCCATGATCACATCAGTCAATGTCGACGGTAGACCAAGCTCAGCAACATCAGGAATTTGCGTAACAATACGGCGAATAACCATACCCGCGCAATCTCGTTGCCAAAATGCCGAGATCCTAAAGCGCCCTTCATCGGTAGCTATGGCAAAGTTGCACTCTTTAGTATTATGAAACTCTGCTTTTTGTTTTTCACTCATCGCTGATTCAACTAATTGCAGCGACTCTTCGTCTGATATTTTTTCGTCGCCAAGTGCAATTAGCTCGCCATTAATCTTTGCGCTGACTGGCAATTGGCTCGATACGAATAAATCCGAACCTTGCTTTTCAATCATCAAATGTAAAAAGTAATCAAGAGAATGTGTCATTACTGCTCCTTACTCGGGCCTAGCCGCCGAAATTATTTTTATCTTGTGCTTTAGCACGCGCTTCAGCATTGGTAACAACACCGTGATTCACTAAATTGATTAAACACTGATCCATGGTTTGCATACCATGCGATGCGCCAGTTTGAATGGACGAATACATTTGCGCAATTTTATCTTCGCGGATAAGGTTACGGATCGCAGGCACTGCAATCATGATTTCATGTGCTGCGACTCGCCCGCCACCAATTTTTTTCAACAGGGTTTGTGAAATAACTGCGCGTAATGACTCTGAAAGCATTGAGCGGATCATACTTTTTTCTTCACCAGGAAACACATCGATAATACGGTCAATGGTTTTCGGGGCTGACGTAGTATGCAATGTACCAAATACTAAATGGCCGGTTTCAGCAGCAGTCATGGCAAGGCGAATAGTTTCTAAATCACGTAGCTCACCAACCAAAATTACGTCTGGATCTTCACGTAAAGCACTGCGCAATGCATTAGAAAAACTATGCGTATCGCGATGCACTTCACGTTGATTAATCAACGACAGTTTATTGTCGTGCACAAACTCGATGGGATCTTCGATGGTTAAAATATGATGATGCTTGTGTTGATTTATATGATCCACCATCGCAGCCAAGGTGGTCGATTTACCAGAGCCTGTAGGTCCTGTTACCAACACTAAACCACGCGGCGTATCTGAGATTGTTTTAAATATATCTGGCGCACCTAAATCATCAAGCGTCAGCACTTCACTGGGAATGGTACGAAATACAGCTGCGGGGCCTCGATTTGAGTTGAAGGCATTAACACGAAAACGTGCTAAGTTTGGCACTTCAAACGAAAAATCCACTTCAAGGTTTTGTTCATAGTCCTTGCGTTGATTATCGTTCATAATATCGTAAACTAGGCTGTTAACATCTTTGTTTTCCAGCGCTGGTATATTAATACGTCGCACATCACCATCAACACGGATCATTGGCGCAACCCCTGATGATAAGTGTAAATCTGATGCTTTGTGCTGCACACTAAAGGCCAACAATTCGGTAATATCCATTTATGACTCCACAACTAACTGATAATTATATGGTTACAATAGCAGAACGACTTAAGTCCGCCTATGCTAGAATTGCCTTAGCGGCAAAAAAATATCATCGTAATGAGCACGATGTCTGCTTGTTGGCAGTATCAAAAACCAAACCTGCTGATTTCATTCTAGCGGCTTATCAACAAGGTCACCGAGAATTTGGTGAATCATACGTTCAAGAAGCTGTTGATAAAATAACCCAATTAGCAAATTATAGCGATATTGTTTGGCATTTCATTGGCCCTATTCAATCAAATAAAACCGCCCTTGTTGCCAGCCACTTTGATTGGGTGCAAAGTATTGAACGTGAAAAAATAGCGCAACGTTTAAACGATCAAAGGCCCGCAGATAAAGCCCCTTTAAAAGTACTGATCCAAGTAAATATCAGCTTAGAGGACTCAAAATCAGGCTGCCACCCCGATAAACTTGCAAGCCTCGCTGAATTTATTCACCATTGCCCGCATTTAGAATTGCGTGGTGTCATGGCAATCCCAGCAAAAACTGACGATCCACAGCAACAAATACAATATTTTGAGCAATTACGTGCTTGCTTTGATAGACTTAAAGCCCAATATCCTCAAATAGACACCCTGTCGATGGGGATGAGTGGTGATGTCGAAGCTGCGATTGCAGCAGGCTCAACCATGGTACGCATCGGCACGGATATTTTTGGCCAACGAAGCTAAGGTGATAACTAAGATATGTCAGATAAAACAATTGCATTCATAGGCACAGGTAATATGAGCTACGCCATTATTGGCGGCATGGTAAAAAAAGGATTTGCTGCATCGAGTATTATTGCAACAAATCGTAACCAAGAAAAACTCGCTAAGGTAGCAGCGGATTTCGGGGTTAAAACCACCGCAGATAATAACCAAGCACTGCGCGATGCCGATGTTATTGTGTTGTCTGTAAAGCCGCAAATGATGGGTGATTTATGTCAATCATTTCAAGATTCGGGTATCGACTTTAGCGATAAGCTATTTATTTCTGTCGCCGCGGGCTTAACGGTTAAGCGGTTACGTGAAATGCTCGGACAAGACGTTAAAATGGTACGTTGTATGCCAAATACCCCGTCTTTATTAGGGCGCGGTGTATCAGGTTTATTTGGTGCTGGCGAAACCGAGCAAGAACACACTTTTGTGCAACAAGTATTTGAATGTACAGGTATTGCGGTATGGGTTGAGCAAGAGTCACAAATTAACGATGTTATTGCTGTTACAGGGTCATCACCGGCTTACTTTTTCTTATTTATGGAAGCCATAGAAGAAAAAGCCAAAGCACTTGGCTTTAGCGATGAAGACGCGCGTCGCTTAGTACAGCAAACAGCATTAGGTGCAGCTGAAATGGCACTATCTCAGCCTGAGATTAGTCTTTCACAATTGCGTGCTAATGTGACATCAAAAGGTGGCACAACTCACGCGGCAGTTGAGCATCTAAAAGCACAAGGCCTAACAGGAACTGTTGCTGATGCCATGGATGCCTGTATTGCCCGCGCCGAACAAATGGAAAAAGAACTTTAAACTTATCCCTCTATTGCAGGTAAAAAATATGGAAGCGATTAAATTCCTAATAGAAACAATATTTGATCTATTTTTAATGGTCATTTTACTACGTTTTTGGTTACAAACTGCAAAGGCTGACTTTTACAACCCACTTAGTCAATTCGTTGTAAAAGTAACCTCATTTGCCGTAAATCCTTTACGTAAAATCATTCCTGGGTTTGCTGGGTTAGATATCGCGTCTTTACTCTTAGCTGTTTTAATTGCTGTAGCAAAAATAAGTATCTTAATGCTGATATTTAATGGCATCTGGAATGCTCCTTCTGTAATTAAATATTCATTTGTCACGTTATTGAATAACGTATTCTTTCTACTTTATGGGGTATTGATAATTAGGGCATTACTTAGTTGGTTAAGCCAAGGTTATAACCCAATGGAAGCTGTTTTTCATCAACTAACCGAACCGATGCTTCGCCCAATAAGAAAAGTCATCCCACCTTTAGGTGGGTTCGATTTATCTTTCATAGTACTATTTATTGCTTTGCAATTTTTACAGAAACTTATTATGAGCTTTCTAATTTTCTAGTCAATACACACCAATGAGGCCTTAATAGGCCTCTTTCCTTAAGAGTCATATATGAAAAAGCTAGTAAGTATATTATTTTTCGCACTTGCGGGTATCACCTTCAGTGCCCACAGTGAACAAATGCAAGGTGCACAATATAAAGAACTTGGCCCGTGGCAAGTTCATTACATTGCTTTTCCATCAACCTTTATTCAACCACAAATAGCCAAAGCTTACGATCTCCAGCGCAGTGGCTATAAAGGCATTGTGAATATTTCGATTTTGAAAAATGATGCCGATGCCACAGCGCAAACAGCCACTCTTAAAGGTACAGCTAAAAATTTACTCGGTAATAAACAAACCTTAGATTTTAAAGAAGTCATTGAAGGCGACTCGATTTACTACCTTGCCCAAGTTGATTTTACTAACGAAGAAATTCTTCGCTTTGAAGTTGAAATACAACAAGGCAACCAATTTCAAAAGCTGCAATTTCAGCAAAAATTTTATGTAGATTAAACAATGAAAAAAACCTTAGTTTTAGCCACTGGCAACCCAGGAAAGGTTAACGAATTAGCACAAATGCTCAACCCTCTTGAAATCAACGTTGTGCCGCAAAGCGACTTTAACGTGCCTGATGTTGCCGAAACTGGCACCACCTTTGTTGAAAATGCCATAATTAAAGCGCGCCATGCAGCCAAAATAACGGGCTTACCTGCCATTGCAGATGACTCAGGATTAGAAGTTGATGCCTTAAACGGTGCACCAGGAGTTTACTCCGCACGTTATGCAGGCGAGCACGCCAGCGATCAAGACAATATCAATAAGTTATTAAAAGAATTGGCTGATAACCCTGTTCGTACAGCGCGATTTTGGTGTGTACTAGTGCTAATGCGCCACGCCGATGACCCTACCCCACTTATTTGCAGTGCGAGCTGGGAAGGGCAGATTACGCAAAACCAAGACGGGCAAGGTGGCTTTGGTTATGATCCTATTTTTTATGTGCCAGAACTTGAATGCACCAGTGCGCAACTGACTAAACAGCAAAAAAATGCAGTTAGCCATCGTGGTCAGGCGTTACAACGTTTATTGTCTGAGCTTAAGCTCAAAGGCGGCCTGTGAATTTACCACCATTAAGTTTATATGTGCACGTCCCTTGGTGTGTGCAAAAGTGCCCGTATTGTGATTTTAATAGTCACGGTCAAAAAGGTGAGCTCCCTGAAAAGGAATATGTGCAGCATTTAATTGATGATTTAAAAACCGATCTGCACTTAGTGCAAGGACGTAAAATTCATTCAATCTTTATCGGTGGTGGCACGCCTAGCTTATTAACCGGTGAGGCCTACGTTAATTTATTAACGGCGGTGGATTCATTAATTGGCCTAAGTGAAAACTGCGAGATCACCTTAGAAGCCAACCCCGGTACGGTTGAAACAGGCCGCTTTAAAGACTATGTGGCAGCTGGCATTAATCGTATTTCGATTGGTGTGCAAAGCATGCAAGACGACAAGCTCAAAGCGTTGGGCCGTATTCACGGTGCCGATGAAGCCATATATGCCGCAGAGCAAGCTCATGAAGCAGGTTTAAATAGCTTTAATCTTGATTTAATGCATGGCTTACCGGGGCAATCTGTTGCTGATGCGCTGAGCGACTTGAAAAAAGTCATCGCCCTTAATCCGCCACATATTTCGTGGTATCAGTTAACGATTGAGGCCAATACCCAATTTGCCTCTAAACCGCCAACGTTACCGGCCGATGACACCTTATGGGATATTCAAGAGCAAGGCCAAGCCTTACTTACTGAGGCAGGTTATCAGCAATATGAAATTTCCGGCTATGCAAAACCTGGCTACCAATGTCAACACAACCTAAATTATTGGCGCTTTGGCGATTATTTAGGCATTGGTTGTGGTGCCCATGGTAAGGTAACCGATGCTAAAACAGGCATCATTACCCGCACTGAGAAAGTAAAACATCCTCGCGGTTATATGGATTTAGCTAAGCCCTATTTATTTAAACAGTGGCCAGTTGAACAGCACGACTTACCGTTTGAATTCTTTATGAATCGCTTACGGTTATTTGAAGCCTGCCCAATTAGTGACTTTACAGCCTTAACTCAGTTACCGCTGCAAAGCCAAGCTGATGCGCTGCAACAAGCCATTGCCAAGGGTTTGCTTAAGCAAACGGATAGTCACTGGCAGGTAAGCCAAAAAGGTCATCGTTTTTTAAATGACCTGCTAGAATTGTTTGTGTAATAACGACCCAAACTTTACTAACAAATACACACTAATAATAATTAATAACCTTCAATGGTTTCTAACAACAAAAGGGAAAACATGCGTAAACTAACCTTTATCGCCGCCGCAGTGAGTATTGCACTGCTAGGTGGTTGCCAGCAAACACCAGAGCAACAAAGCACGCCAACTGTACAAGCACAACCTGTACAAAGCGAAATAGACAAAGCGAATGCGTTCTTCGACGATACTTTTAACCGTGATGTGATGAGCAGCCCTGTTTATCAAACATACATGGGTATCAAACAAGACTACGACAAATGGGATGACGGTAGCGAAGCGCGCGTACTGAAAGATCATCAACAAACAAAAGATGATTTAGTGGTATTAAACGCTATTAACCGCGAACTCCTAGATGACACCACAAAAGTTAGTTATGACCTTAAAAAGCAAGACCTTGAAAACAGCATTGCTGATTTTAAATGGCGCTATCATAACTACCCAGTGAACCAAATGTTTGGTACTCACTCGATGATCCCGGCCTTTTTAATCAACCAACACCAGATTTCTGATGTTACCGATGCCAAAGCCTATATCTCGCGTTTAAATGGCGTAACCACGGTTATTGATCAACTGATCACCGATTTAGAAATACGTGCTGATAAAGGCATTATCGCTCCTAAATTTGTATTCCCACATGTGATTGATTCAAGCAAAAATATCATTCACGGTGCGCCATTTGAACAAGGTGATGATTCCACCTTACTTGCCGACTTTAAACGTAAAGTTGCTAAGCTTGAAATTGCTCAAGCTGATAAAGACGCATTGATCAGCGATGCTGAGAAAGCCCTTAAAGCGGCTGTAAAACCTTCTTACTCTAAGTTGATTAATTATTTAGCACAGCTTGAAAAACGTGCTGATGATCGTGATGGTGCTTGGAAATTTCCTGATGGCGAAGCGTTTTACAACAACGCATTAGCGCGCACTACAACGACTGACCTTACAGCGAAAGAAATCCACACCATCGGTTTAGCTGAAGTATCTCGTATTCATGACGAAATGCGCCAAATCAAAGAAAAAGTTGGCTTTAAAGGCGATTTAAAAGCCTTTATGCAGTTTATGAAAACCGATAAGCAATTTTACTTACCTAATACTGAAGCAGGTAAGCAGCAATACCTTGACGAAGCCACGGCACTTATTAACACCATGAAATCACGCTTGGATGAGCTATTCATTGTTAAGCCTAAAGCCGACATGATTGTTAAGCGTGTTGAAGCATTCCGTGAAAAAGCGGCTGGTAAAGCATTCTACCAACAGCCTGCACCAGATGGTTCACGCCCGGGTGTTTACTACGCTAACCTTTACGACATGGAAGCAATGCCAACGTATCAAATGGAAGCGCTGGCTTATCACGAGGGTATTCCAGGTCACCACATGCAAATTGCAATTTCGCAAGAGCTTGAAGGCGTGCCTAAGTTCCGTAAATTCGGTGGCTACACAGCCTATATCGAAGGTTGGGGCTTGTACTCAGAGTTATTACCAAAAGAAATGGGCATGTATGCAGACCCTTATTCTGACTTTGGCCGTCTATCGATGGAACTATGGCGTGCATGTCGCTTAGTGGTTGATACTGGTATCCACGAAATGAAGTGGACTCGCCAACAGGGTATTGATTACTACGTAAATAACACGCCAAACGCGACGTCTGACGGCGTTAAAATGGTTGAACGTCACATTGTAATGCCTTCGCAAGCAACTGCTTACAAAGTAGGTATGCTGAAGATTTTAGAACTTCGTGAAGCTGCCAAGGTTAAACTAGGCGATAAGTTTGATATTCGCCAATTCCACGATGTAGTACTTAAAAATGGCGCAGTGCCACTAAACGTACTTGAAAACTTTGTTGATGAATGGGTTGCAAGCAAACTAGCAGCTTAAGCATCCTTACTTTATAACATATACAAAGGCCGTATCTACGGCCTTTTTTATTGCCTGAAAGATAGATAAACACTTGACCAACAAGTGCTTTACGCTAGGATAAAGCAATTGATATACACGTAACGTATAGGATTAACAATGGATACATGTATCAGTCAACTAAATCAACAGATGCAGCAGCATCAGTTGCAAGCCATTGTTGATAGCTTTGCCAGTTTATCTGCAATACAACAAGCCATGCAGTTACAGCACTTATATAGCAGTGCGCAACGCATGAGTGTAAAATATACTTATCTGCAAAATATCGCCACACGCATATTAACTCAACACTCTCTACCAACAGCCATCATCAGTCAGCTAAATAATACCGAACAATTAAGTTTTTTTACCCCTGGTCTCAAGTTCAATCATGGTTTTACACAACAAAACCAACAGCAGCAAAATGTATTGCACCGCTTATTTAGCGAGTGTAGTGAGGCTAATTTACCGTTTAATTATGTACGTTCACTGATGCTATTTGAAAGTAACGAAAACTTGCTGCAAGCATTAGCGCAAGTTAATGATATCGGGCTGACCCCAGTTGCTAGTTACATTGCAAACAACCCAGCTCAACACAGCTTACCAAAGCATGAATTTTCGGCCTTGCTGGCATTAATGGAAGTTGAGTTTAAACAAAATCAGGGCAATATAAACACTACCGCATTCTTAAAAGCCTTACTCACGTTATCTCAAACAAGCCCAGAAAAGCCACTCAGTGACTATAAAATACTGCTCAGTGGCGCTTACTTACGCTGTAAAACAGAACAAGTTGAGCGCTACCTTGTACAACATAAATAAAATTAATCAGATAAATAATATTCAACGCTGGTTACAACTCGCACTTTTTTGATCTGCGGAGTGTTTGAATCTCGGTCGATTATACTAAACTGCCCTTGTCTTGCGGTGCGAATTTTACCTAGTTTTGACTGTGAGTCCTTGGCAAATTTTAATGCCACTTCGCGAGCTTTTTCGGTGGCTTCTTGCACCATTGCTGGTTTTATATCGTTTAGCCCAGAGAACAAATATTCAATGCGGGTTTCATAGTTATCTTGCACAATCGCAATACCTTGTTTGGCTAGCTGGCCCACCTTAGTTAAGGCGTTTTGCACTTTATCAGGCTGCTGCGAATACACGGTAATATTTGCGCGGGCAATATAGCGAAACTGTTGATTATCAGCGCCATATTCGCGCGCTTGTTTATCAACAATTGATTGCCTACCTTGGCTGATCTCTTGTTCATCAAAGCCATGCAGTTTTAAAAAAGCGATCACTGCGGCATTTTTCTGCTCAACTCGTTCAACTAACTTTTCGAGGTTATTGTCCGCATCACTAAATTGTACCGGCCAGATCACTGTATCAGCAGTTACTTCACGCTCTGCTAATCCTTTAACCTCAACCGTGCGTTCCATATTTTTTACATCAAGCGCTGCTGATTTTAAAATCCATCCGCAGCCAAGTATAGCGACACTCAATACAGCTGCGCCAAGCAACTGGTAATATCCATTTGACTTATTCATTTAGGTTCCTTTGATAATTATCAATGTTAAGTTGGTTTGATGCTCGAAAAATCAACTTAAACAGGTTACATTGAGCATATACCCAAACCACCTCAAGATGCGAGCGTCGTTAGCAAAAAGATTCTATTGCATCGTCGTGCTAAAAAACAAATAACCCGCAAGGAAAGACCATGAGTGTAAAACGCATTAGTCAGTTTTTCAATCCGACTTCGGTTGCCGTGATTGGTGCATCGAATAACGTTTCCCGAGCAGGATTTGTAGTGATGCGCAACTTATTACAAGGCGGATTTAACGGCCCTATCATGCCAGTAAGCCCGACTAATAGCGCCGTACATGGCGTGTTGGCCTACCCGTCTATTGCGGCGCTACCGAAAATACCGGACCTTGCGGTTATTTGTACGAACAAACACACTCTACTTAATATCATTGCAGAGCTTGGAGAGTTTGGCTGTAAAAATGCGATTGTGATCGCAGCCGGACTCAATCATGAACAAAAAACAGCACTGCAAGAAGCCGCTAAACAAGCCAAAGTATCGTTACTTGGCCCTAATTGTTTGGGTTTGTTGATCCCTCATATTGGCCTCAATGCGAGTTTTTCTCACACTATCGCAAGCCCTGGTAAATTAGCGTTTATTTCACAGTCCGCAGCTGTGTGCTCCACTATTTTAGATTGGGCAAAACATAAAGAAATTGGCTTTTCATACTTTGTCTCTGTGGGAGATTGTTTAGATATCGACTTTGCTGAACTACTCGACTTTTTAGGTCGCGATGCAAAAACGAAGGCTATTTTGCTGTACATCGATAACATTGAGAATATCCGCAGCTTTATTTCAGCTGCTCGTGCCGCTGCGTTTAGTAAACCGGTGATCGCCATTAAAACCGGTAAAACAGCGGCTGGAGCACTTGCTGCCGAAATTCACACTGGCGGCAAGCAAAGTTCAGATGCGGTGTATGACGCCCTCTTCCAACGCGCAGGTATGTTACGGGTAAATGATTTAACTGAACTGTTTGCTGCTACACAAACACTGGCCATGCATCCTAAATTATTAAAGGTGGAACAACTCACCATTTTAACCAATGGCGGCGGCCCCGGCGTAATGGCCGTTGATAGCTTATTACAAAGTTCTGGTAAGCTGACACAATTAAGTGAAGAAACCCGTGCGGCGCTCAATAAAGTGATCCCACAATCGGATATGACCTCTAATCCGGTGGACATTTTTGGTGACTCAGTTCCGGCACGCTACCAACAAGCACTGGAAATTTTATTGCATGCTAAGGAAGTAAAAAATCTACTGATCATTCACACGCCATCGGCCCTTGCGCCAAGTGAAGACTATGCATTAATTATCGCTGAAACGTTGAATAAACTACCGAAAATGGCGCGTCCTTATGTGATCACAAATTTTATGGGCGAAGATGCCGCCTATGCCGCCAGTCGTGTATGTAGCAACTACGGCATTCCTACTTATCGCACCCCAGAGGGCGCAGTTCGCGCCTTTATGCACTTAGTAAGTTATCGCCGTAATCAAAAACATTTAACCCAAACTCCAGAGTCAAACACAGATGACGCTAAAATCAATAAACACGCAGCAAAAGCGCTCGTGAATGAGTTTTTAGCAGAGCAGCAAAGCTATCTATCCACCCATCAAGCCAGCCAAATACTCGCTCACTATGGCGTTGAATGTATTCAAACCGAGGTCGCATACACGCCGACAGAAGCAAAAGAGCAAGCCATAGAGCTAGGCTTTCCTGTGGCACTGAAACTGATCAGCCCTAGCATTCCATCTAAATCAGAAGTCGGTGGTGTAGTACTTAATCTCAATGACGCACAAGAAGTTGAGCAAACCGCTTTTGCAATGTTATTAAGAATAAGAAACACCTACCCTGATGCGATTATTGAAGGTTTTTCGCTACAAAAAATGGCTCCCAGAGCGGGGGCCAATGAACTACGCATTGCCGTAAAAACTGAGTCTAATTTTGGTCCTGTAATACTTCTAGGAGAAGCCGGCACAGGTCTAGAGTTTGCTCAAGCAGCGGTTGCTTTACCACCTTTGAATATGAACTTAGCAAAATATTTAATTGCTGCGGCGCATGATAAAGGCGTGCTTAAAGATCGCATTTTGCCTGAGAAAGTTGATAAGTATCGCCTGTGTGCATTGCTTACGCGAATTTCACAACTGGTAATTGATCAACCCGATATAACTTCGCTTGAGTTAAATCCTATTTTAGCCAGTAATGGCCAGTTTTTGGTGCTTGATGCCACCATGACCCTGAGTCACTACCAAGTACAATCACATCGTAAACGCTTATCTATTCGCCCTTACCCAATTGAGCTGGTTAAACAAGTGACGCTTAAAAATAATACCCTTGCGACACTCAGACCAATAAAGCCAGAAGATGAACAGGCGCACCAAGAGTTTGATCAATCTCTCAGCAAAGAAGATCGCTACAAGCGCTTTTTTGGTGAGCTGCCGCAATTTAACCACGATCAACTCGCTAAAATGACGCAAATTGACTACGATCGTGAAATGGCGTTTATTATCACTCAAGACAACGCCACGCTTGGCGTCTCTCGGGTGTTAATGGACCCAGATAAAGTGCATGCCGAATTTGCTATAGTAGTACGCTCAAACTGCCAAGGCCTTGGCTTAGGTGGCTTATTAATGCGCGCCGCTATTGAGTATTGTCAAAGCCAAGGCGTACAATTTATTGAGGGTATCACCCTGCCGGAAAATACCGGAATGATTGAATTAGCCCGAAAACTAGGCTTTAAGATCAGCCGCGACTTTGAAGAAGGCAGTATAAACATGGTACTGAAGTTATAAGGGACTATAGTTGAAAGTAACGAGCTGGAAACACTGGCCTAATATCGACTTAGATGCTGACTTACTAGCAAAGTCAGTTATTAGATACCAAGATATTCATGATCATTGCTTTATAAAACTGAGCTGTAATAGTAATAGTGTATGTAGCGCATTTGGCATTAAACGGCACTTCAAACATAACCCATTAGGAACAGTTGAAAAAAACAGCTACCCCCATAGTTTATCAGCTTTGTTAGATGATAAAAAAAGCCCTAAAGAATTAAACGATTGTCCGCAACTACTCATAAATATTGAAGCACATAAACGTGTTAGCGAGCACTTTAGCAATGAGAATAAACTGTGTTTTGCAACGGTTTACTCTCCGCTTTATCATTTAAATTCAATGCTTGCGGGTACATTAACTGCAGCCGAGTTAGAGCGCGCACCTTACAAAAAGATGTTATCTTTATTAAGTGATATAACAGCACAATATATTGAAGCTTTACTATTAATTAAAAATGTTAGAATTTACTACTGCAGCTTTCATGCTTGTGGTGCATTTTGCAGTTATCAGCAATTTAAAACACTTGTAGCGCCTTATGATGAACAATGCATAGCGCAGTTAACACATCAGAACCACCTTCTTCACTATCATTGCAGTTCTTCCATTTATTTTGATTACCTAGATAGTAACAGGTTCTCTTTACTATCAATTGATGACTGCCACGATGTGGTATCTATAAAAGCTTTGCTCACTAGCTTCCCTGATATTACATTTGTAGGGCTATTGGATAAATTATTATTACCGCGCCCACTTAAAACGGAAGAAATTGAACAATTTTTATTATACTGCCGCCGCAACTTAGACCTTAATAGAGTCATTATTGCCCCAAGCTGCACTCTACCTGTAAGCATTAAAAACAATACATTATTAATAACATGTTCTATTGTGAAAGAACTGTGATTTTTATTTATATCTACGGAAAATAATCAATTGAGCATAATACATACAGAGTTAATAAAAGGCATTGAGTTATACCAAAAAAACCAATACCAATTAGCGCAGGCAAAATTTAAATATGTACTGAGCAAAGACCACTCATCTTTGATTGCACATCGTTATTTGACCGAAATAGCACTGATAGAGGGCACAGCAAAAAATCACATAGCGCCATTAATAGCTTGCATGGCAGCACACCCAGCTTCAAGTGAGCTTAGTTATACCTTAGGTATGTGCTACCAACAAGCACGTGAGCTTCCCTTAGCGGTTGCACAATATCGCCATGCATTAGAGATGTTTTTAGACACTCCACCCATCCATAGCTACAAACAACAACCAAAAGTTGAATTCGATACCAAAATACATGAGGCCTTGCTATGGAAAACCCTTGCCCTTTTACGCCAAGAAAACATTAAATCCTTTGCCACAGCAGGTAGCTTATTGGGCATCATACGCGAAGGTGCAATTCTCCCTTTTGATAAAGATATTGATATTGGAGTTGATTGGGGGCAAATGGAGCAGGCTATTACACTTTTAAAAAGCCAAGGCTGGCATGAACATATGCGCTCTTATGACTTAATTAACCCACGATGCTTTGCTCACCCAGATGGAGTGACCTTGGACATTTGTGGCTTTGGTGTTGATACCGCCAACCAACAAACTATTTGTGGGCTTTGGATGAGTGATATTCCCTTTGAGTGGAATAGAATTACACAATATCCAACCTTAAATTTAGTAGAAAAAACAACTCCCTTTGGCAACGTATGGCATCTAGCACAACCTGAACTGATATTAAGTGCGCTTTATGGAGATTGGCAAACACCCGACCCTCTTTTTGATACTATTTTATGCGCAAAAAATATTCGCTCATTCTCGTTATTAACACAGTGCTTTGTGTATTCAAGGCTTTATAAGTTATGCTTAATGAGTGAATGGGGGAAATTAAAACACATATTAAACCAACTTACTTTTTTTGATAATAACGACGAATTAATAAAAAAATTAACCGATAAAGCCGAAAGTATGCCTACATGACTCTAAACTCACAAATACATAGCTTAAATTCAGATAATAAAAGCAGTCATAATACGCGCTGTTTGGCTCTTGGTGTATTTGACTTATTTCATATTGGTCATTTAAATTATTTAAAATTTGCTAAAGCACAAGGAAGCGAACTGTTTGTTGCGGTTGCGTCAGATGACTTATGCTTTGAAAATAAAAATACGTTTCCGATCATTAATCAGCATGAAAGAATGGCGATTATAAGCGCACTGGCGATCGTGGATCACGTTGCCTTAGTGCCAAGTCCAATAGTAAAGACTCAGAGCACTTGTAAATGGATACAAGCATGGGGAGTAAATAAGGTGGTTGTTGGCGGGCAATGGCAAAATAGTGAGCGCTGGAATGAAGCCGCTGATGCATTACAAGCGTACGATATTGATGTCATGTTTGCACCACAAACACCTAATATTTCGAGCTCGGGTATTAAGAAAAAAATAATCACATCTTATTCCGATAGTTTGTAATGCACGTTTTAATTCTACATTACAAGTTTTTACCGCTTATATGCACACTCAATACGACAATGTACAATCTGACATAACCATATTTATAGCCTTTGAATAGTCGCTATAAGCTAAACTCTAAACCAGTATTATTTTTAAAAGAACACGGATTTAATTTGAATAATTTACGTAAACGCACAGCGCTATTTTTTGAAGGTAATGGGGAGTACCGTAAAACGGGTCATTATATCGATATATTTCTAATATCGCTGATAATGATTAATGTCGTTGCGATTGTGCTTGAATCAATTGCGAGTTTAGCTCAGCAATATAAGCATGAATTTTTAATGTTAGAGTTAGGCTCAGTAATTATATTTGCGATCGAGTATTTGCTTCGCCTTTGGTCATGCGTAGAACGTGCCGAGTACAAAAATCTAAACTGTGGTAATTTTCAACGTCGTTTAAAATATTTACTCTCCCCTTTAGCCTTAATTGATCTAGTGGCAATCCTGCCCACGATCTTAATGATGTTTATCACCTTTGATTTACGTTTTTTAAGAGTGCTCAGACTCCTACGTGTTTTTAAGCTCACTCGTTACTCACGAGCAATGCAGCTACTTTTACAATCATTTCGTGATGAAAGCAGTTCGCTTTTGGCCGCATTCTTTATAATGGCAGTGGTGCTAATTTTAGCTTCCTGCGGAATTTATTTAATTGAACACGATATACAACCGGATAAATTTGGCTCCATTCCTGCGGCAATGTGGTGGGCAATGGCAACGCTGACCACTGTAGGTTATGGTGACGTTGTGCCAGTAACACCGCTAGGGCGTTTTTTTGGCGGCGTGATCACGTTACTGAGTATGGGAATGGTAGCAATACCCACCGGCTTATTAGCTTCGAGTTTCTCTGAACAGCTACGTAAGCGTAGGATCATGTTTAGTGATGCGGTGCATGAATGTCTGCATGATGGCGAGCTAGATGGCAAACTAGATGATGCGCAACTGGAGCATCTAGAGAATTTGCGCTGTAAGCTTGGTTTAAGTAAGCAAGAAGCAAACAAAGCAATTAAGTCTCAACTTAGTGCACGCACTAAAAACCTTTATTGCCGTCACTGCGGTGAACGCCAAGACTAGATATAGCTTCTAGTTAAAACTTCAAGTATTTAGGGCATCAACACCGCGATTGGTTTAATTGTGTGCTGAGTCTCAAAAACGTTATGACTCAGCAAAGAAGACCACACCT
>TARA_R110001606_G_scaffold97235_3_pt1 | contig 26332 bp, 15 predicted proteins | sample TARA_R110001606 | Tara Oceans TARA_R110001606 (sample SAMEA4398315) | marine metagenome | biome: Polar Biome; feature: [SRF] surface water layer (ENVO:00010504); material: water (ENVO:00002006), including particulate matter (ENVO:01000060) such as... | depth 5 m
CGCACGTAAAATTTTATTTACAATATCGCCATCATTTGTTAAGAAAATTAAGCCTTCGGATGGTTTGTCTAAACGACCAATTGGGAATAATCTTTCTGGATAATTTATAAAATCTACAATATTATCTGGCTCTCTTTCATCGGTCGTAGAAACTACACCAACCGGTTTATTAAGTGCAATATATAAGGTAACATTTTTTGGTTCTACTAATCTGCCATCTAATTTTACTACATCTTTTTTGGACACTCTATTTCCTAATTGCGTTGGTTTGCCATTGATGGTAACTCTACCTTCGTTTATAAATTTTTCAGCTTCTCTTCTTGAGCAAATTCCTGAAGAACTGATATACTTATTTAGGTTTGTCGATTTTTGATTATTAGTATCCAAAAGAAATTAATTTTTTGCAAAAGTACAAACAATTTCAGGGGGTTAAAACCTCTTTATTAAAAATTTACAACAAAGTGTTAAAACCTTAGGTTCTTATATTGTTATTTTACACTAATCTACTTTTCTTTTTTCGAACCAACGGCCCACAAAATTTAGATTTAATGTTAGTTTATGAAAATTTTCTTGAATTAATTTACTATCCAATGTACCTTCTTTACCATACGAATAAGAAATATTAAAATTGTCGTTACTATATTTTTTCATTGGTAAACCTAAACCTACAGACACAAAATAACTGTCTATTTGTTGGTTAGAAATCTTTAAAAATCCACTATTATAGTTAAGACCAAATCTATATTTTATGTTTGATGAATACTTAAATTTGTCTTTTAAAGGCACATATTCTAATCCAAATGCATAAATAGATTGATCTACATATCGTTCATTATTTTGCAACTGACTTGTATCATTCCAAAGTATTTTTCTATAATCTATACTTGTTGTTATTTTTTTATTGATCACCGAAGTGATTCCTACTCCGTAGGAAAAAGGAAGTTCATAAGTATCTAAATCGCTTTCCTCTTCATCTTCTAAAATTAGCGTTGAACCACTTACTAAAGTCTTATAAGATGATCTTGTTTGCGTTCCTGTTAATGATGCGCCCGTTTCTATTGTACCACCAATAGTTGTTTCTACTTCTTTAATTTTTGGTAATTTATATTGAAAACCTGTTTTAAATTTAACACCGCCATAATGATTTTGATCGCTAATAGAAACAAAAGCGTCTGTATACAAAAGGCTTTCTTGATTTATGGATCCGAAGAGAAAAGACACATCTACACCAACCGATAAATTATTTAGAACTTTATAACCAGATGATATATAAAATTTATTTAAACCGCCTTCTCCTGTAATTCTGGTTACATAACTATCTACAGAACCTTCTATAGGACTTACAATATCTATGTTATAACCCGTTTTAGTATAGGGCAAAAGTCCAATTCCCATTCCCCAATCTTTTTTAATTGGAAACGCAATAGCAATATGAGAAAAATTACCATTACTACTTGTTTGACTTAAACTGCTTGTTGCTAAAGTTGAATAGGTTGCATTTAACCCAAATTCGTACAAAAACGAATTTTGTAAAATACTTCCTAAACTTGCCGGATTAAACATGTTGATTTCAAACGGATTAGATTGCGCAATTCCTGTATTTCCTAATCCTGTTAAACCGCCAGTTGCCGTTTTATTTTCTATCCCTAATCCAAATAATGAATACGGTGTATTTGTATTATTTTGACTGCTTATAATGTTTACCGATGCTACGAATACTATTAATATTATTTTGTTTTTCATCTTAATAGTTTAAATATTTTACTGATAGTTTAATTTTATTGTTTGTGCTTACATTATTTTCTATGACAAGGTTATTAACATTGTTTGTATAATTTTCAGCCAGAATCATTAAAGCATAATTTAAAGTGGTATCAGTTAATGAAATTTCTTCTACAAAACCACTTAAATCTACTGTGTAATAAGTATTTGCATTAAACTCATCATTATCTTCTTTTAAAATAGCAGAAGCCACGTTGCCGTCTGCGTCTGAAAGTTGTTTTATAATTCTGTTTTTGTGATCTACGATATAAACCGACAAATTTGTAGGTAAAGGATTGTTTTCACTATAACTACCAACTAACGGGTAAAATGTTAACGTTGCACTTAATGTTGTTGAGTTTACTGATTGCTCAAAAAGTGTTTTTATGGCAGGAATTTCTATTCTTGCTGCAATGCCAGAACCAGATTGTGCAAATATTAAATTGTTAACATCCTGGCTTAATTTAATTTCTTCTCCGTTTACAAAATCACCTAAATCTGTATTCGATAAATCGGTTTCTATTTGATTAAATTGCTGAGAAGCGCTTGCAATTACAAAATCTAAATAGTAACTATTATCTTCATCATCGTCATCTTTTATGCTATAATACAATCGCATGCTCGAATTACCAGATGTTGCAGATGTTGCTGAGACGTTAAATCCTAAAACATGAGTGTCTACTGTTGTATCAGGAACAATTGCCAAGCCTTTAAAATACTGTAAAAAGTCATCAGAATTATTAATATCATTATCACTTATTTTATCAAAAATTTCTTTTCCTAAAACGTCGTCCATTTTAATAAAAAGAGAATCTGTTTCTTTAGTAGGTTTTGGTGTAAAAGATAATTCGCCAATAGTTTTAGAATCATATTTTAGAGAAGAAGTATTGTAAAAACTAGTTCCTTCTTCTGGTAAAAAGGTTTCTGTAATTCTATGTAATTTATACGTTTGTACTTTGGTGGTATCACCATAATAATACGTATCATAATTTAAAACAAACCCAATAGAATCGTACACAGCCTCTGAACTTAAAGAATAATCAGCTGTTAATAGTTGCAAATACGATTTTGCACTTAAATGTCCTAAGTTTTTATCTACTATATTGCCTACTAAAATTCTTCCCGTTGCAGAAGTTATTAATGAGTCTAATTTAAAACTCCCTGCTTTTACAGAAAAGGTATCAATAACCTTTATTTGCGTATTATTTTCTATAAAATCACTTCCAACTTCATAAATAGTTGTTTCGTCTGTAGTACAAGATGCTAAAAAAACAACACTTATAAAACCAATAATTAAATACTTCATTTTACTTTTTAAAGCAAAAATATTAGCGTTGCAATCATACAAAATCATAAAATATACAAACAACACTTTTTTATAGACTTATTGGTAAAAAACACCCCTAAACCCAATAATTAACACCTTTTAAGAAAATTAACATTTGGTTTACATGGTTATCTATAAAATACACTTGTTTGTCTATTTTGTACTATTTTCTAATTATTAGCTTTTAGTTTTGCCCAACAATAAAGAAAATGAATAAATTAAACATAATGAGAAAAACAAATTTAATACAAAAAAGTAGCGTTTTATTTATGGCTACAGTACTGTCTCTATTTTTTATAAGCTGCAGCAGTAGCGATGATGACGATGATGACGAATATGGTAACTGGGTAGAAAGTTCTACTTTTGATGGAAATTCTAGAGCAAATTCTGTAAGTTTTACCATTGGCACTAAAGGCTATTTAGTAACCGGATACGATGGTGATGATTATTTAGCGGATACTTGGGAGTATAATTCTGATGGTGATTATTGGGTAGAAAAAGCACCTTTTCCGGGTGTTGCTAGAAGTGGTGCTGTTGGTTTTTCTATAAACGGCAAAGGATATTTAGGAACGGGGTATGATGGTAGTACAAAACTAAATGATTTTTGGGAATACGACCCAACTACAGATTCTTGGACTCAAAAAGCCGATTTTGGAGGAACTGGTAGATACAATGCAATTGGATTTTCTATTGGAAATGATGGATATATAGGAACTGGTTACGATGGTAGCGAACAAAAAGATTTTTGGAAATATGATGTTGCTTCTGATACTTGGGAACAATCTGTAGGTTTTGGAGGTCAAAAACGTCAAAGCGCGTCTGTTTTTATCATTGATAATGTTGCGTACATTGGTTTAGGAATTCATAACGGAGCTTACGAAGAAGACTTTTATTCTTTTAACGGATCTACTTGGACAAGATTACAAGATTTAGATGACGATGATGATGATGACGACGATTTTGAAATTCTATTAAGTAGTGGTGCTGCATTTTCTTTAGACGGATTGGGATATGTTACAACGGGAATTTCTGGGTCAATTACTACAGAAAGTTGGTCGTACAACCCAGCAACTGATACTTGGGAGGATTTACCTGCTTTTGAAGGTTCTGCAAGACAAAATGCATCTGCCTTTTCTTTTGCAGACAAAGCATTTGTTTTAATGGGTAGAAGTGGTAGCTATTATTTTGATGATGTTTGGGAATTTAGACCAAATGAATTAGAAAATGAAGATGATTAATCTTTTATAAAAAATCTCACCCTCAATTAACTTTGTTACATTTAAGGTTGAAAATTAAGTTACAAATTTTAGGTAACTTAATCTTCGACCTTTTTTTATGATAAATACAACAGTTTTTTGGCAGTTTTTTAAGAACATAACCCGTTAATTTTGCAAACAATAAATAATGAAGAGATTGCAAACATTTTTAAAAAAAACGAACACAACAATAATTGTTCATAGTTTATTATGGATCTTCTTTTTGGCGATTACAGCAATTCAGTCGTATTCTAGATTTAGTACAATTCCTAATGAATTTTACTTTTTAAACATCCTGTTTATTGGGGTTTTCTACTTAAATTTTAGTGTTTTAATTCCTAAATTTTTACTGAATCAAAAAATTGTTACTTATGTTGTTATTTCGCTGTCATTAATTCTCTTTTTTATTTTTGTGATAGAACCCTTCCTAAAAAATCAGCTAAAACCACCTTTTATTGATGAAGCATTAAATAATCAATTTCAAAGACCTAGAGAAGGAAGCATAAATTTAAGACCTCCTATTTTAGTATTGTTATTTTTTGCATTAAGTACTTGTGTTAAACTGGTTTCTGAATGGTATAAATCAGAAAAAGAAAGAACCATTGTAGCTTCGCAAAAGGTAAACTCTGAATTATCTTTTTTAAAAGCACAGTTAAATCCGCATTTTTTATTTAATACGCTAAATAGTATTTACTCGTTGGCAAATAAAAAATCTGACGATACCACAGTTGCCATCGTTACACTTTCTGAATTGATGAGATACATGATTTATGAAGCAAATGAAGAATTTATATCCTTAGAAAAAGAAATAGATTATATAAAAAACTACATCTCTTTACAATTATTACGTTTAAAAGATTCTAGTGGTGTACACATAAATGTGCATGGCGATTTAAATTACAAAATAGAACCTTTATTACTTATTTCATTTATAGAAAATGCTTTTAAATATGGCACAGATTATAAAGGTAAAACGGATATAAAAATAAGAATTACTACAAATAACAATCAATTATGTTTAGAGGTTGCTAATATTTCGTCTTTGCAAAATACCATCAATAAAAACTCTGGTATTGGCTTAGAAAACATCAAAAATAGATTGCAATTATTATATCCAAATGCACACACTTTAGAGATTACAAATCATAAAAAATCATTTGAAGTCCATTTAAAAATCAATCTAAAAAAATAAAAAATGAACTGTATTATTATTGATGATGAGCCTCTAGCGCTAGAATTATTAGAAGATTTTATCTCTAAAGTTCCGTTTTTAAAATTGATTGCAAGTTGCTCTAATGCTTTTGAAGCTGCCAATGTTTTACAAGAACATAAAATTGATTTAATTTTTACAGATATAGAAATGCCCGATTTTTCTGGAATCGATTTTATAAAATCTTTAGACACAAAACCCATGTTTATTTTTACAACGGCATACTCACATTATGCTGTAGAAGGTTTTAACTTAAATGCTATTGATTATTTGGTAAAACCAATTCCGTTTCATCGATTTTTAAAAGCGGCAACAAGAGCTCAAAATTTATTAAAATTAAAAATTGAAGAAGAAGTTATTCCTGTTGTTAATCAAGAAACTGCTCCGCAATTTATTTTTGTAAAATCTGAATACGAAAATTTAAAAATAAATTTGGACGATATAAAATATATTGAATCTTTAAAAGATTATATTAAAATTCACACCCATAAAGAAAAACCAATTTTAACACTTAGTAGTCTTAAAAGTTTCGAAGAAAAATTAGGGAAATTGAATTTTATACGCGTTCATAAATCGTATATAGTTTCTTTAAAACACATTTATTCTGTGCAAAGAAATAGAATTATTATTGATGATAATTGGATACCCATTGGTTTAAATTATAGAGATGATTTTATCAAAAAGATTGAAAGTTAGCCTTCTAACTCAATCGTTCTAAAGGTTAAATTAATTCTTGGTGAGGTCACTTTTTTAGTTGGTGGCAATCTGTGTAGCCAATTGGTTTGTGTTCCTTTTTTCATCACTAATAAACTTCCTCGTTCTAAAATAATGTCTATTCTTTGTTTGTTTTCTTTGTGTTTAAAAGAAAATTTACGTTCCGCACCTAAAGAAAGCGATGCAATTGCGCCATTTTTCTTCAACATTTTTTCTCCGTCTGAATGATACGCCATGCCTTCATCACCAGAATGATACAGGTTTAACAAACAAGAATTGTACGTTTCTCCGCTTTCTTTTTCTACAATTTCTTTGAGTTCTAACAATTCTTTTATCCAAAGATTTGCTGTTTTTGTTACTTTAGAATAGGTATACGAATATTCAGAATCTCCATACCAAGCCACTTTTCTTTTGGTGATGATCTTTTTACCAAAAATAATAGCTTCATCATTTTTCCAGTTGATGTTTTCTAATAATTGCAGATAATAAAAATCGCATTGTTGTTTAGTTAAAACAACGCCGTGGTAATTGGTGATGCCATCAAAAGGCAAAATATTTTTAATTGTATCCGAAGAAAATAAATCCATAGAAATAAAGGTATAAAAAATGTTTTGTTTTTTCTTTAATGGAATGCCTCATAATGTAAAGTAGCTATAAAAATAGGCTTCAAGAGCTTTATAAAACTATTAAGAATATATGTGCTTTTTTTAGTACAAACAACTCTATTTTAGATGCTTTTTAAACATGCGATTAACATAAAATTTACCCAGCTTCTTGATATAAACTCTTACCACCACCATAATAGTTGGTGTACATATGCTGATAGGCTTACGCTAGATGTTTGGATTTAACACTTTAGAGTTTGTAATACATAACGTGTTAAAACAACCTCACTTTTATCTTCTCTACCTAATAAACCAGTTTCTCCAAAAGATTCTTTATGCCATGCAGTAACTACTGTAGAACTCAATTGTTCTAAAACATCTTGTGTTGCGCTTTCTATTAAACCATCTTCTGAATAGTCGTAGCTTATGGTCGTAACAACTTTTTTAATCGGGTTTGATACCCTTGTGTATAATTCCTTTTTGATTTGTCATTTAAAAATGAAGCATCAATAAGTGCTAAAACTTGGTGTCAATAAACCCTCATCTAACTGTGTTAACAAACCTGCAGCTTCTTTTTTATACATCACTTGTGCTTGTCTCATGAGTTCCCATTTAAGTCTTTCACACTAAATGTGAGTTCCATACCTAGCGTATTCCCTATTTTGGTTAAGGTCTCTAAGGTTGGATTGCCTTTACCACTTTCAAATTGTTTTAGGGTGCGCAAACCAACATTAGAAAGCTCTGCAAGCATTTCTTGTGTTATTTGAAGCGTTGCCCTACGTGCTTTTATAGTTTCTAACAATGGATTATAGTGCATTATGTGGCTCTTTTAATGTAAATATATACAACTTTATTAATTAACAATACAATTAGTGCTTTTTAATGCACTTTTATTGACTTTAAGGATTTTATCGTGCTTAATTAACGCTAAAAGTGCTTTTTGCTGCACTATTTGAGTTGTTATTTTTTTAAAACAGCTTTTGTTGTTTGTGATATGAAAGCCTCTTAGCAATACACGTAGTACATAATCTAATACTATTTTTTTCTAAAAAATATTCATAGTTTATTTATTATCAGCAAAATAATTATAATCTGAACCAGCCCATTTTAATTTGTAATATTGGAATTTATCAGCGCTACATAAATACTCATACAATTGATTTTTATAATCTATTTATTTTGTTAATTCTTCTAGGCTACTATACTTGCTCATAAAATCGCTAAAAATATCTTTAAAAAAAATACCCCGCTGGAGCGGATTTGTATCCGTGACCATTCCAATGATGAAGTTCCAATCTATTTTTACGATCCTTTTTTTAATTATTTCGTTTGAATCTTGCCTGTCTTCTATAACTATGCGTGCACGGAAAATTCTTCATAGAAAATTATCTTTAAGTGAGAACACATATAATGTTCCTGGATATATTTGGCACCATACTGAAGATAGAAGTCTTCAATTAGTAAAAAAAGATCTTCATGACTTAGTAAAACATAGTGGAGGGAGAACCATATTTGGAGGAGGTTCTACTATGAGATAATATATTTATAGCTTCTTTTATAAATCCATACCAACCCCATTTATCTTCAGCCAATTCACTTGCTCGTCATAATTAGGTAGTATTTTGTCTACTTCGTTCCAAAAAGCTTGTGTATGGTTATTATGAATTAAATGGGATAATTCATGAACAACAATATAGTGTAACACATCTACTGGAGCCATGGCGCATTTCCAATGAAAATTTACATTTCCATTTGACGTACAAGATGCCCAACGGTTTTGCAATTCCATTACTTTTACTTGGTTAGGTTCTACTCCTAATTGATTTTTATAGCGCTCGATTATTGGATGGATTTTACTATTTAATTTGTCTTTATAGAACTTTATAAATAAACCCTTTGCTTTCGGTTTATCTTCTTTACATAAGAAAAATGTATTTCTTTTAAATTGAACTCCGTCTAATTTCTCATCAACTAATTTCAACCGATAATTACGACCTAGATATAAAAAAGATTGGCCATTTACATATTCACGTTCCACTGCATTTTCATTCAACTGAGTCCATTCTGCCAAATTTTTGAAGATTTGGTACTCCTTCGCTTTTAATATATCTCTTATTTCCTCATCGCTTAGCTTTTCAGGAACACGCGCAGAAACAGACCCATCTCTTTCTATAAAGATGCTTACTGTTTTACGGTTGCTTTTTTGAATTACTATGTCTATTTCTGATACTGTCATTTACTTCGTTAATTCTTGATGTCTACGTTTGGCTAAATTCATGATTTCTATACTTAATTTTGCATGTAATTTAGAAACATTATCAACATTCGTAAAAGAAATTAAGTCTTCTACCTCTCCTTGTAATTTTCTGATTTCAGCAGGTCTTCCTCTCCAGAAATTTGGCTTATTTATAGCGTCTTGTAAAAAATTTACCAAATCTATTGTTAAATCCTTTAAAGCTTCTTTTTCTTCTTCTGTTACATCTTCTTCTTTAAAAGCACTAAAGATTATAAAATCGTAGAAAGGTAATTCTTGCTCATTTAGACCTTCTTCTTCATTTTCTCCTTGGCGTCCCTTTGCTAAATCTTCTCTTACTTTCTCAAACTCTTCTACAATAGCATCCCAATTACCTTGATAACGTTCTATAATTTCTTCCATTCGTTTCATAAAACGTTTGTATAAGGCTGGATCTTTATTGATATTTACTTTAATATGTCTTCTAATCGCATGCTCCATTTCTGATGCTTTTGATTTTGAGTTTTTCCCTAGTTTGTCCACTTCTTTCGCAAAGTTTTTGGATAACAAACTAATAGGCGCTACACGACTATCAATACCTAATGTCTCTAAATGATCATCTATCATTTTACGCACTTTTGGTTTTGCCCATTTTAAATCCATACTTGGATCTTTGTATCGATTTTTAATACGGACTAATAAATATCCAAAACGTTTGGCAGGAATGTAATACTTTCTTGCTGCTTCTGAATGGAATAACAAATCTAAACTATCAAAAAAGGCTTTGATGTAGGTATCAAATTGTGCTCTAAAAGGAATGGATGCTGCTAATTCGATACAGTCTTCTGCTAGTTGAAATTCTGCATCTTTATCTGGCATGCGTTGTTCTGCAAACTTCTTGAATTCTATGATTCCTTTGTCTGTAAATAATTGAAGCATACGATTGTAACGTGCTTCTAAAACAGGAATTTCTTTGTTTATATCTCTAAAATATTCTAATAATTCTTTGATATCTTCTTCATCTTCTGCTCCCCAAATATTTAAGGCATCTTTTAAATGATTTGAGACTCCATAATAATCGACTAAAATACCATGGGTTTTATCTTTTTTAGTTCGGTTTACACGTGCAATCGCTTGTAATAAATCATGCTCTCTAATGCTTTTGTCTAAGTACATTACTTGGGCAATTGGTGCATCAAATCCTGTTAATAATTTATCGCATACACATAAAAAAGCAACACCTGTTTCTGGTTTTACATAATTACCAGCTTCATCTGTACTATAATCAAAGTCTTTTTTAAAGTTGTCTACTGCTTTTATTTCTCGTGCATTTTTTCTTACAGCACTAATATACGCTTGTTCATTATTATCCTGTTTGGTAACAACGGTACCTATTTTTATAAATTCAATCTTTTTAATTAAATCTACATCTGGTTTTTCTTTTCCTTTTTCAAGAACAACACGCTCTTTTAAAGCTTCATCAATTAAAAATTGGTAGCGAGCTGCAGCCACAATAGAACTCCCAACGACCATTGCTTTAAAACCATTAGGCAAAATATCATCTACATAATGTTTTACTAAATTCTTTGCAATTTTGCTCAAACGATCCATGTTTTCCAAATAGGCTTGCATGGTTCCATAATTCTTCTGAATGTATTCCTTTTCTTCTTTATTTTGTTTTTTAAAGACATCTTCAAATTCGGCATCAAAGGCTTCTTTGTCCTTTATTTTATCATTGGTAGTTTTACCAATGTATATAATATCTAAAGTTGCTCTATCATCTACCGCCTCTCTAATTTTGTAGGTATCAATAAATTCACCAGTACCACCAAAACGTTCGTGTGTTTTTTGCTTGTGTCTATCGGTTAATAAAGGAGTACCTGTAAACGCAATTTTTGTTGCCTGAGGAAAAGCAGTAAACAAATTGTCTCCCATATCACCTCCTTGAGTTCTATGCGCTTCGTCAATCAAAATAACAATTCGGTCTGATGTGTTCACCACGTCAAAAGGTTTAAATTCGGGTACTTTCCCTTCTTCTACAAACGCTTTCATTAGTGCTTTAGAATGTTTTAATTCTTCTTGCACAAACTTATGCACCATAACCATGTTTAAGTTAGAGGCATTACCGCTTAACTTTGGTACTAACTCTTTACGAGAACCAACAATATTAGCTTCTTTAAACTCATTGGTTAAACGTGCAGTGGCAGAAAGTTGTTTTTCTAAATCTTTACGATCTACCATCATAATGACTTTGTAATCTTTTAAATCATCTTGAGAACGAAGCTTACGTACAAAAAACACCATGGTTAAAGATTTACCAGAACCCTGCGTATGCCAAACAACACCAGAACGTGTTTTACCTGATGTTTGTGTTCGCATTCTATCTAATATTTTTCCTACTGCTCTGTATTGTTGGTAGCGACAAACTACCTTAATTTCAGTACCTTCCTTTATCTCCATAAACAACGTGAAGTGGTGTAAAATGTCTAATAAGATTTCTTTATTTAAGATTCCTTTTATTAAGATTTCTTGTCGTACTCTTGGGTCATTGTGTAAACCGTTATTTTGATACCTAGCAGTTTCTTCTGCTGCATAGTTTAAAACATCTACATTTTTATAAACTTCAGGAAAGATATCTTTCCAGTTTAAGTAATATTCGAAATCTCCTGAAATAGACCCCACACGTGCTTCTTCACCATGTGTTGCAATACTAAATAGGTTATAATAAAATAAACGTTCTTCACCTTCTTTAATACCAAAATCATCCTCACGTGTATTGGCATAACGCATAATTTGGTCTACTGCACTCGAAATTGGATCTGCAACATCTACATCTTTACATTCTACTACAGAAAAAGGCAAGCCATTTACAAATAACACAATATCTGGAATAATTCCTTCTCTTGGTCCGCCAGGTGTTACAATTCTAAATTGGTTAATCGCTACAAACTCATTGTTATCCCAATTTTTAAAATCTATCAGTTTTACTAATGGATTTTCTTCTCCAGTCACTTCATTTTTAGCAACCGTGGTTTTGGTAACACCTATTAGTTTTTCAAAGACTTGTTTGTTGGCTTCTAATAAAGATAAGTTTGCTCTTTCGGTTGCAATGATTTCGTTGTATAAGTCTTCTAGTTGTTTATCGGTTAACCATGCTACACCATCAACAATATTTATTCTTTTAACTGCTTTTATAAACTCTTGTTTTAGTGTTACTTCTTTAAAACTAGAACGTAAACTTTTGGCAGGATCTTGTGGGATACCAAAACTACCTTGGTCTATGATGCGCCAATTAAGTGCTTTTAATTTATCTAAAAAGGGTTTTTCTACGTTTTTGTATTCTGCCATACTACTTCTCTTTTAATTTAAAATGTAAAGTGTAATCTTTTGGTTCTGCTTTAAATGAATTGTTGGATTCAAAATTTTCAGTAGTCTCAAAACTAAAAGGACTATAAACTCTATAAATTCCTTTTGTACTAACTAAAGCAAACTCATAAATGTTACTCTCTTCAATTCCATGCTCTTTTTCTGATTGAGTTAAAATAAATGAATTGTTTTTTGATAAAGCTTTTACTTCTACTTGCTTCCAAATATCATTTTCATCTTTATAAGTAATGTCGTACTGTAAATCATCATTTCTATCTGGTGTATCAGAATAACCAGATACCCATTTTACATTTTCATCACCGTAATTATGTTTAAAAGAACTCAATGCCTTTTGTTCTGCAACTTTACCACTAATAACCTTTGCATCATCATCTTTTTTACTATGCGTTTTACGTGTTTTCTTCTTTTTTTTCTTCTTTGGACTCTTTGTTTTTTTATCTGATTTTATCAACGATGCATCAATTAAATCTAATAATGTTTCATCCTCTTCGGTTTCATCTTCGTTTGTCGTTCCATTTTCTTTAGTGTTTGCAATCAAGTATTCTTCTATAACTTCTTTGTTATCTTCAAAATACAATAAGCTTCTTACTTCATCATGCATTTCGTTTTCATCAAAATGATAATCTAACAGCAAAGACTTATAATTATTTTCAATATTCGCGTCTGTAATATTATTTTTTTGAAATGTTATCGGAAGTTCTTTTTTTACAAAGTCTAAAAGTACTTTCTTGTAGTCTATCATTAAAGTAAATCTAGATTGATTGTTAAAAAAATGGTCTAATGGCTCAAGTTTAAATTTATCAATATATTTCAAAAAATACTTTTGTTCTCTTTTGTTTTTATCTAACCAATGCCATAATGAGTCTGTAATTTCTTTTTCGCTATCCTCTCTAACGTTACGTAAACGCTCAATATGCCATTTCTCAATGCCTTGCGGATAAATTTGTTCAACATTACTCCCTAGCTTTTTTGTTAGATATTTAATAAAATTATAAGTATGCACGTTATCACATTCTTCAAAATTAAATTGATTGTACGTATTTGGAATTTCTATTTTTAATGTTTCTTCAATATAATGTATAAGCTCTTCTTGTTTTGTAATCTCAACTTTCAAAACAATATCTTCTTGTTCAAAAATTGGTTTCCAAAAATTCATTTCAATAGCTGAAACACCAAAAAAGCTATGAACAATGGATAAATTCTCCTCATCAAAATCTTTTTTAATTAAATGCATGGTGTCTTTAATATCATTTCTGATTAAAAACCTAAAATCATTTTTTAAATCGGTTATTTTAAATTGAATACTCATTATCTCTGCAAAAGTATCTGAGAAGTCAGATTCCTTAAGCAACTCTCTCAAGTTATCAAATTGTGGAACTTTTACATAGTATGCCCCTTTAAAAATTACAAAATCATAATTTTCAAGAGGTATTCTTTCTTCGTTGTTATATGTATATGTAGCCTTTTCAACCAATTTAATAGAAGTGCTTTTTAATAAATCAACATTTTGCTGAATTGCTTTTTTTGTAGCAATTTCTTTTTTTAGACTTTTACTAAATAACCTGTAAGCTAATAGAGCTGGTTTCAATTGCTCTAATAGTTTTTCAAAATCAGTATCAATTTCTAAACAAACCTTAAAATCGTCATTTAAAACTAAATGTGAAGGGTTGATAATTTGAATTCCTAAATATTTTTCTAATTTTTCTTGACCACTTCGTTTGGGATAATTCAAAATAGGAATTGACTTTTCTATTTTTTTTGGCAAGACACTATTATTAGCGTAATAAACTTCTGAAGCTGGTAATAAAACAGTTTCTCCATCTTTTTTTGCATATAAATCTAAACCTTCCGGTATTTCAATTTTTAAATCGTGGTTTAAGTCTTGTTCTTCTAACGCCTCTACAACAACTTTATACAAGTTTTGAACTCCTTTGGGTTTAGTGTTATCAAATTGAGAGGGTAAATCCAACAAAACTTTATATAATAATTCAGGGTGTAAAGTTTCAATAGTGTCTTTTGCACCTAATTGTATTAATATTGAGTTTACAGTATTTGAATCAAAACCATATTGTTTTAACCAAGTATAATCAATAAAAACACCTTTATTTACAATACTTTTAAGCGTTTCATTTGTATCTTGAATAATGTATGAAGTAAATATCTTATATTTTAAAAATTGAAATTGAATATAAGATATTGTAGTTGAAATCGCAGGCTTTGCTTTTACATAAGACCAATATAAATGCTCTTCATTATTCTCTAATTGTTTCTTTAAAAAAGAATCTTTTAAAACTAACAGCAAGAGTTTACTTACATCTATTTCTTTAATAAGGTTAAAATCACTAATAAAAGACACTACTGATTCTCTAGAAATTCTACTAATATCAAAATTATCTGGTTTTGTTAAACCTTTAGAAAAAACTGTTTCTATATATTCATTTTCTGCCCAGTTGTTCTCTAATGACTTTTTACCAATTTTAATGTATTTATTTACTCCTAGCCATAAAAAAAAAGTTTCAATTTCTTGTGCACTTTCTACTTCAATTCCCCATTCGTTTATAGGTAATAAATAAACTTCGTCCTCATATATACCTTCAAAGATAGTTCTTGTTGTATCTCCTGATGGATACGTTTCACTTAAGAAAAGGTTATCAGAACTAAAAATTTCATTATTTATATTTAATAAAGGGACTTCGGTTTTAAGAACTTCTAATTGATTATCAATATTAGGAAAATTGATGTATAGTGCTTTAACCATTTCCTTTACTAAAACTCTCTTATCATTTTCAGTTTTAGCACTTGCAATCTCTTGTCTAGTACCTGTTATTACCTTATCGATAACATTGTTGCTATCATACGGTTGTATGTTAACTACATTTTTTATTGCTCTTTGAAATTCCCTAGATTCAGGTTCTTTTTTATCGAACCCATCTTTAATTTTAATTAATATAGCATCGTATAATTCCGTATTGATAAAATCTACCTTAACTTCATCTGGTATTTCAAATTCTGCTTTGGCTCTTTTTACAGGTGTAAAAGTTGTAGTAATTTTTGAGATTACGGCTTTATTTTTCTGGTTAATTAAGAGAGAAAATAATTCTTCGCTAGTCTCACTTGTATGAATCTCTTTTAAATATATTATTAATTGTGCCCTTTGCTTAATACTTAAATCTGTTTGAGATAAAGTATCTATTTGTTCAACTAAATATTCTTTTTTATAAGTATCATTTTTAAATTCATTTACAATACCATCTTCTAGCGGAAAAATAAGGTCTGGAAGCGTCTCTTTAAAGTTCTCTTTAAAAAATAAATTAAACTCGTTGTTGTAATATATTGCCTTATTTAGCGGAATGTAATTATCATTTATGGCAGGATAAACCTTTGTTTCTTTTTTTAATTTATCAATTTTAGTATAAAAATCAGCTACCAAATCACTGTCTGTGCTTTTTTCTATAGGTGTTAATAACTTAAAAGGTCTCCAATCTACTTGTTTTTTTGTTAAATGGACTGCACATTTTTTTAAAAGCTTTCTGAGTTTTTTAAAAATAAAAATATTAACATCAGAAGGGTTTAAATAATCTCTAGAGCTATTAAGTTCAAAAGTGCAATGAATAATACAAGGCAAAGACACCGATACTTTTGTAGGGAAGTAATTAAATAATTTATAGTACCTGTCTGATAAATCTTCTTGAAAAGCGACTTTTATTTGATACTTCTGCAGATCACTTTTTTCTTTGTCTTGTAATTTATCTGGTAATGGTTTTTCTTTGGTAAAAACCTTCCAACTTTTTTCATTTATAGTAATTTCGCAATAATCTTCTTTCTCTTTACGCTTACTTGTATATGATTGCTCTGCTTCTCCAGAAATTGAAATCACTAAAGTTTCTATATTATTTAAAAATAATAACAACTCTGCACACAACTCGTTTACTTGCTTTTTAATACTATCTTCTGCTGTACTCTTGTACTTTACTTCTACAATTGTTTTCCAATCGTTATTACTTGTATATTCTTTAATTGTTGGGATTGCTAAAACAGGAAAAGGAATGGCACTACTTTTTAAGCCTTTTGCTTGTCTTAATTCTTTTTTTTGTAACTCAGTTAGTTCTAAGGTTTCCTCAAAAACTGTTTTTGCATTTTTATCTGAAAAAGTAACTTTATTCTCGTTTGAATAAATATGTATGGATTCTGCCCAATTTAAAACCGAACGAAAACCAAGACCTTTATTACCAATAAAATGAGGTTTTATTTTAGTACTAAAATGTCCTAACATTATAGATTTTATTCCAGAAGCAGAAAAAGATTCTCCCATATTGGCTATGGCAATCGTATTATTTTCTTTATCCCAAGTTATTTGTGCTTTTTTAGAACCTGTATCATCTACATTTTGTAATAATTCTAATAATTGTCTGCTCTCATATTCTTTGGCTAATTCTTTTTCATCATTGTAATCTCTAATAATATAATCTCTGTTTTCTCTATAATACTTTGTTTTTTCTCTTATAAGGTTTTCAATTTCTTCTTTAAATGTCATAGCTTTTTTTAACATTATTTCTTTTCTTTTCGTTCTTTTTCTATTTAATCTACACTAACCTCAACGGTACCCGTTAACAAATCTTGGAGTAAACCTGATTTTAGTTGTTGGTATTTGGCTAATGCTTGTTGTTCGGTTTGGATTTTTGATTCAATTCCTTTCAATCTTTTTATAATTAACTTTTGTTCATCGATTTTAGGTAAACCAATATTAAAGTTTAAAACGTCTGAACCAGGTAAATTACCTAGAGTTCCTTGTCTAACATATTTATTAACCAAACGTTTCGCTTTATCTGTTTGCATAAAAAACTTAATAAAGTATGGTTGAACTTCTTCATTAAATCTGAATTTAACAGAATATGCGCTTGGTATAAATTGAAAATCTTGTTCTTCAAAAACTGCTGTCAAACCACAATCTGCTGTGGTTACCATTACAACATCGCCTGCTTCTAATAAATGTGAATTAACTTTTGATTTAGGAAGCAAGGCAATTGGTGCTTGGCTGTATAATATTTCGCCATCTTTTGAAAAATCCATTCCTCTAATTGTCTTTACATTTCCCTCGGAATCATAATCATTGCCACTAAACCTTGGTCCGTACAAATTCTTGATTAAATAATTTTTAAAAATCGAATCAACCCAATCCCTAGGAATCAACCCTAAAACACTCTCTTTATACAATTCTGGTGCATCTTGTGGTGTTGGGCGTAATTTACCTGTATGTACATCTATACCACGTGTAAACAAATTATGCATTAAACCTTGTTTTATGGCTTGGTATTTGGCAATAGCGCTTTCTGTTTTTTCTATAACGTTATCTACTGTAGATAGTATTTTGGCTATTTTTTTTTGTTTACCTAAATTTATAAATGGAACTTTAATTTTTTGAAACTCAACTGTAGTAAAAGAAGCTTGATTTACTGCCGGTTTTGTAATAGCCTTAATTTCACTTTGGACTAATTGCGAGCTTAATAAATAATATAAAAAATAAGAATCAAACTCAGGTTTAGCCTTAATTCTAAAAAGATTTGTTGTATAAATACAAGGTCTTTCATATCCATTAAATATTGCTAGTTTGCCTATTTGTTCTAAACTATTGATAAAACATAAAAGAATATCTCCTTTTTCTAAAATATAATTATTTGTATTTGCTCCTTGAGGATCATTTAAATACCAATATTTTAAATTATCAAAATTAAAACGTCCACTTTTTATATTACCAGATATTAATACAGGTAAACCTATATCTTGTTGAGATAACAATCTAGAAAGACCACTTTTTAAAAACCCAAAATAATCACCTAACTCTATTTGTGTAAAATCTTTAATCATAACCCAATTCCTTTAAAAAGTTATTTAATTGGCTTGAAGCTTCCTCTCTGCTATCTAGAATACTCACCAAGGTATTTTGATATTTGATAAAACGTGTTTCTAGTTCGGTAATTAAAGCACGTTCATAACGATTAACGTAATCCATTACTGTATTGTGTAATACTTCTTTAAAACGAGTTAGTATTAATACTTTGGCTTCTTCTGGTGTTATTTTTTCACGTGCTTTCCCAACCAAGTCTTCTTTTTTTGCTTTTATTTCGGCAATGGTGGCTTTGCAGTTTTTTAACTCGTTGGTAAGTTCGTTATGGCGCGCAAGTTTAGCTATTATTACACCACTTTTAAATGCTAAAGGATTATTTTTAGGCTCTACCCTCACAATTTCTTTTACTATTGCATCAAGCACATCAGAATAGCCCATTCCATAATCATTTAAATCCGCTATTTTGGTTTCTATATCTTGAACTACATCATTTTGTTGCTTTTCTAAATCTTCATTTTTCTCTTTTTTATACACTTTAAGTTGTTCTTTTGCTTCGCTTAATTCAACCTTAAACTGTTTGTCAATTTCTTTAGCATTTGCCTTATACCTTTTTTCTAGTGCCTTTAAATTTTTTGTATTCGTTTTAATTTCAGTTTCTAAACTTTTTAAATCCATTTTATATTCGCTCAATACCTCTTTAGGAAAGACTTCATAATTCTCTTCGTCAAATTCGCCTTCTTCAAGTTCGTTTACTTCGTTAAATACCGCTTCTAACTCGTCGCGTCTGGCTTCGTTAGTCGCTAATTCTTCTAATACTTCTGGGAATTGCGATTGTAGTATGTCTTCCGCAGGAATTAATTCGGCATTCCAACCACTTGCTGCAATCGATTTTAAATCGGTTTCTAAGAAATCCCAATAGGCAGCAAAGGCACCTCTACTTTTGTGTAAATCTAAAATACCCAATGCACTAAAATCATTCGCAATGCTTACAGAAAAATCTCTGTATACATCATATACATTTTGCTGTTCTGGTAAAGCTTCTAACTTCGATACATTGTTTGTCCACCAATCGTTTACGCAATCTGTGTACGCTTTCCGTTTTTTATAAACATCTTCATGTGCTAAAACCAATGTTTTTAAATCTTCTTTGGCATCAATTAATTTTTTAAATTGATGATAATTTGCTTTTGAAGATTCCTCAAAAATGCTTGCTCTTAATGCCGAGTAATTATTCCAATAAGATTCTAATTCATCAACTTCAGCTGTTGGAATACCACCATGTAAATGTGCATTTACATCTTGCGGTTCTGCAGGTGGACTGTTATCTACATATCTTCTTATATTAAAGTTGTAGTCTTCTTTATCTAAAGCTGCTTTAGAAATGGTTCTTGCATAGCCATCTAAATTTTCTTTATTTTTATAGATGTAGCTAATTTTAGCAATATCTTCTGGACGCAGTTTATTTTGATTTTTACCTTCTTTGTATTCTCTATCTGCATTGATAAACAACACCTCTTTACGGTTTGCTGCTCCTTTTTTATTGATGATTAACACGGAAGCAGGAATTCCTGTACCATAAAACAAACCCGATGGTAAACCAACCACCGCTTCTAAATACCCACGATCTACCAACCATTGGCGCATGCTTTTTTCTTCGCTACCTCTAAACAAAACCCCATGTGGCATTACAACTGCCATACGACCGTTGTCTTTTAACACAGACACCATGTGTTGCACAAACATAAAGTCGGCTTTTTTCTTTTTAGGCATCCAGTAATGGAAACGGTCACGGAAGTTTTTAATATCGCTATAATTTGCAGAAAATGGTGGATTCGCAATAACGATATCAAAACGTTTTAGCTCTCCGTTTTCTACGTGTAATGGATTTGCAATGGTATCACCTTGTAAAATTTCAGCATCAAAAATATCATGAAACAGCATATTCATTTTACATAAAGACCATGTGGTACCGTTAAGTTCTTGCCCTGCAAAGCTTAAACGAGCCGCATCACCATAGCGCGCTTCTACATAGTTTTTGTTTTCAATAAGCATACCACCAGCACCACAAGTAGGATCGTAAATAGACGATTCTTTTTCTGGCTCTAAAATAGTTACTAATAACTTTACGACTTCGTTCGGTGTATAGAATTCTCCCCCTTTTTTACCAGCACTATCGGCGAAGTATTTAATTAAATACTCGTAAGCCGTTCCTAAAAGATCTGGAAACTCAAAACGATCGTCGGTTAAGGTAACTTTATTGAAGTGTGTGATAAACTCTATCAGTTTTTCATCACTCAACGCATTTTTATTATTACCAATGGTTCTATTGAAATTTACATTGGTCAATACACCAGAAAGTTTGTCTGGATTTTCTTCTTCTAAAGCTTCTAAGGCTTTGTTTAAATGATCTCCAACATCTTTTTTAAGGTGTAAAATACCATCGTTTACTTCTTGACCAGCTTCGTTGGTTGTTTTATAATTCCAACGTGCACGTGTTGGTACAAAATATTGGTAGGCATTGGCACGCTCTAAACTTTGGTTTATTTTGTCTTCAGACAATCCTTTGGCTTGTAATTCCTTTAAACGAGCTGTACGATCTTGCTCGTACTTATCGCTTAGTCGTTTTAAGAATAGCATTCCGAAAATGTATTCTTTAAATTCAGAGGCATCCATATTACCTCTTAATATATCACAGGCATCCATAAGGAAGCCTTCTAGCCATGAAAGCGTTAGTTTTTTGGTCATGTATTTTTGTTAAGTAGCATTTTTTTAAGTTCCTAAATGTACTACTCTTTTATTTTATAAAGAAATGAAAATGTGATAAATGTGAGGTTAGCTAATCGTCTTTGCGAAGATAACGAAGCAACCTGTTTACTAGTTCCCTTACAATCATGAGAATGTTTGCTATACAATTGTGTAATTAATGCTGTCTTATTTCCTTAAAAATAAAGATGTTGAGAGTATTTTCTGGGTGTTTTTAGTTGATAACTTAGCTTTTTTGTTGATAAATGCTTTTTTTAGAGAAGTAATTCCGAGTGTAACGAAGCAAACTATTTCGGCTTTCTGCTGTTTTTATGGTAAGATTTGGTTCTAATTATCCACCAAATCACAAGATTGTAGCTACTTAAAAAAGGTGTTTTTTTATCTAAAATAACCATTTTAGAAACTGCTTATAAGCAATTTAAAAAAGCTTACAAGGTTTGATACAAAAGCTTATAAGGTTTTATCTAAGTGCTTATAAGGAATACACCAAAAGCTTATAAGCTTTTACCCACTTTCTTATAAGCAGTTGTTGTTTTTATAGCCACTTTAGGGCAAATAAAAACCCCAATAACACTAGTTATTGAGGTTTATAAAATGATAAAAAAATTAAAATTACATACTTTGAGAAGCCGTAAAATTCATTGTTTTTATATTTAAAGCATTCTTAATTCTCTGATCAGGTCTAAAGCGGATGCGCACATCTTTTATTGAATTTACAGAGACTGCTTCCGGAGAATCACTGGCACTAGAACTTACACTGATATTAAAAGTACCTAACTTATCTAGTTTTACAATTCTACCTTGATTTAACTCATCAACAATATTGTGAATTAAAGACAAAATAACGGCATAACAATCGCCTTCTCTTACCGTGCTTTGATTCGCTACTAAATAGGCTAAACGTTCTAAATCTGTTTTACCTGTTGAAACTACTTGTGCATAAAATTTATTTTCTGCGCCTCTATCCTGAGGATTCGATTTATTTATTGGTATAATTTTTACCATAACTGTATAAAATTTAAAAATTGTATTGCTTTTAGAGAGGTAGCAACCAAAAACCTTTTGGGTTCCGTTTTAAAAACTCTGCAAAAGTTTGCCCAACCACACACGGTTTTTGTGTAGTGTAACCAAAAACAATGTGATTGCTTTTAGGAGTTTATACCAAGAAAGTTACGTCATAAGTTTACCAAATACAGTTTGTTGGACTGCCTTAAAATAGTATCAAATATTTTTGGTAAGCTAAGAGAAGTATCGTAATTTTATAGTCTCAATATGAAACTACGCACTTCTCGAAGTGTTACCGTTTGCAAAGCAAGTCTTAAAGCAACATCTTTAAGGCTTTTTTGTTGCTGTAAAGATACGATTTACAGAAGTATTAAGTTGTTTTATTTATCCACAAGTTATCAAACCATTTGTTATAAAAAAACCTAACATAAATAGGTTATTTACAATTGCTAATTTTGTACTTTTGCGCAAAATTAAAACAGCCTAATCTCTACTTTAATCACAAACTACTTTTTTGTTGTGTGTTTGTATTTTATACAGCAACAATGTACTAGGTATGTAAAGGCTTAAACCCTTTTTTAAAGATATCGCGAAAAGCAAAAATCTACAAACATTGTGCATACCTAGCATTGAAACACAATACACAATCTGCGATTAAATCTTGCTGAATAAGAAGAATGACTAGGCGGACAAGTATAAAAAGCATCAATACAATTGCAAGCATACTATCAATTTTGTAGTAAAATGCACTAAACTTTTTTTATAATTGATGTACACATCCTGCAGCAACATCTTTTAACCCAAAGATTAAAGCATTTAGCGCACAGTTTAGAGGTGCCAGAAACATCGAATTCTTACTTTTTAGAATTTCCTACACGATAACAAACACTACATACTATAATTCAATCTGTTGCAATTAGTAAAGATATCGAGCTTATTTATTTTACTTTTTTTTCTTAATTACGATTACAACTAAAACACTACAAATAAAGTAGTTAACACTATAAAGACAGCTACTTTAAAACTTTTTGGATAGATCATAAAGGCAAACATCACTTTTAAAAGCGCTCCTTACGGTTTCCCGTAAGGTTCTTAGTTTATATGAAAGTATTTTTGATTTTACTAAGTAACCAACTTAAAAACTGAAATAATGTACAAACATTTACTCCAATCTAAAATTAAATCAACGGGTACAGCATACTTATTATTCTTGTTGCTTTTTGGCACTCATTGTACATCCCTAGAAAAATGGGGGAATCCCATCTTTATTTTGGTTTACACCTAGTGGTGTAAGACTTTGGGCTTTTATCGATTTGCATTCTCTTGGTAGTAAAATGAAAAATAGAACGCTGCGATATATAAAAGAATAGAATTAATAGAAAAGAGAGAAAGAGAAGATGACCATGCAAGACAATTAGCTATGATTTCTGTTTTAAGAGGGATCTAGGTCTTACTGCATTTAAACCACATTAACCGGAGTACTTTTACAGTGATAAAAGCATGCGTATAAGTTGCTTTTTTTGAAATATTTACAAACAAGATTCGTTATATTTGTTACTGAAAAAGAAATCTACTAACAATTGCAGTTTGTGTAAAAACAAAATTTACTTTATTACAACGTAAATCCTTTTTTTATACAAAATGCCCATATAAATAGTATGATGCTTAAAAACACACCCCCAACAAGTTTTAAAAGTAGTAGTATTTTCTTTGTCGCTATACTTTTAAGTGGCTTACTGCTAAGCTCACAAAACAATCTAAATTTTTTATCAAATGCTTTCTTTGCAGATGCTTCTGCAACGATTTCTGTAGATAAAACAAGCGTTTGTGTGAATGAAACTGCGACCATAACGCTTGAAGGTTCTGGAGGAATAGCGCCTTATGTATTTACCTATGAAATTGATGGAACACCGCAAGACGCTGTTGAATCCGACGAGATGGGTATTAAAACAATTTCAGTACCAAATTCTACTGTTGGTAGTTTTGTTTACAAACTCATTAGTGTGAACGAAAAAAGCAGCACTGAAGATCCAATATCAGTTAATATTGAAAAAACCATAACAGTAAATGCGCCACCAGTTGCAGACTTTACCTTTAATAATAATGAAGCCTGTTCTGGCGAAACTATTCAATTTACAAATAACAGTACAGGAAACGGAGGTTTAACCTATAGTTGGGATTTTGGTGATGGTAACAACTCTTTTAGTACAAACCCAACGAATAGATTTGAAGCTTTAGGTTGTGATAAAAAAACTTTTAATGTTAAATTAACTGTAACAGATGTAAATGGTTGTTCTACTACAAGAACAAAAACAATAATAGTTAAAGAGAAGCCAGACATTAGATTTAGAGACCAAATCACTGGCTTAGATGAATTTAGTAATTGCGGAAATACTTCTACTGCCAATTCAAATTATGAAGTAACAGTAGGCAATATTTCTAACAATACCTGTATTTCTTCTTTTTTTATCGATTGGGGAGATGGTAACACAAGCTCATCAGTTACTTTTCCAGCTATTCATGATTATACAGATGTTGGAGTCTATTATATGAAAATAATTGCTGAAGGTAGTAATGGATGCAAAAATGAGGTAAGCTATATCGTAAAAAATGTATCAAATCCAGCTGGTGGCTTTACGAGTCCAGGAAACACTTCTAATTTATGTTCTCCAACCCAAGAGTTAGATTTCGCAATTACAAATTGGAAAAAAAACTCAAGTGACACGAAATATAAAGTTGATTACGGCGATGGCACAGTAAAAAGTTATAGCCAAGCAGATTTAATTGATAAAGGAAATACCGATGAGATTGAAATACCTCATTTTTATAACGATGGTAGTTGTTCTAAAACTAATGGAGAATTTATTGCTACTTTAACTGTAAGTAATGCTTGTGGATCAACAGCTTTTACAATAGATAACATAACCGTTTTAGAAAAATCTGAAGTTAAGTTTGATGTCCTAGAGAAAAATTGTATTGATAAAACTATTTTTTTTGACAACCAATCTATAATCAAAGATGGTGTAGGTTGTTCTAAAAACGTAGACTTTGAATGGGATTTTGGAGATGAAACGATTGTGAAAAGATTTTCTGTGGACTCTGCTTTAGATGAAAATCATACATATACTTCACCGGGAACTTATACGATTAAATTAACCTTAAAAAGTTTTTGTATTACAGAAACCATAACCAAAACAATCTGTATTGAACCCGAAATTACACCAGCATTTACTGTTGATAATGTCAAAGGTTGTATTCCTTTAAATATAACCGCAACAAACACCACAGACGAATCTGAGCTTTGCAGTTCTACTCCGATTTATAAATGGACTGTAGGATATACTGCTGATAATTGCGGAACATCTGCAGATTGGGAGTTTACAAATGGTACTGATGAAACTTCAGAGAACCCTAAATTTTTATTTAAAAATCCGGGTACATATACACTAACACAAAGCATAACTACAGGCTGCGGAACAGAAACAACCTCGACAGATATTGAAGTAAAAAAACCACCAACTGTAAATATCAATCCTATTTCTAATGCGTGTGGAGCAGTAACTTTTACCCCTACCGCAACTATAAATAACTGTACAGATGAAACAACGGGCATCACATATAATTGGACTTTCACAGGAGGTTCGCCTGCAAATTCAAATACTTTAGACCCAGGAAATGTGACTTTCAATACACCTGGAAATCACACAATAACATTAGAAGTCACAAATGAATGTGGTGTGTCAAATAAGGCAACACAAAGTTTTGAGATTTTTGAAATCCCAATCATTACAAATACAAACTTAACTCAAGAAATTTGTTCTAATCAAACTACAAGCGAAATTTCTTTTAGTACAAGTAAAACAAGTACTAGTTATTCTTGGTCTGCCAACGCAAGTGCAAATGTTTCTGGTTTTACATCAAATGGAAATTCAACAACAATTCCTGTGCAAACTCTTGTAAATAATAGTAATACTGTTGGTACAGTAACGTATACTGTAATTCCTACAATAGGGATTTGTGAAGGAGATCCTGTAGAGTTTACAATTACTGTTAACCCTACTCCTAAAATCACAACTGAACCCACTTCATCAGAAATTTGTGTAAACGGAACAGCAACACTTCTAGAAGTTGCCTACGAAAACGGAACAGGTGCTGCAAGCTACCAATGGTTTTCTAATGCTTCGGATGCTAATTCTGGAGGAAATCCTATTTCTGGAGCGAACGAC
>TARA_R110001606_G_scaffold177395_1_pt1 | contig 26320 bp, 12 predicted proteins | sample TARA_R110001606 | Tara Oceans TARA_R110001606 (sample SAMEA4398315) | marine metagenome | biome: Polar Biome; feature: [SRF] surface water layer (ENVO:00010504); material: water (ENVO:00002006), including particulate matter (ENVO:01000060) such as... | depth 5 m
AGGTTCACCAATATTTAAATGAGTTATTACCTTTTCACAAAATCCTTCAGAAGTAGTTCCACCGCCGTCTCCGCCTCCAGTTGAACCTGAAAGAGCAATATCATCTATATAAAAAGTAAAGTTTGCAGAACCATCTCCCATAATTTCATTATCAAAAATTACAACAAGTTTGTCAAAAGAATCTGTTTTACTAATTGTTGTATAATCGAAAGTTAAAGTTTCCCAAGCATTTGCGACAGTAGTTAATACTTCTTTCTGAAAATTTATTGCTCCATTTCCAGAATTCTCAACCTTTAATAAAACTTTTGCTCCTGCTCTTGGAGAATATACTTTCATTGTAAAGGTATCATTACTAGCAAAATCCATTGCAGCACTTAATGCTATAAAACTTCCTCCCCAAACTTTACCTGCACTCTTTACCATTTTACCAACATTGGCAGAAGTATTATCTGCATTATTATGAGGGTTTACTTCTGTTGTTAAAACTCCACCATCAAAATCTGCCCAAGTTGTTGCTGACTCAAAATTAATTGGTAAAGCTACTGTTGGTCCACCTGTATCTGTTACATTTGATAATATGGCATCATCCATATAAAAAGTGAAGTCTGCACCTCCATCACCCATAGTTCCATTATCAAAAATTATAACAACCTTTGAATAAGATTTTGAGCTATTAATTGCTGAAAAATTAAATGTTAGAGTTTCCCAAGCATTTGCAACAGTTGTTAATACTTCTTTCTGAAAATTAATTGCTCCTTCAGCTGCGTTTTCTACTTTAAATAAAACTTTAGCTCCTATTCTTGGAGAATACACTTTCATGGTAACAGTATTGTTATTAGCAAAATCTATTGCTGAACCTAGTTCAGTCCAACTTCCGCCCCAAGGCTGACCAGCACTCTTTACCATTTTACCAACATTAGCAGAATTATTATCTGCATTATTATGAGGGTTTGTTACTGTTGTTAAAGCACCTCCATCAAAATCTGTCCATGTAGTAGAAGACTCAAAATTTAATAAGGTGGTTTGTGAAAAACCAATTGACGAAATAAGTAATACTAGAAATAAAGTAATTTTTTTCATTGTTTATACATTTAAAAGTTAATTACTCAAAAATAACATTAATTTAATATGAATACAATAAAATCACCCCTACAAAAATAATACATCCGTAAAAAAACATATAAAATATTACAAATCCTATACTACAACTAGGTTTAAAGCCATTTTAAAATAAGTGCGAGATAATTAATTTAACTCCTTTTATTATTGTTGTATGGGTAATGTATGGGTCTTTTTTAAGCGATTTAAGTTACTGTTTATAAACTACTTACAAATAATTCTTTTGAAACAAAAAAAAGCCCAGAATAGTTTTATATTCTGAGCTCTATAATTTAATTATTTAAAATCTTAATCCCTAATATTTTAATTTTTCATGTTTATCCCACAAACCCCAATAAGCACCAACATCTCCTTCAGTACCAACTTTCCAGGATTCATCAAAAGAAGAGAAGTAAAACATTTCTACTTCATCTACTTCGGACCAAACTTGAGAATTGACAAAATATCGCATTGAATTTTGCTCATTAGAATGTGCACCTCCTAAACTACTACCTTGACTTGGCCAACCAGTTTCTGTAATAATTATTCTTTTTCCTTTTCCTGCCTCTTTTGCTTGGTTATACATTTGCTGCATATGGCTTAAAGAATATTCTATACTACAACCTTCCCAATAAGGATAGCAATTTGCTAAAATAACATCGCAAGCTTCGGTAATTGCTGGTCTTTTAGAAAACTCGTAGTAAGCGTCTACATACCCAACTTCAATAGTTGGTATTGCTTCTTTTACTCTATTTATATAAACTAGTAATTCTTCTTCTGTGAGTTCTTTTCTATATAAAACTTCGTTTCCAACAGCTGCTATATCTACACAACCTTCTTTTGCTAATTTAATTAAAGCTTCAATTTCTTCTTCGTTTTTTTCTAAATCATCTCCTAACCAGGCTCCCACTAAAGTTTTTAATCCATGTTTTTTTGCAATTCTTGGTATATTTTCATTTCCTTCTATACAAGAAAAAGATCGAATCCATTTTGTATATGGTTTTAAAATTTTGATTCTTCTTTCTACTTGTTCTTCTGTAATGGTATCACCTGGTTCTTGACCATCTTCGTACATACTAAAACAAATGCCATGCATACCTGTTTCTAGAGTTTCACGCCAAAGTTTTACTAAATCGTCTTCTGAGTACTTTTTAAATTCAACTCCTATATTCTGTGTAAAATTGGCCTTAACCTGCTCAATTGATACTTGAATTTCTTTTCTGAATGACATTGCCTTGTTTTTTCTGATTAATTATATTTTAAATTTTCATCTTTATCCCAAAGACCCCATCTTGCGCCTACTTCTCCTTCTACATTAACTTTCCAACTTTCATCAAAAGAAGAAAAATGATACATTTCTATATTTTCTGATTTTGCCCATTGCTGCGTTTGAATAAAATATTTCATTGCATTCAATTTTGTTGAATTTGCATTTTTAACAGCTTCTCCTTGACTTGGCCAACCCGTTTCTGTAATTATGATTTCTTTGCCATTTGCTATTTTTTGAGTGATGGCATACATCTGTCTTAATTGTAGCAAAGAATTATCAATATTAGCCCCTTCCCAAAATGGATAACAGTTTATTAAAATAATATCTGATATTTTTTCCAAATTTGGTCTTTTAGAATATTCATAATACGTATCTACATAACAAACAGGAATATTTAAACCTTTTAGTTCGTTTTTAACATAGTTTACATATTCAATAACCTGTTCTTCAGAAACATCACCTCTTAACAGAACTTCATTACCAACAGCAGCAATATCTACAAAACCTGTTTTTGCTAAGCGAATTAATCCTTCAATCTCTTTTTCGTTACGTTTTTTATCTTTTCCTATCCAAGCACCAACAATCGTTTTTAATCCTTTTTGTTTTGCTATTTGAGGAATTAACTCATTACCGTTTGTACATGAAAAAGAACGAATAGAAGTTGTATAAGGCGAAATAATATCCATCCTTCTGATAACTTGCGATTCGGATAAAACATCATTTGCATTTTGACCATCAACATAAGGGCTAAAACACAAGCCTTTTAATTTACTATCTAAAGTTTTTGAAAATAGTGCTGTAATTTCAGTTTCTGAAAGATTTGATAAATCAGCGCCTTCATATTCTTTTAACGTTAAATTATTTGCCAGTGAAATTAAATTTCCGGCTTCATACCCTGATGATGTTTTGGGTGCGTTTTTAAGTTGTTTTCTTTCTGCAAGTTCTGCACTAACTTTTAAAGCTTTTTCTTCAGAATGATCATAATTACGCATTATCCACATTGCTACAAGTGTACCAACTATTGGTAAACCAGAGTAGAAAAGTCTTATTCCTGTAATTGAAGCTTCTGTGTTTACTGTGTCTGGCACAAACCCAACTAATGACATAATTGCACCCGTTGCTAATCCTGCAAATGCAAAACCAAACTTTACCATTAACCAATATATAGCACCAAAAACACCTTCTCTTCGCTTACCTGTATTTAATTCATCTATATCTATGACATCAGAAGTCATAGACATCATTAAGGTAAATAAACTCCCTATTCCGAAAGAGAAAAAAGGCAATGCAAATAAAAACATATAGGGTTTTCCTGGAATGAATAAAAACCAAAGCATTATATATCCTAAAATAGAAATCCCTTGAGAAATTAAAAAAGCATTCTTTTTACCCACAGATTTTGACAACTGAGCAACAATAGGTATTACTAAAAAGGTAGTTGCTAACGCGCCTACACTGCCTAACAAAGTTGGCCAAAGACCTGCAGCACCTGCATCTCCATTAAATAAATAATAAACTACAATAAAAAACGAAAAGCCCGCAACAACATTAAAAGCATTGAAAATTAAAAAGGTTGAATAACATAATTTTCTAAAAACAGGTATCTTAAAAGCTTCTTTAAAATTTTCTAAAATCTGTTTTAAACTTCCCCCTAAGGTTTTTAAGGTTAAAGGCGTTAAACTTTCATCATCTATAGTAGACTTACTTTTTATAAAAAAAGCTGGAATCATGGCTAAAAGAGCACAAATAACACCCACCCAAATACCTAAAGATCTTGTAGTTTCTGTTGTGGTACCAAACCAACTATCATCATACATCACCACCCAAAACCATGGTGCAATTACCCAAGCCCATTGCCCAATAGACTGTGCAATTGCCATAATATTTGTACGCTCATGAAAATCGTCACTCATCTCATAGCCCATAGCTACGTATGGCACTGAGAAAATAGTTAGTCCTAAATAGAATACTAAAGACCAAATTAAAAAATACACAAAATTATAATCGACACCATCTTCCTTATACATTTGCCATAACAGCGAAAATCCTATACCCATTATCAAAGCGCCTAAAAGAACATATTGTCTGCGTCTGCCCCAAATAGATCTAGTGTTATCAGAAATAAAACCCATAATTGGGTCTGTAAAAGAATCGAAAAGACGAGGAATAAAAAATAAAACACCCCACATTAAAGTAGATAAACCATAGTCTTGTATTAAAACTACCATAAAAATACCCATTGCAGCAGGAAACATTTGATTGGCTAACATTCCAAATCCAAAAGCAATCTTTTGTCCCATTGGAACTTTGCTGGATTTTGTTTGATTTTTACTCATAATTTTGTGGTTAGTTTTTAAGTTAATTAGTTAAAAATTAAAACGGTTTGAATAGCCTGTCCTTGTATTTGTATTGCTACATTCTTATCATTTAAAGATAAATTTATATTTTTTGATGTTGTTCCTTCATTAAATACAACTACTGCAATTGTTCCATCAGGATTTTCTGCCGCAGTAACCATTAATTCTTTATCAGAATTTTCTAACGCAATTACTTTTGCTTCTGGTCTAATAAATCTACTAAAATGAGTAAGTGTGTAATAAATTGGCGTAAAATAAACTTCGTCTGTATCTGGATTTACAATTACCGGAGCCACACACCAATTTTCAAACCAATTTGGTCCTCCTTGTGTGTCTAACACCATGTTCCAATCTATCCAACCATCAACATAATTGTTTAAACAGCCAATAATATCTCTAGCATATCTGTTAACTGGAGCATATTTTGGATGCAAATGTTTATCTGCTTCTGGAGCCCAATCCCAACCCCAATCTGTCGCTTCTTTTTTCCAATACCAAGCATCATCTTTCCATTTTGGAATTTCTGAATCTACACAAGCTTCTGATTGAATTAAATATTTATTTGGCGCTTTATTGTGTGCATATTGTAATTCTTTAGCAAAATAATCATAGGTACTTGCGTACCAGTGGATTGCTGTGCCATCAAAATATTTAGAAGTTTCTTCGTTTTTAAATTGCGAATCTACCCACTCATTTAAGAGTTCTCTATTTTGATCATATCCTAAAATCTTAGCTTTATGTCCATCTGCTTCTAGTTTTGGACCTAAATGATTTTGAACAAAATAGGTCATTTCATCAGGAGAAAAATGCATACTTTCCCAATTATTTCCATTTCCTAACGGTTCATTTTCTACTGTAAATCCCCAAATATCTATTCCTTCTGCTTTGTAAGCATCAATATATTTTGAGAAAAATAACGCCCAAGTATCATAATATGCTGGCAACAATTTTCCTCCAACCCATTTTTTATTATCTTTCATCCAAGGAGAGGCTGTCCAAGGTGAAGACAAGATTTTAAAGCCATCTTTAGATACTTTCATTGCATCTTGTATCATTGGAATGATATCATCTTTATCCTCTTGAATAGAAAAATGTTTTAACTCTTTATCATCTTCTACAGGCGCATACGAATATTGACTTAAAGAAAAATCGCAAGAATTCATGTGCGTTCTTGTTAATGAATATTTTGCGCCACTTTCTCCAAAATAAGCTTCAATAATACTATCTCTATTTTTTTTGCTTAAACGATTTAATAAGGATGCAGAAGATTCTGTAAATGAACCTCCAAAACCTGTAATTGTTTGACGTTTTTCTGATGGCAATAAAGTAACTTGAATTACATTTTCTTGGTTTTCATCCGAAGAAAAATTATCTAATTTGGTTAAACTATGTCCGCTTGCAGATGTTTCATATACATCTACGGTTAATTTTTGACTTTTAATTTTAGAAGAATTCTCTACCATAGATTTACAACTAATAACGACTATTGAAATAATTAATACGCTTAAAATATGTGTGCTTTTCATAAGAATTTATCTTTGATATTCTGTGTTTGGTATTAAAACGGATTTCATCAACTCAGCTTGATTCCCGTTAAAAGTTTTAATTATAGGGTTGCCTCCTCTTTTTAAACCTTCAAAAACTCCTTGATCTACAAGGCTCCAAAGTGGAAATTTAGCTTCGCCTTTTAAAGTAAATAATCCAAAATGATTTTCTGAACCTTGAGGGTTTTTTGCATCTTTCCACTGTTCATCAAAAGCTTCAAAATAAAAACAAGAAATACCTTCTCTTTTTGTCCATTCTCTTAATAGATTATAATACAAACCTTGCTTGTATTCGTCTGTTGCTCTAGAACCATCTTTACCATAATGTCCATCTGAAATAGTTGCCCAACCTGTTTCGCCAATATGTATCGTTTTAGTAGAATCAATGCTTTTTACATATTCTGAAACATTATAATATTGGTTTTTAGCAAAGTTTAAAGCTCTATTCATGGCAGAATTTACTTTATCTTTTTTCGATAACTTTAACTCATATTTTGGTACTTTCCAAAAGTCTGGACTGTAATGAGAATTGTGGTAAGGATAGGTGTGCATAGAAACATAGTCTACTGCTTTTATTAAATCTTCTAAATCTTTAGTTCTGTAACTTAAATCTCCACCGCCCCAAGAAGCAAAATCGTCTGAACAAGTAATCCACAAATCTTTAGAAAGCTTACCTTCTTTCTTTAAATTTTGAAGGTGATTTACATATTTTAAAATTACGTTTGGTCTTACAAAATAACTTGTAGCCCATTGAACCATGGCTTCATTACCTACTGCAATAACTTTTACAATATCTGGATATTTATTTGCCAATGCTACCGCTCTAGCGATTTCTCCTTCATTTTGTGCGCTTTCTATTTCGTGATTTGGAGTTTTATTTGTCCAAGCATTTAAACAATCTATCCAAGCACCTAACATTACATACATTTCAAAATTAGGATCTTCTTGTTTTAATTGATGAATTGATTCTAAAATATTTGCAGCATGAGGTAATTCTGGTTGCACATTATAGGTTCTTAAAATTCTAATTCCCATAGCATGCATCAACTTTAAATCCTCTTTTAATTGCGGAATTGTAGGTTGATTATCTTCTCTTGATTTCTCTCGATATCCTCCATAGGAAATAGCTAAATAATCTGGATTTCCTAAAATTTTGGCTGCTGTCATTTCTTCTTTTATTACTTTCTTTACTTCTATTTTATTTACTTTTTTGGCACTACATCCTAAACCAAAAATTAACACAAAAGTTGTTACTACTATATTTAAAATTGATTTCATGTTCTTTATTTAATATTTTAAACCAAATCCAAAAGGAAATAATGGTTCAATTGATTTATCCCAAAAATTTGGACCATATTTTCCATTAAAATCTTCTACCGATTTTGGCCAAGAATGAGGTAGTTTCCCTAAGAAATTAGAAGCTCCAAAAAGTACTTCTGCAACACCATCACCTTCCGAACCTAACAACCATGCTGCCACAAAAGCATCAGATTTTTCTATTTGATTTGTAACAACCAAAGGTCTTCCTGATACTAAAACAACCACAGTTTTTACGCCTTTTTCTTGATAGGTTTTTATATATTTTTGATGTGTTTCTGATAAGGTTAATTGCAATTGATTGGACTCATGACCAATATCTCCCATAAATTCTGCATACGGCGTTTCACCTACTACAATAATAGCAATATCTGCATCAAAATGATTTTGACTCGCTTCTTGATCATACACAACTTCGCCTTTAGCAAGTTTTTTAATTCCGTCTAAAATTGTAGTTGCCCCGTTATAATTTTCATAAGAACCTTGCCAATTGATGGTCCAACCACCAGATTGCAAACCACTATTATTTGCATGTTCGCCCACCACAACAATTTTCTTTGTTTCTTTGGATAAAGGCAAAACATTGTTTTTATTTTTCAATAAAACTAACGATTCTCTTACAGCTTGTTTTGCAATTTCTCTATGTTCTTTACTTCCTATTTTTGCAATTAAACTTGCATCCGGAAAAGGGTTTTCAAATAATCCTAATCGATATTTTTGACGTAGAATTCTTTTTACAGCATCATCTATTCTTACCATAGAAACTGTGCTATCTTTTACACCTTCTCTTAATCCTTCTTGAAAATCTACTAAATTACCATCAACAGCCATTACAACATCTACACCGGCATTAATTATATCATTTTTACCAAATCTTGAATATCCTTGCCAATCAGAAACTACAATTCCTTTAAAATTTAATCCTACTTTTAAAGTATCTGTAATTAATGCTTTATTTGCGTGCATAGAAATACCCGAAACGGTATTAAAAGAAGCCATAATTGCACCAACATTTTCTTTTACAGCAACTTTATAAGGGGCCAATAAAATTTGATTAATTTCTTTAGCAGACAAAGAAGTTTCACCGCCTTCAACTCCAAAATCTGTTGCGCCATCACCAATAAAATGTTTGGCAGTGGCTAAAACCGTATTGGAATCTTCTAAATTTCCTTGATGACCTTTTATAGAAGCTTTCGTTAACTTTTCTGTTAACTCTGTACTTTCTGAAAATGCCTCGTAAACGCGTCCCCATTTTTCATTAAACGGAATTGCCACACAAGGCGAAAACACCCAATTAAAACCAGTTGCCTGACTTTCTATTGCCGTAATTTTAGCAATTTCTTCAACTAATTTTTCATTTTGAGTAGCTCCTAAACCAATATTATGCGGAAAAATAGTGGCACCATTAAATGTATTTTGACCATGAACAGCATCTACAGCAAACAACATTGGAATGCCTAATCTGGTTGATAAGGCTTTCTTTTGAAGCGCTATAAACCTGTTTTGCCAATCTAATGCAGTTTCTCCAGGATTTGGACCTTGAGTATGAATTATAGAACCAATAAATTTAGCAGAAACATCTTCATCAGCATTTACTTCAAAATGTCTAATTTGTGACATTTGACCGATCTTCTCTTCTAAAGTCATTAACTTTAAAAGAGAATCTACTTTTTGTTCTATGATTTCGTCCTTGCTAACCTTCACTTGTGTTGTACATGAAAAATGAATCAACAAAAAACAACAAATTATATATGTAAAACAGTTGTTTCTCATCAATAGTTATTTAATAATTGAAACTTTTACATACTTAATTTCATTGGTTCTATCAAACATTTTTGCACTAGTTTCATTGTCTAAAATCAAACTATCAAAAGCTATTTTTTCATTGTTATTTAAAACAACTTCAATTGCATTTTTGTTTGATAAACTGTAAATAATTGGAACTTGGCAATAGGTAAAAGACAATTGATTTTTATCAATATTTAATTGACTTTTTTCACCTTTTACATTGATATAATTAAAGACTTTCGTTTCACTTAAAAACTCTGAAACCTTTAATAATCTTGGGTTAAATCCTATTTTTCCGTCTTTTACATACACACCTAATTCTCCAAATCTACTTAACAAATCTTCTTTAACTTGACCAGTCATTCCTGGTTGTTGTGCTCCCTTATTTGCTGGTGTATGAGAATACGCATCTGTTGGGAAAGCACCATATAATTCTGGTGATTTATGCACACCAATTCCTGCATTTATTTCGTAATAATGATCTAATAATTTACCAATTACAGCTTCACTTTCCTTTAATTGTATTGCTAATAAACAATTTTCTTGCACTGCTAATAACAATTTAGAAACCATGTGCCAGTATATAGAACCTAAACCTTCATAACCAAAGAAAGTTCCAGAACGACCTGTAAAAGATTTATGATCAAAAATTTCTTCGAAAACTGATAAAACATACTCAGAATCTTCTAAAACTAATTCTTTGTAAGTGTCTAATAAAGTTACTAAAGCGGCTTTTACACTGTTTGCATTGTTAAAATTACCGTTAAAATGATAGTTGCCTAAAACGTCTTTTTCTATTAATTTTCTATTCCCATCAGCAACTAATTGCTTTAATAAATTTGAACTTTCAACTTTATTGGAAGGAATATTATTTTTATCCGTAAATCTTGGTAAATTTTTATTTGGATATAAAATATAGCTGTATTGGTCTGGTCTAAATAACGCTGAAGCTTTTAAGCCGTCTAATAAATCTAAAGCCTCTTTTGGCGATAAATAACCAGAACTTAACGCAGCTACTTGACCCTCTAACATTTCAGATAAATAAGAAATAGAAACTTCATCAGTATTTTTAATCGTCATTAAATTGTATGCATGATACATATTGTCTTTACGCTTATTTGCTCTAATACTATGCTCTAAATAATTTTTGGTGATGCTAAAAAAGTGTACTAAAGTTGCTTTAGAAATAGATTTTTTGTTTGATGAAAATCCGTTTTTATAGATTGATGTTCTATAATCACTTGCAGGATTTCCTAATCCGTCTAACACCGTTTTTCTTTCTTTATCCGTAACTTTTCTTGATAAAATTGAAGCGTTTTCATCTAAAGTTTTTACAATTTCTGTAAATAAAGTGGCTACTTCATCAGAAATTTCTATTTCGTTAACATCAGCATTTGCTACAATTCCTTCAAAGAAATTAATAAATCTTCTTAGATAATTTAAAGTTACCATAGAAACGCCGTTCCCCACCAAAGCGTTGTTTGCGTCGTTCCATTCTGGTCTTTGTGTGTTTAACCAAATACCTCCTTCAGGAATAAAGTTTGATACTTTTGCCAACACCGTAACTAGTAATTTTTCAATTAAATTTACTTTGTGAACACTGTTATTTTTATCCGTTAATAAAGAACCATCTGCACCAATTTGTGCTCTTTTTTGATCAATTACAGCCTGTAATTTATGATCAAAATCAATCGTATCTTTCGGGTTTTTTAAAATATCTTCATATGGTTTAATGATATAAGGCACGTTTGCATACACAAAAATATCATCATTAAATAATTCTGCTAATTTAGCCGGATAGTGTTTTTCTATAAATTCTAAGAATTTTAACAAATAAATTATCTGATGATCACCCCAATAACCAATGTAAGACCAAGGATCATGTTCTTCTATAACTTCCCAATCAAAACCACCTTTTGTAACTCTATACGGATTGTATCCTTCAAAAGTAGTTGCGTTTAAAAATTTATGAATCATACTCTCAATAAATTGAGGATATGAATGTGCAAGCGTTTCCCAGTTTTGAAAAATATCTCTCCAGTTCCCTTCGTAATCTAAAATTTTAGATCCGTCTATTTCGCTTTTTGTATTGATAGAAAATTTGTTCCAAGGTCTGCTTGGATCTCCGTGACGTCTACTAAATTTAAGTGGTAAATATTCTAAACACAAACGTTTAAAATCTTTGTCAGCGTCATTTTCCGCTAAATTTTTAATAAAATCTAACGTAAACTTTTCTGGTAAAGTTGCTAACGTTTCTTTTTTAGCTGCAAATAATTGTTTGTTTGCTTTTGATAAATAGGTTGTAAAATCTTCTTTTTCGATGGAATAATTATCATCAAAAATACCACCTCTCATTATATTAAAAAGCGTATTTGAAAAATGTCTTGTATTTACTAATGGATCATTAGAAAGTTGTAAACCGTCTGAAGCAGCTACTAAATTGATCAAATTTTTGGTGCCTTTTTCAATATTATTTTGCAATACTTCTTCTAAGCCATCATTGGCTTTAATCAATTCTGAAATACGAGTAACATCTGCAACTGTTTGATTTACATTGGCTACTTGCAACCATTTTTTTTCTTGATTTGAATCTAAAGAAAAATCAGCATTTAAAAGATACGCTCCTTTTTCTGCTTTCATATCCACTTCTTGCTGAAGTTGAATACCTCTTCTAAAATTATTAACTTGTAAAGTTGATAATAAATAGGTAGGATTTTCTAATCCTAAAGACCAAACTAAATTTGCTTTTAAAGCTTCGCTTGGCTCTGCTTTATCAACAATAATAGCACTTAAGGCGTAAATTCCTAAACCAGAATCTGCTTCTAATTCGCATTTTTTATACGCATCAACTAAGTTACTTCTAATACCTTGAATGTCTGAACCAACTCCGTAAGGAATTAAATCTTGAAATCCATCTAAAATAGAAATGTCTAGATTTTCATCAGAATTATTAGTTAAAGTAGCTTTTCTAACAAAGCCAAATTCGTCACTAGAATTCCATTGATATTTAAAAGTTACACCTAAATCCTCATTAATTTCTTCGAAAATAACTTTGTTTCCGAATTCATTTTTATACACATTTCTAACGATTGTATAAATACCAGCTTGTCTTTCAGAAAATGGTTCCCATAAAAGTGTTTTACCATTTTTAGAAATTCTTACGATGGTTTTACAACCTGTAGTTTCTGCAAGTTCGGTAATTTTATCATCTGTATAATAAGGGAAAAATGAATATTCTGCATTTTTTCTACCTGCAGTTAAACCACCATTACTTGAGATAAACATCCAATGATTTGAATCTGAAACAATGGTCATAAAGAAAGGACGCATTGTGTGACTATTTGAAATTTTATAGTAAGATTCGTTTTCTAATGTTACTAATTGTCCGGTAATTTGGTTTGTTGAATTTAAAGTCATATTGTCTTTGTTAGAAACAGTTGTGCTAATTATTATTTATATTTATTTACTGATAATGTACTATCAGTTCTTAATTCGTGTTACTTTTATCTAAATTTATTTGGTCTTTTTTAGCCTCTTTTAAAGCCTTTTTAATTTTTACTTTACAAAAATGTTTTTCTAGAGATTTTTCTGAAATTCCATTTTTATAAGGATTAAATTCATGTATTTTTTTTAGGGCATAATAGGCTGCACGTGGATATAATTTGTAAAATCCATCAGAATTTGTTGGTCCTTTTGCACAGATTCCAAACCATTCTTCATTCATATTATTGATACCTTTTTTAAAATCTAATTCATAACCACCGTTTCCCCAAGAAGCGCCAGTATTATGAACCATTAAATCTTTAGTTTGTCCTAATTTCCACCATCCATCAGAAAATTGAAAAGTAAAACCACCAATAGAATTGTTTGCCTTACCTAAACCAGCGGCATTTACATAAATTTCTTTCCAGTTTTCTATTGCGTAAAAAGCTTGCATTTCTTGATCTTCAGTATCTTTTAATGCATTAAAAGCATCTGCACCAAACTCTGTAAATAAGATTGGTTTATTCAACTCGTTTTTAACCTTTTCAAAAGCATCACCAAAAGACACACCTCTATACATATTTGTACCCAAAATGTCTACATCTTTGCATTCATCAGCAATTATATCTAGAAATAATAAATCGCCATTACAAATTGCAATTGGATGATTTTGATCAATAGCTTTCATTTGTATGGCAGCTTCATTAAAGAGTTTGTACATTGGTCTACCTCTTTCTTCGCCCAATTTTATTTTTAAGTTTTCATCATCTGGGAAGTCTTCAGTTTCTGCACCAGCCCAAAAAAGTCCATAATTATTCTCATTCCCAAGTAGGAATAAAAGTAATCCTGGAGTATTTTTATAAGTCTTGGCCATTTCTGTAACTTCGGATACTAAAACCTTTTGTGTTTCTGGGTTTCTGTAATCGGTAATTGGTGTCCAAACACCATTTAATGCCACACCATATCTACCAAAAGAATGGTTAAGCATTGTATAAATACCGTAATTTTCATAGATATAAGTAATCCATTTTGGTTGGATTCCTGTATACACACGAATGGTATTTACACCCATATTTTTTAATAAACTCATTTCATCATCTAGAGCCGTTTTTATAAACTCCTCTGATTGATTCCATAAGCTAAATTCATAATTTTTACCAATTGGAAAATAATCCCAATTCATACCATTAATCATAAAATCTTTTTCGTTAACAACTAATTTTATTCCGTTTTCATTGTTAATAACAGAAATCTTATTGCCATTTTGTGCAAAAGCACTAAATGCAAAAAGTAAAAAGCAGTATTTAAAAAAAATAGTATTCATAATTTAATTTTCGTTTTTTTAAGAAAACAATTTTGATAAAAAAATAAGGTCAGTCGTTGTAAACTGACCTTATTAGTTATTCAATTAAATAATCTATTGGAAAACTTTTATATAATCGATTTCCATTTTATCTTCTGTAAATGCTGCATCAACAGTTCCTCCTAAAGAACCACCCATTGCCACATTAAGAATCAAGAAGAAATCTGCATTAAAAGGTAAAGCAGCACTGTTAGATAACTCGTAAAAAGGAGCATCATCTAAATAGATTTTTACTGCAGTATCTGTCCACTCTAGTGTGTAGATATGAAATTCTGAAGAAGCATTTGAAATTGCTGCTGTTTCTCCATAACTAGCATTAGAAGAGCTTGCAGTATCAAACCAATGACACGTACCTAAAGTTGTGTTTTTGTCATCTCCTTTTTGTTCCATAATATCTATCTCTCCACAAGTTGGCCAACCAACAGTAGTAAAATTAGAACCTAACATCCAAATTGCAGGCCAAGTACCTTGTGCAGCCGGTAATTTAGCTTTAACTTCTACTCTACCATACTTAAATTTATACAATCCTTGAGATTTTAATCTTGCAGAAGTATAACCGCCACTACCATCAGCTTTCGCTGTAATGTGTAAAGAACCACCTTGTACTACAGCATTATCTGCGCTATTTGTATACGTTTGTAATTCACCATTACCCCAGCCACCAGCGCCAAGATCATAAGTCCATTTTGCCGGATTTGGAGCTCCGTCTGTATTAAAATCATCTTCCCAAGCTAACGTGTTATAAGTATAACTTGCCCCTTGTACAGGTTTTGTAGAAGTAAATTTATGATACCAAGCAAAACCATCACCAGCTTGAATAATTCTTACAACTAGTTCATCATTACTGATTGAAATAATATCATAGGTACTAGAACCTACTAACCATCCCATAAAACCGCCATCAGAAATTTCAAAAGATGTACCTCTATAAGGATTATTATTGTAAGAACCTTCTAAAGCTGCTTTTGAAGTTGAAGGACCAAAAGAAACAGTTTTTAATCCAAACATTTTTGTTGCTACATCTGCACCATGACATTGATCACCAGCAACACCTAAAACACCAGCATAAGTTCCAGGAATAAAAGCTGGACCAACTGTTTGTTCAAAAGTAATACCGTTTGCAGCTCTTTTAAATACGAACTCATTATCGTACATACAAGATTTTTCTGTATCCCATGCTTTAATTCCATTCCACCAAGCTTCGTATGCAAATTCTCCATTTCCATAATCATCTGTAACTGGTCCTAAACCAACATGCACTGCTTTATCTGCTTGCCAATACCATTTTTTGCTATCGCCAACATTTGCACCACTTAAAAAGTTTTCTGCGTCAACATCAGAAAAAGAACTGAATACTTCTACATCGATAGAAGAAGTAGAAGAATTACCACCAACACCATTTGCTTTTACAACAACTGTATATGTGTTTACACCAACTTTAGAAAATCTTTTTGTTAGTAACCCAGAAGGTGCAGCTTGTGCAACTCCGTCGAAATAATATACATAAGAAGAAGCATTGTCTGCAGTAACTACAAAATTAACAGTTCCTGTTCCGTCTCCATAAGCTAAATCTGGATTACTTGCGTCTTGCCCTACTACTTCTGCAGTTATGACAATATTTGTAGGAGTTACTATATCTCCAAATTTATAGTCATTTTCTTGACAGCCATAAAAAACCATCACCATAGAAAATAAAACTATATAAATATTTTTAATTTTTTTCATTTTTTATATTTTTAAAGTTCACCATTATTAAATATAACAGTTTAAAAACTAGTTACTCGACAATGAAACATTATCTATATTTACAACACCAATTGCTGCTCCTAAATCAAAAAGAACTCGAGCATCTGTTGCTCCAAAATCGGCAGCAGATAAAGTAAGTGTATATTCTGTTTTAGTAGTAGTTATATTTACAGTTTCAGCATCATTAGACCAAGGATCTTTACTTAAACCAATACCGGCAATAATTGGTCTATTAACATCAGACCAAGCCTCAAAAGTTAATGTATAAGAGTTACCTTGAACTATTGCTAACTTTTGACTTAAGTTAACATCATAAGCATTTCCTGCTGCTGCAACATTTACCGAATAATAAGTATTACCTGCAACTGTTACAACTGGAGCTGGACTGTTATCGTCTACACCAACTATCCAAGAAGTACTACCGTCTTCAAAATTACTGTTTGCTATTATATTTCCTGTACCTGTTATTAATGACACATTATCTATGTTAACTACTCCAATAGCTGCACCAATATCAAAAATTACTCTTGCATCTGCTGCACCAAAATCATTCGAAGAAAGCGTTAAAGTATACGTTGTTCTTGTAGTGTTAATACTTACAGTTTCAGTATCATTTGACCAAGGATCTTTACTTAAACCAATACCAGAAACTATAGTTCTGTTTCTATCTGACCACGCATCAAAAGTTAACGTATACGTTTTACCTTGAATTATTTCTACCTTCTGGCTCATATTTACATCATAAGGATTTCCTGCCGCTGCTACATTTGCAGAATAATACGTATTACCTGCTGTTGTTACTACTGATACTGGTGAATTATTATCTACACCAACTATCCAAGAGGTACTACCATCTTCAAAATCACCATTTGTTAATAAACCATCATCAAAAGCTGTTGCATTAGCACTTGCTTTGTAAAAATAGAAGTTATCAATAAAAACTGAACCCGCTCCAACTAATTTAAATTGTTTTAAATCTGATATTACTAAGCCTTGACTCGTAAACTCTGTTAACGGAATTTCTAAACGATTCCATTGATCTTTAACTAATTCTTTCTTTACAAAGAATTCTGCCGATGAAGAACTAATAGGATAGATATCAATTGAAGTAGCATCTGCCGTCCAAACATCTATATGAAGCGTTTCCATTGAAGAAGCATCTTGCACATTACCTGCAAAATCAATTCCTTGATAGTTTAAGTTACTATATTGTAACATTGCATTACCATTTAATTCAAAAGCAGTATAAACCGTTTGTTGACCCCAATTAGGATTAAAATCTACACCTGTAATGTTGGTATATTTATCACTAAAAATTGAAATTACATCTTTTGCATCTCTGGTTGGAGGTGCAGGTGCTGCTGTTAAAGGAGCTAAAATTGCAGTAACTTCAAAATCTACTACATATTCTGTAGTTTCAATTGCACCACCTTTAGCGATAACTTTTACATTATAAGTTCCAGCAGTTGCATATTGATAAGCAATAGCTTCACCAATATTTGCTGTAGCTACGGGCTGAGTAACGCCAGATTCACCTGAATAAAACTCATACATTGTTGCAAAATCAGCAGTTGCAGTAACATTCACTTTCTTAGAAACGGCAATATCATTTTCTATAGAAACTACTAAATTTTCTGGTGCTTTAAAAGAAACAACTAATTCTTGCGTAGCTTCTGTTTTATCACCTTTAGCGTTATAACCCACTATTTTAACTGTGTATATACCTTCTGCATATATATGTTGAGCATTTTTACCACTTTCAACATATACTGGTTCTGTTGTAGCATCTCCAAAATAAACATCAAAATATATTGCTCCTTCTCCTAATGGAGAGATTGTAACTAGACCTGTGTTATCCTGCGTAATTGTATAAGCTGCAGAAATATTTGCTGGTGCAGTAATTGAGTCAAGAAAATCAAGACTTCTTTCGTCTGTACAAGCACTAATAATTAAAAATATAATTAGTGCCTTATAAATTGTTTTAAGTTTTTTCATATTTATAAATATTAATATTTATCGTTTTGTGACCAATTTCCTTGTGAAAATTGTATTTCTTCTAAAGGAATTGGGAATACTTCATTTTTACCAACTGTAAATCCTGGTATATTAGCTCCTCTTCCTGTTCTTACTAAATCGAAAAACTGATGACCTTCACCAACTAATTCAACTCTACGTTCATGGTAAATTGCATCTGTTAAAACATCTCCACCAGAAGTTACATCATTTGCACCACCAAAAGCTCTAGCTCTTACTCTGTTTAAATATAATCTAGCCGTTGCATCGTCTGCATTCGTTCTTCTATTAAAAGCTTCTGCAGCCATTAATAATACATCTGCAAAACGAATAGCTCTGTAATTATTTGGGTTTGTAAGATTTAAATCACCTGCAGCTGTAGCACTTCTTTTTCTAGGGATGTATTTTCTGTTAAAATAACCCGTGTGCTCATAACCTGTTGTAAATGCAGCACCTGTAGAAGCTGCCCAAGCATTGATATCTAAAATTGCAACCTCTTTTCTATTATCACCAGCTTCAAATTGATCTACCATTTCTTGGGTAGGAACATTAAAACTAAATCCAGAGGTAAATAAAGATCCTTCATATCCTCTAACACCTTGAAAACCTACAGCAACATTACCTTCACTACACTGTAAACATCCAAAACCTGCTCCTTGAATATCTGTATATTGCACTTCAAAAACAGATTCTTTACCATTTTCTCCTGCATCTTCAAATATTGAATCATAGTCTGTAATTAAATCATATGGTCCAAAATCGATTAGATTTTTTAAGACTGTTGAAGATTCTAAAAATTTATCTTGAAATAAGTATACTTTACCTAATAAAGCTTGTGCAGAACCTTTAGTAGCTCTACCAACTTGCGGTGCAGTATACGTTAAATTATCAACTGCATATTGCAAATCTGCTTCTATTAAAGCATATACATCAGCCTTTGGTGATCTCGGTATTGTTTTTTCATCACCTAATACAAAACGTCCTTCTGGTTTAATTGGAATATCTCCAAACCATTTTACTAATTCAAAATTGTAGTATGCTCTTAAAAAACGTGCTTCTGCTATAATAACATTTTTACCTTCAAAATCTGTTTTATCTTGAAACTCAATAATATATGCGGCTCTGTTAACACCACCATACATCCAGCTCCATAAATTTTGAAGTTGACCGTTAACTGGCGTATGAATCATATCATCAATTTGCTGATAACCTGGAACATCTGTTGCACTTTCACCACCACATAAAGTATTGTCTGAGGCAATTTCTCCCATCAATACATTTATAAATGTTGATTGTAAAGGATCGTAAGCTGCTACTAAAGCATTGTAATAATCAGTTTCTGAATTAAAGAAAGATTCAGAATCTTCTGCATAAATTTTAGAATTATCTAGATAATCATCTGCACAAGAGTTTAATAAAAAACTTGCTACAAAGATGAATCCTAATATTATTTTTTGTGTGTAATTTCTCATCTTTTATTTTTTAAAATGTAACATTTAAACCTAATAAAAACTGCATTGCAGATGGATATGTTCCATAATCGATACCAGCTCCTATTGCTCCACTATTAACTGTTGGATCAAATCCTGTATATTTAGTTAATGTAAATAAATTATTGATTGAAGTATATAATCTTAATTTAGCTAAACCTACTTTTTCTAATAATTCTGGAGAGAAATTATATCCTACTTGAATATTTTGCATACGTAAGAAAGAAGCATCCTCTACAAAGAAATCTGAAAACAACTTATTGTTAGTTGCATCGTTTGTTAACCTTGGTACAGAAGTACTTGTTCCTGCTCCCGTCCATCTATCTAAATAGTACGCTGGTTTGTTAACATTTGGTAAAAAACGTTCGAAGTTTCTAACCATGTCTTTTCCAATTTCTGAATATAAATACGTTGTAAAATCCCAATTTTTATATTTAGCAGAAATATTGAAACCCATATAAAAATCTGCTTGTGGATTACCAATATTAGTTCTATCATCAAAATTAATAACTCCATTACCATCTACATCTTTATATCTAATATCTCCAGGAGCAGTATTTGTTGCGCCTAAACCAGCTTGAGAAGGATGTGCATTAATTTCTGCTTGTGATTGAAAAATACCATCTGTAACTAATCCTAAGAAATAACCAATTGGTTGCCCAACTTCCATTCTTGATGGAGCAAGATTTCCAATAGCAAAACCACCACCTTCTACAAAAGCGTCGTCTAAAACATCTGTTACTATATTTTTAACATACGTTACGTTGTAAGCTAAATTAATTGAAGCATTTTCAGAATCAAAAGCTTTATAGTTAATTGCTAATTCTGCACCTGTATTTTTAGATGTACCCGCATTTACTGTTGGATTTGCACCTCCTGGAGCACCAGAACCTAATAACCCAGAAACAGGGAAATTTTGAATTAATAAATCTTTTCTTATTTCTTCAAAATAATCTGCAACAATAACAAGTTTATCATCAAATAAATTGATATCTAAACCTATATCTAATTTTTCTGCTGTTTCCCATGTTGCTTGAGGATTTGGCAAACCTCCTTGAGCAGTTCCATCTACTAAGGTACCATCTAAAACGTATTCTCCTTCTCCACTTAATAAAGATCTATATAAATTATCACCAACTAAATTTCCTAAAGTACCATAACTTGCTCTTAATTTTAAGAAATTAATTGTTTTGTTGTCTTTTAAGAAGTTTTCATCAGAAATTTTCCATCCAGAAGTAACAGACCAAAAATTATCTACTCTTTGATCTTTAGCAAAAACAGAAGCTCCGTCTCGTCTAATTAATCCAGAGAATAAATATTTTCCTTTATAATCATATTGAGCTCTTCCAAAATAAGAAGTAAGTCTAACATCACCGTTACCTGTATTTAAACTTCTTTGTTCGCTTTGAGAATTTGTTAAACTAATATCTGCAAATTCATATGAGTTGTTTGGCACATCAAAACCAGTAGCGTAAATACCATCAAATAAATCATTTTGCACACTTGTACCTAAAGTAAAAGTGGTGTTATGATCTTGTGCAAACGTTTTCTGATACGTTGCAAATGTTTCCCAGTTTACTCTTGTAGAAGTTGCTTTAAATTGATAAACAGAACTTTGCGTTTTGTTATATACTTTAGAAAGTCCGTATTCTTGAATAGGTGTAAATGAACGTTGCTTTTCATTGTAGATTTTGTACCCTAAACGAGTAGTAACTGTTAAACCATCTATTGGCTTATAATTTAATTGAAAGTTACCTTCAATTCCGTTTCCATTATTTTCTCCAAAAGTATTACTTAATAAAGACAATGGATTTACAACTTCAATACCTAAAAAATTACTAGTATCATTTTCATCTAACCCAAAAGTTGGTGCATAATTTAAACCATTAAACAATAATGATCCATCAAAACCCTCAGAAGCACTTGTAAAATAGTTAGCAATTATAGAAAAGTCTAATTTATCATTAATATCTACACCTAAATTTAATTTAATATTATTTCTAATAAAATTAGATTTTTCTTTAGCAATAATACCATCTTGTTGTGTACGAGAAGCACTAATAAAATATTTAACATTTTCTCCACCACCAGATAAACTAATATTATGATTCATTAATAATGCATCATTAAATAATTGATCTTGCCAATCTGTACCTCTTCCAAGAGCGCTTAGATTTGTAAATGGTAAAGTTTGACCACTTGCAGCATAAGCCTCATTTAAAACTAAAGCATATTCTGTTGCATTTAAATAATCTAATTTACGCGTAGTTTGTTGTATTGCAGCATAAGTATCGTATTTTACAGTTGGCGCTTTGTCTTTTTTTCCAATTTTAGTAGTAACTAAAACAACACCATTTGCTCCTTTAATACCATATATTGCAGCTTGTGCATCTTTTAATACTGTAATAGATTCAATATCATTTGGATTGATGCTATTTAAATCTCCTTCATAACCATCTACAATTGTTAATGGTTGATTATTTGTATTAGAACTTACCCCTCTAATTAAGATGTTCACTTTTGCACCTGGAGCACCAGATGATAAGTTTACAGCAACCCCAGAAGTTGTTCCTTGTAATGCACTTGTTGCATCAATTGGTTTTAACGCTTCTAAAGTTTCTTCACCAACAAGAGATACAGATCCTGTAACGTCTTTTCTCTTTTGTTTACCATATCCAACAACAACAATCTCATCCAAAGATTCTGCAGATTCTTCTAAAGAAACATTTATTGTTTCTTGATTAACAATAATTTCTTTTTTCTTGTATCCCAAATAATTAAATACTAATACAGCACCTTTTTTTACTTTAGACAAACTATAAAGCCCATCGAAATCTGTTTGTGTACCTGTAGTTGTTCCTTTGATAATTATGCTAACTCCTGGCAATTGATAACCATTAGCATCCTTAACAACACCTTTTACGTTTAGCGTTTGGGCAGATATCCCAAATCCTATAAACATAAATAGTAGCAATGTTACTTTTTTTCTCATGAATAAAATTTTAGTTAATAATTATGTAAAAATACCACACCTATTTTATTAAATAGATAAATTTCACCCCAACAAAAAACATACATCACAAAAAAAACTTGTAAACCCTAGTAATTGCTATTGTTAAGGAATTCTTAAAATTAGGTAATTAATGTGTAAACACCACTAATGTTGTGGTTATGTATAGGTGTTTTTAAGTGATGATAAGCCGTTATACTTCGATGATGTAATTTGTTAAGTTTTCATCGTGCTCTAAATTCATCTTTTTTCTCAATCTGTAACGCTTTACTTCTACGCTTCTTGGCGAGATATTTAAGAGTGGGGCAATCTCTTTAGAAGATAGATTTAACCTAAGATATGCACATAATCTTAATTCGTTTGGGGTCAACTCTGGATGTTTTGCTTTTATTTTATCAAGAAACTTTTTATCAGCATTATTAAATGCTTCTTGAAACATTTTCCAGTCGTCTGTATTGTTTAGATTTTTATCAATTATCTTAACAACTTTACTTAAATTTTCTTTTCCACCTGTCACTAAATCCGATTTTATAGAACTTAAAAATTCATTTTTTCGAATAATACTCATTGTAGAGGTTGCTAATTCTCTGTTTTTACTTTCTATATCGTTTCTTAATTTTTCATTATTTAGCTTAATAATTTTTTGAGAACTTTCTAATTCTTGTAATTCTAGCTCTTTTTGAGCCTTCTCTAATAATTTTTCTCTTTGATTTCTATAATACTTGCGATGTAAAACGTTTGTTATATAACCTATGTAAATAAATAAGAAAATATAAACGATTATCATAAGATTACTTAAATGCCAAGGTTTTTCAATTTTAAAAGTATATTCTGCAACATTATTACTAACTTTTTGATCTATATATGCCCTTACTTTAAAAGTGTATTTACCATGAGGTAAGTTTTCGAATAAAAGCGAATTAGCTTCAGATAAACTACTCCACTTTTCATTAAAACCAACTAATTGATATTGATAATTTAAAGTTGAGGTTTTATTAAAATTTGTTACGCTGTATATAAATTCAAAATTATTTTCTGCACTGCTAAATTTGGTAGGTTCCTTTAGGCTAATTTTATTTTTTGGTTTGTCTAACTCGTGATTATAAATTCTATTAATATTTATCAAAAAATCTTTGGGTTGTATAATATTATTTAAATCAACAGTTAAATATCCATCATAAGTACCAATTAAATACTTCTTATCTTCTAGATGCAAAATGTTTTCGAAACCAGTTGCGCCTTTATGGACTGATCCTTTTATTGGAATAATCTCTAATTTTGGTTTATTACTTAATTTTCCAGGAGAAAAATAACGAATATCCTCTTTTGTAAAAGACCATAATTTATTGGATGATTTATCAAACAATAATTTTGCAGAAAGAAAGGTTTCCTCTGGTAATAATTTGCTAAAAACTGAATCTAATAAAAATTTGTCATCTTTTAAATCATATTTGAAAACCCCTTTTTTAGAGGAATAAAAAATATCTTTATTATATTTTATTAAACTTGAATGAATACCTTTTTCTACAGATTTATCTTTTTCAATCTTTAATACTTTTTTATAATCTTTATCAACTTCTAACTTAAAAACCCCCTTATACTCATGATTTACAAATATTTTATTTTTTTCTGTTAGGATAAAATATCTACTAGAATTAGAAAATCCTGCTATTTTATTTCTAAGCTTCCAAGCGGAACCTTCTTTTGTTAACACATATAAACCATCATAATTACCTTGCAATAAAGTAGTTTCATTAATTTTTTCTAATCCCCATGTTCCTTCAACGCCTTTTATTTTAGTAGCTTTATTATTGTTAATAATAAAGGTTCCAAAATCATGGCTGCAAAACAACCTATTATTTATTTCTTGTAAGTTCCAAACCTGACCTTGGGTATTTGTAACAAAACTAAAAACATCATCAGATTTATTTCTTTTACAATACAAACCTTGGTTTGTGCCTATATATAGGTAATCATTATAAACGATAGAAGCATAAATTGTACCCCAAAAATTGTTCTTTTTTACAAATATTTTAAAAGGAGAATTAAAATTTAGATAGTTTATACCACTGTCTAAACCTAACCAAATATTAGTATCGGTATCTTCAAAAACAGATAAAACAGTATTATTACTTAAGCCTAAAGTTTGGGTAATATGATACTCTAATTCACCGTTTTCTGTAAGATATACAAGTCCACTAGAAATTGAACCCAACGCAAAACCTCCTTTACGTAAATGAATTGCACTATAAATACTCTTGTCTGATAAAAATTGGTCGGCAGGTATTTTCCACGGAATAAGTTCTTTGCCTTCTAAAAAGAAAAAACCTTCTTTTTGAGTTAAAATAAGTAACTTATCATCTTTTATAAAAAAATCTACAATTCGATTATTTTTTAAAACAGGATCATCAGACACCAATTTAGAAATTCCATTTTCTACTCTAAAAATACCTCTATCATTTTCTTGAAAATAAATTATTTCATCAACAATAGAAAGTTTATGAATTCTACTTTCTGATTTTATAATTTTTACAACATTCTTTTTTAAATTAAATAAATAAATTCTTTCTAAAGATTTAAAAATCATCCAACCATCAAGCTCAAAAATTTCCCAAATTTGCTCATCTTCTAACATTTTAATATTATGCTCTTTTACGATAGAAGTATATTCTAAAAGACCAAAATCATTTTTTTTCCAAAAACCAAAATCCATAAAAAACCCTGTATAAATCTTATCTTTAAAAGATTTAACAGAACGCATTATCGTTTCGTTAGGTGTAGGATACAATAGCCAACTAGCACCGTTATATTCTAATAACCCTTCGTTATTGGCAACATAAATAAATTTATTAGATGCTTGTGTTATTGCCCAATTTTGATTTGCAGCTCCATAATTTTCTGCAGAAAAAACATTGATTGGTGGCAACTCTTGAGTAAACGCTAAATCAGTTACCAAAAATAAAATAAGGGAATAAATAATTCTATACATACTAGTTTACATAATGTTTGGTTACCAAATTACGTTAAATAATATAAAATATACAAAATAAAAAACAATGTATAGGTAATGTATTGTTAATAACAAGTGATTACACCTTATAAGTAACAAAAAACATTAAAAAATAAAAATATGTATTGTTAAGATACGATGCGATTTTGTAACAAAAAACACAAATTATCGCTTCTTTTTTAAACTTATTGCAACCCCACCACCTGCTGCCATATAAATTTTTAATTTCGTTTTTTTATTTATTGTTAAAGTTTCAATTTCCATCGATAAAGGATTTGTATCCCAATGTGCAGTTTTGCCATCCTTATAAATTGTGGCTTTATATGAAACACCTTTATCAAGAAAGTCAAAATCCAAATTAATTTCTCTTGAATTTTCATCCGTAATACTCCCTAAAAACCAATCATCTGTTTTTCTTTCTTTTCTAGCAATTGTAACAAAATCTCCTACTTTTCCATCTAAAACTTTTGTTTCAGACCAATCTACACCAACATCATTAATAAATTGTAATGGTTTAGAATTTGCTTCATAATGTTCCACTAAATCAGCAGCCATTTGCACTGGACTATAAAGAACTACATATAAAGCCAGTTGATGCGCAATAGTTGTATTTACCTGATTTTCTTTTTTATATTCGTTAAATTTGATATTAAAAATACCCGGAGTATAATCAATTGGGCCAGCTAACATTCTTGTAAAAGCAACAATTGATAAATGTTCTGGCGGATTTCCACCATCACTAGACCATGCATTAAATTCTTGACCTCTTACACCTTCTCTAGAAATTATGTTAGGATAGGTACGTCTTAACCCTGTTGCTTTTATCGGCTC
>TARA_R110001606_G_scaffold396811_1_pt1 | contig 26290 bp, 38 predicted proteins | sample TARA_R110001606 | Tara Oceans TARA_R110001606 (sample SAMEA4398315) | marine metagenome | biome: Polar Biome; feature: [SRF] surface water layer (ENVO:00010504); material: water (ENVO:00002006), including particulate matter (ENVO:01000060) such as... | depth 5 m
CCGCCAAACGTTACCCGTCGCCTGTCTGTCAAGTGGCATGACACTGGAATCAAGTTTAGTGACATAGCCTCGATTGAAGCACAGATCGAGCTAATGGGAGTTCAAGGGAATCCAAACGGGCCTAACAGAAAACCAAGCTATGGGATTCTAATTAGTGGAACCTATCTTGTGCCTAATGTCTCTACATGGTTTCCGAATCCAGAGGCATATCTAGCACTTGGTGCGTCACAAGATAACGGTAGTAATGATTATAGGTGGGTCGCATTGAATGACGAATCATTTGCTGCGTCTGGTACGCCGATCGGGACTTATCCGTTAGGCTACTTCACTGTGCCAATACACCATCAAAGCTACTGGACAGATCAAGATCGAATGACAACCCGTGATGGATACATGCGAGTTCTTAGATCTGGTAGTGATGTAGATGTTCCGTCAAGTGCAAAAGACATAAGCACGTGGTCTAGCCTAGCGCGGTGGTGGGATAAAGATGATACTTTGAAGATCGGTATTTTCGTTGGGGCTACTAGTTTCTACGCCACACTGCAAGGCGGCGAGGGCTATAACTTTAAGATGAACTATCGAGTGAACAAGGGGCGGTTGTAATGGGCACCAAAGTAATAGACATTGGCGAAATAGCCGCGATCCCGTTGACATATGGCGCTCTTGCTGACGGGTTGGAGCATATCAAGACTCAACTGTTGGCTAATATCAGCACCAGCGGCGCGGGTGACATTGCTCCAGACGGTCTAGACGCGTTGGCATATTTGATATTCGAGGTCATCCAGACCAGTTTATTTATCAACTCGCAGGAATACGATCTGGACGCTTCAGCTCAGGCTCTGCTTGACGCGCAAGGATAGAACAGTGGATAAGATTCTCGATCTGACAAAAGAATTGACAGAAACGAAAACTCGGATGATTGCCAATGAAAAACGCATGGCAAAAGTTGAGGATGCAGTTGATCAAATCAAGGCAAAAGTCCAGCTATGGAATGGGATAATCTTGGCTGGTCTGTTCTTGTTGCCATTCTGGTTTGATCTTCTCGGGAGATAATCATGGATCAGTTCACTGCTCAACTGGTAGACCTTGGAATGACGGGGCTCCTCATTGGCTATCTGATCCGTCAGAATATTCTTATGAGCAAGGGCATCAAGGAACGTCAGGATAAATATGAGGCTTTACTTGAGAGGACGATCTCCGCGATAGGAGAGATCGGGAACAAATCGTGATTGATGTTCTAATGTTCATTACTGCCGCTGTCTTGGCTCTGGTTAGCTTCCTGCTTGGTCGAGAGTCTAAGGGCGCCAAACGAGACTCAGCCGCCGTTCAGAGGGAACTGGTGAGGACTGACGAAGTTATCAAAGCCATAGAGGAAGATCTCAAGGGCGACACACCAGAGGAAGATCTAGCTAACAGATGGAATAAGATATGAGCTGGGTCTTGTTTTCACTGGCGTTGGCTCCAGAGCTACCCGTCAGACCAGCGCCGATTGATGGTGAGTGTCCGTCAGCTATTGCATTGATAGCAGGAGAGACGGCGCCAGAGGATCTCATTGAGCCTTCTGAATGGACGGTCAGTTGTGGTGCGGTAGCCTTGCCAACTTCTTTAGCCGCGTATGGTCTACAGATGATCGACTATGGAATAGCTATGGATAACATTTACAAACTAGAGATCACAGAGCCAGAGCCATTGTCTTGGCTTCAACCTGTTCTCATTGGAGCGGCGGCAGGTCTCGCCATTGGAGTCTACATTGGGAAAGATTAAGACCTTGGTTGTTCATCATACTGCAACGCCAACCAGCTGGACGGTTGCAAAGATCAGACAGCTCCACCTTGATCAAGGCTGGAAGGACGTCGGCTATCACTATCTAATCAGACTCGATGAAGACCAAGAGGCTAGGATCTACATGGGAAGACCCCAAGACGGTGACAACTATCTATCTTCCCTGGAGTGGGGCGCCCACGTCTACGGACACAACGCAACCTCTCTTGGGATATCGACCGTTGGCAACTGGAGCGGTAAGGCAATGAATCCAGCGATTGAGCGCGTGTTGATTCAACATCTGGTCAAGCTCTGTTTCAAGATGGAGCTGACGCCCAAAGATGTGAAGGGTCATCGTGAGATGAAGGGAGCAAGCACTGAATGTCCTGGTCTGTTAGTTGATATGGACAGGCTGAGAAGTCTGGTTGACGAACAATACAAAGCAGTCAAACGGCTGTTAGGGAGAAAAAAGAAATGTCAAAAATCAAAGAAGCCTACAGGAAGCTAAACCCGAAAGCGGCGATGGTTGGAGGAGCGTTAGTCCTGACCACATCAATCGGGACATGTCAGCTCACTAAGACAGCCATGGAAGAGCCAACAGTTGAAGAGACTCCGCTTGTTGTTCCAGTTGAAGAACCAGAGGTTGAGGCTGAAGAAGTTGCAGCTGAAGAGCCAGAAGCTCCAGAGTCTGAATAGTTTGGACGCGTCGGTGTGTCTTTGACAAGTGGCGGTTTTGCGGCGGCTACCTCCTACCACTGGCGCGTCTATTTCAGATAGACCCTAAGAATCCTGTTCCTGACCTCTGTCTGATATCGCGGAAAGGACTCTCCCTTGTCTGTCTCGAATGACACAGAGCCATCGGCAAAGACCTTCACCGTTGAGTCTGGCTTGATGGTGAAACCTTCTTCCCAGTCAACTGGTATGGTGTCGAGCTGTTCACAGAACTGATTGAGTGGTAGCTTGATCATTCACTTCTCCTTCCTGGTTTCCTGGGTTTATGTTTTTTATTCCAGTGATAGTGAACATCTATAGCGCACTTGGCACAGTAGAGTTTAGACTTCAGCAATACGACGGCTACCGCCACCTTACAGTCAGCACATGGTCTAAGTGATTTGGTCATTGAGATCTCCTGGATTGGTTGGTTGTGGGCTTTCCACCCACTTGCCATTAGTTTCGCGACAGCCTCAAAGGTTTATTGGCTCATATCCAGTTCTATAGAATCGATTTATTTCTATAGAAAATATCTAGAACGGTATTTCAGCGTCATCGGCTGATGAACTCACAGTCTGATTAGAGGTTGACGCCTCTTTGGGCCCAACTGCTTGGACGTTATTGGCTGACAACTCCCAGCTGATTCTCTTGTTGCCTTCCTTGTCTTCCCACTTGCTTGACTTCATCTCGCCAGAGACGCAGACACAGCGACCCTTTACCAGATACTTGGTGACGAACTCAGCGGTCTTCCCAAAGGCTTTGCAGTTGTACCAGTGCGTTTCTTTGCGGATAGTCACGGCTACAGAGAAGGAAGCGATAGCCATTCCTCCTGAAGTGCTTTTTAGTTCTGGATCTCTTCCGAGGTTGCCAACGATTATGGTGTTACTGAATGACATATTGTCTCCTATAGGCTCATGATTAGTATTGTGAATAGATAGACAATCGGAATGATCGCCAACGCTTGAATCATTTGTTTAGTCTCGTCTCTCATTTGGTTCTCCAAGTAACAGATTCTTTCTCAAGCAAGACAGCACCTTCAACGGCGCCAGACTCCAGCGCCTTCTTCAATAGCTTCTTGTCAATCTTGACGGTGACTGCCTCTGTCTTGAACGCGGCAGGTATCAGAGAATCGTTTGATATCTCGACAGACTTTCGCCTGGTCAGTGAGCAAGTCCCCCACTGTTCTCTCACAGTCGTTCCCTCTCCAAGCTCGGCTCTTGATTGAAGCAAGCCAAGGGCTAACTGGTTGAGTCTATCCAGAGCTTTCTTGAGCCTGTCCATCTGGATTCTATGGCGGTCTACCATTTCTTTGTGTTGAGCTACATCACCGTTCAGCCTGTCTCTCACTGCCAAGATTCCTCCGAGCTTGTCTTTAGAGCTAGACAATAAATCCTCAAGCTCTTGAATCTTCTCATCTGAGATCTCTCCTCCACTGTCTTCCAAGTCCATCACCATCATGGCGGCGGCTCGCATCATTTCATAACTGTTCATCTGTTCTCTCCTTTCTTCGGTTTGATTGGTTGGGTTTTGAAGGGTGATAAAAAATCCTTCTGGTACTTTACATAACACGGGTGGCATAACTTGAGATGGTTATTTGTCTCAGATCCACATTCACGACATAAATGTATCATTGATCTAACCACGCCTCAGTGAGCTTGGCAGTCAAGAGAGGAGCGGCTTCAGCCAGTTTGAGGATTGCTCTGAACTGAGCCTTGGTTGGAACGCGCCCACCTCTCTCCCAGTCTGATACCGTCGGTTGCATTGCTAGAGTCAGCTTGGCAAAGTCCCGTTGATTGAATCCCAGTTCTTGTCTCAGGTCTTTTAGTAGTCTATGAAGCATTAGTTTCTTCCTTTTTGATTTGTTGGTGTTCATCGTGCAATAGCTTCCACTCTTCAGCCTTCTCTGGTGATAGCTCACTGAGCCACTTGACCAGACCATTCCTCTGGGTCTGTTCCATCTGAGACGGTCTATCTTTGCCGAGTTGCTTGCAGATAAACGTCACCTCTTCATAGCTCCAGCCGATCTCTTTGAGCGTACCCATGAATGAACCTCTGTTCACTTTGAAGTCATTGTCATGAGCCTTGACTGGCTTGGCTTCTGGCTTGCCTGGTAGCTCCTCGAGCGCGGTCATTCCAAGACCCAGATATAATCTCAACGCTCTGGAACTGGATCTGGTTGAGGACATTCTAAGACAGGCGGTGGCTATATTGCGACCAACGTTTGAGGGGTCAGCATCTCCAATATCTGTGAAGGTTCCTCTCTCTCCTGTAGCGGTTGCAGTGGTGACAGCGGCTCTTTCTTTGGGATCCCAACTGACTATTGTCACGTTGACGCCAGCCAATCCGTTCTCATGGGCAAGCCATAAAAGTCCAGCGTGTGTGACATATTCCTTTCCCTGTAGCTTTACGATATAGCCGTTCTTCCTTAGCTTTTGTTTATTATCCATTATTCTCTCCTAGGTATTTCATAAATTTTTGGTGTGCGCTCGGTGTCAAAGTGACATCTGTTTTAGATAGCCACCAAGTTCCATTGACTTGTCGTCTCTTCGATATCAGTTCAAAGTATCCATCATCTGTCTCTATAAAGAACCAGCGTCCACCATCATCATCAATAGAACCAGCCACACAATAAGCCGTCACGAAGTTTGATATCTTTCTCTCACTCATAGCGTCTTCCTTAGCTTCTCAAGGTCACTGATGATCACCAGTTGCTTGAGTTCATAGCCGTCCTTCTTCCACTGCCTCAGAAGATTACTGCTGGCGGCTCTGAGGCTTGGACTGTGAAACAGCCAGAACCTCAAGTCATTATTGTATTTAGTTAGTAGTTCCATTCATGCTCCTTGGTTGGTTGGGTGGTTCCAGTTCTGCACCATATAAGAAAGCATGCCTGGGCGGTTCTCGACGTAATGCAATGCGAGACCAAAGGCTTCACTGAAGGTTATTCTATGCTTCTTCATAAGCAGAGATATGCCCTCTGTGAAAATTTCCTCATCTTTTTTTGCTAATGACATTCTCTCTCTCCTTGGTTGGTTGGGTTATGATCCTCTGACCATGTTCTACTTATAACGCTATCATTATATAACACGCAACAAGAAAAGGAAGAAAGATGGATAAATGGAGAGCAGTCATTATGCTGGAGCCAATGGGAAAGCAACGCCCAAGGATAGTCTCAAGGGGTAGGTTCTCAACTGCCTACACTCCAAAGCCAACCAGAGACTGGACTCTCTCAGCTCAGAAGCAGATCAAAAAGCTCTGGACAGGTGATCCGATACCTGCTGGCGTCCCAGTGGCTCTGAAGCTGGTGTCAGTTCATAAGCGCCCACAAAGACTCATGAGGCAGAAAGACCCAAAGGAGAGGCTCTGGAAGCCGACAAAATGTGACATAGACAATGTTGCTAAGATAGTGATGGATAGTCTCAACGGTCTGGTCTGGACTGATGATGCTCAGGTCTGTGAGCTGTCAGCCTCCCAGTTCTACGCGGCGAAAGGGGAAGAGTCCAAGGTTGAACTTGAAGTCTGGCGCTTGGCTTGATATAGTGTCGTCAGTTATCTATCAGATAGCTATTGTTACCTCTCTTGGTTGGGAAGTAGAGTCTACACAGTGGACTCCCTCATTGACTTAGCGGTCTGTGAGGTCTCAACCGAGAGGAGGACACCCCAACCAAAATAACAAATCAATAGTGAGAGGTAAGAACATGAGATCAAAAAGAAGCGCCTGGATTCAGATGGATGTGGACAGCTGGGAGTTGATGACTGAATTACTTCCTGACATCTGGCCAGAGTGGGCAGTGTTTCAGGATCTGAGATACTGGCAGAACGGTGAGAAGATGGGATGGTTCAAGAGACCGTCAAGACGCGGGCTTCAGTCACGATGGGGATGGACAGACTGGTCAACCAGACAAGCTATGAAGTCAGAGAATAAATGGGGAACCTCCCAACTCCCTCCCAACTCCCTCCCAACTCCCTCCCAAGACCAACCCAGAAACAGCACTCAACTACCTGAGATTAGGAAGCCCACCAACCCAACTCCCTCCAGCGACCAACCCAAGACCAACCCAACTCCCTCCCCACGCGCGGAGTTAAAGAACAAAGAACTAAGAACTAAGAACAAAGAAGTTAACAAAACACTATTGTTAGTTTGGACTGAGATCAACAGAATCAAAGGGGGGAGATCTCTCAAGCTCACAAAGTCCAGAGCCTCAGCTCTTGAAGCCAGAATCAAAGAGTCTTCCTCAGATGATGTCTTGGCTGTTGTCAAATGGAGAGAGACTTCTACACACAAGAGGGCGGCTATCTTGAGAGAGGGCGGCTATGGAATCGATACTTTGCTTAGGGAGAAAAAGTTCCAGATGTATCTTGAGATGTCGCACGAACTGTCAACAGTAAAGCCAAAGACAGGCAAGGGATCTCTTGAGGGGAATCTCATGGATCACTTCTTTGCTAACATCGGCTCAGAGATTATAGACGTAACACCAACCAAACAGAGGATTGAATAATGATAACGCTCAATGACGTAAACAAGATGATGGCTTACCTATTGACCATGGGATGCAAAGCACCAGCGGGATGGGCGCATGTTGACAAGGCTTCTATTGCTCCTCTCTGGCTGGATGTCTTGGGAGATATTACGGCTGAAGATCTGGAGTATGCGACAAGGGAATATCTAAGAGGCCCAGACGCCACTTGGTTCCCTTCCCCTGGTGGATTGCTGGCGCTTATACCGTCTGAGGCTATGGCATCAATAGACACCTCTGATGAGACTTGGGGCGATACGGTTGCCAATGTTGCAAGGCTTGGAAGCTATCAACAACCATCTGTATTCCATGAAGACCCAGAAGAGAACTATAAAATCGCAGCTGGAATCTCTGCATGTGGAGGCTGGAAGGCTCTGTGCGCAATGGAGCAATCACAGGTCATGGCTCAACGTGCCAGCTTTAGAGCGGCGTATAAGTCAGCAAAGCTCAGAGCCAAGCTGGTTAAGCATCAGCCAAGCCTTGCCAATAGCTCACCACTCAAAGCTCTGGTGGACAGAATAGGTGGCAGCAGTGACACCGAGTAAGATCTTCAAAGAACTACAGATCAGACCAACGCAATCTCTAATGAGACCACTGAGAAGGATGGCAGGTCTCAAGCTGAGACAAGTCTCAAAGCGGTCAGGCTACAACTGTAGCTCTATTTCACAATATGAGCGCAGCACTCAGGAACCAACCCTCTTTACATACAGAGCTATTATCAACTCCTATGGCTTCGAGGTATGGGTTGGAGACGCTCCAGTTGATGAGATGCTGTTTAGAGATTACAGAGCATCATCTGGATTCTCTCAGGATCAGATGGCTCAGATGCTAGGTTGTGCGCCAGCTACCGTCTGGAGGTTTGAGATGGGTTATCACCCGATCAAGTTCACCAGAGCTATGGATTGGCTCAGTATTTGTAATAAGCGACCATCTATAGTTATATTGTAAACAGGAGATTGAATGGCAAAGACAAAGACCAAGACAGAGAGCGCGGCTCAATGGGTTCCAATCGGTGACTTGACGCCATGGTCAGAGAATCCACGCAAGAATGAAGCGGCTGTCTCTCATGTTGCTGAATCAATCCAGAGGTTTGGCTTTGCTTCTCCTATCATTGCGAGGACAGGCGGCGAGGTCATAGCAGGACACACAAGACTCTTGGCGGCTCAACAGCTGGGTCTTGATCGGGTTCCTGTGAGATATATGGACTTAGACCCAGTGGACGCAAAGCTCTTGGCATTGGCTGACAACAAGGTTGCAGAGATAGCAGACTGGGACGATGAAGCCTTGGAGCGTATTCTTTCAGAGCTGAAGGCTGACGGTGTTGATCTGGATGGTCTGGGCTGGTCTGATGATGAGCTGAAGAAGCTGTTAGGAGAATATGAACCAGAGATTGATGACGGTTTTGACATTGATGATGATCTGGTTTATTCTGTTGTTATTAAGTGCGATAACGAGGAGCAACAGGCCGACCTTCTTGATCGACTGGAACAGGAGGGACTATCATGCCAACCGTTGATTTCTTAGTTGAAACAGACATATCCACAAGCGTTAGAGCGCGGCAAGTCTGTTCCATGTTTGATGTTCCACCAGCTGAGAAGTGTAAACTCTCATGGAAGGGAAACGTACCGCTTGAAGAGAAAGATTGGAACGTGGGTTTGATAGTCGGGCCATCTGGATGTGGTAAGTCTTCAGTAATGAGACAGCTCTTTGGTGAAGAAAAACATCTTGAGTGGAAGGAGAAGTCAATAATAGATGACTTTCATCAATCTCATTCCATCAAAGATATCTCAGCGGTATGTTCAGCGGTTGGATTCAACACTGTTCCCGCCTGGTTGCGTCCTTATCATGTATTATCAAACGGTGAAAAGTTCAGAGTGGAGTTGGCTCGCCGCATGATGGAGCATGATGACCCCATCGTTGTGGATGAGTTTACCTCAGTCGTTGATCGTCAGGTGGCAAAGATTGGAAGTCATGCAGTTCAGAAGTATATCAGACGCAACAAAAGAAAGTTTGTAGCCGTCTCTTGCCATCATGACATCGTTGAATGGTTACAGCCCGACTGGATACTTGAGCCAGCAACAATGAAGTTCAGCTGGAGGTTACCCCAACCAAGACCAAGACTCAACGCCTATATCAAGAGAATCCCTTACTCATATTGGCAGATGTTCGCACCGTATCATTATTTGACAGATCGTCTTCATCGAGCCGCCCGCTGTTTTGGTTTGTTTCTTGATGGTATTGAACACCCAGTTGCCTTCATCGGTTGTCTTCACCGTCCTCATCCAAAAGTGAGAGACATAATGGGCAACTCTCGCACAGTTACTCTTCCAGACTATCAAGGTTTAGGTCTGTCTTTTATTCTAATGGAGCAACTTGGCGCAATGTATAAAGCAATCGGAAAACGCTTTCATTGTTACCCAGCTCACCCGTCCTTTGTTCGTTCCTTTGCCAGACAACCCTTGTGGAAGATGGTAAAGAAGCCTGGCACCTTCTCTCCAAGAGTTGGGAAAACATCGACAAGAAAAACAGCTAAAATGGGTGGTCGCCCTTGTGCCGTCTTTAGATATATTGGGCCAGCAATGGAGAAGACTGACGCCCGACGACTAATGGGGAAGTGATTTGAAGTTCAATAGTGCCACAAGATCAAAGCTCATTGAAGGCTACAAACTGGGGATGACTCAGAAGTTGGCTTGTCAGTATTCAGGTATCAGCGTTCAATGTTTTCACCAATGGAAGGAGAAAGCGGCAACTGGTCGTGAGGAGTTTCTTGAGTTTTTTGAAGACCTAAAAAGAGCTGAGGCTCAATCAGCGGCACACGCCTTGGCAAGTATCAAGAGGGCGGCTCAAGATGGTACTTGGACAGCTGCGGCTTGGTTGCTCGAGCGCCGTCATGACTACAGGAGGGACAAGCCAATGGTCTTGGTTGAGACCTCTGACGTTGAGGACAGGATGGTTGATCCAAACACGCAGGAAGGTCGAGAGGCTATCATCTCCCAGATATCTCAGCTCCCAGAGGATATGATTCTGGCGGCTCTGAATCGGAGTGAGAAGTGAGCCTGTCTCTCAAGCCAATAACGCTGGCAGAGGCTAAGGCTTATGTTGAATCTAAGCACAGGAATCACAAAGCACCACTAGGACACAAGATGTCCATTGGCGTTATTGATGATGAGGGAGATCTCAGAGGTTGCGTTGTTGTCGGTCGTCCAGTTGCTAGAGCTTTAGACGATGGCTTCACAGCTGAGGTGACGCGGTGTTGTACTGATGGCGCACCCAACGCTTGCTCCCTTCTGTATGGAGCGGCGGCTAGAGCGGCGAAGGCTGTTGGCTATAAGAAGATTTACACCTATACACTCAAAGAAGAAGGCGGCTCATCACTCAAAGGAGCTGGCTGGATCTGTGAAGGAGAGTTGAGAAGTAACGGCAAGGGCTGGTCTAACAGAGAAGGAAGAGAAGAGAACCACCCACAAGCCAAAGTCCGCTGGTGTCGAGTGTTGCGTGTTTGATATCCAAGCCATCAACTCCTTCAACAGCTATCGCAAAGACAACCCGCTTGTCTTGTATACTGAGGGAGAGGCTGGCAAGGGTGGGATGTCGCCTGGTCAAAGAACCTTCCACGAGTCCCAGCATAATCTCAGGTTGGTTTTGGGCGGCAACCAGATCGGTAAGTCACGGCTATTGGCTGGAGAGATATGGTTCCACTCGACAGGTTCACACCCATTCAGAGAGGTTCCAGAAGCTGGAGAGGATAATCTGGGATGGGTTCTTTGCTCTGACCTCAAGAGCGGCTGGGCTAACGTCTCACAGAAGATGAGGGAGATTGAACCGCCTGGTGTTCTCCATCCTGACTGCACTTGGGACAGTGCGAGGGGTTACAGGTATCGTGGCTCCATGATGGTCAAGCTCAGATGCGGCTCACTGATAGTCGGCAAGGGTTCAGAGCAGTCTGTGATCTCTCTGTCTGGTGCTACAATCTCATGGTTAGCTATAGATGAGATATGCAAAGAACAGCATTTCTCTGAAGCCAGATCCAGAGCGGCGGTCAAGTCAGCTCCAGTCTTCATGGCACTGACACCGATTGGAAGACCCATTGAATATTTGAGAACGCGCACATGCGGCGACCCAGACAGTAACGCGCCAGCTCTTGAGGACTGGGACGTTCAGAAGATTGAGCTGTCTGTTGAGAACTGTCCACATCGTGACCCTGGTTCTATAGAACGACAGATCAACAGCTATGGAGTATGGGAGAGGGCGCAAAGGATCTACGGCTCTTGGGAAGGTATTACAACAGAACGCTGGATCAACTTTGGTGAAGAAAACGTGTTTAGCGATCCACCAGAAAATATTCAAAAAATAGGACTCGGCTGGGATCACGGGGAGAGGCCGGGCGCCTCGGTATGTTATATGGTTGCCTGGTCGGGTGAGCGGCTTTACGTCTTGGCTGAATATGTCAGCTCTGAGCGCAATACTCCAGACCAAGAAGCAGTTGAGATCACCAAGATGATAAAGAGTTGGGGCGTAACACTTGATCAGATAGATGAGGCCAGAGGAGACTCCAACAGTGGAGGAAGAATGGCGCTGGGGTTCTCAGTGAACTCTCTTCTTGAGCGCGGCTTTGCTAAGATATTAGACAGGCGGCGTCCACCTTTCCCGATCACCGTACCATGGAAAGGATCTGGCTCAGTCAAGGCAAGGGCCAGACTCTTGAACACTTGCTGTCTTTCTGGAACCTTCCTTGTCCATGAATCGTGCGTCAAGTTGATTGCTTCTTTGCGCCATTGGAGTGGAGAGAATAATGATCTAAAACATCCATACGATGCGGTTAGTTATATCTCAGAGGTATATCTTGGTGATAGTGTTAGTAATGTTAGCAAGTTCTTGATTGGATAAGGGGGAGTAGAATGTTCAACATGCCAGTGGTTCCGAAAGATGATGCTGACAAAGCCAGATGGAGAGAGCAGTCTCTGAGGCACAGGCTCCTCACTGGCGCACATGCTGACGACGTGAGGAAAGAGATCGAGGCGATGTTCTGCAAAGAGGTAGCCGCTGATCTAGAGATCAACCCAGACCTCTCACGCAATCCTTTCCTTATGATCTGGCAACAGTTGAACGTGGCATACCTTGAGCCACCAGAGGTCAGGACTGAGGAGGAGGTTGATCTTGCTCCTATCGTGACGCCAAAGCTCTGGGCACAGATGCAACAGACCAGCCTGTTTACTCTTGCAATGAATGAGTGTTTAGTCCGCTTGGACTATCGCCATTGGCTTGGAGACAAAGAGGTCAGCTATCGTGTTGTGACTCCAGACAAGGTGGTGATTGATTCACTACATGGTCAGCCTGATATGCCTGGACGCGTTGAAGAACTGAGGACAAGAGACGGTCAACCTACTTGGGAGATCTGGGACGTTAGAGATCCTTCAGAGCCTGTCTTCAAGATTGAGGCAATAGAAGATGGACAGCGCGTTGACAAGACGCTTCACTATGCTCCTGAGCTTGCAGGTGATTATCCTTACAGAGATACAGACGGCGCTCCAATACTTCCATATATCATGTATCACTCTAAGGTCAGCTCACAGCTATGGCATTGGACAAGCGGCTCAGAGATCTCAGCTGGCGCCTTGAGACTGTGCGCTCTCTTCACCCACTGGGGAGATGGATACACCAACGCGGCATACCCTCAGAGATACGTCATAGACCTTGAGACTCAGGCTGGACACACCAGAACGATTGGCGGCTCTGCTGTTGACGTTGTGCCAGTTGATCGCAAGTCAATAATCAAGTTCCAATCAAAGGGCCCTGGCGGTGGATCTCTTGGATCGTTTGCTCAAGCCTTCTCACCTCTGGAAGGTATTGAGGCGTTGAAGGTTTACGAGCAAGGTCTTGCGATCTATGCGGGACTCAATCCAAGCGACCTCCAAGTCACTGGCGCTCAATCTGGTTATTCAATCGTGGTATCAAGGGCAGGACAGAGAAGGGCGCAAAGATTGATAGCTCCAAGCCTGAGAATCAGTGACCAGCTCCTGTTGGCAACGGCGGCAAAGCTGGCGAACTTCTATGGCGCGGCAGGACTGCCTGAAGACCCAAGAGCCTATACGATCAACTATCGATCAATGAAGCCAACAGCTGAAGAGCAAGCCAGTCTCTCAGACTCATTAGCCAAGCGGCTAGACCTTGGTGTCATCTCACAGCTGGACGCGATCAGAGAGTTGTATCCAGAGATCGAGACAGACGAAGAAGGTATCAGAAGAATCATAAAAGTGAGGGAGCTTGAGAAGGCGCTCCAAGAACTAAGCAATGAACAAGAACCAATAGAGCTGTAGGAGGCTATCAACATGTCAGACGAGACAACACCAATCCAATCACCATCGGCGCCAGCACTTGAGGCGGCACCATCACCCCAACCAGTCCAGACCAATGGGTCAATCCCAAGAGCCAGACTCAATGAGGAGATCTCAAAGAGGCAAGAGGCGTTCTCAACAAGAGACTCAGCACTCTCCAGAGTGGCAGAGCTGGAGGGTCAGTTGCATCAAGCTCAAAGCTCACTATCTCAAACACAGACCACCAACTCTCAAGAGATGCATCTCATGGGGCTTGGCTTCAAAGCTGAGTCTGTCCGTCGGTTCTTTCGCCGTGAGTATTCAGCCGCGGCACAGGAAGCAGGTGAGAGGGCGCCAGCGTTCAACGATTGGCTTGAGGCTTCAAAGGCTGATCCTCTTTACTCTGTTCACTTTGACAGGATGGCACCTCCAGCAGAGCCAGCCCCACTCAATGGAACTGTAGCACCAGCACCACAGGCAACATACACGGGGAATCCTGACGCTGGCACCACGCAACCAGTCACCCACCAATCAAGAGAATGGACGGTTGAGGACATTAGGCGAGAGAGATCCAAGAGCGGTGGTAAGCTCGGCGCACACAGAGATATCATGATCGCACAACTCAAGGCGCAAGGGATCATATCTTGACAGCCTGTCACTCAATAGGGTATCAATAGGTAAGGGGTATCGCGTCCAGCCGCGTCAGAGTTGTATTCAATCCCTTGATAATAATAATAAAACAACCAGCTCACTGAGCTGACTCAAGGAATATAAAAATGACTATAACAACCACCAGCCTCCTCGCAGGAGGTATGGTCTCAGAGATTCTTTCTGGTCTAGTGACCGAAGCTCTTTACGATCCCACATCACTACGTTCAATCGCTCTTCAAGTTCCTCCTGGCTTTGGTTCTACCACTTCAGAAGTAACTATCGACGCGGCGCCTGGAGCCTTCACTGCTCCTGGTGAAGCTGTAGCGGTTCCGATTGCTACATATAGCACTACTGAATTTGAATTGATTCTTGCAAAATACTCTCGCGCTTACCAGATCACTGATCTTGTTGGTGTTGCAGGCTCACCGATCAACATGCAAAGGATCGTAATGAACCTGATGCAAGGTCTTGAGCTTACATTGACAGCACAGATGGCGGCAACCTTTGCCAGCTTCACGTCACAGGTTGGCGCGGCGGCAACCATTTTGTCCGTTGATGATGTCTTGGACGCTTCATTCGCTTTGAACTTGGTAGACAACCAAGGGCCATATGCCTGTGTTTTAAGTCCAAAACAGATGAATGAGTTCAAAGATGGTCTCCGTGGACAACAGAATCTAATGGCTTACAACGTTCCCTCGCAGGATCAGTTGACTGGTAAGGGCCCCGGATTCCAAGGAAGCTGGAACGGCATTGAGCTATGGCAAACATCAAGCGTTGTAACAGCAGCCGCTGTAACATCTGGCGCCATGATGAGTCAGAACGCTGTGGCTTACCAGTTGGGTAACGTAGCTCAAATGCAGGGTCACATCCCAGCGGCTAACTTGATAGTCAACACACCAGAGATGGTAGTTGAGCTTGATCGTTCAGCTCTTGCTGGAATGAGTTCAGCAGTGGTTCACGCTTACCTCGCAACTGCTATTGCTAATCAAAGCCGTGGTGTAGAGATCGTATCACTCGGATAATCAATCACTGAGGGGGAGTTGGCTACTGGGCAATCGTCTGGGAGCCACTCCCTCTCTTCATGCTGTAGGAGGCAATCAACCATGGCAACTATTCATTTAGCATCACCAACCAAAGAGACCAACGTCGTTCAAGAGACAAGCGGTCTACCAGTTACAGACAGACAACGACCAGCTATGAAGTTCGTCTATGTCACTTACCCACAGAGCTGGCGCTATGATCTGGAGTTTGGCTTCTTGCCTGTCCTCAAGAGAATAATCGCAATGCCTGGAGTCAATGGCGTTGGCAGAGATGGAAGTCTCACCAAGGTTCTTAGCTCTGTAGCAAACAACGGCGGGACATATATTGATCCCAAAGACTACAGACTCGGCAAGTATCAGGACTATGTTCAATACTACCCGACCAGCAACGGCGGTAAGTGGTACGTTGACTTCTGTCAAAAGGCTACAGTCCTTCCAACTGGTCAGATCGTTTGGAATAACTCAGAGATCAAGACACCCATGATGGAGTTCAGGGCGCATATTAGAGACGCTGGCATTGTAGAGCCACTGATCCACGAGTTCTATGTTCATATGCTTGAGGGCGAGAAGTCAAAGCTCGACCGCCTCTATGGTCGCCTTGATCGCAATCCAAGCATCAAGGTCAAGGTTGAGGAGTCTCAGGCTCGCATCAAAGGTATGGAGAAGCATTGGGCAGAGATGACCACCAAGCTGATCAAGGATATTCAAGCCAAGGCTCCAAAGAAGTCCAAAGGCTTATCAAAGGGAGTGGCTAATGTCTAAGCCAACAGAAGCTCAGCGCCGTCAGCAGATGGACAGAATGACCAAGCAACTGGTCGATGCTGGCAATCCATACAAAGCATCCAAAGAGAAAGCTCGACAACTAGCATACCGAGCCGATAAAAAGGAAAACAGATAACATGTCAAACACGCTCTATTCAGCCAGATTCCAAGGGCCCACCCTGATTGAGCGCGGCAAAGATCAGACCGTCTCAGTGGATATTGAAATAAATGGGGCGCCTGTCACATTGACCAGCGGCGCGATGACCGTCTATAAGCCTGGTGGCGCCACGCTCATTGATGGAGTTGCTGGAACTGTGGCAGGTGGGGTGTTCACTTCAGCAACCATTGGGGCGGCTCTGACATCGGCTGAAGGACTGGGACAGGGCTGGTTAGTCAAGATGGATCTGGTCATTGGCGCGGCAACTTATACGTTCTACAACGATAGCATTTTAGCCGCGGCTAGACTTTACCCACCGATAAGTCAGTCAGATCTAATCAGCCGACACTCTGAAGCCTTGAGCCTGTCATCTACTGCCAACCTCCAGCACTATATCACTGAGGCTTGGAGAGATATCACAATCTCGCTTTATACTGACGGGATACCATATTGGAAGTGGCGCACACCATCGGCGCTCAGAGCTGTCCATCTCAGCCGATCTCTTGAACTGATGTTCTTAGATTACGCGACACTGATGCAGGGCAACGACCGATACCTTCAGCTCGCTTCCAAGTATCGTCAGGATTACGTGGCAGAATATACACAGCTGAGATCAACGATAGACGTTGGAGAAGATAACAATCTCGACGCTGACAAGACATCTGGCGCGGCTGTGATCATGTTACAGACTGGTCGCAGACGATGACACCGAGCGCGGCATTGACAGCCATCATCACTCAGCTCAACGCGGCAGGACTGACACAAGTCAGATCACCCATTGGAGCTAACGCGGCAAGTTCTCAGAGAGTCAATCAGTCGTTCTCAGTTAGACCAGCATCACTAAGACCAAGCGGCGGGAGAGGGCGCCCAGACGTGCCTGGTCTCAGAGTTGAACACAGGTTCACGATTGAGCTATCGCACCAGATAAAGCCAAGTCTAGGGCAGGAAGCACCATCACAAGCAATGGACGATCTTCACAAGTCTTGGAAGTATCTCAGCGCGTTCTCAACAACCCTGACCTCTGACGCGGCTATCATCATTGGAGCGGCTTCCACTGCCTATCTTGGAGGCGGCGCCTTCATCGTCACCAGCTTTGATCTCTCTGTGAACTACAACCTGACACTGGTGATCTAATGAGCCAGATCAACGTGGTTATCTCTATGCCAGAGATCGACGCCTATATCAAGAAGGTACACGGCAAGGCTCGCAACCTGAACCCACGAGAGATCCAAGTCATCACTCAGCAATCACAAGCACAGCTCAGAGTCATTAGACGTAACTGGCCAGTCAGGACAGGAGCTTCAAGAGCGGCTTGGTCTAGCTCTGTTCTTCCTACAATGGGAGCTATCAAGCTAACCCTAGAGAATACAATGTATTACTCCAGCTGGATAACCAAGAAGGGACAGAAGCCAGTCTCTCAGGGTGGCGCCCCCTGGTATCAGACGCTAACTTCACAGGTCTGGAACGCCAACAAGCCACGGCTGTTCAGACTTCTGAAAGAACAGATCGATATTACAGAGAGAGAGCTGGCACAGGCTTCACTAGCTCAGACACCTCCAACGCTTCTCAGACAACAGACCAGAAGCCAGAGAGCCAGCGGTCTGGACAACCTGATCAAGCTAGTCAGGCAGGTGGCGTAATGGGTGGAAGGGTTACAGTCACGATGGATATGCCAATGAACTTGGGTGCAATCCTGTTTGAGTCTGAGATGACTATCCTTGAAGAGCTTGGTGAGGAGTCAGTCACGTTGGCTCAAGAGATGTGGACTGGCTGGAAGTATGGTAAATATTATCCACCAGAGCAGAAGGGCACCTCCTTTGCTGGATGGAAGTTCAAGCTATTACAAGCGTCAAAGAATCAGCGCGGCGTTGAGATCCTCAATGATGCAAAGAGTCTGGCGACTGGTGATCGATATGCTGGCTATGTTCACAGAGCTGGGAGTCCAAAGACTGATCTAGTTTGGCTCAAGGTCATGGACAGAATGAGGAAAGATTTAGTCCCTGAAGCAATGGATCGCCTGATGGCAGAGTTCAAAGCTAATGCAAACCGACAAAGAACAGTTATAGAGTTAGAGTCAAACAGGGCTGACGCCTTGGTAGAAGTTTTCAAGATACAATAAAACAATCGAGAGGGGGATATCATGAGTGTAAGTGGAGTAGTCAAGGTAAGGAGAGACGGGGTAATAACCCTGACTGATGGTGCCGCGGCATCTTATACCGTAGCATATGAGGACGGGGACTTCTCGGCTGATAAGTTGACTGGCGTCAATGCAGCTGACCGCGTTGTTATACGCGACAGAGGGACGATAGTTGGAGTAAGAAAGGGCGACGATCCAGTTGGTTCTCTCAGCTTCACAGTCCACCTTAGAGAGCTAACGAACAACACTGGCGGAGTCTTGCTGGATTTCATTACAGGAACAAATGGCGCGGCGGCTCTGACTTCATCTGGTGGCGTTGGTTACGAACAGTTCATGCTTGATTGCAAGATTACTATTGACGGTCAAGATATCGCTGATTCAACAGCGACCTTCTCCAAGGTTCTCTTTACCGCTGATATGTCAGAGGGCGATCCAGACAAGCTGTCGGTCAAGGGCGAAGTCTATGGCTCAGTTGTTTACACTGGCGCCGTATAATCAAATCACGCTAAAGCTGTAGGAGGCAACATGCGAGACAATATAGAGATAGATGGAGTGGGCAAGGTCTTACTTGCAAAGCCAAACTCACTGGTTGCGATCAGTGACGTTGTGGCAGAGTGGGGCGGTCAGAAGTCCAGAGCTAAACTGTCGAGGATTATCGCGGCGGCTATTGGCTTGAGCTGGTCTAAAGAGAACACAATCAAGGCTCCGCTCTATGATGTCAAAGAGGGAGATGTTGTTGGTTATGGCGGTGAGGTTATGGAGTTCCTTCTCAAGCGAGGAGTGGCGCCGTCAGATCTTTATTTGTCAGCCAGCTCTATCATTCCTGATCTGATTCTACTTTTGCCAACAGCCAAGGAGGTCAGTAAAGCTGAAGAGTTCTTTCAGGAAGAGGGGAAGTCTGGACAAGATGATTCTCAGCATCGAGCGGGAGTGGAATAAATACCCTGGTTGGATCGCCAGCTTGGACAAGTCCACACAGATCTCCTTGATTGCTGACTATCGAGTTAGGTATACTAAACCTAAGAAGAGTGATTCAAGTAAACAGGACAGCATGAGGGCGGCTATCAGTCGTTATCAGTCTAGAGATAAGGTGGGTTAACATGGCAAATGACGGATCAATCAAGATTGGAATGGAGATTGATTCATCTGATGCTGTCAGCGGTCTCAACAAGATCTCTGACGCAATGGCTGACACCTCTGACGAGATCAAAGATCTAGGCAAAGACGCACAGGTTGGTCTTGGCAAAGTTGACACAGCGGCAGATCAAGCGGCGGCAGGTCTTGACCATCTGGCATCTGAGGCTCAACAAGCTGGAGCGACCACATCAACCGCGCTCAACAAAGCAACAGCGGCAAGTGGCGATACTGTCGTTGGTCTCGATGGACTCAAAGACAAGTCTGGAGAAGCCAGCTCCTCAATGTCAGCTTTGGCTGGCGCGGTGTCTATTGTATCGCCTGAGATGGGAGCGGCGTTATCTGGGGCTTCAGCTTTGGCTGGTGGTTTTGAGGGCGCGGCAAAGGCTACAGCTTTATTCGGTGGCTCGATCAGGGCGATGATGTTGACCATAGCGCCAATAGCCGCGCTTCTATTAGCAACTGCGGCGGCGATGGCTTTGATGAGGGCAGAGGCAGTCAAGGCAGATCGCGCCATGGGTGTGATCGGTGACAGAGTCTCCACGTTTCAGGGCTTGACAGATAGAGTGAGAAGCGCCCGATTGGAGATGGCGCTCTTAACTGGCAACACCAGTGACTATGAAGAGCAACTGAGGCAGATAACAGCACAACGCCAAACAGACGCGGCAGAGATTCAGGCGGCAAGAGTACGGCTCGGTGGTCTCAATGAACAGCAGAGGATCAACGCATTATCTGAGATTGAGCTAATGGTTGCCCAATCCGCTGAGGCTGAAACACTCAACACAAATCTGGCTAGGAACGCTGAAGACGAGCGGCTCATAGCAGTTGAGGCGGCTCGATTAGCATTAGAGGCGGCTGACTTGGCTTCAGCTGAGGCTGATGCGGCGGCAGAAAGAGCGCGTCAATCGGCTCAACAATCAGAAGATAGATTGGCTCAGTTGGAAAGAGAAGCGTCGGCACTGGCTGAGGTTATAACCTTCAAAGAAGCTGACGCGGCATTATCAGACAAGGCGGCAGGAGCAGAGACGGCGGCGCGATTACAGGAGGAAGCTGAGGCACTTGATGAGGTGGCGGCGGCAACCAGAAGAGCAGCTGAAGCTGATGCAAAGTTAGCAGCGGCGGCAGAGTTAGCGGCAGATAGACAGGCAGAGCTTGACAGCATCATGAACGCCTCAATCAGTGCGATGGGTGGATTCTTTGATCTGGCTGGCGCCATGGCAGGAGATAACGCTGAGGATCAGAAGGCTCTGGCTATTGCTCAGACCACTATCAACGGTTTAGTTGCTGGAATCAAAGCCTTTGCAGACCTTGGCCCAATCGCGGGAGGGATCGCTTCTCTTGGGATCGCGGCATCAACGGCGGCGGCTATTGCTCAGATCTCCTCTCAGTCAATCCCAACCATGCATAGTGGTGGATTGGTTGGCGGTATCGGTGACACACCAATCAACGCTCAGGGCGGTGAAGCTGTGCTAAACAGAGAGGCGGTCGCAGGTCTTGGAGCTGAAGGAGTCGAGGCTCTGAACTCTGGCGGTGGAGTTGGTGGAACTGTAGTGGTGGAGATGACTTATAAACAGAGAGTGTTTGATCGGGTAGTGATAGACAATCTGAGGAAGGGTGGCCCACTATCAAGCGCGTTATCTAATGCAGAGAGACGCGGTAGACGTGGCAGAGTTGGGGGGATGTTATAGATGGCACAGTACACACAAGACACGTTCAGAGGTTTGATAATACCATCTGACAAGGTGAACGATCAGACTCTTGATTCTGCCTCATCGAGCTTTACACAAGCGGGGCCAGAGGTCGGGATACCAGAGCCACAGTCAAACACTGATATCAATCTTCAAGCCTCTGGGACTCAACCAGCTGGTCACAGTCTAAGAATAGCCACGCAGGTTGGCGGCTTTGGTGGAGAGGGTAGAGCAACGTTCAGATATCAAGAGCAAGGTGACACAACTTGGCGCGGTTGCAACACGCCTGGCGCTATGAGTGGATGGCGCTCTATAGTCTGGACTGACGGCTCTGGTGCTGGTCTGACTAAGACTGAAGCAGCTCACACAATCACTCTGTCTAATGAGACTGTTCTGGTGGCGTATCATGCGACGATCACATCTAAAGACGTTATCCAAGTCACTGCCATTGATACCTCTGGCGCGGCAACAACGGTTCCAGCCTTCTCAAGCCTGTCTGTTTCCGCAGCTGGGATTCATCCATGTTTGGTTGAGTTGCCATCTGGTCGCGTTCTTCTATTCCATTACGTCCATGACGCGGTTGTTGGAACTCTACAGATTGCGGTCAGGTTCTCAGATGACAGGGGAGCCACTTGGACTCTCCAGACTCTCAGAGCTTTGTCTGTTTCTATTGTCACAGCTGGCGCGGCTTATGACACATTCCCAGCGAGCGGGATGAGAGTCAGCTATTCGAATGGTCAACTGTTGATGTTGATAGCCAATCGCGGCGCCATTGATTCAGTCAAGCAATACGCCAGCTCAGACGGTGGAAGCACCTTTGATCTAGTCTCTGATTGGTTGGCATCTACGGTCAACGCTATTGCTCCTAACATTCTACCTGTCACAGGCGGCGGCTTTGAGGTCTTCACCATCTCAGGTAATGCAGACATTCAGAAGCGATCTCTTGGATCAGCCTTTGATAATGCGGTCAACTCTCCGCTCAATACAATCACGATCCCTCAAGCCATAGCCAATAAGCCTGGAGCCACCTTCACAGAGGGTGAGCTATCAGTCGTCAGGGCTGACACTGGAGAGGCTTGGCTAGTCTTCAGATACAACCTGACAGGCACCTTTGACAGAGTTGGTCTTTGGTATTCTCGAATGGGCTTTGCAGGGTCTAACGTCGGCGGTGGAGTTGGACAGACAACTGGTCTCGCCAATCTTGGTCAGGTCTGGAACGGTGAAGGCGGTAATGATTATCCAACTGGTATGACTGCAACTGTTCAAGCTGGTCGAATGGTGATCTTCCACAACTGGATCGCCACTACAGGCAACGAAGACAACAGTCTTGGAGCCATGTTTCTTGGTGGATATTCAGACGTAACCCTTCCAGCGTATCAAGAGGATGGCGCGTCAACCAGCTCTATGAACTATGAGGTTACTTGGCTACCAATCGAACGTCCTCAAGATATGCCAAACTGGACTCACGCGGCAGGAGGAGCTAACACTTCAACGCTTCAAGCGGGTGGTCTCAATCTCACAACGGCGCCTGGAAACAATAGCTATCACAGAGTTCCAGCGGGTACGGTGGCAGAGGGGATCTCTGCTCACTTTGCGGCGGCTTTTATTGCCTCTGGTCTCGGCTCTGAAAAAATCAGGGCACAGTTCGATCTTGAGGATGGCGTCAAATCTTACAAGCTCAAGGTCTATCTCACGGGAACGGTCGTTGCTGTCAGAGACGTTGTGAGCGGCGGTTTGCTTGGTTCAGCAACTATCCAGACAACTGACCCTGGCGTTGAAGTCATGGTCTTTATGAAAGAAGACAAGGCGACAGTCTACGTCAGAAGCAGAACATATGAAGCAGATCGCAAGTGGACAAACATTATCAGTAACGTGACTCTTGCCAACGGTGGAGCGGGCGTGGCTTCTGAGATCAGGTGGGGTCATGACGCAGCATCTAGCGCACAATCCAACTGGTATTGGTTCAACTATTGCTCAGACAACTGGGCTTGTGGCGTTCCATCTGCCACAGGCTTCTCTAATCCAACAGCCCTGAGGGGACGACCATACGGATCGACGGCAGTCTATGTCACTGATGGAGTTGAGATCACAGCCGTTGACGGGCCGTCTGTTCCTGGAGACACTTGGCACATCGACACGAGATACCAATACAGCATCGAGAACATTCTACCTCTAAGCAATCCATCACCAGCTAAAGAGTGGCGCTCGACAGGAGAGACAGCTCAGACAATAATCTGGGATATGGGCGGTGTGTTGCCAGCGGTTGAGCTTGGTCTTCACCTTGAAGGCATCAACTGGCGCACAGGATCTCTCTCTGGCTTCAACATATCGACAGGACTCTGGGAAGTCATAGCGACCATCGACGCGGCAACCAGACAGACAGGTCTAAGGTTCAAGTTGGTGGGTGATACTTACGCTGTAGATTATGCGGCTGGAGCTTTCAACAATCGCTATCTGGACAGAGGAGAGTTGGACGGCGCCACCTTTGCATGGTCACCAGCAGACACCAGAAAGATTATCAAACAGACTCAAGGCGTTCTCTCGAACTCAGCTAACAGTCAAAGCCCACTAATCAAGTTGGCGATAACAGGCGGCGAACCAGCCAACCCAACGGTTGATCTCTGGTCTCCACAGGTGACCGTTGTCGCTCACTATCAGCAAGTAGTCTATACCAAGTTGAAGCTGGTCATTGACGCAAACCAAAAGACTCACCTTGGTTATTATACGATTGGTCAGATGGTTCTTGGCCCACTCCATCTCTTCACTCAAGACTATTCCTGGGGCAGGATTCAAGAGAGTCAGCCCAACACAGAGCTGGTCACTTATAGAGATGGCTCTAGGAGTTCATTCCAGAGAGGAGACTCGAGGCGCTCTGTTCAGTTCGGTTGGCTTGAGGGAGTGGACACTTCATCACTTCAAGGGACAGCACCTTCACCAGACTGGGTCAAATCAACCTCAACCGCTCTGGCTTCCTCGGTTGGTTATCGTGGTGACATTCCTTCTTTGCTAGTAGCACTCAATGAAGAGACGGCTGGCGCTCATGTCCCGCTTGTCTACTTGCCATCTATTCCAGCAGGTACACCAGACACTCTTCACCTCCAAGGCAAGTCCAAGGCTTTATATGGTCGAATGATTGGGGGTATTACACAAGACACATTGGTTGGAGAAGAGGCATCATCGGCGGCGGGTGAAGTAATAAAAGTATCAAATATCAAGATAGAAGGTGAGCTGTAATGGCTCGACACTTTACAGAGCTTGAGCTGAGAGGAGCGGCGCCAGTCTGGATCTTGGATCTGACTTATGCTGGTAGGATCTGGAGGTTCTCGACTGAAGCGGTGGAGATCGGTGGCAATGTTTACGAAGCCACGATGTCAGACGTGGGGTTCTCTGATGTCATCGAGTGGGCCAGCTCAGACTTTGCGCTTCCATCGGCTGACGTCAAGCTCACATTCAGAGAAGACATTGCTCGCCTGGTACAACAAGGTCACGATCTATCTGGTGCGACAGGAGAGTTGGCGCTCTGGATCAAAGGCTCTGATTATAAAGACAGACGCGTTGTGGTATCTGGTCGGGCTAACGTGGCGCAGTATGGACAGATCGGTGAGCCTGTCACGTTCTCCCTAGAGGCTGATTGGCTGGATAACTCAAGTCTATATCCCCCAGCTGCGGCAGTTATCACAGAGACAACTTGGCCGATCAGTCATGAGAACTCAAGAGGCAAGGTTTATCCGACTGTATTTGGATCACCAAACTTCACTCCTGTTTATGGCTGTGAGATCTTTATTGGCGCCACTGGCTTGATTGCTGGGCATGAGGTAGAATCAACTCAGGTGACTATTCACGGATCAGAGATGGCAACACCAGTTGTCTTGACGGTCGTTTATGCTAATGACGCTTTGGGGTATAGGGTCGCAACCGTCGATCTAACTGCAATCCCCACAGTTCCGCCTGGTCTAGATCAGACTTTCTGGTGCGCGTGGACTCATGGCGATGGTTTAGCCAATCCATACAGAACAGATTCCACGGCTCTGACGGCGGCTGGAGATATTATCCGCTGGGCTTTGGAGCGTTCTGGTCTTGTTGTCGATTACGGCAGAACCATTACAGCGGTCAATAAGTTGATGGACTACCAGCTTGAAGGCTTCATTGGAGAGATTGGAGACATCATGACTTGGCTCAAGGAGGAGGTCTTGGCTTTGCTTCCAGTCTCTCTCATGGCTGGCGCCGATGGAATCTATCCAGTGGTCTGGGATCACAACGCGGCATCTGTCACAGAGCTAAGAGCGGGCGGTGATATATATCGAGACGGGCCAGTCAGGTATGAAGACAATGAGATCAGGAATGAGCTGTCAATCAAGTGGGCATACTCAGCGCAGACAACAGAGTTCACCAACCGCTCCACGTTGACAGGCGATCAAGTCGTTGTCACCTCTGATCTTGTCGGTCGTAACATCTACACGATAGCAAGCCGATCCAGATATGGCGTCAGGGCTTATGAGACAGAGGCGTCACTTGTTGGAGACTCAGCAACCGCTGGAAGGATCTTGGCCTGGATGTCACAGAGCTATGGATTCAAGCACAGAACGGTCAGCTATCGCGCACCAATAGATCTTGGTTGGTTAGCGCCTGGTGACATCATCGATCTAACAGATTCCAGCTTGTCAATGACAGAACAGAGAATGATGGTTAGAGAGATTCAGTGGGGCGACACAGAGATTGGATTGGATTTACTTCTAATACCTGATGCTCCTCGTGATATGATTACTTTATAGGGGGAAATAAAAATGGCTTATGCGGCGGCGGTAACTGTAAACAATCTAGGTGCTGGTCGATGGCTGGTTCAAATCAATGAGACAGAAGCTGGAGCGGCAACTGAGGCGGTGATCTCTGGTCTCCCTTCTAGGCTCAAGCTCTTAAAGCAAGTGACTTCTTTGGTCTCTGGGACTGCCACAACTATTGACCCGATTCTTGGGACTGCAACTAATCCAAGCGGCGTGAATGTCGTAGCCTCTAATGAGACCGCTGCAGCTGACGTAAACAATCTCGCCAGTCCCGCAATAGTGTTTTACAACGGCACATCTTTACATCATCGGTCAGTCTGTGATGCTGGTGCTGACAACGTTGTTGTCTCGTTATACTTCTTTGAAAACTGGACATAACAATGGGATTTTCAAGACCAAAAAGAGTCTGGGCTAGAAGGAACGTGCCAAGCAGCGGCGGCGGTGGCGGCGGTGGCGGTGGAGCTGGTGGAGTTGGCTGGCAACAGTTGACGGCGGCAAAGTGCGTTGATCATTATTCAAGCGGCGGAATCTGTAGTTACAGCGGTACGCCTAACTTTACCCTCACCGATGTTGGTGGCGTTACGCAGATGAGATACATCAACAATATCAATTTATCTAATATCCCGCCAAACGTTACCCG
>TARA_R110001606_G_scaffold1937_13_pt1 | contig 26231 bp, 31 predicted proteins | sample TARA_R110001606 | Tara Oceans TARA_R110001606 (sample SAMEA4398315) | marine metagenome | biome: Polar Biome; feature: [SRF] surface water layer (ENVO:00010504); material: water (ENVO:00002006), including particulate matter (ENVO:01000060) such as... | depth 5 m
GCACATGGAAATGCCCAGCCACTTCAAGCTGCTTGTTGTGTTCATCGTTCTCTCCCGGTTTTATCGTTATTTGATGGGTGCTTTTGGTATTGCCCGCAGCGGCCCGGCGGCCCGGCTCACACCGGCCGCGCCCGCTCAGGGCGCGGCCTGACCCAAGGCCCCGAACACGCTGTATACGGATCATAAGTGTTTTTCTTTAAACATTCACTCTTGTGTGAGTTAGCTTTTGAAACGACAAAAAAGCGCCAAACATACCGACAGTATCCACCCACGGCCCCGCCAAGTCTTATCGCATCTGGATCGTTCAAGCCGGCGGCTTAGGCCGCCCAGCGCGTTGGCTACCCCCGCAACCCGGCCACGATCCGCGCCGCGTCCCTGGACGGCGGCCGGCCAAAAGCCCGAGTATATTCGCGGCTGAACTGGGTGGGGCTTTGGTAGCCCACTTCGTGGGCGGCGCGGGTGACGCCATAGCCGGCGGCCACCAGCAGGGTGCGCGCCTGCAGCAAGCGCAACTGCTTCTGGTACTGCAGCGGGCTGAGATTGGTGACCGCCTTGAAGTGACGGTGGAAGGCGGACAGGCTCATCGCCGCCTCGTCGGCCAGCGCTTCCATGCGCAGCGGTCGCGCGTAGTCGCGCCGCAGCCGCTGAATCGCCCGGTTCACCCGCGCCAGGGCGGTGTCCGGCGTGGCGATGTCGCGCAGCATCCAGCCCAGCGGCCCCTGCAGCACCCGGTAGAGAATCTCACGCTCGTAGGCGGGCGCCAGAGCGGGAATATCGTCGGGCCTCCGCATCAGGCGCAGCAGACGCACCCAGGCATCCAGCAGCTCCGGCGTCATCGCCGCCACGGAAAAGCCGGCGTCCCGGTCACCCCGGCCGGCAGAATCAGGCAAATCCGACAGCAGGTCCGCCAGAATCCGCGCGTCCAGGGTCAGGCTCACCGCCAGGTAGGGCTCGCCGGACACCGCCGGGCGCACCACCCCCGCCGCCGGCAGATCCACCGACATCACAAAGTAGGTAGCGGGGTTGTAATGCAAGGTCTGCCCGCCCACGGTCATTGACTTATTGCCCTGCAAAATCAGATTGATCATCGGATCGTACACGGCGGCCAGATGGTGCTCGGGAATCGCGCCCTGGACCATCGCCACGCGAGGAATGCCGGTCTCGGTGCGACGGTTCTGGGCGTGGGCGGCCAACGCGCGCAGTTCGTTCAGTGAGTCGTTCATCGCCGTATTGGACGCCGCCGCCGCCGCCGGCACAAGACAGAAAGCAGAAACAGGCAGGTTTCAGACAGAAACGGAGCGGCCCGATCTGCGGCGAAGCGCTATGGTGCAAGCTCGGCTCCTCGCTTCCTTATCCACCGAAGCGGGACGCGGCGACCTATCGAAAACACAGGAGACACCATGCTGGATCACATTTTCGTATCCGTCAGCGACCCGGAACGCTCCATCGCCTTTTACACCCGGGCGCTGGCGCCGCTGGGCATCGTCAACCGGCACGACTACCACGGCAAGGACGGCCCGCCGGGCCACCCGGACCTGAAAGGCTTCGGCGCCCACGGCCGCATCTTCTTCTGGCTGCGGCCCGGCCAGGTGGACGCCCGCGCCGCGCACATCGGCTTCGTCGCCGACAGCGAGCAAGCCGTGGACGCCGCCTACGCCGAGGCCATGGCCGCCGGCGCCACCGACAACGGCGCCCCCGGCCCGCGCCTGCACTACGACCCGCGCTACTACGCCGCCAACGTGCTCGACCCGGACGGCTACAGCTTGGAGTTCGTGTACAAAAGCTGGCAGCACTGAACGTCGCCGCGCGTGGCTTCAGGCGGGCACCGCCTGGCACACCACTTCCACATTGACGCCGTCCGGATCCAGCACATAGGCGGCGTAATAATGTTCGTGGTAATGCGCCCGAACCCCCGGCGCGCCGTTGTCGACCCCACCCGCCGCCAACGCCGCGCGATGGAAGGCATCCACCACGGACCGCTCCGCCGCCGCGAACGCCACATGCGTGCCCGCCCCGGCCCGCTCGTTATCGTGCACCCACAAACGGGGGTAGCCGTCCCGGCCGAAGCCGTGGCGCGTGCCGCCGCTGCGGGTACGCTCCGGCCCAACGGTGATAAGGCGGGTCATGCCCAACGGCGCCAGCGCTTGCTCATAGAAACGGCGCGACACCTCGGCGTCGCGCACGGCGAATTCCACGTGATCCAGTATCGTCATAGGGCTGTCCGCCTGAAGGTAGCGTTTCGGGGCCGGCCAATCGCCGGCCCGTCCATTGTGCCCCATTCTATGCAGGCGCCACTGGCCGAAAACGGGCGAAGCCCTGCCTGATCGTCGCGGCACCCTGATATCCGTTATTCGATCCCGGGCATGCCGACGTACCCCGGCAGTGCCTTGATGCGCTCGATCCAGGCGCGGATGGCCGGGTACGGCTCCAGCGACACCCCGCCTTCCCAGCCCAGGGCGATGTATGGAAACACCGCGCACTCGGCGATCGTCGGGCGGCCCAGGGCCAGCCATTGATGCTCGCTCAAGTGGTGTTCGATCAACGGCAGCACCCGCGCACCGATCTCCAGTGCCCTTTCTTTGTCCAACGGGTAGCCGAACTTATCGATCAAGCGCGCCGCGTTGGGACCGTGATTGATCTCGTTGGCGGCGGTGGACAGCCACTGCATCACGTCGCCCTGGTGGGCGGCGCTGTCCGGCCACCACTGGTGGCCGCCGTATTGGCGGGCCAGATAGACCAGGATCGCCTGGGAATCGCGCAGCACCACATCGCCGTCTTCCAGCACCGGCACCTGCGCCCAGGGATTCAGATCGATAAAGGGCGCTTCTTTGTGTTCGCCGGCGGCCAGATCCACCGGCTGGATTTCCAGATCCAGGCCCACCAGCGCGGCGAACAAACGCACCTTATAGGCGTTACCGGACAATTCCATATCGTAGAGTTTCATGGCGAGTCTCCTTATTCGGTTTCGGGCAGCAGCTGGTTGAACTCCAGCACGTTGCGATCCGGGTCGCGGATAAACAGGGTGATGCGGCGCGGGCCCAGGCGGTGGATGCCCTCGGTGATCTCGATGCCGGCCTGGTCCAGCCAGTCCTTCAGGGCATAGAGGTCATCCACCACGAACGCCGGATGGGTGACGCCCGGCAGCTTCACCGGCTCGTCCAGCAGCACGTTGCGGCCATGGGGCAGGCGCGTGCCGTTGAAGATCAGATTGATGCGTACGCCGTCCGGCGTCTCCATCTCGTTGGCCTCGAACTGCTCGAAACGGCGCACCTCCGTGAACCCGAGCTGCTCATAGAACGCCACCGCCTGCTGGCGGTCGCTGACGCGGATGCCCACATGGTCGTACTCGCGAATAGGCTGCGGTTGTTTCATCACTGGCTCCTTCTGTGAAACAGGGATCGCCAGTAAACGCCCATCGCCGGATTCAAAAAATCGCCGGGAGCGATTTTTGACGTCGCGTAAGCGACGGCCCGCAGGGTGGCCGCCATGGACGGCGGCCACAATAAATGGCGCCAACCTGTTAGCTTTATTCAGGTTTTCGCACAGATGGAGCCGCGCGCCTCCCATGGACAAACTCAAAGCCATGAGCACCTTCGTCGCCATCGTCGACCAGGGCAGCCTCTCCGCCGCCGGCGACAAGCTGGACCGCTCCCCCGCCGCCATCGTCCGCACCCTGGCCGGCCTGGAACGCCACCTGGGCGTGCGCCTGCTCAACCGCAGCACCCGCCGCCTCGCCCTCACCGACGAAGGCCGCGACTACCTGCAACACTGTCGTTAGTGCCCTGTTCCCTGAATAAGTGACCGTCAGCGTGCCCCACAAAGGCCGTGGTCAGGCGCCGTCCGCAGCCAATGGCCATAGTCCTTGGCAAGGACGGCAACACAGCCACGGGCTTTGTGGGGCTCGCCCTTCGGGAAGGCAGGGGCGCCATCGTGGCGGCGTTGCACTGTTTGCCCATAGCACCACTATGGCCTGCACAGCACGCCTAGCCACGATGGCGCCCCTGCCTTCTGACGGTCACTTATTCAGGGAACAGGGCACTCAATCCTCGCCGACATCCACGGCGCCGAAGCCCGCCTGGACAGCCGTCGCACCGAACCCGCCGGCACCCTATCGATCACCGCGCCGGTGATGTTCGGCCACCTGCACCTCACGCCCCTGCTCAACCAATGGCTCAAACAGCACCCGCACATGCGCGCCGACCTCACCCTGCTCGACCGCGTCACCGACCTGCTCGAAGAAGGCTTCGACCTGGCCCTGCGCATCGGCCACCTGGCCGACAGCACCCTCATCGCCCGCCCCCTCGGCCACACCGGCTACGTGCTCTGCGCCAGCCCGGAACTCCTCGAACAACGGGGCCGCCCCAACCACCCCCAGGACATCGCCCACTGGCCCACCGTCTGCTTCGCCCCCGCCGGCAGCACCTGGCACTTCCAGGTGGACGGCAAACCCTGGCCACAGCGCATCGACCCGCTGATACGCGCCAACCAGGTCGACACCCAACTCGCCGCCGCCCGCGACGGCCTCGGCCTGTGCCGCGTGCTCAGTTACCAGGCGCAACAGGACTTCGAACGCGGCACCCTGGTGCCCGTGCTCACCGACTACGACCCGCCGCCGATGCCCGTGCAGTTCGTGTTTCCGCACAGCCGGCTGCTCTCGCCGCGGGTGCGGCATTTTATGGAGGCGGTGGAGGGGGCGTTGAGGGGGCGGTTGGCGAAAGCCGCAACCTGAGGACTTGAGGCCGGATCGACGCAGGTGCAGGGTACTCAACCTAGCGCTTAAAAAGTCGGGCCAGGGATACCGACAATGAAAACGCTATCCACCAACTATCCTCGCAAAGAAGAACGGATTGCTTTGCGCGTCGATACCAACACCAAGGCTTTATTGCAGCACGCCGCCGACATCAGCGGGCTGCGTTTAGAGGAGTTTATTGTGAGCACCGCCGCGGCCCGGGCTCGGCGCCTGCTCAGCCAGACCACAACCACCCGCGTTAGTAATGACGAGTTCTGCCGGGTGTTGGAAGCCATTGAGAACTCACCGGCGCCCTCCAACGAACTGGTTGATGTGCTGCGCCATTCAAGCTGATTCCTGCCAACCATCAGCCTTTCAAACGCGACTCAACCGAGGACTCGACAACACGCACCACACGAATCATCGCGGTCACCAGCGATTCGTCGACCTCCAAGTACCCCTCGTATTCAGCCAAATTGCGTTTGTTGTGCGCCTGGTCCAGCACTCGCCACTGCGGGTTCGGCAGGTCGGCCGTGCTTGAGACATTGAAAAACCAGGTAGCGGTTTTCAGAGCGATAGCCGTGCAGGCGAAGGGCGGTAAGCGCCAGGGCGTGGGCCGCGTTGTAGGCGAGATCGAAGCGGCTTTCCAAGCTGAGACTTTCCTGTTCGGCATCGGCCAGCCGACGCTGCCCGGAGAGGAACAGGCCATTCAGTTCCGCCTCGGCGGGCGGTTCAGGTTTGAGCTGGCCGGTGCGGGCCAGATTCTCCAGAGGATCGGAAGTCATCGGGTAAGCGTCCTTGCAACAGTATGGTGTCCCCCGAAAGCACCTTGCTCAGGAACGGGTTGCCGTTCCTCAACCGCTTTTCGAACTCCACGTTGGTGTACAACGTCGGGTTGATCGGCCGCCCCAAGGTGCTCTCCACACCGGCCAGCATCCCGTAGGCCGATTCAAGAGTCAGGGTATCGGACACCAGCAGCAGGTCAATATCGCTCGCCGCCGTGGCCCCGCCCTTCGCCACGGAGCCGTAGACCAGCGCCAGATCAATGACATCGCGGGACGCCTCAAGCGCCTCCCGCAACGGCGCCACCAGCCCCACGGTCTTGCGGATCAGCCCCACCAGCTCGGCGTAGATCGGCGATTCCGGATTGGCCTGGTAGTGCTTCTGGTTGCCCACCCGAAACACCCGCACCAGCCCGCTATCGGCCAGCTTCTTCAGCTCACGCTGCACCCCGCCGGAGCCCATGCCCAGCAAACTAATCACCTCGGCCCCGAAAAAGCTCCGTTCTGGCTGGCCAAACAGCAGCCCCAGCACCCGCTGCTGGGTGCTGGAGAACAAGGCGTCGGCCAGGGAGAGTCGGCCGGGGTTGGTTTCGATGTCATGACTAATACCCATAATGAGTAACTATAAACCCAATATGAGTATTCTCATATAGGAAAATCCATATTGAGCCCTCAAAACCCCAAAATGGGTATGCAATCTGGAGCAACGTTCGAACGCCTTCCCCGATCACGCCAAGAACGAATGACCCTCAGCTCACGGCCGCCTCTGTATCGCGCTCCACCTGCGCCCGCAGCCAATAGCCACGGAACAGGCCGAAGAAACGACACAGGCGCAGATCGGTATACGAGGTGATGGCGCGCTTACCAGCAACGATATCGCCGATGCGCTGCGCCGGCACGCCAATCTCCTTGGCGAGGCTATATTTGGTGATACCCAGGGGCTTGAGGAATTCCTCGAGAAGCAGTTCACCGGGCGTCACGGGTGCAATACGAGTCATGAGCCCTCCAAGATTCAGTAATTTGACCGGGAATGCAGTAAACCGGACGGAAATCAGCCTCCCTGCAGTAAATCGGCCGGAAATTTAACGGTCAGTCATTCAGATCGGCATGCCGGCTCCCTTCAAACATAAACGGCTTCAGCTTCAACATAGGGCCTGAACTCCGGGCGAAGCGCCTCGTCCGTCACCAGATCCACGGGACGCCCCAGCAAATCCTCAAGATAGAACAGCAAACCGAAATAGCGAGCGGACGTGGCGGGCCCGTCGAAGGTCACCAAAATATCCACATCACTGCCCGCACCGGCCTTGTCGCGGGCCACGGAGCCAAACAGCGCCAACGACCGGACCCCGAATTGCCGAGCCAGGGCGGGCCGGTGAACCCGCGGCAGTTTGAGGGTCTGGGCGCGATCAATCACCGTGGCGAATGCTCTCTAGATTGCGAATGACCTGTTCGTAAACGCAGCGGCATGTCTCATCAGCCACCGGACGGCATACCTGGGGCGATGAGGCGAAGTCAAAGCCGGGCTTTTCTTCGCGGGCGTATGGGCGGCGCCTACAAGGAATACGCAGCGTCTGACACCAGGAGCGGCAAAGGTGGATATTTCTGCTTCTGCCGTTCCGTTCATTGCTAGATCATGAACTTCGCTCTGATGGCGGAGGAATGCAATCGCTGAGCGACGCTGTTAGGAAAATAAGATGCCGATCAGCACCAATATTCCTGCGAGTATAAATAATAACAATCCGCCAAAGCAGGGCAATAAACAGTAAAAACTAACGGCCACCAAAATTCGTGGTTTGCCATCTGGGCCAGTACTAGAACGTAGAATTGACGGAATCACAAATAAAGAGCAGATAGCGACTGTCACAACCGACATCACCAGCGCCTTTATCCATACATCAGCATCCATAGTGATTAGTCACCGAAAATGAACTTCTGCGCATTTCGCACATAGACGGTAATCACGACCCTTACCGCATCCCCTTCATCATCATCGCTCTAAACCCCGCTCCCATAAAACCCCTTTTCGGTGAGTCTCGCACTCTAGATACCGAAACAAGGTGATTGAGCTAGATTTTCAACTGCGCCAGGGTCACACCCATCGCCTTGGCGACCCGCTCAAGTGTCGCCTTGCGTGGGCGCTGACTGGTCTCCAACTGCGCATAGGCAGACTGAGAAACGCCGATGCGGGCAGCCACGTCCGCCTGGGTAAGCCCCAGGTGCTCGCGCCACGCGCGCATGGGAGACAGCCCGTCTTCGATGATCTTCCCCATCACCTCGTTGGGAATCAGATCACGGGCGGAGCCGTAGTGCTCGACGTACTCCTCATAGGGGATGACCACGAAAGCCGGCTTGCCGTCCGGATCATGAATCAGCTGGTGCTTAGTAGGTGCGTTCATCGCGCTTCTTCACCTCTTCGATGGTGATGATCTTCACCGCGCCGTCGAACTCAAAGAACACCCGATGATTACCCGCCCTCAGCCGATAGCTGTGAGGGTGATTGCTCAGGCGCTTCACGCCCGGGCAATCGGGGAACGTCTTGAGAACCTGGACGCCACGATAAATGCGCTTCTGAGCCATGCCATCCTTGAGCTTACGCAACTGTCGCGCGGCTTTGTTCGTCCATTGAATCGCATTCATTAGACAATAATAAGCTTTTAATTAGATATCGCAAGAGGCCTCAGAGAGGCGACTTCCAGCACCAACGAGACAGCCGCCGCCCGGCAAAGCGACGGCATGGGCGGCGATCAGGCGCCGGAGGGCTCCGGGGCAGCGGATATCACGAGGCGACCCTCGCTGACTTCCACATGCAGGGGCGTGCCGACGTCAAAGCCGGCTTCCGCAAGCCAATAGCCTTTTACATGCACCCAGGGCACGGGCGGCCTGGGTTGTTTAAGGCGATGGACGCGGACGGGATCGAAGGATTGGTAATATTGCCCGGGATGCACTTTAAGGTGCCGGGTGTAGGGGAAATCGCGGTTGGATTTGCGGGTTTCGCTTTTACCCACGCGGGCGCGTGGCTTATGATTCCGTTCAGCCATGATGGACTCCTTAGCAGTCTGTTGTGGTTAGCTGCCTTCGGGTGTTGCCGCACCCGGAGGCAGTGCTTTTGATTTTAGCTAATAAATAGCTCAATTTCAAAAATACTATTGTTATAGTCCAAGACAGCCCGCACACCTTCGCCAGCCCCAAACCTTGACAGGCCGATTCCCAAAAGGGGCGACTTAGGAAAGTAGCCCCGAAATATGGAGGAGCTCTTCCATTAAAACTCTATATTTCATTTTTATCTCTTTAATGTCAGAAGCCCTACAACTATATCGCATACGATGTGCCGAAAGATTTCCCAACTCTCTAAAACCATCAATATCTTTCTTTCCCTCCCTAGACAAATTCATCTCCTTAGCTGACTTTGCTTTGACAATTAAAGTTTTTAAGTTCACAAAGCCGCCATCGTCCCCCTTAACTTCTTCAACAATCCCCTTTGCTTCAAAGCAATGAATCAACATAACTTCCAATAGGCGCCTCATAATTAAGGCACAAGCGTCATATAAATTATTTTCATATGAGGAATTGATTTGCTTTACAGCCCGTAATAAATACTCTCGCTTAGCCCTAACAAAAAGAACCTCAGGAACAACCGAGTCATCTGTTATTATTTCATCATCATCCGAGAGCCAATGAAACTCATCTCTTAATCGCTTTACCGATCTCACCGACAACCTATAGAATCCACTCTCTCCACCTTTTACAAACAGCGGAGAGCTCCTAATTTTTTGGTCTAACCGAGACATGTTAGGTTTAGCAAACCCTATTGAAAAAATAATCGAGCATACATCCTTAACACTAAATTCCATCTCCTTATTTTCTTCCAAAAGAAAGAATGCCAAAGCTGCAACCTTTTCAAGCTCGGCCATCACCTCCATCTCAGACCGATCTCGAAACACCTCAATTCTCATTATGGCTACTCTTCGCTATCCACTTTTTCCATGTCATGCTCAATGTAATTTATTCCCGCTATAGGAACAGAGATGTCATCCATGTCAGAAGTATCAATCCAGCCCTTCCTATTACTAGTATTGACCAATATTTGGCGAAGATTTCCTGGAACCTTCTCGCCCGGAATACTTCTGTAACAAGTGAAAAAGTGGTTAACTGAAACTCCCTCCAACTCAATTTTTAACTTTAGATAGTAAGCAAATATTAATATCTTTTCCTGGTTGTTAGAAGGAGAATATTTCGAATAAAAGTCTCTGAGACTTGGATTCTTACCTGCCCCAGACAAATCCAAATCCTTAATAATCGATCCGACTCCGGTGGCCGACTGCTTTTTAGGTGCCTTCCTTGCTTTCTTCTTAGCCCCAGCCTTCTGTTTTATCTTCGTCCCCTCCTCAACTTTTAAATCTCCTCCGTCGCCAGCTTCCCTTCTAGCCCCAAGAGTCAACTGATCCTTGAAATCTTTGTATATGCTTTCCACAAAACCCTCAGGACCACTCACTTCCAGTGTTCCTTGAGACAAATCTATTTTCAAGGTTACAGATTGCATGCCCCTTTACCCCTATATTTGTAAAATGTCTTGGGTAAAGAACACCATTTCCTGTCTTTTATCAACACTTATGAATCAGAAAAAGGCCGCCCCAAAAGGGGCGGCCATCACCAAGAAAGCCTGGAATTAAGGAGTAAGGACCAACTCACCACACGGGTTAGGCGTCCCCTTTCTTCTTCGCCACCAGCGTCAGAATGTCATAACTGGCCACCAGCTCATTATCCTGGTTCTTCACCTGCACATCCCAGACCACCACACCTTGCGGCGTGCCGTCGGGGGCGGCTTTGCCCTGGTCGATTTTGCGTTTGCAGGTGAGGCGGGCCTGGATGGTGTCGCCGGCGCCGACGGGGTTGATGAAGCGCAGGGTGTCGAGGCCGTAGTTGGCGAGGACCGGGCCCGGGGCCGGGGAGACGAACAGGCCGGCGGCAGCGGAGAGCAGGAAGTAGCCGTGGGCGATGCGTTTGCCGAATTGGGAGTCCTTCGCCGCGATTTCGTCGAAGTGCATGTAGAAGTGGTCGCCGGAGAGGCAGCCGAAGTTGACGATGTCGGCTTCGGTGACGGTGCGGCGGTGGGTGAGCAGGGATTCGCCGATGGCGAGGTCGTCGAAGTGGCGGCGGAAGGGGTGCACTTCGGTTTCGAGCACCTCGGCGCCGCGCACGTATTCGCCGGTGACGGCCGCGAGCATAGACGGAGAGCCTTGGATGGCGGTGCGCTGGAGGTAGTGGTGGACGGCGCGGATGCCGCCGAGTTCTTCACCGCCGCCGGCGCGGCCGGGGCCGCCGTGTTTGAGCATGGGCAGGGGTGCACCGTGGCCGGTGGATTCCTGGGCGGCTTCGGCGTTGAGCACTTGCAGGCGGCCGTGGCGGGCGGCGAGCGCGGGGATGGCGCGGGCGGCGTTTTGCGGGTCCTTGGTGGCGAAGGTGGTGACCAGGCTGCCTTTGCCTTTGTCGGCGAGGGCGATGGCTTCATCCAGGTCGCCGTAGCCCATGAGGGTGCTGACCGGGCCGAAGGCTTCGATGTCATGGGCGCCGCCGTCGGCGTGGGGGTCGTTGCTGCGCAGCAGGCGCGGGGCGAAGAAGGCGCCGTTTTCGGTGCCTTTGCCGATGGGGGCGGCGCCGCCGTCGGCGCCATAGAGGCATTCGCTGGTGTTGAGCAGGTCGTTGACGGCGGCGGTGACGTCTTCTTTTTGCGCTATGGAGGCGAGCGCACCCATGCGCACGCCGTCTTCATCCGGGTCGCCGAGGGTGATTTTTTCCAGGCGCTGGATCAGGCGTTCGCCGAAGGCGTCCAGGTGCTGTTGGGGCACCATGATGCGGCGGATGGCGGTGCATTTCTGGCCGGCTTTGACGGTCATCTCGCGGACGATTTCTTTGGCGAGCAGGTCGAATTCTTCGTCGTCGGGGGTGACGTCCGGGGCGAGGATGGCGCTGTTGAGCGAGTCCGCTTCGGCGTTGAAGGGGATGGAGCGGTTGATGAGGTTGGGGTGCACGCGCAGCTTGCGGGCGGTGTTGGCGGAGCCGGTGAAGGTGACCATGTCCTGTTCGTCGAGCTGATCCAGCAGGTCACCGGTGCCACCGATGATCAGTTGCAGGGCGCCTTCGGGCAGCGCGCCGGAGTCTTGCATCAGGCGCACGCAGGCTTCGGTGACGTAGCTGGTGGCGGTGGCCGGTTTAACGATGCAGGGCATGCCGGCGAGGAAGTTGCCGGCGAATTTTTCCAGCATGCCCCAGACCGGGAAGTTGAAGGCGTTGATGTGCACGGCGACGCCAACGCGCGGCACCAGGATGTGGGTAGCGGCGAAGTGGTTGTTTTTGCCGAGCGGGATCACCGGGCCTTCGTGGAGGACGTTGCCGGAGGGCAGTTCCTTGCGGCCCATGCTGGCGTAGGCGAACAGGGTGCCAAAGCCGCCGTCGATGTCGAAGGCGTTGTCGCCTTTGGTGGCGCCGGTGTGGCGCGAGAGGGTGTAGAGCGTTTGTTTGTGCTCTTGCAGGTACTGGGCCACAGCCTTGAGGCGGGCGGCGCGTTCCTGGAAGTCGAGTTTGAGCAGTTCCTTAACGCCGGTGGTGCGACCGTAGTGGACGGCGGCGGCGAAGTCGGGGGCATCGTCGTGGGTGTGGGCCACGATCTCGCCGTTGATGGCGCTGGCCAGCGGTTTGCCGGGCTGGCTGCCGAGCCATTGGCCGGCGAGGTAGCTTTGGAGGACGGTCATGGCGTGGCTCCTTTCTATCTGCGTATGAAACGACGGCCTCTTGGGCCGTCGCCGGTTGTTTGGTGCGCTCGGGAGCCTCCGGGCGGTGCCGGCGTCGTTTCCGGCGTCACGAGCGGCCCGCCATCAAGGCGTGGACGCGCCGGCGTGGTGGCGCCACGTCAAGCGGCCACAACGCGGAGGGCGGGCCGATCGTGGCGCCCCGCAGGGCGGCGCAGCCGCGGAAACGACGCCGGCATCGTTCGGAGGCTCCTTATGGTTGGTCGAAATCGAGAACCACCTTGTCGCTAAGCGGGTAGCTCTGGCAGGAGAGCACGTAGCCGGCGGCGACTTCGTAATCTTCGAGGGCGAAGTTGTTGTCCATTTCCACTTCGCCTTCCACTACTTTGCAGCGGCAGGTGGAGCAGACGCCGGCCTTGCAGGAGAACGGCAGGTCGGCGCCGTTTTCGTTGGCGGCGTCGAGGATGTTCTTGGAGTCGCGGGGCAACTCGATTTGGACTTCGCGGCCGTCGGCGATGATGGTGACCTGCGTTTTGGCTTCGTCGGCGGACACTTCTTCGACACGACGGTGTTGGCGCTGGGTCTGCCCTTCCACGCCGAACAGTTCGAAGTGCACGCGGCTTTTGTCCAGGCCGTTGGCGACCAGCCGTTCCTTGACGATCTCGGTCATGGATTGCGGGCCGCACAGAAAGGCGGCGTGCAGGTTCGGGGTGTCGAGCCAGCGGAAGAAGATGGCGTCGCATTTTTCCGCGTCGATGCGGCCGTTATAAAGGTCCACGTCCTGCTGTTCGCGGCTGAACATGTAGATGATGTTGAGCCGGCCCAGGTAGGCGTTTTTCAGGTCGCTGAGCGCTTCGCGGAACAGGGTGGAGTTGCTGGAGCGGTTGCCGTAGAGCAGCGTGAAGCGGCTGTTGGGCTCACTTTCCAAAGTGGTTTTGATAATGGAGAGAATGGGCGTGATGCCGCTGCCGGCGGCCACGGCCAGGTAGTGGGCCTGGCGTTCCGGGTCCAGATCGATGTGAAAATGACCGCTGGGCGGCATCACTTCCAGGGTGTCGCCTTCTTTCAGCTCGCCGTTGGCGAAGGCGGAAAAACGGCCGCCGGGGACTTTCTTCACCGCCACGCGCAGGTCGCCGTCGTTGACGCCGGTGCAGATGGAGTAGGAGCGGCGTACTTCCTCGCCGTCCATGTGAGTACGCACGATCAGGTGCTGGCCCTGGGTGAAGCGGAAGGCGTCGTTCAGTTCCGGGGGCACGTCGAAGGCGATGGACACCGCTTCGCGGGTTTCCGGGCGCACTTCACGGACGGTCAGAGAATGAAATTGGCTCATGATTAAAGGCACTTAAAGTAGTCGAAGGGTTCCAGGCACTCGCGGCATTTATAAAGCGCCTTGCAGGCGGTGGAGCCGAATTCGCTGACTTGCACGGTGTCGGTGCCGCCGCAGTGCGGGCATTCGGCGGGGCCGGGATCGTGCAAGGTATCGCGGCCCTGCCCTTTCGGCGGCGGCGCGATGCCGTAGGCCTTGAGGGCATCGCGGCCGTTGTCGGTGATCCAGTCGGTGGTCCAGGCCGGCGCCAGCACCCGTTCGATGCGCGGGTTCTGGAAGCCGATGTCTTCCAGGGCTTCGCGCACGTCGCGCTCGATCACTTCCGTGGCCGGACAGCCGGAATAAGTGGGCGAGACCTTAACGTTCAGGCTGTCGTCGTCCCAGGTCACGGCGCGGATCATGCCCAGGTCGACGACGCTGACCACGGGCACCTCCGGGTCCATCACCTGGACGAGACAGTCCCAGGCGCGGGGCAAATCCGCTTCGCTGAGCGGTTCGCCCCGGAAAGGCTGACGCTCGCGAAAAATAAAATCACCAGGTTGCATCGGGGTAGGCCCGCGGCAGGGACTGCATCTCGGCGAGCAAAAAACCCAGGTGCTCGGTGTGTTTGCCGTTCTTGCCGTCCATGTAGAAGTGGCGCGCCGGTTCCGGCAGGTCCAGGCCGGCTTCAGCGAACACGCGGGCCACTTCGGCGCGCCAGGCGTCGCCCACGTTGCCGGCGCCGATGCCCGCTTCGGCGAGCTGGTCCTCGATCTCGTCGGTGTCGGTGAGCTCGTAGGTGAAGCGCCACAGGTTCTGCACGGCGTCGGTAAGACGGCGGTGGCTTTCTTCGGTACCCTGCCCTAACCGCAGCATCCATTCGCTGGAGCGACGGCGGTGGTAGGTGGCTTCTTTCAGGCCCTTGGCAGCGAGGCCGGCGATGCGTTCGTCGCTGGATTCCGTCAGGCGCGTGAGCACCAGGTGGTGCCAGACGTCGAAGAAAAATTGCTTGGCCGTGGTCACCGCGTAATCACCGCGCGGCTGTTCGGCGATCAATAAATTCCGGTACTCCCGTTCGTTGCGGCGGAAGGCGAGAAAGTCCGCGTCGCGGCCGTCGTCGCGCAATTCGGCGGCGTAGTCGTACCAGTTGCGCGCCTGGCCGAGCAGGTCCAGGCCCACGTTCATCATCGCCACTTCTTCTTCCAGGGCCGGGGCGTTGCCGCACCATTCGCAGAAGCGCTGGGCGAGCACCATGTCGGTGTCGGCGAGACGAAGAAGGTATTCGGTGAGGGCTCTTTGATCACTCATCACATCTGATCCACTTCCGGGGGCAGCTTGTAGAAGCTGGCGTGGCGGTAGACCTTGTCGTCGGCGGGGTCGAAGAAGGGTTCTTTCTCGTCGCCGGCGCTGGCGGTAATCTGCGCGGCGGGCACCACCCACAGGCTGACGCCTTCGCTTCTACGGGTGTAGAGCTCGCGGGCGTTTTCCAGGGCCATGGTGGCGTCGGCGGCGTGCACGCTGCCCACGTGTTTGTGGTTGAGGCCGTGCTTGCTGCGCACGAAGACTTCAAAGAGGGTCCATTCAGCCATGTTCGTTTTCCGGTTGGTGCTGCGTCTTTTCCGATGGGTTACGCGGCCAGAGGCCGCGCCTTCATCCTGTATCCTGAATCCTGCATCAGCGCCGCCTCAGGCGGCGTTCGCTTTCTGCTTGTCGGCGTAGGCCACGGCGGCGTCACGCACCCACTGGCCTTCGTCGATGGCGTTCTTGCGCTGCTGAATCCGCTCCACGCCGCAGGGGCTGTGGCCCTTGAGCACGTCGAAGAATTCCTGCCATTGGATTTCACCGAAGTCGTAGTGGCCGGTTTCCTGATTCCATTTCAGGTCCGGGTCCGGGGCGGTGCAGCCAAGGAATTCCAGTTGCGGCACGGTCTGGTCCAGGAAGCGCTGGCGCAGGTCGTCGTTGCCGTGGCGTTTGATTTTCCAGGCCATGGATTGCGCGGAGTTGGGCGAGTCCGCGTCGGAGGGGCCGAACATCATCAGCGACGGCCACCAGAAGCGGTTGATGGCGTCCTGCACCATGGCTTTCTGCTCGTCGGTGCCTTCGCGCATCATGGTCAGCAGGATTTCGTAGCCCTGACGCTGGTGGAAGCTCTCTTCCTTGCACACGCGGATCATGGCCCGCGCATAAGGGCCGTAGGAGCAACGCTGCAGCGGCACCTGGTTGACGATAGCGGCGCCGTCGACGAGCCAGCCGATGGCGCCCATGTCCGCCCAGGTGAGGGTCGGGTAAGTGAAGATGGAGGAGAACTTCACCTCGCCCCGGTGCAGCTTATCGATCTCGTCGTCGCGGTCGGCGCCCAGGGTTTCCATGGCGCTGTACAGGTACAGGCCGTGGCCGGCTTCGTCCTGGATCTTGGCCATGAGCTGCAATTTGCGCTTGAGGCTGGGGGCGCGGGTCAGCCAGTTGCCCTCGGGCAGCATGCCGACGATTTCCGAGTGGGCGTGCTGGGAGATCTGGCGAATCAGCGTCTTGCGGTAGCCGTCGGGCATCCAGTTCTTGGGCTCGATCTTGGTTTCCGCGTTCACTTTCTCTTGAAAGTGCCGCTCTTCCGGGCTCATTTCGTCAAGGCTTTTCAGGCCCTTGCTGCCGGTGTCCACCTGTTGTGCGTACATGGTTTCTCTCCCTGCCGGGCATCGCCCGCCCTGCCAACTGGGTGGCGGTGATCCGCCAATGTGTTTATTTTTATACGATACATAATTTTCTGTCAAATTACTATTTTCGTGTCATTTCTGAAAGCGCCGATCACGCCTTGACCAGAAATCACTATGAACGGCTCTATTTCCGGGTTTTCACCGCTTTTTCGCCACCTTCCAGGCCACCATCCAAGGCCGCCGATTCCGCCCTGATACAATGATCCGATACATTACCGTCCACTCTTAACCACCATGAACAGGCATTCCCAGGCGCGGTTGCCCGGCCCGACGCGCGGATAACACAGCGGCGCTCTGGCGCTTTTTTGCTACTCTTCGCCGAGGGGAGCGATTCGTTATCGATGGGGCAATATGCCTGATGAAATTGTGGCCACCGGCTTGATCGCGGGGGGCGTGGACACCTGGACGCTGTGGGTAAAGATCATGGCCACCGGCGCCACCCTGGCGCTGCTGCTGCTGTTGGCGGTGTTTACGCTGGCGCTGTACCGGCACCGCGACCGGGAGGCGCCGGTGGCGTTGCATTTCACCCTCGCCAATCTGTTCGCCACCACCTACGTTACCGGCGACATCGCCGTGGGCATTCATCTGCGCCAGGGCCAGCCGGACCAGGTGATGCTGCCTTATCGGCTGTCTTTGGCGGCGGTGGTGATGGCGCTGGTGGCCTTTATCTGCTTGCAGAGAGTGCTGCGCCAGCGCGACACGCCGGCCGGCCCGCTGCTGGCTCTGTATGCCACGGGGCTGCTGTTTTCATCCCTGCTGTGGCTGCGCCACCCCTGGCTGATTATCGCCAGCGATCGCTTCATGGTGAGCGGCAATGGCGTGTTCGCGGATTACGGCACTGGCGCGGCGCCGTTTTTCGGCGTTTGCCTGCTGCTGTTCGCGATGGCTTCGTGGCGTCTCCTGCACCGGGCGCGCCGCGCCGGCGGCGTGCTGGTGTGGCGATTGACCGTGTTTGGCTTCGCGATTTTCTTTCTCGCCGGCGTCCACGACACGCTGCGCGAGCTGCGTGTGGAATTGCTGCCGTTCAGCGCCCTGACCCTGGGTTGCGCCTGTTTCCAACTGGGCGCGTTCGCGGCCATGGCGATTCATTACTCACGCACGCTCAGCGAACGCACCCAGCACAGCCATCAGCTTCAACGACTCACCGACGAAGCCAACCGCGATCCGCTTTCCGGGCTGTTCAATCGGACTTATCTGGAGAACCGGCTGGATCACCTGGGCGGTGCCGGTGGCGGCTTGCTGTTTATCGATCTGGATCACTTCAAGCTGGTTAACGACCGCTTCGGCCACGGCCATGGCGACCGGCTGATCCGTCTGGTGGCGGAGCGCCTTCGCAGCACCATGCGCGAGGGCGACATCGCCTGCCGCTGGGGCGGCGATGAATTCGTGGTGTACCTGGCCGAGGCCCACTCGAATTCCGCGCCGCCCATCGTGGCGCGGCTGCTGGCCGCCTTCGCGACCATCGAGCTCGATGGTGTCACCGGCATCGACATTGGCGCCAGCATGGGCTTTGCCGAGCTCACCGATGTGGATTGGCGCGACACCTTAAAGCGTGCCGACGAAGCGCTCTATCGGGCCAAGTCCGAGGGCCGCAATCGGCTCTCCATTGCTTAAAAGCGGAAAGGGCACTCGGAATATCAGGCGGGGATCAGCGTCACACGCAGATCGTCGCCGACCCGGCGAACGTCGCGCCATTGCAGCGGGACCCGCTCCACCATGCGCGCGAACGGCAGGGCGAACAGGCCACGGGCGTCGCTGCCGAGCAGGGTCGGCGCCAGATAGACAATCAACTCATCGAACAGGCCTTCGCGCACGAAAGCACCGGCCAGGGTGGCGCCGCATTCCACCAGAATTTCGTTGCACTCACGGCGCGCCAGCTCGGCGAGCAGGGCCTGCAGGTCGCCCCCCGACTCGGAAGCCGGCCGGTGCATCACCTCGGCACCGGCGGCTTGCAGGGCGCTCTCGCGCCCCGGGTGTGCCTGGCCACCGACGATCAGACACCGCCCCTCGGCGGTGACCACCGGCGCATCCGCCGGGGTGCGCAAACGCCGATCCAGAATCACGCGCAGCGGCTGGCGCACCGTGTCGCTGCCGTAATCGGCGAGCGTCCATTGCGCCGGGCGCACCGTGTAGGAGGGGCGGTCCGCCAACACCGTGCCAATGCCAGTGATGATTGCCGAGCTGCGCGCGCGCAGACGCTGCACGTCTTCGCGGGCGGCGGGGCCGGTGATCCATTGCGATTCGCCACTGGCCATGGCGGTGCGGCCGTCCAGGCTGGCGGCGGCCTTGATGCGAATGTAGGGCCGCTCGCCGCGCATGCGGCGGATAAAGCCCGGGTTCAACGCGCGGGCGTCGTTTTCCTGCAAGCCGATCTCCACGGCGATACCCGCTTCGCGCAATGCGCGAAAGCCGTTGCCGGCCACTTGTGGGTTGGGGTCTTCCATGGCGGCGACCACTCGCGCCACCCCAGCCTGAATCAACGCGGCGGCGCAGGGGCCGGTGCGGCCGGTGTGCGAGCAGGGCTCCAGGGTCACGTAGGCGGTGGCGCCGTGCGCCTGCTCGCCGGCGGCGGCCAGCGCGTGGCGTTCGGCGTGGGGTTCACCGGCGCGGGCATGGAAGCCCTCGGCGATGATCTGGCCGTGCTTGGCGATCACGCAGCCAACACGGGGATTGGGATCGGTGGTGTACAGGCCGCGCCGGGCCAGTTGCACGGCGCGAATCATGCAGTGCTGATCGAAGGCGCCACTCATGCGTCGCCCTTGCCGCCGCCTTTCTTTCCGCCCGCCTTGCGCAGGCGGTCCACTTCGGCGGCGAATTCGGAAATGTCCTGAAAGCTGCGATACACCGAGGCGAAGCGCACATAGGCCACATCGTCGAGCTGCTGCAGGGCTTCCATGACCCGTTCGCCCAGCTCCCGGGCCGGCACTTCCCGTTCGCCGGTGGCGCGCAACTGATGGCAAATGCGGCTGATCGCCGCTTCCAGATCTTCCAGGCTGACCGGCCGCTTTTCCAGCGCGCGCATCATGCCGGCGCGCAATTTGTTCTCATCGAACGGCTCGCGGGTGCCATCGGATTTGATCAGCCGGGGCATCACCAGCTCGGCGGTCTCGAAAGTCGTGAACCGCTCGTTGCAGCTCAAACACTCACGCCGCCGCCGCACCTGGCCGCCATCCGCGACCAGCCGGGAATCGATGACTTTGGTGTCTTGGGCACCGCAGAACGGACAATACATGGCGGCCTCCGGCCAGAACAAACACGTTGAAAGTGAAAAGTTAAAAGTTGAAACGCGGGCGAGGTCACTCTCTTTTGGGCGCTTCAGGCCGCGCTTAAGGAAAAGGCGCGGCGAGCAGCGTCAAATATCATGACGAGGCCCGCGCGCGCCTTCAACTTTTAACTTTCAACTTTTAACCGCGTCTTCTTAGCGCTCGTAAACGGGCAGCCGCTTACAGATCTCGCTGACCTTGCCACGCACTGCATCGATCACCGATTCGTCGCCCATGTTGTCGAGGATGTCGCAAATCCAGCCGGCGAGGGCGGTGGCGTCGGCCTCAACGAAGCCACGGCGGGTGATGGCCGGGGAGCCGATGCGCAGGCCGGAGGTGACGAAGGGCGAGCGCGGGTCGTTGGGCACGGCGTTTTTGTTGACGGTGATGTGGGCGCGGCCCAGGGCGGCGTCGGCGTCTTTGCCGGTGATGTCCTGCTTGATCAGGCTGAGCAGGAACAGGTGGTTCTCGGTGCCGTTGGAGACCACGTCGAAACCCCGGTCGATAAACACCTTGGCCATGGCCTGAGCGTTCTTCACCACCTGCTGCTGGTAGGTCTTGAACTCCGGCTCCATGGCTTCCTTGAAGCAGATCGCCTTCGCGGCGATGACGTGCTCAAGCGGGCCGCCCTGGCCACCGGGGAACACGGCGGAGTTGATCTTCTTCTGCAGGTCTTCGTTGGCCTTACCCATGATCAGGCCGCCGCGCGGGCCGCCCAGGGTTTTGTGGGTGGTGGTGGTGGTGATGTCGGCGATGCCCACCGGGCTGGGGTAAACACCCGCGGCGACCAGGCCGGCCACGTGGGCCATGTCCACCAGCAAAACGGCGCCCACTTCGTCGGCGATGTCGCGGAAGCGCTGCCAATCCACTACTTGGGAGTAGGCGGAGAAGCCGGCGACGATCATTTTCGGTTTGTGCTCACGGGCCAGCTTGTCCACCTGGTCGTAGTCGATCAGGCCGGTGGCGTTGTCCAGGCCGTATTGAATGGCGTTGTACATCTTGCCGGAGAAGTTCGGCTTGGCGCCGTGGGTGAGGTGGCCGCCGGCGTCCAGGCTCATGCCGAGCACGGTGTCGCCGGGCTTGAGCACCGCCATGTAGACCGCCGCATTGGCTTGCGAGCCGGCGTGCGGCTGCACGTTGGCCCAGTCGGCGCCGAACAGTTTGCAGGCGCGGTCAATGGCCAGTTGTTCGACCACATCGACGTTTTCGCAACCGCCGTAGTAGCGCTTGCCCGGGTAGCCCTCGGCGTATTTGTTGGTGAGCACGGAGCCCTGCGCTTCCATCGCCCGGGGCGAGGCGTAGTTCTCGGAGGCGATCAGCTCGATGTGCTGTTCCTGGCGCTCGCGCTCGGCGTCGATGGCGGCCTGGATTTCCGGGTCGAACTCGGCGATGGACATGCTTTTCGGGAACATGGGCTACCTGTGCGTTGGGGATTGAATAAGGCCCGGCCGCCGGCGGCCCGAAGCGGGCGCCACCGGCGGCGTCTGAGGCCGCGTATTCTACCCAAAAGCAGGCGCTTTGGCACATGAAGCCGGTTCATCAATCCGGTGAACGCGGCTCATCGGATGGGCGCGCGGGCCGGGCGTCGTTCAGGCGCTGATCCGGTGATCGGCGAACACCGGCTCTTCCCGGGACGCCACCAGCCGCAACCCTTCGGCCGGCTCGCCGGCCTGTTCGCCGCTGAGCCGGAAGCCGGCCACCAGGGCGCTGAGGCGCTCGGCCTGCAGGCGCATGTCTTCGGCGGCGCGGTTGGTTTGCTCCACCACGGTGGCGTTGTCCTGGGTCATTTGATCGAGCTCCGCGACCGCCGTATTGACCTGGCCGATGCCAGTGCTCTGCTCGCGGGCACCGGCACTGATTTCGCCAATCACCTTGGTGACCCGCTCAATGCCGCTGACGATTTCCTCCATGGTGCGGCCGGTGCTGGTGACCAGGGTGGCGCCGGATTCGCTGCTCGCCACCGAGTTGTCGACCAGCTCGCGGATGTCCCGGGAGGCGTCCGCGGAGCGCCCGGCCAGGGTGCGCACTTCTTGGGCCACCACCGCGAAACCCCGGCCATGCTCGCCGGCACGGGCCGCTTCCACCGAGGCGTTCAGCGCCAGAATATTGGTCTGGAAAGCGATGCCATCGATCAGGGTGATGATCTCCTTGATCTGCGCCGAGGAGGCGCTGATGCGCGCCATGGTGCTTTCCACGTCGCGCATGGCGGCGTGGCCACGGCGCGCCACCTCCACGGTGGAAAGCGCCAGCTCGTTGGCTTCGCGGGTGGCGTCGGAGGTGTGGCCCACGGTGGTGGTGATCTGCTCCATGGACGCGGAGGTCTCTTGCAGATTAGCGGCGGTCTGCTCGGTGCGCGAGGCCAGGTCCTGGCTGCTGCGGGCAATCTCGCCGGAGGCGGTGCTGACCGTGACAGTGCTGCTCTTGACCTGCTGCAGGGTGTCGTCGATGCGGCTGATAAAGCCGTTGAACTGCCGGGCGAGATCGCCGATTTCGTCGTTGCGCGGGCTGTCGATGCGGGCGGTCAGGTCGCCGTCGCCGTCGGTGATTTCGCGGATACGCCGGGTGATCTGGCGGATCGCCTTGGACATCAGGTGCGGCCCGATCAAGGCAATGGCCACGGCGATCAGGCCAACAATGGCGGCGAACGCGGTCACCGCGATGCGCTGGGCGCGCACCTGGGCGGCGGTGCTGGCCTGCAGCTCATCGGCGGCCACTTCCAGGGCATTGCCTGCCTCCTCATAGACCTGGCGCAGGGCCAGAAAGGTGTCGTTGGATTCACCACCGATTTGATCCATCGCCTCGGTGACCTGCACCGCGTCGTAGAGGCTGAAGGTGCGCTGCGAGGCTTCCTGCCAGGCGGCGAACAGGGCCGGGAATTCCGCCAGCGGCGCCAGCACGTCGGGGTAGCCTTTCATCAGGTCGGCGAAGCGCTCCAGGCGCTCACGGGCCTGTCCGGCGTTCTCTTTATAGTCCGCCAGGGAGGCTTCCGCCTCGGGCATGCCGGGCACGCCTCGCAGGTAGTCGGTTTCCGCCAGGCGCGCCTGATAGAGATCACGGTCGCCGTTAAGGATCACCCGGGTGGCCTGATTAAAGGTGTCACTGAAGTCGTCCATGCGCTGCTGCACGGTATTGACCAACACCACGTTGGCCACCACCACCAGCCCCAGAGACAACGCCACGCCGATAAAGGCAATCGCGTACTTCACATTGATTCGATTCAGTTTCCGCAACACATTCCGCACTCTCAGCCACTCCCGGTCGACGCATAGGAAGGGGCAAAGACGCCCCTAAAAGGATTCGGCGAGGTTATCGGCCAGGGCCAGGGGATCTTGAGCCTGGCGGGCCCCGTTCAATGGCCCTGGACTTTCATCGCGCCCCGGCTTCGGTTAGTTTAGGAAACCTCGCCCGCCCCGGTTCCCGGGGCCTCCATTGCATTCAGGCAAACGCTTTTTATGTCTCAATACATCTTCACCATGGATAAGGTGGGCAAGGTTGTCCCGCCCAAGAAACAGATTCTCAAGGACATTTCGTTGTCCTTCTTTCCCGGCGCCAAAATCGGCGTACTGGGCCTCAACGGTTCCGGTAAATCCACCCTGCTGCGCATCATGGCCGGGGTCGACAAGGACTACCTGGGCGAAGCGCGCCCGCAGCCTGGCATCAATATCGGCTACCTGCCCCAGGAACCGGAGCTGGATCCGGACAAAAACGTGCGCGAGATCGTCGAAGAGGCGCTCGCCGAGATCCGCAACGCCCAGACCCGCCTGGAAGAGGTGTACGCCGCCTACGCCGAGGAAGGCGCCGATTTCGACAAGCTGGCCGAGGAACAGGGCCGCCTGGAAGCGATCATCGAGACCGCCGACGCCCACAATATGGAGCGCAAGCTGGACATCGCCGCCGATGCCCTGCGCCTGCCACCCTGGGACGCCGCGGTGAAAACCCTGTCCGGCGGTGAACGGCGCCGGGTGGCGCTGTGCCGGCTGGTGATGAGCGCCCCGGACATGCTGCTGCTGGATGAGCCCACCAACCACCTGGACGCGGAATCGGTGGCCTGGCTTGAGCGCTTCCTGCACGAATTCCCCGGCACCGTGGTGGCGGTGACCCACGACCGCTACTTCCTGGACAACTCCTGCGAGTGGATTCTGGAACTGGACCGGGGCGAGGGCATTCCCTGGAAGGGCAATTACTCCTCCTGGCTGGAACAGAAAGAGCAGCGCCTGGAGCAGGAAGCCAAATCCGAGAGCGCCCACCGCAAAACCGTGGAAAAAGAACTGGAATGGGTGCGCCAGAACCCCAAGGGCCGGCGCGCCAAGAACAAGGCCCGGGTCAGCGCCTTCGAGGAACTGGCCAGCCAGGAATTCCAGAAGCGCAACGAGACCCAGGAGCTGTACATTCCGCCGGGCGAGCGCCTCGGCGAGAAGGTGTTCGAAATCAACGGCGTCGCCAAGCATTTCGACGACAAGCTGCTCTATGAAGACCTGAGCTTCACGGTGCCACGCGGCGCCATCGTCGGCATCATCGGCCCCAACGGCGCCGGTAAGACTACTCTGTTCCGCATGCTGGCCGGCGAAGAGACCCCGGATTCCGGCAACATCGACACCGGCGACACCGTGCAACTCGCCTACGTGGACCAGAGCCGCGAAGACCTGGACGGCAAAAAGACCGTTTGGGAAGAAGTGTCCGACGGCAACGACATTCTCAAGATCGGCAACTACGAAGTGCCCAGCCGCGCTTATCTTGGCCGCTTCAACTTCAAGGGCGGCGACCAGCAGAAGCGGGTCGGCGACCTCTCCGGCGGCGAACGCAACCGGCTGCACCTGGCCAAGCTGCTCAAACAGGGCGCCAACGTACTGCTGCTCGATGAGCCCACCAACGACCTGGACGTGGAAACCCTGCGGGCCCTGGAAGAAGCGCTGCTGGCCTTCCCCGGCTGCGCCATCGTGATCTCCCACGACCGCTGGTTCCTGGACCGCGTCGCCACCCACATTCTGGCGTTCGAAGGCGACGCCCAGGTGGAATGGTTCGAGGGCTCCTACACCGAGTTCGAGGAGTACCGCCGCAAACAGCTCGGCGACGACGCCCTGCAGCCCAAGCGCATGAAGTACAAGCGTATCGAGGTCTGAAACCTTCAGCCCGGCCCCCCTCTCCCCAACCCCTCTCCCGCGAGGGGAGAGGGGCTTTAAAGCAGGCGTTTCAGACAGGCCCCCTCTCCCCTGGCGGGAGAGGGACAGGGAGAGGGGGCCGCCAACCCGCGAGGGATCATGACCGAGCCGGATCTGGAGAGCAGCGACTTCATCGAGCGCCTGCGCGCGGGCGATCGGGGTGCGTTCGCGCGGCTGGTGCGGGCCCATCACAATCGCCTGCTGGCCATCGCCCGCACCCTGGTCAACCCGGCGGACGCGGAAGAGGCGGTGCAGGAGGCCTGGATTGCCGCGCACCGTGCCCTGCCCCGATTCGAGGGCCGCAGCGCTCTGCTCACCTGGCTCACCCGCATCGTCATCAACCAGGCTCGCATGCAGTTGCGCCGGTCCGGCCGGGAAGTGCTGTTCGAGCCTCAGGAGAGCGAGGGCGACGACGCCCTGGCGCACCGTTTCAACCGCTTCGGCCATTGGCGGCAGCCGCCGCTGAACTGGGAGATGGCCGGCCCGGACGCCCTGCTCACCCGCGACGAACTGCAGCACTGCCTGGAGAAGAACCTGGCGGCGATGCCCGACAACCAGCGCCTGGTGCTGCAGCTGCGCGACATTCAAGGCATGGATTTCGACGCCATCTGTAACAGTCTGGACGTCAGTGCATCCAATGTGCGCGTACTGCTGCACCGGGCCCGTGCGCGCATTTTTCAACTGGTGGACCACTTTCAGGAGACCGGCGAATGCTGAGCTGCAAGCACCTGGTCGACAACGCCGACCGGCTGATCGACGGCGCCGAGCTGCGCCCCGGGCAGCGCTTTGCCTTGCGCGCCCACCTGATGATCTGCCGCCACTGCCGCCGCTACCTGCGCCAGTTGCGCGCACTCACCGCCCACCTGAACCGCCGCGCCCCACCCCCTGCTGACGACGCCCAAACCCACAGCGTTCTACAGCGCCTCGACCCTGACCAGTCGCCCCCCTGAACACTGAAAACTGAACACTGAAAACTCAATCCTCCCCCAAGACTTTGGTCGCCCCCACCAACCTTGGACCTGATACCACAATCGTCCTATTCTGAAGGCCTGATTGCCCTTTCGCGCCCACCCCTTCGCGAGGTATCGATGATGGCGTCCCCGTCCCGGTTTACCGCCGGGCAGCACGACAGCCAGCAGCCGCAGGCGGACCCGACGCCGTGCTACGACTATCTGGAATACGGCTCCGACCCGGCCCGCGACCCGGTGATCGGCGAACACGCCATGGCCGCCGAAACGGCGGTGGCGATCAGTTATAACGGCCTCAATCACGCGGTGATGATGGCCACTCCCGAGCACCTGGAAGACTTCATTACCGGCTTTACGCTGACTAGCGGGCTGATCGACAATGCCGGCGCGATCCACGACATTGAGCTGGAAATCGGCGAAGAAGCGGTGCGCGCCGAGGTGACCCTGAGCAGCCGGGCGTTCGCCGCGTTCAAACAGCAGCGCCGGGGCCAGGCCGGCAGCGGCGGCTGCGGCCTGTGCGGCGTGGAAGCCCTGGACCAGGCGCTACCGGCGCTGCCCCGCCGCGAG
>TARA_R110001606_G_scaffold395894_1_pt1 | contig 26210 bp, 20 predicted proteins | sample TARA_R110001606 | Tara Oceans TARA_R110001606 (sample SAMEA4398315) | marine metagenome | biome: Polar Biome; feature: [SRF] surface water layer (ENVO:00010504); material: water (ENVO:00002006), including particulate matter (ENVO:01000060) such as... | depth 5 m
AACTGGTATGTACTTTATGTAAAACCTAAGAATGAAAAAAAGGTAGCCGAAAGACTATTGAGTCATAAAATTGAAGTCTACTGCCCAATGATAAAGGAAGTTAAGCAATGGAGTGACCGTAAAAAAACCATTGAAGTCCCCTTATTCAAATCCTACGTTTTTATTCAAATCGCAGAATCAGATAGACAGAAGGCATTTGAAATTCCTGGTGTTGTACGATACTTGTATTGGTTAGGAAAACCTGCAATAGTTCGCAATAATGAAATGGAAACTTTAAAAAAGTGGTTATCTAATGATACAGTAGAAAACTACAGTCTAAGCAAATTAGAATCAGGAGACAAGGTTGCCATTAAATATGGGGCGTTAAAAGACCAAAAAGCCGAAGTCATAGAAGTAGGTAAAAAACGCGTAAGACTGGTTCTTGAAGGTATGGGTATTGTTCTTAATATGAAAATTAGAGACCTAATCTAAATTATAACCGTTTATATTATTTAAACTGATTACTAATGACCTCTCTTAAAAATCAAATCCACTAATAAACCAAAGACTATTTGTAATCAAAAGTTCATATTTACCGTTTATCGAATAAATCTTCAGTTAATCCAATAGTTCTTAATTATAAGATACAAACACAGAATATAGCGGTCTATATTATGGTAATTATAGCAATCGATTTATGTTAATATAATTATAAAATACGCGCCATAATTAGTTATTCATAATTTATAGATAACATAACATTAAAGTTTGGCTCATAAGATCAAGCTACTTATGTTTGTCTATAATTAATTCTTCCCCCGTAAATTTTTCAGAAGTCGTAGGTAGACTTCGTTTAGTCCATTCAACCTAAAGTTAGTTCAAAATAATGGGGCTGACAATGCGGAGCACTACACAAAAGTTTAAAAAAATATTTCTTTATTTAATATTAGTCAATCCAATTATACCCTTAAAAAATTATATCCCCTGTAAATGAAATGAAAAAATCATTTTTCGTTATACCACTTTCATTCATTGCACATATACTAATTATTAATATAACACTATATGTGTGCACACCTGTAACCTATATAAACCTTCTTAGCATTTTATATTTTAATATATCATGGTTCTTGGCAACATATAGTTTAGATTTTTATCCTACGGCAAGAAGGGAAGATTTTAACGTTAATCTTAAAAAATTTTTGAGATTAATTCTTGTTTACGGTTTGGTTTACTTTACCATTTATACCTTTTTAATGCCACACCCCTATTCTTGGCAACATCTCCTTATCGTGTATTTACTTATATGTGTATTGCTCATGCTTTTTAGGTTATTCTTCTACTGGGCTAGAAATTTGGTAAGGCGAAATGAATACGTTCATACTAGAGCGGTTGTTATTGGTAGGGATAAAAACCTTAAGAAAATCCGACACATTTTTGATATCCCAAAATATGGCTATAGATATATGGGCTATTTTGACAATTCTAAATCTAACAGCCCTACCTATTTAGGTAACATTGAAAGTAGTTATGAATATATTTTTAAAAACAATGTTGAAGAAGTGTATTGCATGGCATCACGATTATCAAAAGATGAGATAAAACATTTGATGAATATTGCCGATAACAGCTTAAAGAAACTTAAGATAATTCCAGATAATAAAGAGCTATTTTCCAGAGCAATGTCCATTGAATTATATGATTCTGTACCCGTATTAAATTTAAGAGCCTCACCTTTAGATCTAGAATATTCGAATTTAATAAAACGAATATTTGACATCATATTTTCTTTATTGGTTATCGCCTTTGTTTTATCGTGGTTAACACCCCTCGTTTTTATTTTGATGAAGCTAGATTCAAAAGGACCATTGTTCTTTAAACAAAAGCGCCACGGGGTCAATAAAAATACATTTTGGTGCTATAAATTTAGATCTATGACTAAAAGTGATGATAGCGATACTAAGATGGCAACAAAAAATGACATGCGTGTTACCAAACTTGGTAAAATATTACGCAAAACCAGTATTGATGAATTACCACAATTCTTCAATGTATTAAAAGGAGATATGAGTATTGTAGGTCCAAGACCACATATGGAAGTACACACCAAACAATACGAAACATCTGTCGAAAAATATTTGGTACGTCACTTCTTAAAACCAGGTATAACCGGTTTGGCTCAGATAAAAGGCTATAGAGGAGAAATCATACGTAAATCTGACATTGTAAACCGAGTTCGCTATGACATTTTCTACATGGAAAAATGGTCTATATTATTTGATTTTCAGATAATTATACGTACGGTTACCAATATTTTTATAAATGACAAAAAAGCCTACTAGACGACCTATTTATTGACCTCGAATATTTTAATTAAGTTTATATTGTCATTACAAAACAAACACTATATATTTCATATGAAATCCGCACTAAACACGAGAAACCTCATAGTTTTCATTCTCTTACCTCTAATATTTTCATGTTCGCGAAGAAATCTAGGGTACTTTAGCAACTATGGTGATGAAAAATTGCTCACAGAAGACATTACCTTAAAACCAAAACAACCTATAATTCAAACAGGTGATTTATTGCAGATTTCGATTACCGATGCTAATCCAGCAGCAGCAGCACCTTTTAATCGTATTTCTTCTAACACAACATCAACTAACTCGGCATCCGTTAATTCTCAAGAAGGCTATCTTGTAGATGAAAATGGTATTATAGATTTTCCTATTTTAGGTAGAATAAAGATTGGGGGACAAACAAAGGCAGAAGCCAAATTAAGCTTAACCAACTTACTGACCAATTACCTTGGCAACCCTATGGTTAGTATTCGCTACCTCAACTATAGAATCACTGTATTGGGCGAAGTTAAAAGCCCTAGCACTTTCCTTGTACCTTCTGAGCGTATTAATTTAATAGAAGCCTTGGGCATGGCCGGTGATTTAACCATCTATGGCAAGCGAGAAAATATTAAGATTATTAATGAAGCTAACGGCGTACGCACCATTGCTCAATTAGATTTGAATGATAAGGCCATTTTAGATTCTCCGTATTATTATTTACAACCTAATGATATTGTTTATGTAGAACCTGTTACTGCGAGAAAAGATCAATCTAGCCTTACCAGATCAAATATTTCATTGGTTTTAGGTATTATTTCGGCTGCATCTTTAGTGATATTAAATTTTAGATAGACCTCAACCCTATGTTTGAACTCAATTCAAGTACTGTTAATTCAGACAACGCCAATTTAAGAGATATTTTAGCTTCTTATATCAAATATTGGTATCTCTTCGTAATCGGTGCTTTCATATGTTTAGCTGCAGCATTTCTGTATCTAAGGTATAAAGCCATACCACAATATCAAATTACCAGTACGGTACTAATCAAAGATAAGGATAAGGGATCAACCACGAATTCTGAGCAGTCTTTAGGAGATTTAGGTCTGGTGAAACCTTCCTCTAATATTGAAGATCAAATTGGTATAATTACATCTTCCTATTTTATGGAAAAAGTATTGGAAGAACTAGCTCTTAATGTAGAATATAGTGTCGAGGGCCAAGTTAAAGACATTGCCATATATTGGAAAAATTTGCCTTTTTACATTTTAAGCACTAAAGAATCACAACCAACATCAGGTTTACCTTTAATTATTACACCCATAGATTCATTAAGTTTTAATCTAAAAAGTACCGACGCTTCCAAAGATATACAAGCCGGTACTTACCAATTTGGCGATACTATTTACTCAGGTAAAAAAAATTTTCAGGTTATAAAAAACCCATACTATACTGAAGAGCACATAGACGTAACCCCAATACAGACCAACTTCATAAATATAGAAGATATAGCCATGAACTATAGTGGTCAACTTGTCGTAGAAACGGTAAACAAAACAGGTAGTTTACTAGTCCTTAGCTTATTAGATGCAATTCCACAACGAGGAAAGGATGTTTTACAAACACTTATAGAACTCTATGCGGAAGAATCGGTTAAATACCAAAATCAATTGGCCATAGGTACTATAGAAATTATAGATGAACGACTAAAATTATTGACCGGTGAAATTACAAGTGTAGAAAATGATGTTGCAACTTACAAGCAGCAGAACGTCCTCACCAATATAAGTTCTGATGCTGCCATATACTTACAAAGTGCTCAGTTAGCAAATAGACAATTAGAAGAATACCAAACCCAAATAGACATTTTAAACTCTATAGAAAGTTATTTAAGACAAAACGGTGATGAAAGATTGGTACCTAGCTCATTAAATATTCAAGACCCCACCTTATCTGGTTTAATTTCCCAATTCAACTCCAAACAATTGGAAAAAAAGACGCTAATGCGAACTACACCGGCTGACAATCCTTTGGTGGTAACATTAGATAGATCTTTAACAGACCTACGAATAGATCTTTTAGAAAACCTTAAAAACATAAAGGATGGCTTATTCATTGCACAGAAAAATGTAAGAGCCAATTCTTATAAGGCTCAGGCAAAAATAGCAAAGGTACCTACTGCAGAACGTGCATTACAAACTATAAATAGAGATCAAGGAATTAAACAAGACTTATATCTTTATTTACTCCAAAAAAGGGAAGAAGAAGCATTGTCATTAGAAGCACCTATTTCGAATACACGGATAATAGACCCACCTAAAGTAGGTAGATTTCCTGTAAGCCCTAATAAAACATCTATTTATTTAGGAGCATTGATTTTTGGCCTATTTATTCCATTCTCTTTTGTTTTTGCTAAAGAACAATTAAACAATAAAATATCTGGTATAAGTGATATAGAAAAATTCACTAACGCACCTTTACTAGGTCAAATATCGCATAACGCAGATCGAAAAAATCTTATCGTTCATAAAAACAATACCAGTGCTATTGCAGAATTGTTCAGGCTTATGCGATTTAACTTGAGCTATTTAACCATGGACAAATCAAATAAGGTTTTGCTTGTGACTTCTAGTAATGCTGGGGAAGGGAAAACCTTTTTTACCATCAATTTTGCGGCGAGTTTGGCCCTTAGTGGAAAAAAGGTAGTTGCTTTAAGTTTTGATCTTAGGGCGCCTAAATTATTGCAACGTTTAAGCTTAAAAGAGGGTATTGGTATTACAGATTATATTATAGATCAAAAATGGACGAGTAAAGACCTATTGATTAAAGTGCCAAATTATGAAAATTTAGATGTTATAGGCTCTGGACCTATACCCGCAGACCCAGGTGAACTTATGCTGTATGATCGAATTGGCACCCTAATAGATGAATTAAAGCTAAACTATGATCATATTATTATAGATTCTGCTCCTATTGGTAAAGTAGCCGATGCTTTTGCCTTTGTGCCTAATATAGACGCCACTGTTTTTATTTTAAGACAAGATTTTTCATTCAAGAAAGATGTCAAAATACTTAATGAAATCTATAGTAAACAAAAGCTTAAAAATGTTATGGTAGTCCTTAATGATACTGAGGCAAATAGCAATTACGGATATAGCAATAGTTATAATAATTAAAAAACAGATCTATCGTTTTAAGTCAACAATTCTACGTTAGTATTTCCTGAACAATCAAATAATGCTTCCTTACCATAATATAATTAGTAAAAGTCAAAAACTTAACTGATGAAAATATCCATATGCATTCCTACTTATAAACGCCCTAAATTAGTAATTGAAGCAATAAACTCTTGCTTAAATCAAACTTATCCTCCAAGTGAAATTATTATTGGGGACGATTCGCCTGATAATACCACTATGATTGCTGTAGAGAAATTAAAAAAAAAATCGGCAATACCTATTAAATATTTGCATAACAAACCTGGCTTAGGACAAATGGCTAATACCAATAAGCTTTTCGATAGTATCTCTGGAGATAAGGTGATGTTATTACATGATGATGATCAAATAGTTCCAGATGCCCTAGAATCTTTAATCAATGTTTTTAAAAACAATCCAGATGTACAAATTACTTTTGGCAAGCAATATATAATGACAGATGATGGTGAAATCTCATTAGAGCGATCGAAAATATTTAATGATTCATATTTTAGAATTGAAAAAAATGATGGTTCAATATTAACAGCCTTAGAAAGTGGAGTTGGACAGCAGTTTCCAAATAATGGGTATTTAATGGATAGACATATTGTCGAAAAAATCAAATTCAGAAATTATGGTTTCGGTGATGATTTAGGAAATGGGTGTGAATATGATTTTGGACTAAGAATAGGTATTGAAGGTTACAAAATGTATTTTTTAAACAAGTTCACTGCAAAATATCGAGTAGCAGAGAATTCAATGTCCCAATCAAAAAGTGATGACTCTGGTTACCAATCTTTTAGAATATTAAAAGATTTTAAAGTAAATACAACATTCGCAGAAAAGATAAGGCAACAAAGGCTCTATGAAAGAGCTCCTATTGCTATTACACAAGCTATACATATAGGAAAGAGAAAAGAGGCATTTTCCATATATTTCAGTCGATGGTACCGAAAAAGGATATTATCAATTGGAGGCCTTAAAAGATTTGTTTACTTATTTATTGGAAAAAATCAGATAAAATAGATAGTTAAATAAAAAATTAACATACCAATGATAATTGCATTTTTAACCGATCGTTTAGGCAACCAACTCTTTCAATATGCCGCAGCCAAAGCCCTTGCTATAAAAAACAATACCACAGTAAAATTAAATAAAAACTTTTATACCGAACAAATAGGTATGGGAGCATATGAGCTTCATCATTTCAACATACCTGAAGAATTTGCAACAAAAGCCGAATTAAAGCTTTACATGTGGCCAAATGATTCTTTAACATATAGAATCCTTAGAAAGATTTTTCCAAAAAAAGTTTATTTTGAACGAACGGGTGGTTTTGATGATAATTTTAAGAATTTAGGAGATATGGTCTGCCTGCGTGGATTTTGGCAAAGTTATAAATACTTTGAAGACATAGAAGATACCATTAGAAAAGAATTTAGTATAAAACATCCACTCCAAGGCAATAACTTGGTTATGGCGGAAAAAATTCAAAATTGCAATGCAGTAAGCGTACACATAAGGCGGGGTGATTACCTCAAGCCGGAAAATACCGGAAATTATGTAAGCTGTTCCATCAAATATTATAAAGCAGCGATTCAGCTTATGCAAAAAAAATTAGAAAACCCATCCTTCTTTTTTTTTTCTGACGATATAGAATGGGTTAAAGAAAATTTTAAGGATAGTAAACATAATTATTTTGTAGATTTCAATACCGGTAAGACGGCGTATGAAGACCTAAGATTAATGACCTTTTGTAAAGCCAATATAATAGCCAACAGTACATTTAGTTGGTGGGCTGCTTGGCTTAATAATAACAGTAGTAAAGTTGTAGTTGCACCTAAAAAGTGGTTTGTAGACCCCGAACACAGCACAAAGAATCTTTATCCACCAAATTGGATTAGCCTTTAATTTACTTGTTTTGAAGGCCAACCAATAAGTTATAAGTGCTAAAAAATCAACATCTAATTTTATTATTATAAAACACAAACTAATAAAAAACAAGCCGCTATTTCCCAGAGTACTTGAATGGACCAAATTGCTAGGTATAACTACTAGTACACAGATAGTAATACAAACAATAAGCCTTTTCAGTGGTATTTATGTAATTCGCTTATTATCAACAGAGGAATATGCTTTGTATACTCTTGCAAATACTATGCTAGGCACTATTGTTATCCTTGCAAATGCAGGTATCCCCACTGGTGTTTTAGCAGAAGGTGGTAAGGTATGGCAAGACAGAGCTAAACTTGGTAGGGTATTTGTTTCGGGTTTTGAACTACGGAGGAAATTTGGTGTTGTAAGTCTTATTATTTGTTTGCCATTATTGATTTATCTTTTTAGGCATAACGGAGCTTCTTGGCTAACATCCATTTTAATAACCGTTGGCCTAATACCCGCATTCTTTGCTCAGATATCTAACTCTATCTTAGAAATTGCTCCAAAACTTGCACAGGACATTACTCCTTTTCAGAAAAATTTGATTGGTATAAATATTGGTCGTTTGCTATTGTTACTACCATTCATTTTCATTTTCCCCTTTGCTTATATAGCAATTTATGCAGCAACGATACCACAGGTTGTTGGCAATAGAAATTTAAAAAAAATTTCAAACAAATATGTGTACTGGGAGCAGTCCTCGTCTTCCAAGGTAAAGAAAAGTATTTTACAAAAGGTAAAGCGTATTTTACCAGAGTCTATTTTCTATTGTTTATCAAGTCAAATAACGATATGGCTTTTGTCAATATTCGGTTCTACCAATTCCATAGCTCAGATAGGTGCATTGGGTAGATTGGCAATGGTAATCAGTCTAATTTCCGTTTTATTTAGCACGTTGATTACCCCGCGTTTCGCTCGATTAGAATCTAATTACAATTTATTATTAAGAAGATATTGGCAGTCTCTACTACTTGTACTTATAGTATTATTAGGGGTGATTACCATTGTTTACTTAATTCCTAATCAGATTTTATGGATTTTGGGTTCGGATTATACAGACTTACAGCAAGAAGTAGTCCTAGCCGTCATAGGCAGTTGTCTCAGTATTTTTGCAGGAATTATATCTGCACTATATTCTAGTCGAGGTTGGATAATTAACCCTATTTTATATATAACTATTAATTTGATTTCAATCGTTGTTGGAATTCTATTAACGGACATTTCGAAATTATCTGGAGTTCTCATTCTTAATATCATAATAGGTACGGTTCAAGTGTTTACGCATAGCCTATATGGATTTTACCAATTATATAATTTAAAAGCTTAGAAATAAGAAATAGTATTTAGTAATAAAATACACTATTTAAACAACTATAATTATTAAAAATCACTTATAAATGGGTGAAAAAAAACACAAATTATTGATTATTGGTCCAACCCATGGTGTTTATGGGGGTATGGAAGCTTTTATGATAGCCATTGCAGAAGCCGCTATGCAATGGGAGGAATATGAGGTTAGAATTTGTTTTAAATTAGTGAAATATGCAAAAGCCGAAGCCAACTTAATTAATGCCGCTGAAAAAATTTGTGATAAAGTTGATTTTATTGATAGAGGTTCTTTAAAACTTTTTAATATTATATGGTGGGCAGATATACTACATGTTCAGAATACCCCACCAGATGTAATCTTTACAGCGAAATTACTGGCGAAAAGAATATTTCTGACTATACACAACTGGCGAAGAACAGAAAAAAATATACATAATATATTGTGGGGTTATGCAGCTAAATGCGCTGATAGAAGATGGTATAATTCAAAATTTGTTTGGGATACTTGGGAGCCGATTAAAAAATCTAATAAAAGTGATGCATTTCCTACTGTATCTAAATTTTCAAGTGGTTGGTGCGCACCAGAAAAACGAATGGGTTTTATTTTTTTAGGGCGATGGATTGAAAATAAAGGAATTGAAGAAATCCTTCGTGCTTATGCTTTGAATAATTTTGATGTAGAAAAGTACCCCCTAACCATTTTGGGTGATGGCCCGATTAGACCTGCTGTACTTAAGTTAAAAGATCAGCTGAATCTGCAAAAAATTAATATACCAGGTTTTGTTGATGCTAAAACCAAAGAAAAATTATTAATCTCTGCGAAATGGTTATTGTCGCCTGCTAACACAAAAGAAGATATGGGTCTCACACCTATAGAAGCTCGTAGTGTAGGAGTACCTTCCATTGTAACCCGTGATGGGGGGTTGCCAGAAGCTGGTGGTCCTGCTGCCTTCATAGCTGAACCAGGCAATGTAGATAGTCTTGCTAAATGTATGCAAAGAGCAATGGTAATGAGTGATGAAGAATACCTAAAAAGAACAATTTTGGCTAAAGATTCATTGAAAGGTTTTTTAAGACCTATCGAGTTTTATAGAAAAGCCTTCTTAGATAAAGAATAAATGATATTTTTAAAACACAAAGAGTCTAACCCGAACATTTCTGGGTATTCAAGTATTTTTTTGGATAGTCTAAGATTGTTGGCCGCCCTGGTAGTAGTATATGTACATGCCCATGATCAGTGGATACAAGCAACAGATACCAGCCTTGGGATAAGACATTTAGGACATACTTCTGTTATTGTTTTTTTTGTGTTATCAGGATTTGTCATAGCCTTTACGACTCAGAATAAAAACCGAGGCTGGAAACAATATTTACAAGCAAGGTTAAGCCGTTTATATTCCATGTTACTGCCTGCGTTGTTGATTTCTGCTATTATAGAATTTACTATTTTCTATATAGATTTCAATATGCTTTCAGAATATACACGTGGCGCATCTTGGCCACGATATTTATTTACAATGTTATTTCTTAATGAGTCTGGCCTAATATCAGCTGCACCTCCTATTAATCGTCCGCTATGGTCATTAAGCTATGAGTTTTGGTACTATATTATTTTCAGTCTCTTCTTTTTTTTAGAAAAAGGATGGAGAACGTATCTAATTATTGTTATTTTCTGTTGTTTTGCGGGACCTAAGATCCTTATTATGATGCCAATTTGGTTAGCTGGCACCTATGCATATAACCACCATCGTGAATTTAATAATTCTATTATAGCCTGGTTTCTAGTTTTTGCAAGTATTTTCTTTTCAGTTATCTTATCTTTTACATTACCCATAATACCATTTGAACTTGGACAAGAACCTATGTTTTATTCCAATCAATTCTTAACCGATTATGCCATAGGCATTATAATTGCCGCAGGATTATTAATATTACCAATGAATAGACCTTCTTCATTGGCATCTAAATTTGTTCCTATTTTTCGAAAATTGGGGGATCTCACATTTCCTATTTACGTTTTACATCATCCGTTTTTAATACTTTGGAGAACGCTTTTCGGCTATCAGGTAAACGATAAATTTGAGATGTGGACAGCCATTATTTCTGTTCTATTTATTACATCATTTCTAGGTGTTTATTTAGAAGGCAAGCGATATTTATTCACAAATTTTTTCAAATGGCTTCTTAATTTAAGATTTCTAAATAATTGGAATACTAAATACTCTTTTGTAATGCTTAAGCAGCAAGTTCAAAAAAAATAGGAGCATGTCTATAACATTTTTATGGTAAAGAAAATTTTAATTTCCCATCCTACAAGTAATGCAAATAATAGAGCAGTAGTAAATGGACTATCAAAGGCCTCCCTACTTTACGCTTTTCATACGTCTATCGCTAGCTTTGAAGGCGATTTAATACACCGTCTGGGTGGTTTTAAACCCTTCAAGGAAATAAAACGAAGGCAATTTGACTTAGGACTAAAAACTATGACACATTCCTCTCCTTTTTTAGAAATTGGTAGAATTGCTTCTTTAAAACTTGGTCTGAACAGTTTAATAAAGCATGAAACTGGTTATTTTTCAATAGATAATATATACCGAACTTTAGACAAACAGATGGCAATAAAACTTGGAAATAAAAGCCATGATGAATTAACGGGTATTTATGCTTATGAAGATGGAGCATATGAATCCTTTTTAAGCGCAAAAATTAACGAAATGAATTGTTTTTATGATCTTCCTATAGGTTATTGGCGCACCGCACAGAAAATTCTGAAAGCTGAAAAAAAACGTTGGCCAGATTGGTCTAGTACCCTTACAGGATTACAAGATTCTGAATACAAATTGAAGCGAAAAGATAATGAACTTGCTTTAGCTGATAGAATTTTTGTGGCCAGTAGCTTTACAGCTAAAACTTTATTAGATTATCCAGGACAATTAGCGCCTATTGAAATAATACCGTATGGGTTTCCAACCCCTGCCGCACATCGAAATTATACAGCCATTAGGGCGAATAGAAAACTTAAAATATTATTTGTCGGATTATTATCCCAAAGAAAGGGAATTGCCGACACCTTTGAAGTCGCAAACAACCTTAACAATTATGTTGAATTGACAGTAGTTGGAAGACAGGTCACCAACGATTGCGAAGCCCTTAATAAAGAACTTTCTAAACATCATTGGATTCCAAGTTTGCCTCATAATGAAGTACTTAAGTTAATGCACTCTCATGATGTTCTAATATTTCCATCAATTTTTGAAGGGTTTGGAATGGTTATTACCGAGGCCATGTCTCAAGGAACGCCTGTTATTACAACCAATCACACTGCGGGTCCTGATATTATTAATCATAATGAGAATGGCTGGCTTATTTCTGCAGGCTCTACCCAAGAACTTCAAAACTGTATACAAGAAATTTTAACAAAACCGGAAAGGATTGCATATGTTGGTAAGGCTGCAAGAGAAACTGCAAGAAACCGTTCTTGGGAAGTATATGGCCAGGAAGTTTCACAAGCCATAATAAAACATCATGAGTCAATTTAATATCTAAAATTGAAAAATAAAGAATATCAAAAAATAAAATGGGGCATTTGGGCCTACTTTCTGCTGCTTATTTTTGAAGGGGCCTTAAGAAAATGGGTATTCCCTAGTTTATCTACACCAATTTTGATAATACGAGATCCAATAGCGATATGGTTGATTTATGTAGCTTGGCAAAAAAATATCTTAACACCTAATATTTACATTGTAGGCATGGTATTTCTTAGTATAGTTGGGATTATTACTGCTCTAATATTAGGTCATGGTAATATTTTTGTAGCTGTTTATGGAGCTAGGATTTTACTAATTCATTTTCCATTAATGTTTATAATTGGTGCCGTATTTAATAAACAAGATGTAATTAAAATTGGAAAAACATTGCTTTGGATTTCGATACCCATGGTATATATAATTGCTTTACAATTTTTCAGTCAACAAACGGAATGGATTAATATAGGTGTCGGTGGAGACACTGAAGGATCCGGGTTCAGCGGAGCTTTGGGATATTTTAGACCTTCAGGGACTTTTTCCTTTACAAATGGAAATACTTTATTCTTCAGCTTTTTAGCTTGTTTTGTTATCTTTTTTTGGGTCTCAAAAGAAAAAGTAAATCAATTCATTTTAATAGGAGCTACTTTAGCGCTTTTTGCTTCTGTTCCCCTATCTATAAGTCGTTCCCTTTTTTTCTCAGTCATAATTACTTTATTGTTTACTTTTTTAGCAATGATGTTTAATAGAAAAAATTTACCTCGGCTATTAATTTCCATTGTTGGACTTGGGGTATTATTTCTAATATTAAGTCAAGCAAGTTTTTTTCGTACAGGCATGGAGGCGTTTACTTCGCGTTTTGAAACGGCAAGCTCAATTGAAGGTGGGTTAGGTGGCACTTTAATTGAACGTTATTTGGGTGGCTTTGTAGTAGCGTTTCAAAATACCTCAGAGACATCATTTTTTGGATATGGTATTGGAATGGGCACTAATGCCGGAAGCCAATTACTTGTTGGAGAAAGGTCCTTCCTTATTGCAGAAGACGAGTGGGGGCGTCTTATTGGTGAAATGGGACTGTTGTTAGGATTTTTAATAATTTTTATACGATTATCCTTTTGTTTAAATATCACGATTCTAGCATATAAAAAAATTAAATCAGGGGATTTATTACCATGGATCTTGTTAAGTTTTGGATTGCTCATTATTCCACAAGGTCAATGGGGAGTACCAACAGTTTTAGGGTTTAGCACTTTAATAGGAGGTTTAATTTTAGCCTCCATAGAAAATGAGAATCGCACTAATGAAGATTTAAAAAAATGAAAATAATTATTTTCTCACACCCTGAATTTCTAAGCCATCAAAGTATGCCTAGATATACTAAAATGTTGCTTAAAGGTATGGTATCGCGAGGCCATGAAGTTCATGTTTGGTACCCAAAACCATTGATGTTTAAGTTTGCTATTTTTAAAGCTTTAGAAAAATGGTTCGGATACATTGACCAGTATTTGGTTTTTCCATTTATCGTGAAAAATCGCTTAAAATCAATTCCTAATAATGACACTTTATTTGTATTTATGGATCAAGCCTTGGGTCCTTGGGTTCCTTTAGTGAATCATAGACCTCATGTAATTCACTGCCATGATTTTTTAGCACAACGATCTTCTATGGATGAGATTGCAGAGCATAAAATAGGATGGACAGGAAAGTTATATCAGAAAATGATTCGTAATGGGTTTTCAAAAGGCAATCATTTTATTTCAGTTTCGAAAAAAACCCAATTAGATCTGCACCGATTTTTATCAAAAATGCCAGTAACATCAGAAGTTATCTATAATGGTTTAAATCGTAATTTTTCAGTTGGCAATGTTGCTCAACTCAAGGAAAATCTTAGTATTTCTACACAAATAGACTTACATGGTGGTTTTATTTTACATGTTGGGGGCAATCACTGGTATAAAAATAGATCAGGGGTCATAGAAATTTATAATGCCCTAAGGGATAATTATGAAATAGCTATTCCCCTTTGGTTAATTGGAGAAAAGCCAAATCAAGAACTTGAATTAACATATGATAAATCACCTTATAAAAACGATATTCATTTTTCTATAGGGGGAACAGATGAACTCGTAAATGATGCATATGCTTCAGCATCAGTATTACTTTTCCCCTCTTTTGAAGAAGGGTTTGGTTGGCCTATTGCCGAGGCAATGGCTTCTGGATGTCCTGTGCTAACAACAAAAGAAGCGCCAATGACGGAAGTAGCTAGGGAAGCTGGTTATTATATTCCACGTTCACCGGGGTTGGCCAATAATCCGGTTTGGGCAGCAAAGGCGGCTGAGGTACTGTTCGAAATTCTACAACTAAATCAAGAAAAACGAAATGCATTAATCAATAAAGGTTTGAAGAATACTAAAAGATTCGACCAATCACACACCCTTGATAAGATAGAGTTGTTATATAGTAAAATTTTAACCGAAGAAAAAAATTAATGAAAATCCTCCATATAATAGATCGGATGGAACCCGCCAGGGGCGGAACCTGCCAGGCAGTAAGAAGCATTATTAGTGGACTTGCTGAATTTCAACATTCTAATGAAGTTCTTTGTCTGGATGCACCTGATAACCAATTCCATGTCCAGGATTCTTTCAGGATACACGCGTTAGGACCGGCCAACAATCCACTTAGCTATTCGATTAAAATTAAACCGTGGTTACAAGTCAATCTTGAAAAATTTGACATAATTATTTCCCATGGCCTTTGGCAATACCCTGGATATGCGGCCTTTAGTTTGTGGAAAAGAATTACTAAACAAAGAGGAACTAAAGACAATTATAAAATTAAGTTTTTTGTCATGCCCCACGGTATGCTGGATCCTTATTTTCAAATAGCTCCAGGTAGAAAATTTAAAGCAATTAGAAATAAATTGTATTGGCAGGTTATAGAAAGTAAAGTGGTAAATGGTGCAGATGGCATTCTATTTACTGCTGAAGAAGAACTGCGGCTAGCATCCCAACCTTTTACTCCATATAAACCAAACCTAGAAGCTGTGGTTGGTCTAGGTGTAGAATCCCCCCCAGAATTCACTCCTAAAATGAAAAATGATTTTACAAAAAAATGTCCTAAGTTAAAGGAAGATAATTACCTATTGTTTTTGAGTAGAGTCCACGAGAAAAAAGGAATCGATTTATTGATTAAAGCGTATTCTAAAATATTTAAAGAAACACTAAAGGGTAGCAAGATTGAAATTCCAAAATTAGTGATAGCAGGGCCTGGCTTAGATACAACATATGGGCAGCAAATGGTTGACTTAATTAAAACATTAGAGTTGCCTACAGATATTGTATTATTTGTTGGTATGCTAACTGGAAATGCGAAATGGGGTGCCTTCTATGGGTGTGAGGCCTTTGTATTGCCCAGCCATCAAGAGAACTTCGGAATTGCCCTAGTCGAAGCTCTTGCATGTAGTAAACCGGTTCTGATTTCAAATAAAATTAATATTTGGAGGGAAATTGAATCCGCGGGTGGTGGGTTCGTGGCAGATGACTCCATTGAGGGAACAGAAAATTCATTGGCTCGTTGGATTGCATTGACAAAACAGGAAAAGTCGATAATTGGTAAAAAAGCGAGATATACTTTTGAACAATATTTTACAGTATCCGGAGCAACGGAAAAACTTTCAAATTCAATCATTGTTTCGAATTAAAAAATAACCATCCTAATCTATGGAATACCAGAATTTACAATCCTTTAAAATGCCGAGTACATTTAGAGGTAGATCAAAATATATTGTGCAATTATGGTGGATTGTAAATGCAACTCTATTTAATTGGTCTCCACAATTTTTATTTAGTTGGAGAAGATTATTATTGCGATTTTTTGGAGCACAAATTGGAGAAAATGTCCTTATTCGATCATCTGTAAGAATAACTTACCCTTGGAAATTAAAAGTAGGAGATTATAGTTGGATCGGGGATGATTGTGTGCTCTACAATTTAGGTGAAATCACTATCGGTAAAAATGTAGCTTTGGCTCATAAAGTATATATAAATACTGGGGGACATGAATATGACAAGACAACATTTGATATTTTTTCAAAACCCGTTGTCATTGAAGATGAATGCTGGATTACTAACGATGTATATATAGCTCCTGGAGTTAGTATTGGAAAAGGGGCTATTATTGCAGCTAGGAGTACAGTCCTTAAGGATGTGCCCGAGGGTTGTATTTGTGCAGGGACCCCAGCCAAACCTATAAAAAATAGAATACCAAAATTAGAATAAAAAATATCATGACAAATATTACCATTACAGGAGGTTCAGGTTTTATTGGCACCAATTTAATTTCATATTTATTGGAAAAAGGTTACTCTATTCAAAATCTTGATATTAAACCTCCTAAGAATAAAAAACTAATTGGGTACTGGGAATCAGTTGATATTTTGGACAATAAAACACTTTATACAAAAATTTCAGCTTTTAAACCAGAAATTTTGATCCATCTTGCTGCTGTAACCGATTTAGATGGGACCACACTTGAATACTATGCAGCAAATACAAAAGGCACTGAAAATATTATTGAAATTTGCAATTCATTAGATTCCTTAAAAAAAGTAATTTTCACTTCCTCAATGTATGTCTGCAGACCTGGCTATATTCCAAAAAATTACGACGACTATAACCCCCATACCACATATGGAGAAAGCAAGGTAGCCGGTGAGCAATTAGTAAAAGCAATAAAACAGGCAGATTACAATTGGGTAATTATTAGGCCAACCTCTATATGGGGCCCTTGGTTTGGTGTTCCTTATATAGATTTTTTTGAAATCGTGTATAAAGGTAGATTTGTTGATTTTGGAAGGGCATGCACGAAAACCTATGGGTTTATTGATAATTCGGTATATCAGATTCATAAACTAATGGAAGTGGAAAATATACATGGCCAATCTTTTTATATTGGCGATAAACCACCAATTCAGATATCCGACTGGGGAAATGAAATTTCAACAGAAATGGGAAAAGGCCCAATTAAATCTGTGCCATTTTCACTTTTAAAGTTAGCTTCCATAATAGGTGATATTTTAATTAAATGCGATATTAAATTTCCCATGAGTAGTTTTAGGCTTAAAAATATGACAACAAATAACATCCTTCCATTAGATAATCTTTATGAGGTGGTGGGTGAACCTCCAATATCACGAAATTCTGGGATAAAAAGAACATTGAGTTGGTTACAGCAAGAAAAGGGATATAAATATTCCTGATTTTTTAAGATGTAACTGAACAATAGTTCGTATAAAATAATTAACAAAGTCGCGAGTCCATTTATCTTTTAAGAAGTTTGTGCTTTTAGCCAAATTCACATATTATTTTTTTTACTTATCGGTATTCTTTTTATTTTCTATTAAAAATGGATACCCAATCCAAGAATTGGCAAAACGATAATCATGCCAAAATGGATAGTTAATTGGACAAATGCACAGTCAAATGACATCATAAGAACTGATGTTCCTTTTTTGGCATTGCTTTCTTAAAGGCCTTTTTCTAAAGTTTAAAAAAATAATTAAAAAACTTGGATTCGACCATTGATATTTCTAAAACTCGTGGCGATACTTTCGGAACTAAGCAAATTCTTTTTGCTATTACGTAATTGCGATTACAGAGATCTCTTACTAGCTTTCTTTGGTGCTTTTGCTGGCTTATAAGTGCCCATTTAATAAGGGAACTGTTTTAAATAAAAATAAAAAAATTTTAATTTGGGAAAACGAATTCTTATAATCGGTTACAATTATTCGCCTGAGTTAACAGGCATAGGCAAATATAGTGGTGAAATGACCGAATGGCTGGCGCAAAAAGGCTATCAATGCCATGTGTTGACCACCTATCCTTATTATCCGCAATGGAAGGTGCAGGAACCGTACAGGAAAAAGCGATTTTGGTTTTCCACTGAGAAAAATAGTACTGGAAGTATAACCGTCTATAGATGCCCAATGTATGTGCCCCAAGAACCGACGGGTAAAAAAAGAATGGGTTCCGATCTTTCCTTTTTTATGTCTGCCATATTCCGATTAATACCATTGCTGTTTTCAAAGAAATTTGATTTTGTTTTTAGTGTAGCACCCTCTTTTCATGTTGGATTTTTAGGAGTTTTTTATAGTAGATTTAGAAAAACGAAACTTATCTATCACATTCAAGACCTTCAAATAGAAGTAGCTCAAGAATTAAAAATGATTCAATCGCAAAAGATTCTAAATATATGTTATAAAGCAGAAGGATACATTTTAAAAAGAGCGGACGTTATTAGTTCGATTTCTGAACGAATGGTAGAAAAAATTGAAGAAAAGGCTAAAAAAAAGGTTGTCTTATTTCCCAATTGGGTAGATAATACTGTTTTTCACCCCTTGAATGACCAAGATAAAATTAAAAAAGAGTATGGCTACCGCCCATCGGATAAGGTGATTTTGTATTCTGGAGCAATTGGAGAAAAGCAAGGGCTTAGAGCCATCTTAGATGTGGCGGAGCGCCTTATATCGGATAAAAACACACACTTTATTATCTGCGGTACCGGACCCTATAAAGCCAAATTGGAAGAATTGGCCAGAATGAAACAATTGACCAACGTTCAATTTTTACCTCTACAACCCAAGGCTAAGTTCAATGCCTTTTTAAATATGGCCGATTTACATTTAGTCATTCAAAAATCTAAGGCCAGCGATCTTCTGTTACCTTCCAAACTTACAGCTATTCTAGCCGTTGGAGGCTTAGCATTGGTAACCGCGGATGAGGGGTCTAGTTTGCATATAGTCATCAACAAATTCAATATGGGAATTTTAGTAGCAACAGAAAATCAGAATGCTTTAGAAGATGGGATTTCCCTAGGTATTTCTTCCACAAATAGTGTCGAGATAAGAAATAATGCAAGAGTATATTCAGAAAAATACCTTTCAATTGAAAACGTAATGAAAACATTTCAAAAGACCGTTTTTACTTAAACATTCATTATTGGAGTTAAAATAACCTAATTTATGGTTACAGGGACAACTCGCTCTTGAATACTTTTAAGATTACTTACCTTCCACCTATGTACGGCTCCATGGTGACCTTCATCACCATGCAAAATATAATAATCCTCACCAATCTTAACAATGTCACCTTTTAGGTTATTACCTGCCATTCCTGGTACGCCTATTTGACCCCAAACCTCAGAACCGTTATTTTGCTCGTTACCAGCTACACCAAACACCCCTAACAATAACCCATTATCATAAACATGCTGAAATTTATTGGTTTGCATGTTTTTCCAAAATTCCCCGTGATAGTTCCAAAATATACTACGCTCTTTTACTAAAATTACTCCACCTGGATACTGAACCCCATTTCCCATATCAAACATTCCATTATTTGGGTAGTCTCCTGTATAAGACGGGTCAGTACCTATCGCTGTTTTCCATAGAAAACCTTCCCCGTTTTTTTTTGTAGCCCCAAGGTGGTATTTATCACTAGCATAGTCAGTATTACTTGAACCCCCTTCAAATGAAATAAGTAAATCAGAAGAAGTATCTGCTCTAGGTGGAAAATTGTGACCTATAGTGGACCTAAAGATAGGGGAGTTAGCATCTATGTTCCCAGTTGAACCAATAATTATCTCATCCCCCCAAATAGGATTATTGTCCTCAAATCCAATAAATGTTTTTTCTCGCCAGAATAATGGTGACCATTCATTAGTTATCACTTGAATAGCATCGAATTTTCTTATGTTACCGTCTTCCATAAAAATAGCCGTATCCGATTTATCTATATATATTCCCGTATACCTCAATCCAAATGCAGAAAGTTCAACAACCTCCCATTGTGATGACAACACTTCCTGAAATGCATAAGTTCTGCCATTAGACATTGTAGTTACCCACTTCAATCGATGAAATTCATTGTCTTTCCCATCAATGAAATTATTCATCCAATTCTTCACAAATGACCAGTCACCAGTTACTATATCTACATCAAACTCTAGGTAATTTGCGAATACTCTTCTTGGATTATTCCTATCCACACCCATTGAACGCACCCAACACAAATACATAATAGTAACATCTAGAGTTTGGTCTATATTAAATCTTTGTGATCTGAAATTACCTGTATCGCCAACCCAAAGTTTTCCATCCTTTTGATAGAATAAAAAGGTACCCATTTGAGTTTCTGACGGATTTACGAACATAAACTTATCAACTGCAACATCGGGAGATGTTGCATACCCCCCAGAAACCCCTAAAACATCTATAAGATGCCCGACTGAATTGAAAATTTTAATTTGTTGTGTCTCGTTATCAGAAACGGCTATTTCACCATTATTTTTTATAGCTATTGCCAAAGGTTCCGTTATTCCTGTAAGATTGACAGATAATTTATTTATAGAACCATCTACATTTAAACTATATTTAGCAACAGTATTGGTACCACTTACTACCCATAAATAAGCTCCGTCCGTAATTATTTTTCTAGGGTTTATAAATTTATCAATAGTAGTTTTCAAATCACCAGTTATCTTATCGTATACATAGATACTATCTTTTTTACCTCTTGCCACATAAAGATAATCTCCCGTATCTTGAACTGCCAATCCTGTTATTTCAGATGTGGTCTTACCATACTTCATTGAACTTATAACCGAATTATATTTATGGTTTGATGCTAATGTATATTCCTGTCCTTCTTTAAAAATTACCTGTTCCTCCGTACTTGCATCTATAGCAAATACCATACTGTTTTTACTGGGGTTCCAAGGATCATATCCCGCAAAATATATTTGATTTCCATCAGTTGCAATATACGGAACATCCAACCCGTAGTGAATTTTAGAAAGTACAGGTATATTGACATTTGGCGTATCAACATGAAACTTAGCAAATGAAGGTGGATTTTCATTATATCCACAATTGTAATAAATATAATCACCAATTTGGACCATTCCTTGAATAACCTCCGCATTATTCATAATAAGTGGCCCACCTGCCTTATTTGAGGTATTACCTATGGGTGATAACCACTCATAATTAACATTGTTAGACAATATCTTTATCTCATAGTTTCCGTTAGGTGCTCTAAAACCTTCATCATCTAAACCATCCCACTCAATGCTATGTGTTCCTTTATCCTTTTCAATATTACTCCATAAAGTTCTTAATAATACTTCCCCATCATATACGCCTGCGCTTGTTCTCGCATTTTCATCCAAATAAAACTGCACTTCTTTAGCTGTATTTTTATTTTCAACGTAATGGTAATTTTGCGCATTAAGCACATAAGACAAAAACAAAAAATAGTATAATATTTTCATTGTCCAGAAACGATATAAGAGTTAGCTGCTACCTTTCTAAGTAGACCAAAACGAACATTACCCTCATTACTGATAAAAGTGGCATTGCCATTTAATTGGTAATTTAGTTGAACACCTTCTAAGGCCTGTATATAAAGCACGGCACCATTGTGTGCCTCTAAATTGATGTAATCCCCAACTTTCATTTGATTATAATTAGAAGTAATACGTAAAGTTGCAGAATTTGTACATTCTAAAGTATTGAGAATATCTGAGTCATTGATATCCCTATCTGTTTCAAAAGAAACAATCTGAGATTTCACCAAGTAATTGTTGTCCAAAGTTAAATTACCAGCAGTTTTCGCATAAAGAGCATATGGAACACTTAAAAGTTCTGTTAAACCGGTAATTGAATAATTATCACCCCCATTTAAATCTATTTGAGTCTCTAAAAAAAATGAACCATTCGACCAATCAATATCAGTGAAAGTCCCATTTAATACTGTTCCAGTCCCGATTTGTACGGTAACGAGTCCGTTTTCATTCGTTAAAGGCAAATGTGATTCTTGATATACCTCTTCTCCATTCATGGATTGCTGGAGTATTGATATTTTGATTCCTATAGTAGAATTACCAATAATTTCACCATCAGTATTACGAATGATTGCCTGATAACTAATTTTTTCGGGCATTTGGGCATATATGCCCAAACTGAGAAAAAATACTATAAGAAATTGATATAATTTCATTTTTAAATTTTTATAAATTTAACTGATGTAATCAATTCAGTGTTATTACTAAGCAACAGAATATAAATGCCTCCCGACAAAAAGTTTAGCTCTATTTCAGTCACAGTATTGTTGACATTATTTTTTGCCATTAATTTACCTTCAAGACTGAAAATCTGATAGTTTAAATTATCAAAACTTAAACTATCAACGCTTAACCTCATAAAATCTATTACCGGATTTGGGTATATTTTTAAAGTTAACGCTTCGTTACCTGAAAACTTAAAAACATCTATACCCTGCTGAACCCCTAAATCTATTTGATCTTCTTTCTTAAAAGTTTGGGTCGCAAAAATTTGACCTATTGAATAAGAATAATTTCCTTGCTGTCCTACTGCAACTCCACCTCCAGCATTAATAGAATAGTTGATTTGTTCTATCCCCAAAGAATTGAAAACTTCATCAACATTTTGACCAAAAACTGAATTGGCAACAACTAGCAATAAAACAAAGAAAATTAATTTCATCAAAAATTATAAATCGCTTATATGATCTAAGTGTTTAAAAATAAGTTCAGTACCTATTTCATAAACGAAAATAAAGCAAACTTGGTCTAAGTTATACGCTTAAAAAACATATTGGGACTACTGAAATTTACTTTTCTGCTATCTTTTTTAAAAACAGTAAAAAAACTAACGAAAATTCAATAAAGCTGATGATTTATAATAGGAATGACAGTTTTAAGAAATGTTAAATTTAAACTTTAACATTTGCTTTTATTTCCATAAAGGGGAAATAGTATTGTTATTGCATATTTAAAGTAGAATATAGCTCGTACAATGGATTACTAATACTATTTTAATTAAATGTAGTCCTCATTTATTACTCAGAGAACTTCGCCCTTACCAAATGTACAGCATAGACGACACCATAGTAGATATAACGTTTAGACATGCGCTTAGGCTCTTTTAAAAGACGACCAAGCCATTCTAGACCTAATCCTCTCCATATTTTATTTGGTCTTTCTACGGTACCTGCATAAAAATCAAAAACCGCACCGATAGAACAGATAATTTTAGCATCGAGTTGTTCTTTATGTGCATGACTCCATTTTTCTTGTTTAGGAGCAGTCATACCTACAAATAACACGTTTGGCTTAAAACTATTGACTGATTCAATCATTTTTACATTATCCTCTTCTGTAAAGGCTGGTTTATATGGCGGTGAAAAACCTCCAAACTTAACATTTGGATATTCACTCTTAAGCCGTGTTTTTATTTTAGCTAAAGTTTCATTAGATGCTCCTAAATAAAAACAAGATCCATGTATCTCGTTTAATCGTTTTAACTGAAATTCATGAAAATCAGCACCAGCAATTTTTTTAACAGAAATTCCATTTATCCATTTTGAAGCCAAAACAATACCTACACCATCAGGTAATAAAACATCGCTTTCTAACAAGGACTTTTTAAAGGCTGCGTCCTCTTCTGATATACAATAAGAATATTGATTAATTGTATTTACCAACAATTTAGATTTAGTCGGCAAATTCTCTAGCGAAGAATTATAAATAGGGTAACCAAGACATAATACCTCTAAATCAGCATCAATAGTATTCATAAAATAATCTAAAAGCATCGTAATTACATTCTTATTTAAAACAGTATCTGTTTTAAATAAGAATGTAATTACAGCGGGGGTTAATAAAATTCACGGACAAAGATATCTAATTACACCATATTAACATTATAGTTCCTTTAATATGCAGGAAAATCTAGTTTTATTGTAGGCCCTTAAATATTACAACCCTCTGAATTTAAATGCCATCTAAATGAATTTAATCAACTTTCTTAAAAGATTTATATTTTTACCATTGATTTGATAAGTTATTCATTAAGAACAACATTCATAATAAAAAGCAGTTATTAAAAGGGAGTAGGCATTAGAAAAAACGCGAATATATTTATTCATGTATTTATGTAATAAATAAGAATTATGGCTAGAATTATGCTTAAACCTATATACTTCAACACAACAGTACTTTTTTTACTTGTCTTATCATTTCCTTTAATGCAATTAGGATCATGTTCATCAAAAAATGATGAATATAACGAACTCAATAATACAGATATTCCAACTGAAGGACCAACGGTAATTAATAACCCCAAAATAACCGAATTCAGATTTCTGTCTTCCGACAATGATGGGCTTAGCACGGATATCATAGGTACACTAGATGAGGAAAGTAAGACAATAACTGTAGAACTTAATCCTTTCTATGTGTCTATTGAAAATTTAATACCTACAATTGCATTATCATCGGGATCGACTGTGAGTCCTGTTTCTAAATCCAACCAAGATTTTAGTAATGAAATTGCTTATACCGTTACCTCTACTAACGGCACGAAATCTACATATAAAATACTACCCTCTATAATAGGCAATATTTGTATTTCCAATCTTCAAGAATCGGGACCAATTATTGCAACTGCAAATAATCAACGGATAGAAAACCTGTACATTAAAGCAACAAACCAACATGGCATAGAAATTAATAACTATAGTGGTGTAGTAATTTCAAATTGTATTATTGAATATACAGGTGCATTCATGGGTATTAAATTTGCGAATGCAGATAACCTGACGATAAAAAATAGCTATATTAAATATACTAATGCACCTTCTAGCGGTCCTTTACCTGACGCTACCAGAAACTGTATTGAAGGTATAAAATCTCAAAGTTTAGTTATAACAAATGTAAAAGTAGAAGATGGTTCTACTGGTATTATATTGAATCAATGTGATGATTCTGTACTAAAGTTTATTGAAGGGCATAATATGAGAGGTCCATACCCTAGAGGACAATTTGTTCAGTATGATAAATGTGTAGGTGGATTGTTAGAAAATTTCTCAGTAATTAACGACCGTGATATTGCATGGACAGAAGACAATATTAGTATTTATAAAAGTGCGGGGCAACAAATTAAAAAAGGATTGATAGTCGGTAATAACAGCCCAACTGGTGTTGGTGTATTATTTGAAGATCAGAATACCGAAGGTGCTCGTGGCGGCTTTGGCGGACTCGTTGAAGATGTAGACTTTTTAGAAATGGGCAATGGTGTTGTTTCATCTGTAGAGGGTTCTAAAAATGTAACCTTTACTAGAATACGTGCCAAACAAATAATTTGCGGTGACTTAGGACAGAACAGGGGAGAATCTACCTCCAATTCTTTAATATTTGCAGCCTTTGGTACAACTGAAAACACAGGCGGAAACAAAATAGTTGATTGCATTGTCTATAATTCATGTAACCCAAGCAATATTGTATGGCCTGAGCATAACTTTGAAATAATAGATTACAGGGACGATATTGATTTTGAACCAAGAAAACCTATAGTACTGAATTTTAGTTGTGCTAGTGGACACTAACTTTAGTGCAACACATTAGCCTAAAGTAGAATAGCCCGGAAATCTTAAAAATCCTAATATTTTTCTACGTATAATAGTTGTCTTAAAAAAGCAAATAAAATACCTTTTATCAGCTTTTACATCTCTAATAATAAAATTAGGATGATTTAATGGAAAAGTAATTTCATTAGCCTCATTTTTTTGCCTTTCGTCATTAGCACTAATGGTATGGGTAGCGTCTTCTCCAAATCCTAGATTTTTAATCATGTTTTGGTTTGGTATTATAGACAAGCCTGAATTTACAAGTTTCGTATAATCCCACTGATAATCCCACCATGTAACCTCTTTGGCTTTAATTGTTTTCTCTATCTTACTTAAACGATATTTCTTTTCAATAAAATTTGAAAAGTACTTATCAAAGTATCCTTTCTTTTTTAACTCAGGATATGTAGAAAC
>TARA_R110001606_G_scaffold258631_2_pt1 | contig 26204 bp, 20 predicted proteins | sample TARA_R110001606 | Tara Oceans TARA_R110001606 (sample SAMEA4398315) | marine metagenome | biome: Polar Biome; feature: [SRF] surface water layer (ENVO:00010504); material: water (ENVO:00002006), including particulate matter (ENVO:01000060) such as... | depth 5 m
GCTCGGACAAACCAGTTGAACAATGTTTTTTCTGAACTAGCAAAAGAGCAGATATCATGATTTCAGATAGTTTAGTGATTGAGATTACAAAGGCTTTTGTACTGAATGATGATGAATTAATGCTTCCAGACATAAGTAAAAGAAAAGCATTGATGGGACTTTTTTCGTTGTTATTAGCCAATAAAGTTAATCCAACTCGATTTAGTTTCTTTTTCAACGATGATTGGAATACCAATGAGACATCGGCTCAATTTATCAAGGATTATGCAGATAGTCCTTTAGCTAACACCGTGATTAGTGATCTGATAATACTGAGTGATAATATTTGGGAGGATGTGACTAAGCGAATCGAAAAAGTGAGGCAACTTAAGGGCCTTGACAATTTAGACTTCCTTAATTCGCTGACTCTATATGAACGTGTGTTGCATCGTCTTCAAGAAAAAGCACCAAAATCACCTCTGCAAGGCTCGTTTCCCTATCAATATTGGGGAGAAGGGTTCCAAAATGTTTTAACAGCGCTTCTTCCACATAACAATATCAAAAACATCTACTTTCCGAATGCACACCGAGGGGAGTTGGTTTCGTACATCGCGACAGTGATACCTTCGGCAACTATTTATTCAGAATCTGACGACCAATCACCAATTTATATCTATCAAAAGCTGTTAATTGCGGGTACTGAAAACGCGAAGATTTATGAGATATCTAGCTTAGAACAAGAAACTGCGATAAATCCGGGTAGTATGGATCTCACAGTGACGGCTAGTATCACTTCTATTCAATCGCCAGCGCAAAGTTCATTGCATAGAAAAGAACTTAAGGGGTTCTTCGCCCCGTCTCGGATTGATCTGGACTCTCTAGGAAGCAACCCAAGTAAAGAGTTCGCTTTGATGCAACAAATGCTCTGGGCATTAGTGGAAGGCGGTAAAGGCATCATCTTCGTTGGTAAAGGCCCATTGCAAAGAGAAAAAGAGGCAGAATTAAGAAGAACTCTACTTACTTCTGGAGCTATCGACAGTGTTATTAAACTCGGCGATAAGCTATTAGGGGGTCGTTCAACCGCGGTATATGCTGTTCTAATCACAAAAAGAAAAAAAGCAAACAAGTCGATATTTTTTCTTGATGCTTCTGATTTTTTCGAAATAAGAGGTAAGCAATCTTATTTACGAGATATAGAGCGATTGAGGTCATCAATCACTTCGAGAAACAACGGTGTTACAGTTGATCAGGAAAAAGTTTCAATGGGAGATGCCGTGCTTTTTCCTGAGTTTTACTTGTCAAAAAATACAGAAGTTAAGGCCGTTGATATCGAAAAATTGAAATTAGATTTGGTTGAAACACAAAAAATAACGGATCATAATTTTGGTTTATTGGAAAAGTTAAAATAGCTTAAACCTTTAGTAATTAAATATATACTTTCAAATAAAGCCTCACACTCTGATAGGAGAAGGGCTTTTTATTGCCTAATGAGGCTTATTCTTTAAATCCAAATTAGAATAAAGTTTTTGGGTCATTACACTTGTATTTGCTAAGCTTAACGCCAGACAGATTGCAATATGGACAATGCAACTATGCTAGAAGATGCATTAAAAAATACGCGAAATATTCACAGGCTTATCCTGACAATATCTTTCATTACGATAGTGTTTTCATTGTCTATTGATTTTCCGCAAGATAAGAAACTGCAATTGGATTCATTGGATAAGCTCAGTGCGGTACCGTTTTTGAATTATAATGCTTTTGTAGAAACCAAAGTAGCAGAGTTCGAGTTAGCGACTCTGCAAACAATCGCAGAAAAGGTAAATGCAAGGTTAGGGCAAGAGAACTATATCTTGTTTAACACTCATCACATAGGTGAAGCCTTTGCCAAAAATGCGCACACAGGGAGATTACTAATAGAAGAGTTATTTTTTACAGATATTAATAATGCTTCAATTAATAATTTTAAAGCGTTAAATGGCTTATCAATTTACAGCGACATTCAAGTGCTAGAGCCTAAAGTTGATGAGCTTCTGGAAGAGATAATCAATTATTTAAGTGTTAATGCCGGTGTAGGTCGTCGAGTTGATGGTAGTTATATTACTTATGGGCAAGAGAGCTTTGTCCCAGAGAGCTTTTTGCCAAATGGAGAGGTTTACCTAACTCTTTATTTTGAGCTTCCCACTACCGCAAGTCTAGGTGGGCACCCAGTATTTAATGTTCAATTTCCAGCCCATGTCAAAACACTACCCAATACCTCATTTTCATATTGGCTTAAAACCGTTCAGGAAGTACAAGACCTGTATATTGACGCTGGACGTCAACTGATATGGTTAAGTTCATTAGAAAACTTGCCAAGTGGATTTCACGAAGAAAAGATTGGTTTGTTAAAAAAACAACTTGAAGAGGATATCAAAACATCTTCACCAGAAGAGCAAAAAATATCAGTCTTAGGGGCTAATATTCCTGGCGTATTATTCATCTTTGCGTCGCCGTTGCTATTGTTATCTCTTACTTATTATTTGATGAACAGCACGCTCCACTTGAGAAAACTAACTCTTAACGATGAAATTGCTGATAAAAAAATGTTTCAAACGTTCTCATGGCCTCCATTATCCTTAGGTAACGCATGGAAGTTTGAAGCATTAATCAGTTTGGTTCTTTTGCCATACTTGGCACTTTGTGTACTGCTATTTCAGTTAGTGCGATTTGGATTTAGTTCACTGTCGTCAAGTGCTGTTGTTTTAGTTGCTATGCTTATAATGCTTTTACCAACGAGACTTATATTGAATAACCTCACCTCCATTAGATCATCTTTACAAAAAAATGACTAACGCAGCTCTAATGATGACCGCAAGTAGTCTGAGCTTTGATCTTTTTATTCATACCACTTTCTATCTTACTTCGGCTTCTAAGTAAAAAGTGTCTACGAACTAAGGTGAAGATCAATAAAAGATTCTAAAATAACGTTGAATATCTAAAAATTATTAAAGAGGATATCTTTTTTGGGTTCATAAGCCTCTGACTTGAACTCAAATGCCCCTAAAACTGAATGAAATACGTTAAATTGGTCATAATTTCCAGATTGGTTAAAAGCCGTGGTGTCTATTTTTCTACTTTGGATAAACTTGTCCGACAGCCAAAATATAAATGGAATATCTTTCTGAAAGTCAGGTGCAATCATATAGGGTGTGCCATGCAAATATAGTCCGTGCTCTCCTAAGGACTCGCCGTGATCTGATAAATACATCAACATTGATTGAGTCTCAGGGATAGAGTTTAATACGTCGATGGTTCGTGAAATAAAATAATCTGTGTACACAATTGTGTTGTCATACGCATTGATTAACTCTTGCTGAGAACATTTGCTGATATCTTCAAATCGACATATAGGTGTAAACTTTTCAAAAGCCTTAGGATATCTGGAATAATAGCTGGGCCCATGACTTCCCTTGGTGTGCAGTACGATCAGAATTTTGTTTTTTTCTGATGAATAAATTACTTCCGATAAATTATTAAGTAAAACTTCATCAGATTTACATTTATCCCCTGTACAAGACTTACGAAGTTCAGTTGCATCCACATAACGGGATACTTTTATTGGTGGCTCACCCCAATTATTGGTTCTCCAAATAACATCAGCTCCATGTCTAGTTAAATAAGTAGGTAAGGCTTCAATATCACCTATATCTTCACTTGCAGATAACATGCAAGCTAATGAGCCTGTGGTGTAAGTAGTGCAAGATTTCGCATTATTTAAAGCAAAAACGTTGGGCTTAGATTCGAGTAATGGATTTGTTTTTTTACTATATCCGTAAAGGGAAAAATTGTTAGATCGGGCTGTCTCTCCGATGATCAAAACAAAAATCATTTTTTTATTGTCAGCAAAACTACCGTTCGGTAAATTTTTTTGATCCTCTACAGATAAGTTTAATGCAGAATAGTGTCGGACACTGTTTATTAAGTACGACCACGGAAGCACTTTCCCTCCTAGAATTTTGGCGTATTTATCTATCCATAACCAACTTGACGAATTCAAGTATAAAAACAATATTGAAAAACCAGAGATAAAAAAGGCTGTCACAAGAACCTTTTTTCTATCAACCTGCGTTGCCTTAATTCTGCACAAAATGTAAGAAGGCAATATTCCAAATACTAGGATATATACGAAGAGCTTTAATGTGATCAGCTCAGAAGCCTCAGAAAACCTCGAGTTGAAAATATTTTCCATCATCGATCGATCTAATATCACATTGAAATTAGCCATATAATAGATCGCAACAGAGTTAATAATCGTTATTAATACACCAAACAGTTTGAATATGAATAATCCAAAAATCATTAAAAACGAGAATAAACATAAATTGAAAAGAAAAATTACGGTGCTAACGGAGATAAAAATTAAAGCACCACCAACGGTTAATATGGCAACATTTTCTGTTATGAAGGCGAAAAAAAACAAATTGTAAAACACGGTAGTAATGGCAGTAGATAGAAGGACTAATCTTCTCCCTGTCATTCCTGTGAGCAACGCTCTAATGTTAATCTTTCTCATTTGCGCTAAATGCTTTTGTGAGAACCATAATACTTATCGTGCTGCCAACAAAGACTGCCAGTTGTACTATAGAAAGTTGAGGAAGCTTTCCACTTAACACTTGAAATGTCAGTGTCACAGGAAAAATAAAAATAGTTGAAGACAAAAAATACGGATTTTTAACAATTCGAGTCCACCATTGTGCGTATCGATATGTAAGAAAAGCTCCACTAAAGCCTGCTAAGTAGCCAAATGCAATACCTAATATAAGATCGAGCGGCCAGTGTGCACCAACAGCAACTCTTGAAAGTGAAACAAGTAAACCTATAGAAAATAAAATCAGATAAAGTATCCAACCATTTTTTAGTCGTGATTTACTGCCCAATGTGCAAAAAATGATAGCAAATATTGCAGTAAAAATAGTTATTGTATGACCACTGGGTAGACTAGTGTGGGCAGTTAACTTGTCACCAATAATATTGATCAAATTTCCATCTATAACAGCCGCAGGTCTAGGTATTGCGAAATACTTTTTACCTAAGTGACTTAATAAAATAGCAGCAGGAATCGAGCCAAAAAAAGATGCCCATATTCGTGGATTAACGATACAAAGAAAGGATAGTAGAGGTATTAATACAATGGTATTACCTAAGTATGTTATGTTTTGCCAGATAATAGATGGAACTAATTGAAGTGAATGGTTTAACAATAAGAATGAAGATTTTTGGCAATCGGTATAACCATTTGCCTCAAGTGTGAAAAATGAGAGGAAAGTGAATAGCAAAATTAAAAAGGCTACAGGCCTTTTATAGTCTAACTTGCTGTCAGTCAATAATTCTGAATAGTTATTAAAATTGGTGAGCATAATAAAACACCTAGCCTATGGTATTTATATACTAATCAACCAAGCTTAAGATTGGTCTTGTATGAAACTTAAGGTCTACGGAATATAAGCTTAAGAAACTTAATTTAAGGTAATGAGGCATACTGAAGCATGACACTTAATGGCTTGATACTGCCGGGCTATTACTACACGTATTTAGCTTTGCGGCGTTATCGAGAGACACTTGAAGCAGTGTGATTTGTTGGTGAGTCGTTTCTAATGATTTAGTAGAAGAATTGTCTTTAAGCCAGAGGCATTATTTCAGGCTCAAATCTCGAGCGATATAGTTCGTTGTCATCCGTTTTAGAACGCCTCACAAGGTATCAAGCACGGCTAATCCACCTACAAAAAAAGCTGAAATACTGAGAATTAATACCATAGCTGCTAGCATGTCCTTAACATGACCTATATTGGAATGATATTCAGGGTGAATGTGATCAATAAGCGCTTCAAGCGCCGAATTGATTAATTCGCTAGCAATAATCAAAGCAATACATATGCTAATTAATGCCCACCATATATACGTGACCTGTACGACTGCGAACACTAAGATAGCAACCGAACCTAGTGCTACGTGACGTCGCATGTTTTTTTCATTATGCATGGCATAGCTAAAGCCATTTATTGCAAACCTCAGCTTTTGAAAAAAGGGTCTATTCTTCATTTCTGCTGGAGTTTGGCTGGGCTGGCTGTCCTTCATTAAATATTCCTTACTTAGATCAATCTCAAATGTTTAAAACGTCGATGAAAACTCGACTCCGTAACTGCGATTTTTTGCATAAGGAGTGATATGCACTCCATTGTAAGGAGTAGTGAAATAAAGGCTAGTTAAAGCGCCTATGGCAGCACCAGCTAGTACGTCTATCGTATAGTGTTGTTTCGATTCCACACGAGTCCAGCCGACATAAGTTGCGGCAGCGAACGCTGGTAAGCCGTATTTCCAGCCATAACGCTGCTCTATAAAGGTAGCGCTTTGAAATGCAATCGCTGCATGACCAGATGGAAATGAGGTGTATGAGTCTTCAATTGGTCTTTTTTTACGGACAGTGATTTTGAGCAATTGAGTGACTAGTGCCGTACTTAAAATCGATTTATAGAATTCGTTGCGACCTTGCTCATCTTCTAAATAAAACGTAGAGCTATAAGCTAACAGGGGCAAAGCGAGTAAGCCTATGTCCCCAGATTTTTCGACGTTGCCTTTTACTGCATTAGCAAACATTGATATGCAACATAAAACCGCAGCCAACGTTAGTCTTATTGCCTGTATCTTAAAATTCATTCTAATCCTTAATAGATTTTGCGCATTTATCTAGGCCCAAAGCAGCCTTAAATATAGATTTTAACGGAATAGGATTAAGAGAAACTTAAACTAGGTATAATGATTGATTGGTTTTGGGCAGATTGCTCTCTAGACGGTGATAATTTGAATGGAATGTTATTATCAAAGTGTGAAACGTGTTTTAAAAAATATACTATGGTTGTTTTTTTGCTTGATAGCGTTAGAAAATAAGCGACTGCGAGAATATGTATTTTCCTCATCTTCAAACTCACCTCCAAATGTGTAACTAAAAAATATGGCTGTGAGCTTGGTTAACGAGTATTTATAGCGAAATTGGAATGCAGCTTCAGAAAATGCGAAATTATCAGGCTTATTTAAAGCTTGTCTATGACCCGTTCGGTCAATCAGATTATTGCTTATCCCCACCGCGTCACCTGCGACTAATTCAAATCTCAGCCGCACTTCATGCGATTCTAAAAAACGATAGTTCATTCGAAGATCTAGCGCTATCTCATCGAATTTAAATTCGTCAACAAAATTTTCCTCCGCCCAGTTAAGCCAACTTTCAGATTGATACTGGCTGAGAGCTATTTCTGAATAAATTTCATCAAAAATATTTGTTTTTAGCGCTAGTTCGACCACATGAAATTGACCTGACCAATTTTCCAAACCAAATACTAATTCGCCTTCAAATTGTCCAAATTCGTACTCTTTAGACTCATAGACAACTTCAGCACTCCAACTACGATCGAGTAACGTTGAATAATAATCACGAGTCAAGTTGTCGTCTTTACCAGCAGTTAACCATTCAAAACCCAGCTCTATAGAAGCATCATTTTCAATTGACAGTTGTGATGATAGGCCCAGTTGAAATGGGAGGTTTTCATTATCAAAATTTGTTTTGGCTTCAATTTCGGTACTAATTATCATATTTTTAATAAATGAAGAGTTTATTTTCGGAATTAAAAAGGAATATTCATACTCCAATTGCTTTCTATTGACTCGCTTGACATAGCCTATATCGTTAATATCAAGACTTGGTTCGTACACAAAAAAGTTGAATTCATGAAGGTGTACGTCATTTTTTTCATAACTACTTTGTAGCCAAAACCCGTAACCGTTTGTATCGTTTGAGTGTTGAACCAATGATTCAACACCTCCTAAACTGATTTCGAAATTATCAGATATCGAAAGGAAATAATCTACACCTAGCACTTTCGATTGTCGGTTTAAACTAGGCGTATTGACGAAATTGGCACTTAATCCCAAAGTGCCTGAATCAGTATTAAATTTTGCTCTGGTAGCAGCAAAATCCCTTCCAAAAGCAATGTCATTATTTTCTTCAGATGCGAGTAATATGGAATAAGAGGCATCGTTGCCAGATATGCTATATCTGGTCGCTGCAATAATGTCACGAGATTCGACATCTTCATACACCGACGCTCCGCCTATTCTAGGGGTGTGAACTAAAAATAAGCTTTCGGAACCACTGACATCAAACAGTGTTTGATTTCGAGTGAAAAAAGGTCTTTGCTCATTGAAAAACTGTTCTATTGCAGAGAAGTTGACTACCAATTCGTTTGATTCAACTTGACCAAAATCGGGATGAATCGTTATATCGATATACTCATTTTGACTGCGTTGCCAAAAGATATCCCCACCAAAATTATGTTGCGTCTTGTCGATTAATAGTGAGTGATTCAAAGAATAATATGGGAATATCTCCACATTGGATATTTTTGGTATTTTGACATCGATGCTTTTTAAGTTGTCAAAAAAACTGGTGTAATTTGTATATGATGGAGCACTAGAAATTATTTTCTGAGCATTATTACCGTGTTTACTGACGAGAAATTGGACTCTCTGAAGACTACTGTGTGATTTGAACGGAAAGTTTCGCCAGGGTATTTTTCCCGTCACTTCCCAATGATTTTCACTTGTTTGAACTTGGTAATCCCATTGACCATCCCAATCAAGTGTAAGGCCCGCGCTATCGTTATAAATACCATCAAAATATACATTCTGATGGTTGATACCAAATACATAGGCGTTTCGAGAGTTTGAGTTTGGGATAATATATATACGAATATGCTCATTTTCGAATACATTGTCATTTTCTTGAGCGCGGTACACATACTCTTCAGGTTTGATTATTTTGATCTTGAAATTAATCGCGTCTTTATCAGTGGAATATTCAAAAGAAAGTACGTTTTCGTTAACCTCTAGGGTTCTCGGCTCTACCACAAAAAATTGAGTTAATTTGTTTTGGGGGTTTGCATTAACTCTTGATGATACTGAAAGAAGAATAGTGATAGCGGTAATCGCCCAAACGTATACACCCAAAAGTCTATTCGTTGAAGACGACGAACATTGATAAGTCGTTAATTCAGAAAGTGACATGGAACACTTTTGCTTACAATTCAATATGTTTCATATTAAATTGTAAGCACGGTGAAATACAGAAATATAGTTAGTAATTTGTTGTTTGGAAGCGCTAGTGTCTCTTCAATACGGTTGATAATGCGCGATAAATTAATGGCGTCACAATTGTTACGATGGGTATCTGAACCAGTAATCCAGCTATGATAGCGATTGCGAGAGGCTGCTGCATAGCGGAACCTTGCCCAAGAGCTAACGCCAATGGAAGTAATGCTAAAATAGCAGCAACTGTTGTCATCGTTATTGGCCGTAAACGATTCAATCCAGCGTCTAATAAGGCATTTTGTTGCTTCAGCCCTTGCTGGCAAAGCGCTTGATATTCAGAAAAGTAGAAGATCGAAACCTCCGTTACTATACCTAATATCATGGTCATACCCATTATGGCAGTAATGTTAAGTTCTATCCCTGTAAGCCATAAACCAACAAATACAGCGGGCATGGCTAAAAGAGGGGATACAATAATCGCGATCGCAATAGCAAAATCTTCATATAAAAAAAGCAGCAGTAAGAAAACCAAAGCAAGGGCAGAAATGAAAACTTGTATAAGTCCTTTGAACGCAATTTGTTGCTGCTTATATAATCCGCCGAGTTCATAGTATTGATCATTAGTCAGTAGTCCTGATTGCGTTATTTGGGATTTAATTTCAGCGATGGTCGAACCGAGGTCTCTGCCCGTAATCCTCGCAGTAACGGGAACCATACGTTTCAGATTGTCTCGACTAATTTGCACCTGACCTGTGGCTAATGTGACCTTCGCAATTCGTTTTAACGGAAATTGATGACCATCGCTTGCTTGTATCCAAATGTTCTCGATTGAATCAATATTTCTTCTATTTTTGGCGGGTATCCATAAACGGACATCAATCAGTTTTAATCCTTGTTGTACCTGAGTCGTTATATCACCAGAGAACCAAGTATTGAGTTGTTGTGTAATATACTGCGGGTCAACACCTTCTAAGGCGGCTTTATCTCTATCTACTGTTATATTGATGGCATCTCCAGATGGAACAAGTCCATCTTTAATATCAACAACGCCGGTTATATTGCTGATAAGTCTCGCAATTTCTGGTGCGGTATTAAGTAGAGCCTGCTGATCATCGCCATACAATTTTATTTCTATGGGCTGAGGTACAGCGGTTAAATCTCCGATTAAATCCTCCATTAACAATGCCATTTCCACTTCAACCCCAGGAACATTGAGTTCAATATCGGTACGAAGGTCATCCATAATGACTTGAATATTAGGCCGTGGAAAACCTGTTAACCTAATAAAAAAATCGCCTTCGTTTGCTTCAGTTAATCCGCCTCCTAACTGCAAGCCGGTTCTGCGGGAATAAGTATCCACATTTGGATTCTGTTGAATTATTTGTTCAATTTGTTGCAGTAACCTGTCGGTTTCGGCGAGCGATGTACTTGCAGGAGCGACATAGTCGAGTATAAAACCTCCTTCATCCATCTGGGGCATGAAACCAGAACCAACTTGATGATATGAATAATACCCGACGAATATAATGGGCAATACCCCAACTAATACTAGCCAAGGCTTTAAAAACATCCTATTCATTATTTTTTTATAAAGGCTTAATATAGCCTTAAATATTTTCCCATTATCCTCTTTCTCTGCGTCCTTTTGAGTGAGTAGGTGCTCAGCAATTAGGGGCACGGCGAGCCAAGCAAGCAAAAATGAAATAACTAAGCTACTTGCCATTGTCATAGAAAGGGCTTTAAAGAATGCTCCCGTTACTCCAGAAAGAAACGCTAGTGGTGCAAAAATGATAACGGTTGCAGCGGAAGAGCCAGTTAATGGCTTAGTAAATTCAATTGCAGCTTTACGTACAGTTAACGCTGTATTGCCTTTGTTCTCACGTAAGCGTCTGACGACGTGTTCAATCATGACAATGGCATCATCGACGATCAAACCTACAGCGGCGGCCATACCACCAAGCGTCATAATATTAAAACTCATGTTGAGTAGTGTTAATAGCAGAACGGTAGTAGCCAGTACAGCAGGGACGATAACAATGGCAATTAAAGTGATTTTCACACTGCGTAAAAACACCAATAATACTAAAGCTGCCAATACAATTCCGATTGCAATTGCATCTCGAACACTTTTACCCGCTTCGGTTATAAGTTCGCTCTGATCGTACCAATTAGACAAAGTAATATCTTTGGGTAACTTGTCACGAAAGTTGGCAATTTTACCTTTAATATCATCGACGATCTGGACTGAATTACCGGCAGGTTGTTGATATATTTGGAATAAAACAGCATTTTTCCCATCAGCAGTAACATTTGTCCATTGCGGTGATGTTGTTACATCAATTTCGGCCACATCGCTAAGTCGAACAAGACCATCGTCACCACTTCTTATAACTGTGTCTTTTAAGGTTTGTAATGACTGAATACGTGTATCTGAGAGCATTAGAAACAACTTATAATGCTCTTCCAATCGTCCCACAGCTTGCAATGTATTACTGGCGGTAATTACCTGTGCGACATCTGCAAACGTTAAGGTGAGCGCAGCGAGCTTCTCTGGAGAAATTAAAATTCGGTATTCAGTCTTTTCACCTCCGACTACAACGACTTTAGCAACACCGTTTATTGATGACAGTAATGGGATGAGTTGAAATTCCCCAATATCTCGCAACGCAACAAGTGATTCGGTAGAAGATGTTAAACTGTAGGCTGTCACAGGGAACACGGTTGGATCCATTCGCCTGACACTGAATTTTGTCCCCAGAGGGAGTTCCGGAAGAATTTGATTCAGGGCGGAATCTACTAATAACATCGCTGATACCATGTCATCGCCCCAAGCAAAGTTAATCGAAATTTCAGCGCTGCCTCGGCTCGTTGTGGAGCGCAAATTAACCACACCAGGCACAGAACGAACGGTTTGTTCAATTTTGCGGGTTACCATAATTGCCATTTGATCAGCAGGTCGGTCACCAGCTTCCACTGACACAACAACGCGTGGAAAGTCGACATGTGGAAAGAGTGCTACGGGTAATTTGCTAGCTGCTAATAAACCTGACAACGCCAGTAGCAGTACAAGGAACAAAATAGATCGTCTATGTTTCGCCGCCCAGTGAGCCAAATCCATTATTTCGCGTCCCTAGTGAGCATACCGTCCTCAAGAATATAATTTCCGAGAATAACAACTTTTTCACCTGCGTTTATATCCCCTGATATTGCAATTAAATTGCTTTGCTCACTCCCTTTTTTTATATAAATTTTATGGGCTATTTTATCTTTTAACGTAAAAATGAAGTAGCCATTGGCATCATTTAAGATTGCAGTATTAGGCACCGCAAGAGACTTATAAATTGCCAAGTTAAAATTGGCAACGATTGACGTGCCTAACACTAAATTTTTTGCGTGGGAAATAGGAATATCAATCAAGGCATCAATTAAGCGCGTACTTGGATTTACCATGGCGTTGATCACCGTTATATTGCTGTTAACGTGAACACTGTCATCAAAAACAGGCGTGATTGTTACGCTTGTATTCGGCTCAATTCGATTGATATCCTCGGGTTCAATGCCAACACGTGCCACTATGTGATTTTCAGAGGCTATTAACATTGCATTGTCATTGGGTTGGACTCGTTGACCTTGGACCAAATTTAGTTGGGTAACAATCCCGTCAATTGGTGAAAATAATATCTCTTGAGGTTGATCACTATTTCTTTCTAATAACGCATTTAGTGTACTTTGGTTGTCGTTTAAGTTTTTAGTCGCATTTTCAACGTCTGCTTTAGTCGCTAGCTTCTCCTCAAACATTCTTTTACTGCGTTTTAATTGCTGTAAAGCATATTCCACTGCATTGGTTGCTTGAAGGTATTGCATCTTGGCTTCTGGTGAGAGAATAATTTCAGCTAACTGTTCGCCCTTTTTGACGCGTTGCCCTGCTTGTATCCATACCTGACCGACAGTTCCGGAGGATGATAAGGATAGCGTTAGTACTTTATCCGGCCGAGGTTGCAATATTCCATATGCTATAACGTGCTCATTCATATCAACGGAGGTAATGTTGGTCGTCATGACTGCTGCTGAAGGTTGTTCTGCCCCCATTGCGGATAGGTTGCTGATTAAAAAAAACAGGATAATAGTCGGTATTTTTGAAGTCACTGAATTCGCCTTAAGTATGAGAATAAAATTTAATGCTGGTAAATAAAGTTAATTTTTGTGGCTTGCTCTTTAGCAGCTTCATTTGACCGCATTAACAGCAACGATAAGCTAAGCTGTGTCCGCCATTTACTGCGTTTTAAATCGAATAACTCTAATCTCTTCGCGAACCAAGTCGATTCTGCGGTTATAAAAGGAAGGGGGGCTAAATCACCCTGAGAATAGGCTTTTTCGGCATTTGAAAGTAGGTTTTCCATTGTGGATAGATTTTCAGAAAATCGAGCTTGCTGAACACTGAGAATTGAATTTAATTGGATTAGTTCACTAACGTTTGTATAGGCTTGCTGTAAGCGAGTCTGATACTCTTCTGCTAATTGCTTACGAGAAGTTTGAGCAATTAAAATGTTACCTTTATTACCATTAAATAATGGCAAAGTAATGCCAATATTAAATCCGTTTGTTCTTAGATCACCAGTGTCTTTGCTTGTTGATATTCCTAAATTAAATGCTGGAAATTGAGCGAGAATAGCTGCACGAAGATTTGCCTCTTGCGCAGCATAACCTGCCTGTAGAGCCAGTAAATCTGGGCGGACTTTATCAATATCCAATAGATATGATGTTATTTCGTCGGCACTCATTTCAAGTGGAACATCGAAATCAATGAGGGGAAAACGTGATGTTGTGTCTATTCCTAACAGTTGTTGAAGTTGGTGTGCATATTGATTGGACTCTTGCTGTAAAAGACTCGATTGGCTGTAAGCATCCAACAAAACGGATAAATCAGTAGCATTCGTTTCCAATGTTACATTGCCCTCTATCATACCGGCTTTTGATTGTTGGTAACGCCGCTCATATGTCGCAATCATATCCGCCGTTAGAGCCAGTTTTTTCTGAGTGTAATATAAATCAACAGATAATATTTTTGCTTGAAGTGAGACTTGCCATGCTTGCCACAGCAACACTAATTTTGCTTGTTTGCTTTGGCGATCACCAACATCAACTAAACTTTGGTGGGTAATGAGAGCATTCAAGTCATATCCAATACCGGTTGACCAAGCATTAACTGCACCTAATGAATTACCGAGAGGGTTGTCCATAGATGCGCTTATCTGAGGATCGGGTAGAAGCGTTAAATTATAAGCGGAAGCTTGTGTAACTCGATATTGTTCATAATTGACTTTTAAAATAGGACTATTGAAAAGGGCCAAACTCGCAATATCATCTAAGGATAGACCGTCTTCTAGGCTGATAAAGTGTGGCATGAAAGCCGGGGAGTGATTGGCTTGGTCGACCAACGTCGCTAAATTTACTGGTATGTGTCTTTCCGGTAAAGGTTGTTCAATATAAGTAGCGCAACCTGTTAACGTAAAATATGCAGGTATAAATATGGAAAATATGCAGATTTTAGAACGCAACGTAGAATGACTAAATTCAAATATATGCTTCATCTGCTAACTCTAATATTAAAATTAAAAACACGTTTTTTTTTACATAATAATTTATCACTCAGATACATATTACCGCCCAGGTTATAAGGGCAAGTAAAATACTTACCGTAACCGCAGCTGACCCAAGATCTTTTGCCAATCCAGACAATGTGTTCATCTCCAGCCCTATTCTGTCAACAATGACTTCTATAGCAGTATTTAATATCTCGCATAATATAACGAAGAGTATGACGCTGATTAAAATTGTTTGCTCTATTAGAGAGACGTTTAATAAAAAAGTAATAGGGATCGCGATTACTAAGGCAAGGCATTCTTGTCTAAACGCAGACTCGTTTATGAATAGCCAAATTAATGCTCTAAGCGAATTTTTTGATGCTAAGTAAATACGCTTAAATCCTCGGGGTTTTGCATTAGCGTCGAAAAGGGTATTAGTTTGACTATCATTCAGCATATGAGGTGTTTCCATGTTGTTCTAAAGGATTCGTTTTACACGTATTAAAAACGTCTTTTTGTGGAATATAAGCTGTTGTTTTCACCGCAGTGACTCCTAACAAGGTATCGAAAAAATTGTCATGCGATAACGCTGATTCGGCTTTATGTTGAATGCAGGTTATATCGAATTGATTATTGTTAGGGGCTTGCCAATAAAGCATAGGGATATGAGTTTGTTCCTTCGGGGCAAATACATATGGTAAGCCATGTAGGAAAAAGCCATTTTCACCTAAGGACTCACCATGATCAGATACAAATAACATTGACGAATCAATATCATTATTACTGGATAGTGCTTCTAATCGGTCGATTATTTGTTTTAAAATAAAATCTGTATATAAAATTGTATTGTCATAAGTGTTTATAAGTTCTGCGCTAGAACAATTTTGTATGTCGCTACGTTGACAGTCAGGAATAAATTTACGGTGTTGTTTTGGATAACGTTTAAAGTAGGTTGGCCCATGAGAACCAATCATATGGAGTACGATAAGCGTATTTTCAGCGTGTAAATTTCTAAGTTTGTTGTCTAGAGGCTCAAGTAATTTTTGGTCGAAGCAATACTCGCCATCACAAAGGGGATCCGATTCGTCAACATCTATTGACACGGATTCCACTCGTTTACATACGCCTTTGCAACCACCATTATTATTATCTATCCACACCACTTCAACGCCTGAAAGATTAATAATATCGAGTACATTTTGCTGGGAGTCGGCAACATGCTTATCGTAATTTTCTTTATCCAATCGTGAAAACATGCAAGGTACGGAAACTGCGGTGGCGGTGCCACAAGAAGCAACATTCGAAAACGATATTATATTCGTGCCCTTGGTGTGTTCGTTGGTGGGTGATTCATAGCCATTTAAAGCGAAATTTTTTGCTCGAGCCGTTTCTCCTAATACCATCACTGTAACTTTTTGGTTGCTATTTACTAATTTGAACGTTGGCTTTATGTCGAGCAAACGAAACTCACGAGAAGTATTGTTTAGTGAGCGTTTCATATACTTAAATGATGCTTCATAAAGCTTAAATGGAGTAAGGTAAGAAGTAAGTTCTCTATTATTTCTACCTACGGAGGCAAAATTAACGTAAAAAAAGCTAATTAATATACTCAGTATTACTAAGCAACTGGTGATGAGACGAGCACGAGAAAGCAACTCAGACACGAGTGTTTTTCTTACCACCTTTATTTTGTATATCAATATTGAAGGAAATAAGCCAAGTACTAAAAAAAATATTAAGGAATACAAATTAAAATAAGAAAATGCTTCAGCAGAGTCCGTCTCTACAGTATTTTGTACCATGCCATAATCAAATATAATTCCGTAATGAAATGTAGCGTAAAATAAAATGGAAGAAAGTAGTATTGTAAATATTAAAAATGGCTTTAATAGATATTTAGTTGAAAAAACAGAATTTAATATAATGGTCATACAAAACAAAACTATAGGAACCGATATAAGAAAATATATACTGTATATATCGTTTGAAGTTACGGCGGTCAAAACTTTTGTGTAAAATGGAATGTTAAAAAACAACGCGATATATGCAGATGTTAAAAATATAATGGTATTTACTGACAGATTTATCTTTGGTAGGGATTTTAATGTGAGCATTATAGCGATTCTCTAGAAGGAATGTTTTGTGGTAATGCGTATCTCAACGCCATTTACGTTGACGTCGGTAGATATCGGCTTCACTAAATCAACATGAATTACTTGAGCGTCACTTGAGTGGGTAGAATAAAATCTAGCTCCTAAGCCAACAGATGTGAGTAGGGATTTATTAATATTAGGAATCTGAGTGTCACCAAATGCTTTTCCAGCATCAAAGAATGCTGCGCCTCCTAACTCAAAAAGTTTGTAAATATTAATATGTGGGTAGTATCGTACTTCAGCGGTAAATTGAGCGGTTCTTTCACCATGCTGATATTGTAGTGGATATCCCCTAACACCTGAATCGTCACCAAGCTCGACAGGGCGGTCTAGAAATTGATTTTTGCTAAATACGTTAATATTCTTGAAGTAAGCTCCCCAGCTATCATTTATTTTTTGATAATATTCAGTCGAAAAACTTAATAAGTATCTGTCGTTCCCTATTCTGTCTGAATAACTTTCACCTTCGTATTTAGTATCTATAAATAGATATCCACTATTGAATACTTGAAATCCTTTTGTCGCAGACAGACTGAAAATAAGGTCCGGAGATTGATGGTTTTTAGAAAAGTCTCTACCGATTAAAGTTGAGATGTGCCAACCAAGGTTGAAATCCTCGATTTGGTTTATAAGGTTGAAGTTTGTTAATTTTCGATAATCTTTTTGCAGATATTCAGCAAGTAAAAATGGGTAATTGTAATCTCGATCCTGTGGTATAAAGTTGGTTTGGATAAAGTTAGGGAGAATTACATCTGTAAATATATGTTTTTCTGTTGTATATCCCACTCCATAACGAAAAGTGGTGGTGTTGGAGTCACTTAGTAACCACTTCCATTGGATTGTTTTAAGGGATTTTTCGTGATTATATTCAGCTACAGTAAGACCATTTTGAAACTGTGAATCAATCTGCCTGAAGTTATCGAATCCAATTTTGTATGCTTGTTTTGTATCAAAACTAACAAAATTTTTGTTTAAGAAAATAGCTTCTGAATTACCATCATCGTTACTGGTTAAGCGAACGCTAGCAGTGATGTTTTTATTTAAAAATAACGGAAAACTAGTATCAAATTTATAACCGGTTCGTTGGTTATTACTGAAGTATTCAACTTCAGAATCAATTCCTAGGCCGAAAAGATTTCTGTCTTTTATACCGATCGAATATTTGTTAACCCCTCCTTTTCGACCAAAATCTACGGTGGGCATCAATGACCAATTGTCCCAAGTTTCGACTTTAACACGGTCGTTTTTATCCTGACTTACAATAGCTTCACGAATATACTTTTGTTGTCTAAGGTGTCGTTCTAATTCTGCAATGTCATCTGATTGAACTTGACATTTACTAAGGAAAAAAGCGCTTTCATTTTGAAGCGTTATTTCTTTAGTCTTAATATGAAAAAAATTAGCCCAGTGATGAAGAAATATGCTGTTCGGATCATCTAGATTAAAAATATCGTGAATTAAAAAATCTACATTATTAGTTTCATCACACTCGTTTAACACACCTTGGGATTGTGCCGAAGAAGCGCTTTGATAATACATTGTTAAAAATATTAATAAATAAGTTTTAGAGGTCATACAGGCACCATGTTTAAGTGTCTGTATTCTATTTTTTTATTCTTAAGTGCCCCTTACTTCAAACTGAATTTCTACTGAAGTTTTGCTTAGTTTTTACCAATGTTATCGATATGATTGGGAGGTGTACTTGAATATTGAAATATAATTAGATTGGGTGGGAGACTTAATCGTGAATTTTTATTTTACTGACTTTAAGTATAAATAGGCTTGGAATCTATTATAAAAAATATCTAGCTCATTGGCTGGGAAGATTAGGAAGCTCTATTTTAAATATTATATGATTATTCTCCACATCAACGTCAATTCTCCCCCCTAATGCATTTATGAAGGTGCTGACGATTGATAAGCCTAGCCCAAAGTTATGAGTACTTGTTCTCGAATTATCTTTTTGCCATAGGGGTTCAAAAATAAAATTTAAATCATCTTTACTTAATATTTCTGAGCAAAGATTAGTCACGCTGATGTAGAGACTATTTTCAGCGACGCATTCAACCTTTATATTGCTGCCAACTGGGCTGTGCGTATGGGCATTTTTTAGTAGATTTTGCATGATAGTTTCAAAAGCAAACAAATTACTTGTTACTAATGTTTCTGGCTCGCAAACCAATTTAACTCTAGGGCAATGAACCACTAATCGATTGAGAACCTGTAAAACATCAAATACATCATTTTGTTCAAAGTTATCATTACTATAACGATGGAATAGTAAAATATTGGCAACTATTTTTTCTAAACGCTGGCTTATCTCAAGAACATTGGGCGTGAATGTCGCTGTTAGCTCTTTATCATTAGGAAATCTAAGTGTGACCTCCGCGAGGTTGATCAGTTCGGCGATAGGCGTTTTTAATTCATGAGCAATGTCTGATGTTAATCTTTTTTCCTTTAAGTATAATTTTCTATTTTCGGTAATAAATGTGTTGATACTATTCTGTATAGGAACTAATTCCTCGACCTTATGTGTTAATTCAACATCTGCTGTTTTTTCAGCTAATCTAATCTTCTTTATGTTACGTGAGAACTCCTCTAAGGGTTGGAGTCCCGCGTTAACTGTGGTCTTAACCAATGTTCTTACGATAAACGCTACGGCGAAAGCAGCGATTAAGAAACTAATATCAATTAACCACATTAGAAAGTTAAGCTTTTCCGTGGAAACCGCATAGGCGATTAACATTGGTTCTTGTTTTGATGTTGTTTTTTCTAAATAAGCTTGAAAATCCACTCTATCATCAGAATCTATTTGTGGTAAAAATTTGTAATAAATGATCTGACCATCCCTGCCATCCGGCAATATGATGTCTTTTGATATTTTTTTTCCGATTTTCAATTCTTCATAATTGAATGACGTTGTTGAAAATAGTCCTAGGGTTTCTGAACGCTCAAAAATTTTTTTATTTCGCCACAATTGATAATATTCGAGATCACCAGCTCCTTCAAACTCTGGCATAAACTCACCAGCGAAATCAAACTCAACACCCTCTGAGTCTTCATCCACTAGTGTGGTAAGTAGGTTTATTTTATTGTCTGTCGCTCGATTAAACTCATAGTGCACCCAATTATCTACTGCAATATCCGTTAATAATAAAATTGCTATTGTTACTAAAGTTATGGAAATGGAAAGAGAGCGGACTAATTTTCGATGTATCGATGTGGTTTTCATGTGTGTACCAAGTAACCAAACCCACGTTTGGTTTTAATTGGTAATTCACATCCTGCAACTTTAGCTTTTTTTCTAGCTGAAGATAAATGGGCTTCGATAGAATTTTTTGATACTGCATCATATTGCCCAGCAATATGTTCACTAAGCTTTTCTGGTGTAACGATCGTATTTTGGTTAGTAAATATGCATTCAACTATCTTGTATTCATTAGGTGTTAAATCTATGAATTTTTGGTTGAATTTTAGCGTTTTCAACTGCATATCAAGCGTTAAACCACCGAGTTCAATTTTATCTATATCTTTACGTAGCGTTCCTCTGCGTAACAACGATAATAAACGAGCGTGGAGTTCTTCGAATGAAAAGGGTTTGGTTAGATAGTCGTCAGCACCACTAAGCAAGCCTTTAACTCGGTCTTCTGGTTCGCTTTTAGCGGATAAAAGCAATACTCGGGTATCTTTTTGGCTATACCTAAGAGTTTTAAGCAGAGTCAAGCCGTCAATACTTGGCAGCATAATATCCAAAATAATTACATCATATTCCCCTGTGAGAGCCATAGTCAGACCTTCGGAACCATCGGCCGTATCATCTACGGTAAATCCTAAGTTTTGTAACCCAATGGTGAGACTTCTTCTAAGTGATGCAGAATCTTCAACGAGTAGAACTTTCATAACAACCTAGGTTAAACGATTTATAGATATTGTGAACATGCTTACTTAAGAACTGCCTAAGGAATACTGAATTTTTTCCAATTCACTTAAATTTCAGGATATCTTAGGTAAATCTTAAGTATTTATTAGTAACATAATTTTCAGTTTTTATGAAAATATGTATTTGGGCTTAAATATGAATCTGTTGCCAGTTCACGTTAGTGCTGTTATTCCTGCAAAAAATGAAGCTGAAAATATTGAGCCTTTGGTCAGCGAAATTATAGAGCAATTTGGATCTCGGAATGATTTTGAGATTATTTATGTAGATGATGGTAGTACCGATTCGACAGCAGATAAAGTATTACTCCTGAGCCTAAAATACCCAGGTATTGTGAGGTTAGTACAACACGATTTTTCTGTTGGGCAAAGTACCGCAATACATTCTGGTGTATCTCTTGCGAAAGGTGAGCTTATAGTCACGCTTGATGCGGACGGTCAGAACGATCCTGTAGATATGTTAGCGTTAATTAATAAAGGTGAGTCTTTTGAAAAGGGGGCTGACTATTGTGTTGCCGGTTATAGGAGAATGCGAAAAGATACCCAGTGGAAACGATTGCAATCCCGTATCGCCAATAAAATTCGCTCGCGCCTGTTGAACGATAATACGCCTGATACTGGCTGTGGGTTAAAAGTTTTCCCTAAACATACTTTTCTTAAATTACCCTATTTTGATCATATGCATCGTTTCCTACCCGCGCTGATTAAGCGTCAAGGTGGTGTGATTGTTGTTATGGAAGTGAGTCATCGCAATCGTCAGTTTGGACAGTCTAAATATGGTATGTGGGGGCGTTTATCAGCAGGTATCATTGATATGCTAGGTGTTATGTGGCTGCAACGCCGATCTAAACTCCCTAGCATTAGTGAAATATACCCGAATGACTAAATCTTCCCATAAAACATGGTATAAAAATGGTCTTGGCACCCTCTTATTTTGTGTTGTTATTGGATTATTACTGTCAAATTTTAATATATTCTCATCGTTAAATGAAAATTGGATAGATAGAGATATTAGAGATGCGGGGGGGATAGGAATAATCTATTTTCTCGGGATTGGTGTGCTGGCGACAGCATGTGGCGCGCCTCGTCAAATAGTCGCTTTTTTAGGTGGATATGCATTTGGAGCGATAGGGGGAACTTTACTTTCAACACTTGCTGCGACGATCGGTTGCGCCGTTACTTTTTACATATCGAAGTGTTTAGTTAAACCGTTTATTCAACGAAAATTTAGTCATCAATCTAAACTAGCTGATAGATTTCTAAGTAAAGCCCCTACACGTAAAACAATCATTATCAGAATGCTCCCGTTCGGAAGTAACGTATTAACAAATATAGTCGCAGGAAGCACTAATGTTAGTCCTAAAGCTTTTTTAACAGGCTCAATGATCGGTTACCTACCACAAATGCTGATCTTTGCACTGTTAGGAAAAGGTATATTAGTAGGATCTGAATTGAAAATTTTATTTAGTGCGATTTTATTTTTCTTATCAAGTTTTTTAAGTTTTTCTTTATATAAAAAATATCGCTTTCATATGGGAAAAAGAGAATACGCAGAGGAGCCTGTAAATAAACGGACACCTGCAACTACAAGATCGAGTGTTCAACGATGATAAATTCAATTTCTATAAAAAACTCATTTCGACATGAAGATATTAATCGTTTATTTACGTCTTTTTGGCCTTTATTTTTATCGGCTTTTGCGTTCATATTTGTTGGGATTGGCCTACGGGATCCTTGGCCTGCCGATGAACCTAGGTTTGCTTTAATTGCGAAAGAAATGGTGGAAACGGGACAGTGGTTTTTCCCCGCGAGAGCACAAGAATTGTATCCTGACAAACCACCTATTTTTATGTGGTCGATTGCATTGTGCTACTGGGTATCCGGTTCAATGCGGTTATCTTTTTTATTTCCATCTGCATTGTCCGGATTACTTACCATTTTTCTCGTCTATGATATTGGAAAACGGCTTTGGACTAAAAAAATAGGGCTTATTGCTGGTTGGTTATTGTTGTTTAGTTTCCAATTTCTTTTGCAGGCAAAAACGGCTCAGATCGACGCAATGGTCTGTGCTTGGATTACGCTTGGCTGCTACGGTTTGCTACGCTTCTGTTTGGTCGATAGGGAATATAAATGGTATGCCCTTGCTTGGTTTTTTATGGGCATTGGCGTGATCACTAAAGGGGTCGGATTTTTACCTTTATTAATGTTGATACCCTTTGGCATTTTAAGATTTAAATCGAAAGTAGGCTCTCATATTGCGCCCACTTCCTTATGGACTTGGTTTTCGGGTGTTTTCATTATGCTAGGCGCGATAGGACTGTGGTTTATCCCTATGTTATTGATCGTGGCGCAATCTGATAATCCTAGTTTTGAGCTATATCGTGACAATATTTTATTGAAGCAAACGGTCACCCGCTATGCTGATTCTTGGCATCATATAAAACCTGCTTGGTATTATGTTACAGCAGTGATCCCCATTTTCTGGTTACCACTAAGTTTAATGCTTCCTTGGTTAGTTAAACCATGGATTGCAGCATTTAGAGAATGTGACCCACGTATTATTTTACCGGTAGGTTGGGTGGTCTTAGTGATTATATTCTTTAGTTTGAGTCCAGGTAAACGAGGAGTCTACATCTTGCCAGCTCTTCCAATGCTGGTGCTTGCAATAGCTCCTTATTACCAAGCTATTTTGAACATAAAATTACTGAAAACACTGTTGTTCGTGATGTGCTTGATATTTAGTATAGGATTAACGCTGGTAGCGATTCTTGGGTTACTGGATGTCAATGCGATTACTAAGTTAACGAGTAAAATAGATGTCGAGCCTTGGTATCTATTCTTAAGCATTGGCTTAAGCAGCTTATTTGGTATTATGGCCTTGGTTCGGTTTTCAAAATGGTTTGCGTGGCCGTTGTTTTTTAGTGCTCTGTGGTTGGTGTATAGCACTTATGGATATGCGTTGAGAAATAATATTAGTACGCCAATAAGTATATATGAGCAGACAAAACGCCACATAGATCAGAACGCTGAAATTGCCCTTGTTTCTTTTTCTGAGCAATTCATTCTATTTTCACCCTATCGCATTTATCATTTTGGTTATCATACCGCTTTGGAGCCGCAGCTCGAAGCTGCATATCAATGGTTATCGAGTGATAATCGATTTGTATTAATTGAAGATGAGCAGATTAATGCGGACTGTTTTGATACTACTGACGCTTTCGATCTAGGTTTTGCGCATAGACGTCATTGGATCCTTTTACCTTATTCTGCAAAACGGTCAGATTGTTCTTATGGACATTCCGAAGTAGAAATATTTACCTATGAAGCTAAGCGCTAACTCGAACGCACATAAACCACGGTTTTATTTTTCTGTGAATATCTTTGTCGCCATTAAAATGGCTTGATTCTCACCATTATTAACCTGCTGAATTTTTACAGGTACATAGTTATGGTTAATATCAAACCAAATTGATGTTTCACGAGAGCTTGTTTTGCGTGTTCTTATCATTAATACCGTGTCGACGTCACCTATAGGTAACGAAATAGTGTGTTTGCCTTTATACAAAAAATGATATTGGGTTTTTTCTTTCTGCTCTTGGACATCAACAGTGATATCCGTTTTTAGGCCAGAGCAAACCAATTCTCTCAAGTGATCGTAGACAGATAATGGGTCAAATGACCGATTGCTTGACACGTCCTGTTTTATTAAATACGACTTGGTTGTTTTACTTTTGAAAGGCTTTTTTTGCTGCTTAGTGTATTTTACAGGCACTAACCCGTTGGCAGTATAATTAGGTAACTCGCTTATTTCTTTCTGTACAAACTCCATAAACGCAACTGATGCCGTCACATTCGATTGTAATTGCATCCCAGTATTATTTAGAGATTTAAGGCTTCGTTCTGCTTGTCCCACATTGTATTCATCACGAATCAAGTCGAACTGTAATTCATAACTTTTTAATCTGCATTGCAGGGTATTGATGTTAAGGATGCCACTTTCCCCATCCCCATCAGGTTCATTGTCTGCGAAGCAGTGAAAGGGGGTGACCAGAACATATATCGACACTACCTTTAACACGGTGCTAATTGTACTGGAATACATATTTCCCTCCTAGATTAACAGCAATTTTAGTCAGTTACTGAAAGCAGCATTTTTGAACACTGGATGCAATTTTTATGTATTTGAATAGTATTAAAACCGCTGAAGCTTTCCTTTTACCTTACATGAAAATACCGCAGAAAGTATGTGATAAGAAGTTGTGATTTAGCTCCTATCTAAATTAATAATTTCATTTAGAAAATAACACTATGAATTGTAAAAAGTACTGACAAAAACCTGAGTGTGTTGTAAACATCGCGAACTGGTTAATTTTCCAGAAATAAATATTTTGTTCCATGAACGCATTTTTGTCCGAGGCGGGTGTCTCTTCCGAGTTTCTTGCAGCCAATAGATATTGGTCAAATCATAGTTAAAAATCCCCATTTTTAGGGCTGCTGAATCAACCGCACAAAATTCAGGACGTAGAGTATTTCGAACTTATTAACCTCTTTGTTAGTTGAATAAAGAGCTACCAAAATTTCCGTTAAGCTAATACAAACTAATTATTTTAGGTATCGCAATGAAAATCTTAGCAGAGAAAGTGGTTGAAACTGTTGTAAACCGTATTTGTGACATTTGCAACGATAGTGTCATGATTGAAATGAATGGCCATACACACAAAGAATGTGGAGAGTTAAAAGCAAGCTGGGGATATGGCTCTAAAGCAGATGGGATAACTTATGGTCTTGATTCATGCGAAAACTGTTTCGAAGTCGCGCTACATGCACTAAAAGATTACCGAAGAAGTATAGTCATGTTTGACGAAAAACAAGAACTACCAGATAAGGCTTTTGGAATCGCCACCAAGGGTCTCCGCTAACTTCCCTGTTAATAAATAGTACTATTTTGGCTTTAACTTAACTTTTGACACGAACAATCGACCACAACAAGAAGAAAGAGGTGTCGTAGCAGGTGACGGTATTTTGGAGCGGTTTCATAAGGCGATCTTCAACGAATTTTACCAAATCACGTTTAGAAAAAGCTGTGTTCGACGATGGAGAAATTATAAAAAAATCTGGACGATTGGATAGATTCCGACAGCAATCATCGAACCCATTAGAGTAAAGTGTCCTGCGGAGGAGCGCTGTATGCTTCTTTTTAGGAAGCTCATTCCATTAAAGGCATTTCTCTATAAATAACATAACCAACCTAAACTGTAATTCGTAACCAGTTGAGCGCCAAATGGATACTCCGCGTAAATTCGAAAAATGAAACTGCTTGATTCTAAAGGGTTGCACCTGGATCTCACTGTTGGCATAAATCTCAAATTTGATGTCGTAATACAAAAAACAAACAGAATATTTTTAATTAGTTTACGTTTAGACGTCTAGA
>TARA_R110001606_G_scaffold84694_3_pt1 | contig 26179 bp, 23 predicted proteins | sample TARA_R110001606 | Tara Oceans TARA_R110001606 (sample SAMEA4398315) | marine metagenome | biome: Polar Biome; feature: [SRF] surface water layer (ENVO:00010504); material: water (ENVO:00002006), including particulate matter (ENVO:01000060) such as... | depth 5 m
AAGCGTCCAGCGCATCCAACCAAACCAGCGAAGCAAACCGACCGGTCTGGCCCTCGGCCCGGTAAGAGTAGAAATGCACCGGATCGCTGGCTGTGCAGTGGTCACCGCCGGACACATCGGCGACGCCGGCGGCGTTGAGCGTCAGGGTGGCGGCGTAGGCGAGCGAGAATCGCCAGTGGCCGGGCTTGCCGTCGCGGCGAAACGCTTTCTTATACTCAGGCCCCAGCGACACAAAGGCGCGATGAACGTCTTCACCGACCTGGTAGGCATTGGCGGAAATGGCTGGCCCGAGCCAGGCCGAGAGGGTTTGCCCCTGGGGGGCCAGGGTCTCCACCGCGCGCGCCAGAATACCGGCGTGCAGACCGCGCCAGCCGGCGTGCACCGCCGCCACCGCGGTGCCGTCGACGCGCGCCAGCAGCACCGGCAGACAATCGGCGGTGAGCACCACGCAGGGCCAGCCCGCTTGCGGCGTCCAGACGCCGTCCGCGCGGCTGTCCGGGTCGCCGGCTTGGATAATACGGTCGCCGTGCACCTGCTCCAGCCACGCCGGCGGATGATCCACCGCCAGCCGCTTATGCACATGGCGCCGGGCCAGTTCCACCCGCGCCGGATCGTCGCCGCAATTCTGCCCCAGGTTAAAACCCGCCCAAGGCGCCGGCGAATGCCGGCCCAGGCGCGTGGTGACCACGCACCGTACCCGTGGATGAGGGCGCCATTGCGGCCAGATCCATTGGCTGCTGTCGGGCAGGGGCATCTCAGGCCTCCCGGTCCTCCTCGAGGACGCGAATCAGGGTTTGCAGATCCTCCGGCAGCGCCGCTTCGAACTCCAGATACTCGCCGCTGATCGGATGCACCAGGCCGAGTTTGCGCGCGTGCAGCGCCTGACGGGGAAAGGTTCGCAGCGCTTCGCGAAGCGCCTCGGTGGCGCCGGCCGGCTGCTTGAGACGCCCACCATACAGCGGGTCGCCCACCAGCGGATAGCGGCGGTGGGCCATGTGCACGCGGATCTGATGGGTGCGGCCGGTCTCCAGCCGCACCTGAATGCGGGTGTGGGCGCGGTAACGATCCAGCACACGATAATGGGTCACCGCCGTCTTGCCGCCGTGCTGCACCACCGCCTGGCGCTTGCGGTCCACCGGGTGGCGGCCGATGGCCGCGTTGACGGTGCCACCGCCGGTCATCACGCCCACGGCGATGGCCTCGTATTCGCGGTACAGGCTTTTGTCCTGCAACTGCGCCACCAGCCCGGTGTGCGCCTCCACGGAGCGCGCCACCACCATCAGCCCGGTGGTGTCGCGATCCAGGCGGTGCACGATACCGGCCCGCGGCAGGCTGGAGAGGCGGTCATCCAGATGCAGCAGGCCGTTGAGCAGGGTCCCGGCGGCGTGCCCGGCGGCCGGGTGCACCACCAGGCCGCTGGGCTTGTTGATGACGATCAGGTCGTGATCCTCGTAAACCACTGGCAAATCAATGGCCTCGGGCTGGTCGTCGATCTCCGGCGCCAGCTCCACGTCAAGACTCAGGGCCTCGCCGCCAATCAGCTTGTCCTTGGGCCGGGCGGGCTGTCCGTTGACCTTGAGCACGCCCTGTTTGATCCAGCCCTGCAGGCGCGAGCGGGAGAAACCGTCGAACAGTTCCGCCGCCACCTGGTCGAGCCGGCCGCCGGCATGTTGTTCGCCAACCCGCTCGGTGCGCTGAATTTTCTCCCCGCCGAGATGTCCCATACCGCATCCTGTGATTAAATAGCCGACCATTGTACCCCGTCGTACCGAGGAAAAAATGTCACGATTGCTTTGGCCCCTGATGTTGGCCCTGGTGCTTGGCGCCTGCGCCAGCAAGCCCACGGAAAGCCCGGAACGCACCGAGGCGGAACAGTACCGCCAGGCGGTGCAGTCCATGGAGGCGAACAACTACATCACCGCCGTGGACCAGCTCAAGGAACTGGAGGCGCGCTTTCCCTATGGCCGCTACGCCGAACAGGCCCAACTGGAGCTGATATACGCCCATTTCCGCACCAGTGACTACCCGGAATCGGTGGTCGCGGCGCAGCGCTTCATCCGCAACTACCCGGCCCATGCCAACCTGGACTACGCCCTGTACATGCGGGCGCTGGCCAACTATTACATGGAACGGGGGCTGTTTGACTCGCTGATGGATTCAGACAAGTCCTCCCGGGATATGTCTTCGGCGCTGGATGCCTTCGAAGACTTCGAACGCCTGGTGACGCGCTTCCCGAACAGCGATTACGCCCCGGACGCCCGCTCGCGGATGGTCTTTATCCGCAATCAGCTCGCCCAGCATGAACTGCACGCGGCGCGCTACTACGCCCGCCGGGGCGCCTACATCGCCGCCATCAACCGGGCCCAGTATGTGGTGCAGCACTACCAGGGCACCCCGGCGGTGCCGGAATCCCTGGCCATCATGGTGAAGGGTTACCAGCGCCTGGACCGCCCGGAACTGGCCGAAAAGAGCCGCAACGTCCTGGCCGCCAGCTGGCCCGACAACGACTACCTGGAAGACGACGGCAACGTCGACCTGGCCTGGTGGCCGGACGAGAAAAACGGTTTGCTGAGTCTGTTGACGTTTGATTTGCTTTAAGCGCGCGCTAGCGCGCTCGCTTACACGCAACACGCTTGCACGCTAAGATCAAGACCCGGCACTGCCGGCCTTGCGGTTACGCAAGCCGGGCTTTCATATCCGCAAACATCTCAAACCCGGGTTTTAGCGTGCAAGCGTGCTGCGTGTTGCGTGCAAGCGCCGTCATCAATCCCCCGGCCGCCAGCCATTGGTGATCGGGTAGCGGCGGTCCTTGCCGAAGGCGCGGCGGCTGACGCGGGGGCCGACGGCGGCCTGGCGGCGTTTGTATTCATTGCGGTCGGTGAGTTTGACCACCCGATACACCACCTCCCGATCAAAGCCGGCGCGGATCACCGCCTCCGCGCTCATGTCCTGCTCCACATAGCGCTCCAGAATGGCATCAAGCTGATCGTAATCCGGCAGTGAATCGGCGTCTTTCTGATCCGGAGCCAGTTCCGCCGAGGGCGGCCGGGTAATCACCCGCTCGGGGATGATCTCGGCACCGGCTTTCTGGTTGCGCCAGCGCGCCAGCCGATACACCGACGTTTTGAAGACATCCTTGAGCACCGCGAAGCCGCCGGCCATGTCGCCGTAAAGCGTGGCGTAGCCGACCGCCATTTCACTCTTGTTGCCGGTGGTCAGCACCACCGACCCGCCCTTGTTCGACAACGCCATCAACAGCACCCCGCGGCAGCGGGCCTGCAGATTCTCTTCGGTGGTGTCGGTGTCCTGCCCGGCGAACGGCTCGGCGAGGATCTCCATGAAACCGTTGAAGGCCGGCTCGATCGGCAGCACCCGATAATCAACGCGCAGGGCGCGGGCCTGCTTTTCCGCGTCCTCAATGCTGATCGCGGCGGTGTAGCGGAACGGCATCATCACCGCCTCGACCCGGTCCGGGCCGAGCGCGTCCACCGCCACCGCCAGGGTCAGCGCCGAATCAATGCCGCCGGAAAGCCCCAGCAGGGCGCCTTTAAAGCCGTTCTTATTGACGTAATCGCGGGTCGCCAGCACCAGTGCCCGATAAAGACTCTCTTCGCCGGCCGGCACCGGCAGCGTTTCGCCGCGCACTTCCAGGGCGCCCCCGGTGGCGGTCAGATCCACCGGCACCAGGGCTTCCTCGAAGCTGGCGCCCTGCACCCGCAGAGCACCGCTGGCGTCCACGGCGAACGAGGCGCCATCGAACAGCAGCTCGTCCTGGCCACCGACCTGGTTGCAATAGAGCACCGGCAGGCCGGTTTCACGGGCCCGGGCCACCACCTGCTCCAAACGTTCATTGGGCTTGCCGTCGCGAAACGGCGAGGCGTTGAGGTTAATCAGGCAGGTGGCGCCGGCTTCAGCGGCCTGGGCCGCCGGGGCGGCGTTCCAGATGTCTTCGCAGATCGTCAGGGCCAGGGTCTGGCCGGCCAGTTCAAACAGGCAGCTCTGCTCACCGGGCTGGAAATAGCGCTTCTCGTCGAACACCCGGTAATTCGGCAGGTATTGCTTGAAATACTCGTGGCGCGGGCGGCTTTCACCGGGGAACACCACCCCGGCGGCATTACGGCGGATGCCGTTGCGCACCGCCGGATAGCCCACCACCACCGGCACCGTGATCGCTTCACCGATGTGGGCCAGCGCCTCGTCGATGCGGGTGTTCAGGCTCGGACGCAGCAACAGATCTTCTGGCGGGTAACCGGTCAGCATCAGCTCGGGAAACACCACCAGTTCGGCGCCAAGCAGGTTACGGGCCTCCCCGGAGGCGGCCACCACCGCTTGCGCATTGCCTTCGATATCCCCTACCAGCGGATTGCGCTGGGCCATTACTACTCGCATGTCGTGGGCCTGTATCAACGAATCGGATCGCCGCCAAGGCGGCATGAATCGGTTCAGCCGGGATCGCGCTGGGCGGCGCGCCCCTTTGTCTTTTCTCGCTGCCGCGCTGATTGTACTCTGTAGCCGCTGACTGCTCGACCGGTACCGGCCATGCCGGCAACGAAAGGGGATTTTATGGGGTTAATCCGGCTGCTGGTTTTCGCGGCACTTATCTATCTGATCTGGCGGCTGGCCAAACGCCTGCTGCCGGCACGCCATGGTGATGCTCGCCGTCCTGCCGAGCCAGACAAGGCAACGGCCCAGCGCATGCTGAAATGCCAGCAGTGCGGCGTGCATGTGCCCGAGCATGAGGCCTTCCAGCACAACGGCCTGAGCTTCTGCTGCCAGAGCCACCAGCGCCAGTATCTGGAGCACCATGAGCGCTAACTGGACACCGGGGCGAATCTACAACGTTTACCGAATCGCCATCGCCATCGTGTTGCTGGGGCTGTATCACAGCGATCAGCAACTGCTCGGCAAGTATATGCCGCGCCTGTTCGAACTGACGGTGTTCGGCTATCTGGCGCTAACGCTCGCTTCCAGCATCATCGACTACGCGGAAAAACTGCACAAACCCTCCTGGGCGCAGCCCCTGGCGCTGATCATCGACATGCTGGTGCTGGGCATGGTGGTGCACACCAACGGCGGCCTGGAAGGCGGGCTGGCGGTGTTGTTCCTGGTCACCGTGGCGGCCGGCAATATTCTGCTGCGTGGGCGCATGGGGTTTCTGATCGCGGCGCTGGCGACACTGACGGTGATGTTCGAGCAGTTTTATTTCGCCATTCAGACCGGCGAAAAAAACCCCTTTCAGTTGACCGAGGCGGGACTGCTGGGCATCGCCTTTTTCATGGTGTCGCTGATTATTCAGCAGATCGCCGGCCGCTTGGAACGCAGTGAGACCATCGCCGCGCGGCAGAAGGTCGCGATCGAACGCCTGGAAGCCCTCAATCAACAGATCGTGGCGCGCATGCGCACCGGCGTTATGGTGTTCGACGATCACGGTCGGATATTGCAATCCAACCCCTCCGCGGACAGTTTCTTCGCCGCCACCATGGCCGGCGCCGCCTTGCCCGACGCCCTCGGCCAGCGCCATCAGCGTTGGCGGCAGGCTCCCCATCTGCCGCAACCGACGCTGCGTGTGTCCCGGCAATCACCGCAACTCACCACCCGCTTCGCACGCCTGGAAACCGAGCACGAAACCCTGACCCTGGTGTTTCTTGAGGACACCGCTCGCGTTGCCCAGGAAGCCCAGCAGCTCAACCTGGCCTCGCTGGGGCGGCTCTCCGCCACCCTGGCCCATGAAATCCGCAACCCGCTGAGCGCCATCAGCCATTCCACCGAGTTGCTTTGCGACACCGCGCAGGACGATCAGGACCGCCATTTGCTGGAGATTATCCGTAAGCACGTGAAACGGGTGAACGGCATTATCTCGGACGTGCTTGACCTGTCCCGGCGCGCGCGCAGCCAGGCGGAGCGCTTCGAGCTGGCGCCGGCGCTCGAGGAACTGGCTTCCGGCTGGTATCAGCGCGGCGTCGATCGGGGCCGTCTGGTGATTGTCCACGACGACGAAGAGCTGGCGATACGATTCGACCGCAGCCAGTTTATTCAGATCATCGACAACCTGATTGGCAACGCCTTTCACCATGGCGGCGAGCGCTGTCGTGTCAGCGTCGCCTATGGGCTGCATGATCGCACCCGGCTGCCGTGGATCACCGTCAGTGACAACGGCCCCGGCGTCAGCGAAGAGGCGCAAACGCACCTGTTCGAACCCTTCTATACCACCAGTGACCGGGGCAATGGCCTGGGTCTGTTCGTGTGTCGCCAGCTTTGCCAGGCCAACCAGGCAACGTTGGATTTCGAGGATGCCCAACCCGGTGCGCGCTTTGTGCTAACCTGTGCCCACCCGGACCGACAGTTCGAGTGACCGAATAAAATGACAGAAACCATTCCCCGCGTACTGGTCGTCGACGACGAAGCCGATCTCCGTGAGCTGCTGGTCATTACTCTCGGGCGGATGAAACTCGACGCCACCGCCGCCGGCTCGCTGAGCCAGGCCAGACAGTTGCTGGATGAACGCGCGTTCGACCTGTGCCTGACCGACATGAACCTGGGTGACGGCACCGGCCTGGACCTGCTTCGCCACGCCATGAAGTGCGCGCCGGACATGCCGATCGCGGTGATCACCGCCTACGGCAGCATGGAAACCGCCACCGAGGCGATGAAGTTCGGCGCCTACGATTTTATCGCCAAACCGGTGGCTCTGGACCGCCTGCGCCAGTTGATCGAAGACGGCCTGGGCATCAGCCGCGCGCAGCTCGGTGAGTCCGGCCAGGAGCAGTCACTGATCGGCGAGAGCGCCGCCATGCGCCAGCTCAAGGAGCAGATTCGCAAGCTGGCGCGCAGCCAGGCACCGATCTATATCAGTGGCGAATCCGGCAGTGGCAAGGAGCGGGTGGCACGCCTGATCCATTCACTGGGGCCGCGCAACGACAAAGCGTTCGTGGCGGTCAACTGCGGCGCGATTCCTTCGGAGTTGATGGAAAGCGAGTTCTTCGGCCACCGCAAAGGCAGTTTCACCGGCGCCGTGGAAGACCGCAAAGGCCTGTTCCGCGAGGCTGATGGCGGCACGCTGTTCCTCGATGAAGTGGCCGATCTGCCCCTGCACATGCAGGTCAAACTGCTGCGCGCGATCCAGGAAAAAACCGTGCGGCCGGTGGGCGAATCCCGCGAGTCACCGGTGAATCTGCGCATTCTGTGCGCCACCCACCGGGACCTGGCCGAAGAGATGAGCGCCGGCCGTTTCCGGCAGGATCTTTACTATCGGCTGAACGTGATCGAAGCCCATGTGCCGCCCCTGCGTGAGCGCCGGGAAGACATTCCCGCCCTGGTTGAGCACGTGCTGGAACGGCTCGGCGACGCCTGGGAAACCCGCGCGCCACTGATCAGCGCGGACGCCCTGAGCACCCTCGCCGGCTACCCGTTCCCCGGCAATGTTCGTGAGCTGGAAAACATTCTTGAGCGCGCCATGACACTGTGCGACGGCGCGCGCATCGAACCGCGCCATCTGCATCTGCCCAGTGCCAGCGACGGCCCGGCGGACACCGCCGCGGGCAGCGCTCGCCATCCGCAACTGCCGCTGGAAGAATACCTCCAGGAAATCGAGAAAAACGAAATTCTCAAAGCCCTGGACGCCACCCACTGGAATCGCACCGCCGCGGCGAAAAAACTGGGCATGACGTTTCGCTCACTGCGCTATCGGCTGAAAAAGCTGGAACTCGATCAGGACGACGAGAGCGAGTAATCCCCGACCGGCAACGACGGCGTCTCCGCGCACATCAACCGCGCCAGAAACTCGGCGCTGGCCGGCGCCGCCACCAGGCCATTGCGGTGGTGGCCGGCGGCGGCGAACAGCCCGGGACAGCCCGGCACTTCCCCCAGATAAGGCCAATCCCGGGCACAACCGGGGCGCACCCCGGCCCAATGAGCCACCGGCCGCTGATCGGCCAGCTCCGGCAATAACCGCGCCGCCTTGCGCTCCAGGGCCCAACGCCCGGTCACCGAACGGTAGTGGCTGCCCTCCCCTTCTTCCAGGGTCGAACCCACCAGTACCGCGCCGTCCGCGCGGGGAATCAGGTAGCCCTGTTCGGTGAGAATGATCGCTGGCACCCGCCCCGGCGCCAGCCGGTAGAGCAGCATCTCCCCCTTGGCGGGAAACAACGGCAGCCGCACGCCCAGCGGCGCCAGTAACCCGGCCGTCCAGGCCCCGCTGCTGACCAGCACCGCCGGCGCCGTCAGGCACTCGCCATCGCTGAGCCACAACGATGCGCCTCGACGTCGGGGTTCGATGCCCTTCACCGCCGCCGTGCGAAAACACACGCCGCGCCGGCTCAGCCAGGAGCGCAACGCCTTGAGCATGCGCGGGTTACGAATATTGCCGATCTCGGGAAACCACAACCCCGGCTGCCGTCCGGCACCGCTCAGGTGCTCGTGCTCGTCCGCCCGCCGGCATGGCACCTCCCACAGGCGGGCCCAGGCCAGGGCCCGCTCGCGCTCGGCCTCACCCACCGCCACCCACAGGCCGCTGTCGTTGAGATCATCGCGACGAAGCCCGGCGTGACCGGTCAGCTCATCCACCAGGCGACGATAACGGGCCGGGGCATCCACGGTGAGTCGGTTCATGGGGTCGGCGTAGCGCCAGGCGAACAGGGGCGAAAGAATCCCCCCGCCCGCCCAGGAAGCCGGGGGATACAGTGCGGGGGCATCAATCACGGTCACCCGACGCCCACGCTTTGTCAGCTCAAACGCACTCAGAAGACCGACGATTCCAGCGCCGGCGATTAGCACATCAGCCATAGAAATCAGCGCATTCGGATTACAGGAAAGGGAGCAACAGTAACACAGGGCGAGACGCTTGGGACCGCTAGACTTGCCCTGTCGCCACGCTTGCACCGACCGGACGGGTGCCTCGCGGCAACTTACACGCAATGATGCTCAGGACCGGAGAAATACGACATGGATGTCAAAGGCTTTACGCTGCTGGAAATGCTGGCGGCACTGATGGTGATGGCGGTACTGGTGATGGGCACCAGCCACTTCAACCGGCAATGGCTGCCCCGGCAACGGGTGATCGCCGCCAGCAACGCAGTACTCGGGCTGATTCAGCGCGCCCGCGCCGAGGCTTACACCTCGGGGCCGGTATCGCTGTGCGATGGCAACTCCCGATGCGATGCGTTCGGCACCACCCGACGCCTGCTATTGGCAACAACGCCACCCGGTAGCGGCGCCATCGGCGCCGACGACATTATCGAACGCTATACGCTGCCACCCAACACCACCCTCACTTGGAACCGCTTTCGCGGCACCGCACTGCATTACGGTGCCCGTGGCAATCTGTTCTATCAGAACGGCCACTTCCTGATCTGCAATCGGGGCCAGGCGCGCAAAGTGGTCATCAACGTGCTCGGCACCGCCCGCATCGAAGCCGGCGACGCCAGCGGCTGCCCCTAGCGGATGGCGGGCAACACGCTGGCACGCAGCACGCCTTGCGCTACGCGCAACCGGCCTGGCCAAAGCTGGTCCCCGGTTATCGGCTGGAGCCGGCGCTTCTCTTTGCGGCTTGCAGCTTGCGGCTTGCGGCTTGCAGCCCGCAACCCCGACCCACAAAGCCTGGTCTCCTGAACCGGCATGGCCCGTGCTGTTCCTTTCAACCTGTCCCCTGCCTTACAGAACCCTGCCTTACAGAACCTGCCGGTCAATCATGCCAGGACGAGGTACTGCTGAGCGTGCAACTGGCGGCGCCCTTAACGAAACAGGTGCGCCCCTGGCTGTCCAGCTTGATGACACCGTCGCCGTCCATGCCGCCCTTGGGGGTGGCGGTGATCACGTAGGCCTGGTCGTCATTGTCGGTGGTGATGGCGACCGTGTAGTACGAATCGTTCTGCAAACCGGGGCCGACCTTGGACAGGTCGTCGGTGTATTTGAAATTGCGCGCCCGGAAGCCTTCCAGCGACGTGGCCAGATCCATCAGCTTGCCCTGATATTCGGAGCGGCGCCCTTCGCGCACCTGCTCGGTGTACGACGGGTAGGCGATCAGCGCCAGAATGGCGACGATCACCACCACGATCATCAGCTCGATCAGGGTGAAGCCGCGCTGCTGGCGCAAAGCCGGGCTATTCATCGGAGGCCTCCTGAACGGGCGGGAAGTACTCGTTGGCTTTGTTTTTCTGCATCGGATACCAGCGTTGCTTTCGGAACATGGCGTATTGAAGGTCTACGCCGCCCGGGCACTCCAGGCCGGTACAGAACTGTACTTCGCCGTTACCGCCCTCGTTATCCTCATCGCTATCGTCCCCGCCAAAAATTGGAATGATGCTCGGGGGAATCGTGGAGGAATCCAGCTCCTCCCCATCCCAGGAGCCACCGACATCGTCACCATCCGATATTTCGCCGTCGTTGGTGAACGACTGAGCCTCTCCGGTCAGCAGCACGGCACGGTACGCGTAGGCATTGCCGTAGCGCACCACACAAGGGTCCTCGTCCTGATCAATGTCGGATGGCTTATAGGTCGTGAACATGACGCTGCCCTGGAAGATGGTGGGCGACGACATGACCTTTTCCCCCCTTCGATGGAAAGCCACCCGCCAACCATCGCCGGAGCCATCCAACGCGGGCGGGTTGGCGCTGGCCACGTTCGGCAGGTCACTTGGTGTCACCACATTGGCGGGCTGGGAGGTACTACGGAAGTTCCTGTCGGCGATCAAGAAGAACCCTTCCTCGGTAGTCTCGTCCAGGGGATGGGCACGATACCCTGAGCCGATGGCCACATAGAGCGTCTCACTCAGACCGCTACGGTGATAACCCACCGCTGGGGCCTCGTAGAAGCGCCGCTGGTCCTCGACGCCGGCGCCGCCCAGGCTGGCGAGGCGCACCACGCCCTTCACCAGATCGGAGTCGCTATCGCCGGCATTGTCGATGTTGACCCGGAACACCTGCCCGCCCAGATCACCGAAATAGAGGTAATCGGCGAGACCATCCAAGTTCAGATCCACCACCGCGATGCCACCAGGCACGCTCCATTTCATGTCGGTCACTTGGTGTGTGACGTCGTCCGAACCAATAGACCACAGCAGGTCGCCATTCATGGCGTCCACCATATAGACTGCGTTGCCCACTTTGTCCTTGCTGGCACGGCTACCGGCAGTGTCGTGGTCTTCGGGGCTATAGCCGCCACCAAATACCAATACTGGCTTGATGGTGCCTCCCACTCGCACACGCGTCAGCGTGGGGGTCGACCAGGTCTGCCCGAGCCGGCCAAAGCCGCTGTCCGGGTTGGCTATGGCGGACTCATCCGCCCAGGCACCATTGATACGCCATTCCAGCTTTGGGTTGTTAATGCTGGAAACATCCAGCGCATAGTAATTGCTGCCGCCACGGCGCATGCCGCCGTAAATGTAGACGTCATCGGCATCGCCGTTGCTTTTCGCTGTACGGTAAGCCACCCAGCTACCGTCCATCCCATACAGACTACGGATATTGTCGTTGCTCAACGGCGGCGAACGCACTAGGTCGTAGGCCTGCTTGAGCATCTGATCGGGCATGAAGGCAAACTTCTCGTCGCCATTGTCAGTGTCAATGGCATGCAGCATGCCACCGTTGCTGGAGACGAACACATAATTGGTCTGGTCGTCAGCGTCGGTGCCATCGCTGTCCACCTCGTAGTTCACCAACAGGGGCACGCTGTGCATCGGGTCGGCCCACATCGTCAACAGGGCGGCGTAAATCTCTTCCTTGGTGTTGTAGGCGGGTACCGCGCCTTGGTCAGGGATGCCGAAGTCGCTGTTATTCATTTCCTCCAGCCGCTCCTCGTCCAGGGTATAGGAGCCGGTACCGTCCGATTTACCAATCAGCAGCTTGCGCCCGGCCAGCTCGCCCCGCGCCCCGCCCTTGCGCACGTCCGCGCCATCCGGCTCGCCATCGGTCCAGAAGCTTTTCGAGGTCTCCCGGAAATAGCCGGTTTCGGAATCCACTGCGGCATTGCCGTTGGCGTCCACCACCTTGCCATCGTCCAGCCGGTAACGTTTGAGATTACCGGGCCATACCGAGGTTTTCTCCGGCTTGAACATGGCGTAGTACAACTGGTCCAGATGCTCCAGGCGGTTGTTCTGGTTCACCGAGACACCCGGGGAAGTAATCGTCTGAGAGTCCTCGGCGATCAGATTAAGGATATCGTTGAACTCAGCGGCCAGTTCATCGGCATTATCGGCCAAGCGCACAGTGTCAGTGCCACCTTTCTTCGCAATATTGGTCATATTAGTGACTTGGCTGGATCCGGCTCCCACGCCGAAGGCCACCTGCCAGGTTCTGACCGCCCGTTTCTTTGAATTAGAGCCGGCGTTCAGAAGCCAAGCCGCCAGCTTTTGCTGGCACGAGTAGGAGCCGCCACAGTAACCCCCGGTCATGTTGGTCACGCTGGCGTAGTCAGAATCCTGTGTGGGGTCGCCGTCCGTCATGACAATGATGTGGTTGGATTCGCACTGATTATCCATGTTCATGGGCGAGGCATAGTAATCATCACTAACCCAATCCCAGTCATCGCACTTGCCATTCCACTTCCAATCGGTGCATTTCGATTGCAGATTCACCGCCGGTCGCGGCTCATCCTCATCCGCCTCCCCTTCAATCGCATAGTCCGAAGGTGCAAGCCCCATCATATAGCGCGCCATCTCCGAGTAGGCCTCCATGGTGGGCGTATTCGATGTGCCCTGGAGCCCATTGACCAGTGTCTTCACTTCTTCTCTGGCAGTCTCGTCCATGTTGCTGACTGGATAAAAAACATAGCCACCGAACCCCGACGTATCCTTACCCCCATTGAACTTGCCGACACCGATACGGACACCATCGCTGAGGCCATCGACCACCTGGCTGAAGGCCTCCTTCAACTGGTACATTTTGGTATCCGAACGTGAGCAATCACGCCCTCCATTAGGCGGATCGCACATACTCCCGGATGTATCGATCAGGAACAGCACATTGGCGATTTGTTCATTGGATTCATTACTGGCGTCGGCCTGGGCGTAGTAGATTTCCGTGTCGTCCGCGTAGACGCAGGTGGGCGCCATCAGCACGGCGCCAAGCAAACACAACAAAGTGGCGGTTCTGTTCATGCTCCCCCCGATCATTCCTGACCAATATTGTTGAAGTCCGACGACGCCACCATGCCGCGCTTGAGCGCTTGCTGCAGGTGATGGTTGTCCACACCAAACTGTTCGATTTCCGAATTGCCCATGATCTCGAAGGTATAGTCGACGACCATGCTGCCGGAGCCGCTCATGCTCACCTGGCTACCGGACACCGCCTGCATACCTTTTTGCCGAGTGCGTGACCCGGCCCGCACCAGCTCCCGGGAATCCATGTGGTCATTGTTCTGGCAGGCGTTCAGGCCGACGCCGGAGGCGCTCAGGCAGCGGTTTATCACCTGCCCGTTGAGAAAAGGCTGTAGCTCCGCGCTGCTCATGTTGTAGAGATAGCCGTAGGCATCGGCCACCGCCGACTCGGCGCCCTCGAACGCCATCGCGTCCACCTGGCTGCCGGTGGCGATCTTGGCGCTGAACATACTGGTCTTCATTGCCGTGACGCCAAGCAGCGACACGATCACCAGAATCATCAGCGCCACCAGCAGGGCCACACCGCTCTGGCTGGTCCGTCCGGGAGAGTGCAACACTTTCATCAGATCGTGTCCCATGGATAGTTGCGCAACGCCACGCTGGCGTTGAATTGACGGAATAACGACAGCCCCGTGTCCAGGGTGACGTCTTCATCCAGCACATAGAAGGTCTGCTCACCGCCATCCCCCAGCGCCGGAGCCCGGGCGCCCAGCAGCACCGACAAGCGCACCGCCAGCACCACCTCAGTGCCAATATCGTCGGCGGTCACGTAGCGACCGGCAAAGGGGATGCCATCGTGGTTGGTGGTGTCGATGCCGTACAGCACCTGGAAGCTGGACACGCCGGCGAGCAGCGTGACGCCGCTGGTCAACGGCGTGGCCTGATTGCCCCGGCAGCGCAGATTGCCGTCGTCGTCGACCCAGTAGGTATTGATCACATCCTGGTAAGCCATGTCCTCGATATCAACGCCGGCACCCGGCGCCGGGTTGCCTTCGCAATCCTGGCGGGCGTGGTGGGAGACAGTGAGGCGGTCATTACCGTTGTCGTCGTCGTTGGCGGAGGCGGCGATGCCACCGGTGGCAGTGGTGATGATCGCTGGCAACAAGGCGGCGGCGACGCTGTCATCGCGAAAGCCACTCATGCGTACGTCATCGACGATAAAACGCATGGCCAGTTGGCCCTGCTCCTGCAACCGGGATTCCGCCTGTTGCAGTTGAAAAGTGCGCTGATTGGTATTTAACAGGGAGGCGGCGGCGGCGGTGATCAGCAGCCCCAGCACCATCGCCACCATCAATTCGACCAGGCTGAAACCGCCCTGAAACGCACGCCGGTTCATCGGATCACCTCCATCACCACGCATTGGGAATCGGCGGCGGTCTCGATGCCGCCATCGCCCATGCAGTCGTCCGCGTCCTGCTCGCCCCAGGCCACCACCACGCAATTGCTGGCACCGGACATCTCGCAGGTGTCCACGCGGATGGTGCCCGCCGGCATGATGTTGGCGGCCTGCCAGGCCAATTGCTGGATGTCCCACTCCGCCATGGCGCCGCTGTCGCAGACACTGGCTCCGGTGCAATCGGACCAGCCATCAGGCTCTTCGCCGGCGGTGGGCGGGGTGTCTGGCCAGGAATCCGCGTCCAGGTAAACGCTGACCGCTTCCGGGTTCACCAGCATGCGCTCCAGGGTGTCGCGGGCCAGAGCGGTGGCGCGGGCACGAATGTGGGCGGTTTCGGCGCCCTTGAGCGCGCTCAGTTGCAGGCCGGCGTAGCCCAGCACGCCGATCGCCAGCACCAGCAGCGCGACCAGAATTTCCACCATTCCCACCCCCCGCTGGTGGCGTCTCATCATGCTCATCACGGCCCCTGATCACACTCGAAGAAATCGTTCTCGATACGGCCGAACCGGCCCAGCCGGATGCGCCGCCCGGTCTCGCCGCTACGACCGTCACAGACGATGAACAACGCCGCGTTGTCGATCATTCCGGAGGGAGCAAAAACCAGCTCGTCGAGGCCGCTGTCCTCGCTGACGGCGACGCCACCGGCGGCGGTGAAGCTCTGGTCCGTTTCCACGGAGCCGGCCGGATAATCGATCAGCCAGCCGTCACTCCAATCGCCACCGCTGGCACTGAGCCGGACCTCGGCGCGCAGGTTCACCGCCTGGGCACGCGCGGTGTGCAGCGCGGTGACCAGATCCGACGCGGTGCTGCGTAGGGCGTTGTTGGCGGTGAGGGTGCGAAACGACGGCACGGCGATGGCCAGCAGCACACCCGCCACCGCCACCGTCACCATCAATTCGATGATGGTAAAACCGTGCGATGGCGCGGCCACCGGTGTGCGTTTGCCCCTGCCCCCCATGTTGTTCTTGCCCCCTGGCATGCTGCTGGCCGGTCCCGTGTTCGGGCCGGCGATTTTACGTTTGGAGGCTTACTGTAACAGCGCCTTAACCACGGGCAATGCCCGGCGGACAAACGGACCGCTGGCCGGAATAAGCGGTATAAGCGATTGAAAAAACGACGTTTTCGGGGATTTAAGACGTGACGGCGATCACATTCCGGGGCCGCGAGCGGGCCCCAAAAAAGGTACTCAGCTGCGCAGTTCCCGGGGCATGGAAAAGCGGATGTTTTCTTCGCGGCCGGGGATTTCCGCCGCGTCACCGCCACCCAGTTCGCGCAGGCGCGCCACCACCTGGTGCACCAGTTGCTCCGGGGCGCTGGCGCCGGCGGTCACCCCGATGGATTTTTTGCCGCTCAGCCAGGCGGCATCGATCATCGCCGGATCGTCCAGCAGATGGGCCGGCGTGCCGCAGCGCTCCGCCAACTCGCGCAGGCGGTTGGAGTTGGAGCTGTTCACCGAGCCGACCACCAGCACCAGGTCGCATTCCAGCGCCAGTTGGCGCACCGCGTCCTGACGGTTGGTGGTGGCGTAACAGATGTCCTCGCGCTTGGGACCGAGGATATTGGGGAACCGGGTGCGCAAGGCATCAATGATGCGCGCGGTGTCGTCGACACTGAGCGTGGTCTGGGTGACGAACGCCAGGTTGTCCGGGTCGGTGACCTGCAAACGACCGACATCGCGCTCGTCTTCCACCAGATACATACGGCCACCCCGGGCGGTGTCATATTGGCCCATGGTGCCTTCCACTTCCGGATGGCCCTGGTGGCCGATCAGGATCGCTTCACGCCCTTCACGGGCATAGCGAATCACTTCCATGTGCACCTTGGTGACCAGTGGACAGGTGGCATCGAACACCTTGAGCGCGCGCCGTTCGGCCTCGTCCTGCACCGCCTTGGAGACGCCATGGGCGCTGAAGATCACGATGGCGTCATCGGGAATCTCATCGAGCTCCTCGACGAACACCGCGCCGCGCTCACGCAGGTCTTCCACCACATAGCGGTTGTGCACCACTTCATGGCGCACATACACCGGCGGCCCGAACACTTCCAGGGCACGGTTGACGATTTCGATGGCGCGGTCCACCCCGGCGCAGAAGCCGCGCGGGTTGGCGAGACGAATTTGCATAACGAACTCGGTAGCAATGGATCAACAGTGTAGCGCGTCCGGCCGGCGCTCGTCAGTTCAGGCGCATCTCAGTTCAGGCGCACCGCTTGCTCGGGGGCATCGTGTTCGACCTTGATGATTTCCACTTCGAAAGTCAGATCACGGCCAGCCAGCGGGTGGTTGAAATCCACCGTCACCCAGTCGTCGTCCAGCGAGGCGACCACGCCGGGCAACTCGGCGCCGGCGGCGTCGGCGAAATTCATCACCATGCCCGGCTCGAGCGCGTCCTGGGTGGCGAAGGTGCTGCGTTGAAAATGCTGCAGATTCTGCTCGTTGTACTCGCCAAACCCGGACTGCGCGTCGATGAACACACTGCGCTTGTCGCCGGCGCGCAGGCCGAGAATGGCGCGCTCGAAGCCCGGCAGCAGGGATTCATCGCCCCAGGTGAACGCGGCCGGATCGCCCTTGAAGGTGCTGTCCAGTTCGGTGCCGTCCATCAAGCGCACGGCGAAATGGAGCGTCACCCGCATTTGTGGCCCGGCGCGTAACTCATTGCTGGCGGACACGGCGGCCTCCCAGAATCATGTCGAGAATGATCAACGCTGCCCCTATGGTGATGGCGCTGTCGGCGATATTAAAGGCCGGAAAGTGATAATCGCCCCAATAGAAATCGAGAAAGTCCACCACGTGGCCGAGCACGATGCGGTCATACAGGTTGCCCAGAGCGCCGCCGAGAATCAGCGCCAGGGCCGCCCCTTGCAGGCGCTCGGCCGGTTTCAGGCGGGCCAGCCAGGTCAGAATCAGCACCGCCGCGACCACCGCGATCAGCGCGAAGAACCAGCGCTGCCAGCCCCCCGCCTGGGCCAGAAAACTGAACGCGGCACCGGTGTTGTAAGCCAGGGTCAGGTTGAAGAAACCGCTCACTTCAAGCCGCTCGTAAAGCTGAAAGCGGCCAACAATCAGGTGTTTACTGATCTGGTCCAGAGCGATCACCAGCACCGTCAACCACAGCCAGCCAAGCTGACCCTTGCGCAGCGCCTGCGCCTTGATGGCCTCAGGCATAGTGACGCTCCTCGCCGGAGCCTTCCACATTGGTCACGCAACGGCCGCAGATCTCCGGGTGCGCCGGGTCAACGCCAACGTCCTCGCGGTGATGCCAGCAGCGCGCGCACTTGCTGTGCGGCGACGGCGCCACGCTCACCTTGAGGCCGGGCACGGCGCTCTCTTCAAGGCCCGCCGGCGCCTGCGCCAGCGGTTTGAGGGTGGCGGTGGAGGTAATGGTGACGAAGCGCAGCTCGTTGCCCAGCCGTTCCAGCACGCCGGCGAGGCGGTCGTCCACGTACAGGGTGGCGTCGGCGGCCAGATTGGCGCGCAATTCCTTACGGTTGCGTGCCTCCTCGATGGCTTTGTTGATCGCCTGTTTCACCGCCTGCACCTGCTCCCAGAACGCCAGATCCATATCGGCACCCGCCGGCAGATCGAACAGCCCCTCATACCAGGTGGTCAGAAAAACGGATTCCGGCTTGTCGCCGGGCAGGTGCTCGAACACCTCCTCGGCGGTGAAGCTGAGGATCGGCGCCATCCAGCGCGCCAGCGCCTGGGCGATGTGATACAGAGCGCTCTGGCAGGAACGCCGCGCCACGGAATCTTCGGCGGTGGTGTACTGGCGGTCCTTGATGATGTCCAGATAGAAGCCACCCAACTCATTGGCGCAGAAGTGGTGCAGGCGCTGGTACACCTGGTGAAACTGATAGCCAGTGTAGAGCTCGCGCAGTTCTTCCTGAAGCTGGGCGGTGCGGGCCACCGCCCAGCGATCCAGCGCCAGCATGGCATCCGGCGCCAGCAGGTTCGCCGCCGGGTCAAAACCGCTCAGATTGGAGAGCAGGAAGCGGGCGGTATTGCGGATGCGTCGGTAGCTGTCGGCGACCTGCTTGAAAATGTTCTTGGAGACGGTCATTTCGCCGCGATAATCCGTGGAGGCGATCCACAGGCGCAGGATATCCGCGCCCAGGTCGTTCCACACTTCCTGGGGGGCGATCACATTGCCCAGGGATTTGGACATCTTGCGGCCCTGCTCGTCCACCGTGAAGCCGTGGGTGAGCACGCCCTTATAGGGCGCCGCGCCGCGAATCGCGGTGCTGGTCAGCAACGAGGATTGGAACCAGCCACGGTGCTGGTCCGAGCCTTCCAGGTACAGGTCCGCCGGCACCGCCAGCTCCGAGCGCTGCTCCAGCACTGAAAAGTGCGTGGTGCCGGAATCGAACCACACGTCCAGCACATCGGTGACCTTGCTGTAACGCTCGGCGTCGTCGCCCAGCAGGTCCGCCGGATCGAGCTGGAACCAGGCTTCGATGCCCTCTTTCTCGACCCGTTTGGCCACTTCTTCGATCAGGCGCGGCGTGTCCGGGTGCGGCTCCGAGGTGGCCTTGTCCACGAACAGGGCGATCGGCACCCCCCAGGTGCGCTGGCGGGAGATGCACCAATCCGGGCGGTCGCGCAGCATGCCTTCCATGCGCGCCTGCCCCCAGTCCGGGGTCCAGGTGACCTGTTTCACTTCCTCACGGGCGCGGGCCAGCAGGCCGCCCTCGCCCATGGCGATAAACCACTGGGCGGTGGCGCGGAAGATGATCGGCGTCTTGTGCCGCCAGCAGTGCGGGTAACTGTGGGTGATGGTTTCCAGCGCCACCAAGGCGCCGCTTTCGCGCAGCGCCTCGATCACCGGGCCGTTGACCTTGGTGACGTGCAGGCCACCGACCACCGGCAGGTCTTCACGGAACACGCCGTTGTCCTGCACCGGGCTGTCCACTTCCAGGCCGTAGCGTTTGCCGACCACGAAATCGTCTTCACCATGGCCCGGCGCGGTGTGCACGCAGCCGGTGCCGGCGTCCACGGTGACGTGCTCGCCGAGCACCACCGGCACCTGACGCACCAGGAACGGGTGTTGCAACACCAGATGTTCCAGAGCTTCGCCTTTGAAGGGCGCGGAACGCTCGGCGCCGCTCAGTGCATAACGTTCGATCACCGCATCCGCCAGCGCTTCGGCCACCACCAGTTCACGGGCGCGGCCGTCCTGCTCGCCGCTGAGCAGCACATAGTCCACCTCTGGGTGCACCGCCACCGCCTGGTTGGCGGGCAGGGTCCAGGGCGTGGTGGTCCAGATCACCAGGGCCGGTGCCGCGGCCTCGACGCCGGTGCGGGCGCTGAAGTCGGCGGGATCCACCGCCGCGAAGGCCACGTCGATGGCCGGCGATTGCTTGTCCTGGTATTCCACTTCCGCTTCCGCCAGGGCGGAGGCGCAATCCAGACACCAGTGCACCGGCTTGAAGCCCTTGGTGAGCAGGCCCTTGTCCACGATCTTGCCGAGTGCGCGAACAATGTTCGCCTCGGTGTCGAAGTTCATGGTCAGGTAGGGGTTGTCCCAGTCGCCGAACACGCCCAGGCGGATAAAGTCCTGTTTTTGCCCTTCGATCTGGGACGCGGCGTAGGCGCGGCATTCCGCCCGGAAGGCGCGCGCGTCCACCTTGTGGCCGGCTTTGCCGACCTTCTGCTCCACCTTATGCTCAATGGGCAGGCCGTGGCAGTCCCAGCCGGGCACGTAGGGCGCGTCAAAGCCCTCGAAACCCCGGGATTTGACGATGATGTCCTTGAGCACCTTGTTGATCGAGTGGCCGATGTGGATCGAGCCGTTGGCGTAGGGAGGGCCATCGTGCAGCACGAATTTGGGACGGCCGGCGGCGTTTTCGCGAATCTTCCGATACAGCTCACGCTCGCGCCATTGCTCCAGCCGCTGCGGTTCGCGCTGGGACAGGCCGGCTTTCATGGGAAAGTCGGTATGGGGAAGATTTAGCGTCGCCTTGTAGTCCGTCATAGTCCGTCGTCTTGGTTGAAAAAAGCGTGTACCTGATCCAGGTCCCGCCGGATGGCGGCTTTCAATTGGTCCAGGCCCGAAAATTTCTCCTCGGGCCGCACGAAGCGATGGAAATGCACGGTCAGGTGGGTGCCGTACAGATCGCCACTGTAATCCAGAAGATGCACTTCCAGGCGGTTCTCGGTGCCGTTCACCGAGGGCCGGGTGCCCATGTTGGCGGCGCCGGGCAGGCCTTTGAAATCGGGGCCATCCACGGTCACCGCGAACACGCCGTTGAGGGGTGAAACGGCCCGTTTCAGGGCCAGATTCACGGTGGGCACCTCAATGGTGCGGCCAATCTTGTCACCGTGACGCACCCGCCCGCTGATCGCGTAGGCACGCCCCAGCAGCCTCTCGGCAAGGGCGAAATCCCCGGCTTCCAGGGCACCGCGAACGCGCGTGCTGGAGACCCGTTCGCCGGCCACTTCACAGGTGGTGGTGTCGGTGACCTCAAAACCCAAACGCTCACCGGCCTCGCGCAGATAATGGAAATCACCGTCGCGGCCGCAACCGAAGCGGAAATCATCGCCCACCACCAGGTATTCGATGCCCAGGCCCTCAACCAGCAGGCGTTGCACGAAGGTGCCCGCGTCCAGGCTTCGGAACGCCTCATCGAAGCGCACACAAAGCACCTGATCGACGCCGCAATCGCGCAACGCGATCAGCTTATCGCGCAGGCTGGTGAGTCGCGCCGGCGCCCGCTGCGGGGCGAAGAATTCCTGGGGTTGCGGCTCGAACAGCATCACCGTGGCCGGTACCCCGCGGGCACGCGCTTCACGGAGCACCTGATCGAGAATGCGCTGGTGGCCCAGATGCACGCCATCGAAATTGCCAATGGTCGCCACGCAGCCCCGCTGGGCCCGGTGCAAATTGTGGATGCCGCGAATCAGTCGCATTCCGCCCTCATTGCTACTCCGAAACGACCACCCCGAAAGAGCCATCGGGCGACCGATCCGGATGAAAAGAGGCCGATTATAGAAATCATCGCCTCAAGTGGCGAGGCCTGAGACCAACAATCACCAGTGTCAGCAGATAAACCGCCACGCCGGCGACCACGATCAGCGCCAACCAGACGATGCGTTCCGTTAACGGGCCGTGCAACCAGACCTGCGCCTGGCGGGCCATGAAATAGATGGTGCCGGCCATCGTCGCGCCCGCCACCAGCAGCCGCAACCAGTGCGCCAGCCAGCCCTGGCCCGGCGTGTAGGCGCCGCTGCGACGCAGACCGATGTACAGCAGCCCCCCGTTCAACCACGCCGCCAGCGACGTGGCCAGCGCCAGCCCGGCATGGGCCAGCGGCCAGATCAGAATCAGATTAAGCACCATGTTGGCGACCATCGCGATGATGCCGATCTTCACCGGCGTGCGCGTGTCCTGGCGGGCATAAAAGCCCGGCGCCAGAATCTTGATCAGCATAAAAGCAACCAGCCCGACACTGTAGGCGCGCAGCGATTGCGCCGACCGCAGCACATCGTTGGCGCTGAATTCGCCATGATTGAACAGGGTCGACAACAGCGGCTCGGCGATCACCGCCAGCGCCAGCGCCGCCGGCACGCCGATCAGCAGCACCAGCCGCAGGCCCCAGTCGAGGGTTCGGGAAAAGGCGTCCGGCGCGGCATTGGCGTGCTTGGAAGAAAGGCTGGGCAGGATCACCGTGCCAATGGCAATGGCGAACACCCCCAGCGGCAGCTCGGTGAGCCGATCAGAATAGTACAGCCAGGTCACCGAACCGGTTTCCAGCATTGAGGCCAGCACCGTGTCCAGCAGCAAATTGATCTGGCTCACCGACACCCCGAACAGCGCCGGCGCCATCAGCCGCAATATTTTCCGCACCCCTTCGTCGCGCCAGGCCATGCGCGGCACCGGCATCAGGCTGAGCCGGGCCAGGAACGGCAGTTGGAACATTAACTGCACGACACCCGCGATCAGCACTCCCCAGGCCAGGGCCACCGCCATGCGGCCTTCCGCGAAATGCGGCGCCAGAAGCAAAGCGCTGCCGATCAGGCTGAGGTTGAGCAGCACCGGCGTGAAGGCGGGCACGGCGAACCGGTTCCAGGTGTTGAGAATGGCGCCGGAGAACGCGGTCAGGGCAATAAAGAACAGATACGGGAAGGTCAGCCGCAGCATTTCCACCGCCAACTGCCGTTTGTGGGGGTCGTCGCCAAACCCGGGGGCGAACACCCAGATCAGCAGCGGCGCGCCGATCACCCCGAGCACGGTGACCAGCACCAGCACCCCACCCAGCGTGCCGGCGACCCGGTCGATCAGCAGCTTGCTGGCGGCCAGATGGCCCTCGTCCCGGGAGCGGCTGCGGTATTCGCTGAGCACCGGCACGAACGCCTGATTAAAGGCGCCCTCGGCGAACAAGCGGCGCAGGAAGTTGGGAATACGGAAAGCCACGAAGAACGCATCGGTGCCCGCGGAGGCGCCCAGCAAGCGGGCCAGCACCACGTCGCGGACCAGCCCCAGCACCCGGGAGAGCAGGGTCATGGCGCTCACCACCAGGGTGGAGGCCAGCAATCCGCCTTTTTTTGCCTGCGTATCCTGCTGTTCCATTTCGGCTCCCAGAAAACCGGCCAAGAGTACCCAAAGCCCCCCGCCGCCGCCACTGTGGCCGATGCCCGCGCCGCGCCGGCGGCCGCTGCCGCCACGCCGCCGAAGATCGCCCACGACCATTGACAATCGCTACCCGGATGGGCATAGTTGCCCGCCTTATCGACCGGCGCAGCCCATCCTGGCGCCCCGGTGCAACCGAATACGACCGTCGATCTACGATTTATAGGAGCAGGACCTTGGCTAACTCACCGCAAGCACGCAAGCGCGCGCGTCAGGCGGAAAAGCGTCGTCAGCACAACGCTGCGATGCGTTCCATGGTGCGTACGTACCTCAAGAAGGTGAACGCGGCCATTGCGTCCGGCGACCAAGGCGCCGCTCAGGAAGCTTTCCAGAAGGCGACCTCCGTGCTGGACAAGGCCACCCGCAAGGGCAAGTATCACCCGAACAAGGCAGCTCGCCACAAGAGCCGCCTGAACGACAAGATCAAGGCTTTGGCTGCCTGATCGACTTGTTCGTGTTCAATAAAAAAACCGGCTTCGGCCGGTTTTTTTATGCTCGATGCTGGACGCCTGACGCTGGACGCTGGACGCTAAACCCGGTTCGGAGAGCGAGGGCGTGTTTCCTGAGGTGTTATTGACAATGCACGCAGAAAACACGCCGGAACTAGCCGTTTGAGGGTTTAGCGTCCAGCGTCAGGCGTCTAGCGTCAGGCGTCTAGCGTCAGGCGCCCAAAACCACCATATTATCCCGGTGGATCAATTCCTTCTCGTTGATAAAGCCCAGCACATCGGCGATCTCGCTGCTTTTGCGGCGGCAGATGCGGCGCGCGTCGGCGGCGTCGTAGTTGACCAGGCCACAGGCGACGCGCTCGCCATTTTCGTCTTCGCAGGACACCATCTCGCCCCGCGAGAACTGGCCGAACACATCCACCACGCCCACCGGCAACAGGCTGGAGCCGGATTCCCGCACCCGCCGCACCGCGCCGGCGTCCAGCACCAGCCGGCCGCGCATGCGCAGATGCCCGCCCAGCCATTGTTTACGAGCGTTCAGCGGTGAGGTATCCGGGGTCAGCGTGGTGCCGGGCGCGAGCCCGTCGGCCAGCTCGGTGAGCACCTCGGGCCGGCGGCCGGAGGCGATCGAGGTGAGGGTGCCGGAACGCGCCGCCAGGCCAGCGGCACGCACCTTGGTGGCCATGCCGCCGCGCCCCAGCGCCGAGCCGCCGCCACCGGCCATGGCGGCGATCGCCGGGTCGGAGGCACGCGCTTCGCGAATCAGGCCGGCGTGGGGGTTTTGCCGGGGGTCGGCGTCGAACAGGCCATCCTGATCGGTGAGAATCACCAGGCGGTCCGCTTCCACCAGGTTGGCCACCAGCGCCGCCAGGGTGTCGTTGTCACCAAAGCGGATTTCGTCGGTGACCACGGTGTCGTTCTCGTTGACCACCGGCACCACCGCGAAGCCGAGCAGGGTCAGCAGGGTGCTGCGGGCGTTCAGATAGCGCTTACGGTCGGACAGGTCATCGTGGGTCAGCAGCACCTGGGCGGTGTGCAGGCCATGCCCCTCGAAACAGGTCTCCCAGGCGCGCACCAGCCCCATCTGCCCAACCGCCGCGGCCGCCTGCAGCTCGTGCACGGACTCCGGCCGGCGGCTCCAGCCCAGACGGGTCATGCCTTCCGCCACCGCCCCGGAGGACACCACCACCAGCTCGATGCCACGGTGACGCAGGGCCACCATGCGGTCCACCCAGGTCTGCATCAGCGCCCGGTCCAGCCCTTTGCCATCGTTGGTCAGCAGGGCACTGCCAATTTTGATTACCCAGCGCGCGCGTTCCGCCATGAATTGCCCATCGGTTCCTGATCAGCGTTCGTAGACCACTTCCACATCGTGGTCGTCGTCATCGTCATTGTCATCGTCGTCATCACGTCGGCGCGCCACTTTGGCGTCCCGCTTGATCTCCTGCACCTTCTCGCGGGCCTCTTCTTCCAGGCGCCCGCGAAGCTGACGCTGAGCGGCGGCGTATTGCGGGTCTTCCTGCTCCAGGCGGCGGCGGTCCTCGATCGCATTCATCAAGGCGTACACCAGTTCCTCGCAGCCCACCCCGGCGGCCGCCGAGATCCGGAAGACCGGCCCCTGCCAGCCCAACTCCTCGACAATCTCCACGGCACGCTGCTCCGCCTCTTCGTCGGGGAGCAGATCGATCTTGTTGAATACCAGCCAGCGCTCCTGCTCGGCCAGTGCCGGGGAAAAGCGATCCAGCTCATCGGCGATGGCGTCGATATGATCCGCGGGATTGCCGTCCACCGGCTCGATGTCGACCACATGCAACAGCAAGCGGGTACGCGCCAGATGCTTAAGGAAGCGGATGCCCAGGCCGGCGCCATCGGCGGCGCCCTCGATCAGACCGGGGATGTCCGCCACCACGAAGCTGCGATAGCGGTCCGCTTTCACCACGCCCAGGTTCGGCACCAGGGTGGTGAAGGGGTAATCGGCGACCTTGGGTTTGGCGGCGGAAATGGCCCGAATCAGCGTGCTTTTGCCCGCATTCGGCATGCCCAGCAGCCCGACGTCCGCCAGCACCTTCAATTCCAGGCGCAACCGACGGGACTCGCCCGGGGTGCCCTTGGTGGTCTTGCGGGGGGCCTGGGTGATGCTGCTCTTGAAGTGCACATTGCCGAGCCCGCCCCGGCCCCCCTGGGCGACCATCACCTTTTCATCCGCGCGGGTCAGATCCGCCAGCACTTCCTGGGTGTCCACGTCCACCACGGTGGTGCCCACCGGCACCACCAACACCACGTCCTCGGCGGATTTGCCGGTCATCTGCCGGCCCTTGCCACCCTCGCCGCTGCGCGCCTTGAAAATGCGCTCGTAGCGATAGTCCACCAGGGTGTTGAGATTGCTGTCCGCTTGCACGTAGACGTGCCCGCCGGCCCCGCCATCGCCGCCGTCGGGGCCGCCGAACTCCACGTACTTTTCACGCCGGAAGCTCAGACAGCCATCGCCGCCTTTACCCGCGTGTACATCAATGGTGGTTTCGTCGACAAACTGCATGATGGAGGCTCTTCAGAACGGATCGGTGGGTATTCTAGCGCAGCTGCAAGCTGCAAGCTGCAAGCTGCAAGCTGCAAGCTGCA
>TARA_R110001606_G_scaffold199701_1_pt1 | contig 26172 bp, 25 predicted proteins | sample TARA_R110001606 | Tara Oceans TARA_R110001606 (sample SAMEA4398315) | marine metagenome | biome: Polar Biome; feature: [SRF] surface water layer (ENVO:00010504); material: water (ENVO:00002006), including particulate matter (ENVO:01000060) such as... | depth 5 m
CTAAATTAACTGTTGACCTTATCCTTACAATATGGGATAAGGGTATATCAAAAGGAGATCGAAGAAGATGATTATTGTAAACGACATTCAAGACGCGATGATGATGCAGAACAAGCTCGTAAGCGTTCTTCGTCGCTCTCAAACATTTGGCATGAATGTGTCGGATATTCAATTGGAAATTGAACTGATCGTTGGTGATCTGCTACAAAATATCGATCGCATTGAAACTCAAATGGAAGAGGAAGTTTAATGATTTACAAGTCTGAAAAATGGGGTGAAGAAAAAGTGTATGCTGTAGCAACTAACTTTGCTGGTACAGTAACTGTTAAAGAATTTAAGAACGGTTGCCGCAAAAGCGAGCTGACACTCGCGCAGGCAGATGCTAAGCCTTTTATACACAACTTGGGCAAAGCTGGATTTGTTGAACAACCCCGTTGACCTTTTAAATTTAATATCCGATACTCACGAAGAAGCAATTAAGGATTATGTTATGAATACGTTTGTAGATCTATTGAAAGCAGAACATGCTGCAGCAATGAAAGCTAAAGCCAGTGCATTCGCTAAAGCTGAAGCTAAAAAGCAGCGTGCATTTATGGCATCGCAAAAGCGTCAGGCCAATGCCCAGCGGGTCGAGAACTCTGCTTTGCGCAATGAAGACTTTTATTATACAGACTCATCTAAATATGCTAAGCAATACTACGGTGAGACTTATTATGAAACCACCCGCCACGATAATGATTGGGGTTGATTATGGACTCCCAACTTATCGCGCAGCTTGAGATGAAGTTGCATAAACAGCAAAATGAGATAGACCGTCTATCGAATGCTATAGAACGAATCAGTACAGCAATGACTGCTGTACGTATGAATGAATCAAAAGGAAAGAAATAATGTTGACACGTAATGAAATGATTGGTGAATTGTTAAAAAAAGAATGCCGCGTAATATTTACCAAAGTTAATGGTGAAGAGCGTGATATGACTTGCACACTTATGGAAGCGGCGCTTCCAGCCAGAGAAGCTACCTCAGATGAAAAAGCTGAGCACGGAGCGGTCAACGAAGAAACAATTCCAGTTTGGGATGTTAATCAACAAGCGTTTCGATCTTTCCGTGTAGAGAACGTGTTATCATTTACGTAGATAAATAATGTCGTGGCAACAGGAGGCTTTAATGTTAGTACTTGATCCATGGCTGTTTATTGCAGGCGCATCAGTTTGCGCCTGCATGATAGGATACCATTACGGGACCAACAAGAAAGAAGATGTTATTAATGATACGATTATGTATCTGATTGAACACAAGTTTGTCCGAGCCAAGAAGATTGATGGGGAATGGGAAATAATTCCGTTAGATGAAAATTAACTGTTGACTTTATTATAATAGTATGCGATAATAGTTTATACATTATGAAAGAGGTGCCTCATGGCTCGTAGAAAACTTACTGACGAAGAAATGGCTGCTAAGGTTGCTAAGATGAAAGCGACCAAAGCTGCTAACAAAGCTAAAGCGTTGGAGACCCTTGGTCTGAAGGTCAAGCGTACTAAGATCAAGAAGAAGCGTGTTATGACCGATGAGCAGAAAGCAGCTGCTACGGAGCGGCTAGCTAAAGCTCGTGCTAAGAAAGGTCCATCTACCAACAAGCTGATTGACCAGCATGTTCGGGACTTACCTGACGACAACCCTTTGTCGTTGGTCAATGTTCGTTCTTGGATCAAAGAGAACAAAGAATTGTTGAGTGCTATCCGTACTCAGAAAGATTCAAAGGACTCTAAGGAACGTGCAGAATACCATAGAATTGATACATATGTATCTAACCTTGAATCGTATTTGAGAAATGGTATCTACGTCGACTTTTTCTATGGGCCTCGAATGCAAAGCAAGATCTCTATGAGAGTAACACATATGGCATATGAGGCTGATGGTACTCCTAAACGATCAATTAATTGGTGGTATCCTGACGTGGGTCTTTATACTCCAGAAATGGCGAAAGAGGGAATTTAATGCAAGATAAGCGGTTCTTAACTAAGGCAAGGTTTGCCAAGTTGATAGAAGGTGTGGTCTCTAAGAAGAGGCTCACCTACATGGATGCAGTGATTCATCTGTGTGAAGAAAATGAAGTAGAGCTGGAAGAAGTGCGCAAATTCATCTCTCCAGTAATCAAAAATAAGTTGGAAGCTGAGGCAATGAATCTCAACTTTCTTCCCAGAGGCAATCAATTGCCTATTGAATAACCCTATATAATGTTGTATAATATACGAACATACGAACATACAAAACATATTACAAATGGAGAAATATATGTCATTCGCATCACTAAAGAACAACCGTACGGATCTCAGCAAGCTAGTCGAGCAAGCTCAGCAAGCTACTGGTGGTCAAACTAAACGCCAATCTGCCGATCCACGTTTCTGGCAACCCACACGAGATAAAGCTGGTAACGGTTATGCTGTTATTCGGTTCTTGCCTGGAGACGCAGAAGCAGCTACTCCTTGGATCCGTTACTGGGACCACGCCTTCAAAGGGCCAACTGGTCAGTGGTACATTGAGAAGTCATTGACATCTATTGGTCAACAGGATCCTCTCTCAGAGCTAAACTCGCAAATGTGGAACTCGGGCAATGAAGCAGACAAGGGTACAGTGCGTCAACGTAAACGGAACCTACGCTATGTAGCAAACGTGTTGATCATTTCTGATCCATCTGCACCTGAGAACGAAGGTCAAGTTAAACTATATCGCTTTGGTAAGAAGATCTTTGATAAGATCATGGACTCTATGCAACCTCAGTTTCCTGATGAGAAGCCTGTCAACCCATTTGATATGTGGGAAGGTGCAGACTTTACTGTCAAGATTCGTAAGGTAGAAGGCTATCCTAACTACGATGCTTCTACATTCAAGTCACCATCTACTGTAGGCGAAGACGCTGCAATGGAAGAGCTTTATGCTAAGCAACACGACACAACAGAGTTTACTGACGCTAAGAACTACAAGACATACGACGAGTTGAAGACTCGATTGGCTTTGGTTCTGGGTGAGTCAGCTCCGCGTACTCGTAAGCAAGCAGAATCGCTAGAGCTTGATGACGAGATTCCTAGCTTTCCAGCTAAGGAACAACCAGCTTTTGCAAGTGCTCCTGAACCTACCATCAGCACCGCAGAGTCATCCGATGATGATACTATGAGCTACTTTGCTAGGTTGGCTGCAGAAGACTAACGCGCACCTCCCACAAATGCGTAAGCGCTCCCACCACCGAGATTATCAGTGGTGGGAGTTGCCGCATCCATCACAATGCCACCACTATTATTAACATTAGTTGTGTTGTATTGTCTAGCGTCCAACAGCTGTTGGTTGTATGATTCAAGATCAGATCGTCTTTCATTTAAATCGCCAAGTTTCTTCGCTGTGGTGTAATCAATTCTTTCTAAACTAGCATCCAAGCCACTTTGTCTATTTGCTAGTCTATCACCAGCTGAGGCAATTGCATCATCAAGACCCAGAGCTTTGGATGCCCAATTGGGAACAGTTTCTTTTAGCTTTGTGAGTGATCCAAGGAATATCGAATCTGGAAGCCCAGATATCCATTCACCAAATTTAACAAATCCAACTTTAAGTTTGGCAATTGCGTGGATCCACTCTTCTTCTAAGCTTAATCCAATTCTCTTAGGCATTACCGTAAACCAAATTGCCAGCGATTCCATAGATGACATAAAGCCGTTTTTAATTCTTGCGTATGTGTTGGTCAACATTTCTTTCAGATTCAGTTCTGGTAAATCTAATTCAATCCCCAGTTTGCTCGCGAACCATTCGGTGATAGGAGCAATGGCTTTATTCCAAATCCAATCGCCAATGCTGGTTGCAGCCCCAAGCCATGCTTTCCACAGAATACCCAACGATTCCCCAATTGATTTCTCACCAGAGAATAGATCACTAAACCACTTAAACGCGGATTCGCCAATGCTAAACACCCCATCAATCAAAGATTTGATAGCTTCTTTGAAGCTAAACTTCTGTAGGATCGCCAATGCGTCTCCAGCTATCCCCTGACCAGGTTTAATCTTACCGTCTTCATCAACTTCAACTCCAAGCAGCTTTCTCATTATCCAGACCATGCCTGATTTCAGTAGGTCTAATGGCGCGCCAAGGAAGTCTGCAAAGAATGTTCCGAACCCCTCTTTAAACTTTTCAAATTTGGAGCCATCTTCATTTTGATATGCCGTTACTGACTCAAACAATGACATGATAACACCGACCGGCCACAGAATTTTCCCAAACAATTTTAAGAAGGATTTGCCCCCGGAGATAAATGGGTCTAAGAATTTGAACAATCCTTTGCCCGTGCCTTTAACAAAGTCAGCTATGCCTGTAGACACCGCAATGATTGGCCGCAATAGCTTGCTAATGCGCGCTGTTGCTTTTGTGATGAAAGTGCCTGATGTTGAAGTGCCTTTAAACTTCCCGTCTGCGCCTTGAACATTAATAGGTTTACCATCAGCTCCAATTCCAAACATCAATAGAGCGCTCGTCTTGAAGCCTTTGATAGCATCTGCAATTTGATCTGTGAGTGGAACAGCCTTTGCAAATCTACCATCAATGCCTCTAATGGGTTTCCCAGAAGTATCAAGCCCAAATATCTTTGCGAGTAAGTTATTCCTAAAAGTAGCAGCGCCTTTAGATACAAGATCACCTAGAGTATTAATTCCAGTTCCTATCTTCTTTAGCGCGCCTACTTCCCATCCACGTAGGCCAGCAATGCCTGCTCCAAAAGCTGTTACACCTGCCAAGAGAGGTAGCAGAATCTTGGTCGGATTAAGCAAGGCAGCGATGTTGAACCCACCACCCAACTTCTCACCAGCCTGGAACGCTTTTGATCGCTCCGGAACAGCTGGCTTTGCCCGACTTTTCTTCAGCTTATCTTCAAGACCATCTAGCCTAGATCGTTCGATGGATTGGACCAAAGCATCTATGTTTTTGGCTGTAGAGTCTATACCTAGGTTGTTAACCTTTAATTGATCTACAACGTGCTGCAATGTTACTGACATTTATGTGCCTGCCTCTTTTCTGGCTTGTTCTTCTTGTTTTAGGTGTTCAATCAATAACGAAACGTACACTTCTCTTTCCCACGGTATCATGCTGTCTATCTCACTTAAACTATATTTATGGTGTTGCATCAAAGTAAAATTAGTCTGGAAGTGTGTAAATAAATCATTGTGAGATAGACATATTAGAAAAAAGACTGCATGCCCTCCAAGGCAATGCTGTTTTTGTGGTTACATTCACTACATTCAAACTCAACGTCGTGCTTCAGTGTAGGCATTTCTTCAACAAACTTCTGGATCTGTTCAAACTGAGATCTATTCATGGACTCGATAAAGTTTTGAATATCTTCGTCTGTTTCATCCTTGAGATCGACTCGTTCGTCAGCTGTGTGTACTGCTGAAATACTGGCCGCAAGAATAGCGAACACTTGATCTGTTGCATTGCCCTCAGGGTTTAGCTTGATGATATCCGAGTAGCAGGGCCATCTCATCTCTACGGTAATGTCGCCACCAAGATCAATCATCTTATCAATTTCGGGGACTTTAACTTCAATGTGATCGACATTCACAGTAATTTCGTTTTGAGTTTCGCATTCAGAACAATTGACACCAACTTTGGAAGTCTCGCCAACTGACTTTGCTCTCAGTTTAGTGAACATATATTCAACATCAAATGTTGTTAGAGCATCTTTATTCACTCCATCTTCAATGCACGCGTCCAATGTATCCACAATAGCGCTTAACATTTGGTTCGTATCATTAGATTCCATAGCCATCATAAGAACCTTTTCTTCTTTAACAAGGAACGGTCTAAACCTAATCGTTGCTTGTGTAGAAGGAATTGTCATATCATACTTTGGTGATCCATTAATCTTGGGTAGTGCCATAATTATTCATCCTTATATTTTCTCCCAGTTTCTATACGAAAGCTGGACATTGAGCTGAACAAGACCGTCCAACTCGTTATTTAATTCAATTGCACTCATTGTGGTGGGGAATGCGTCTAATAGTCTACACTCATAGACCACATTAGCTTTTGTTCTGATATCAATATCTATATTAATACCAAAGATCTTATCGATGGGGAAGTCAAAAGCCATCCCCTTTTTCAGCTGTGCGATGCGCACATCTTTAACATATTTGTCTGGATATGATATTTCATATGTATCTTGGCTAATGGTACTCTGTTGCCAATCTTCAAAATAATCCTTTATCTTGTAATCATTCATAGCATAGAACGTCATGCTGACATCCTCGGAAGCAAACCCTGTGGGCATCTTACGTCCCTTAACACCAATCAGTCGTTCTTGAGTCATGATTTGTCTGCCAGGCATATTAACATTGCTGCAGAGGACGTTCAGATCTCTTGTGTCGTATCTGCCCAATGAAGGTAACGTAACAACAAATTGGTTGGATCTTGCGAAGCCACCCGCCTTAGAAGCCGTTGCTTTTAGTTGATCAATATTCATTTGAGCATCCTTCTTGTATCTGCGTATACTTTACTGCCACTAGACTTCTGCCAATCAGCAAGTGGTAGAAACGTTGCGATCTCCCACTCAGGAGCGGGCACGATAGCAAATCTACTCTTTACATGATCGGTTAGATAATGTTTAAAGCATGGAGCAAAGTATTTTGTACGAGCAGACTTCTTTAGATAGTTATAGTTAACAGCAAATCTGGTCTTCTCATCATATGCTTTATTATTGGTGTTGTCCAACAGCACATCTAAGAACTTAGCTCTGAGCATGGGTGGTAGATAGTGTAGGTTCAAACCATAGAAGCCACCAGGAGCCGAATCAACAATGATGGTTAAAGGGAAGGAGTCATAATATGGAAGCTTGTCTTTTGTTTTTGGATTATAAAAGAACATTGCCATAGCACCGGGCTGAAACTTAGCCGTCAACTCTATAGGCTCTTCTTTCATAATCTGATTACGATTGACGCGCCTCATCGTTTGAGCTTTCTTGCGAAACCACTCTCTTGATTCTTTGGTGCGAGGAGCTATTCCTTTGCGGAATGCTTCCATCTCTAAGTTTTGAAATAAATTGCTCATGGGGCTATTTATACCTTTTTCTTAGCCTTTTTCTTTCTAAAAGGTTTGAGAGGAGTGAGAGGTTTCAGCGCACCCTTCTTAGACTGCTTGGGCATAATGCCCATTTCTGTAAGAGTCTTTTCTGTCCAAATCTGAAATTCCCAACCACGATCCTTGGCATAGACTTCAGCAGTTTCCCATTTGTTCATGTTTTTAACATACGTCATAGCTTCATTGATATACCGCTTTGACTTGTCAGGGCGTTTGGGCGGGCGGGTCTCTTTATCAGGTTTCACCTCTACAAGTAGGGTTCTTCCATCCTTATACGTAATCTTGAGATCCATAAAGTATCGGTGCATGCGTTTATCTATATCCCAAAAATAAGGAATGACGACTTCTTCCGAAGACCAATATCGAATGTTTGCATTCATATCACACCAATAAAAGCAATGTCGTTCCCACATAGAGCGATAAACCACTTTATCTGCATCGCCTTTGTATTTGCTTCGGTGTTTTACGATATACTTTCCTGAATAAGCCATATAAATACTTTCAACGTTTAACACTATTTATTGGACCACTAAATGGCTTTACAATTCCCAATTGACTTACAAGACACGAAATATGAAGCCAGGGTTAGCTTTCAAGCGCTGAAACTAAAGTCTGTGGATGTGGCTGCTATATTTGGCCAAGCTCAGCGGGTTTCGGGATACGGCGCAGGTGCTGTTGATCCGAGGCTTGCACGAGCTGCGGGAATTTCAACAACTCCCAGGGCTGCTATAGATGCCTTAAATGGTAATGGTAAGGATATAGAGACGATAGAGTCTGGCGAGGCGATAGAACAACGACTCAAGACATGTACGCTATACTTGCCCCAAGCTATTCAAATTAACGATGCTGCTGCGTATGACAATGTCGATCTGGGCATCTTGGGAGCTTCAGTGGGAGCAGGCTTACAAGCAGGCAATGCTGTGGTTCCATCATTGATGAATGGTGCTGTAGAGGGGATTGATTCCTTTGTTGATACGCTTACCGGTAGTGCTCCATTAGGAACCCCCGCAGGACGCCTGGCAGTCACGCGTGCAGCCAATAAGATCCCGTCAGATGGGGCCAGAGGTGCTGTGAGATCAAATACTAGGACATCTGTCAATCCAAATACAAGAGCTTTGTTTAAGAGTGTTCCTCTAAGAGAATTCACATTCACATTTAAAATGATCCCAACATCAAAGACAGAAACTCAAAACATTAAAGAGATTGTTAATTTCTTTAGAACAGAGCTTTATCCCGAAGTTATTAAAATAGGTAACATCAACGCAGGCTACGAATTTCCCAATGTATTTGAGATAATCATGTACTACAAAAACACAAGCAATAGATTAGCAACAAGAATTCTGCCATCATATCTAAGGGGCTTTTCGGCAACATACAACTCAAGTGGTATGGGGTTCCTTGAGGGTGGTGATTTTACTGAGGTGGACATTTCAATGACATTTGTTGAATCATCTACATTGCATAAAGATCTAATTGGAAAAGGATACTAAAATGTATTTTAAAAACTTTCCATTGGTGGGATATAACTTTGGTGATAATGAGGCACAAACACTATTCCCAAACATCACAGCATATGTGGATATCATCGATCAGGTAAAGCAAGAAATCTCACTCTATGAGAAATACACAATTCTCGACGGTGATCGGCCAGACATCGTTTCTCAGAAGCTATATGGCACCCCAGATTATCATTGGACATTCTTTGCTATGAATGATCAGTTGAGAGAGTCTGGATGGCCCATGGCCGAACGTGACCTGCGAGAACTGGTTAAATTGCGATATCCCCACAGATCAGTTATAACAGAAGGCGACATCGCGTCGTTCTTCCTCCCTGGCGTCAATGTTTTGGGCAAGACTTCTGGTACAACAGGTAGGGTTGTGGAACGTAATCTCGATATCGGGCAGTTAATTATCGCTTCAGATAAGAACGATGCTGGACTTAATAACAACTTTGGAACGTCAGAGCAAATTGCTGCGGGTGACACAATAGAGCAACAGGCTGTACATGTTGTCACGTCAATTGGCGAGACAGAACAATACAACTCACCTGTATATTATAAAAACTCTGCCGGTGAAATTGTGGATATCGATCCATTCAATCAAGTGACATCTGGGCTTTTTCCTGTTACAATTATAGAAGATCATATCAACTTCAACGACGATCTTAAAAACATTGTGGTGATTAAGCCCAACCAAATAACCTCTGTTGTTAATGAATACTTTAAGTTGTTGAAAGATTGATACATGTCTGATGCCCAAAGCCAATATTTTCTCGAACGGGTTGATTTTACCACAGAGAGATTTCCCGACGAGACATTCGATCTTAGCACATCCGTTGTTGAATTAAACATCTTTGAAAGTGTTGAACTGCCATATCTGACAGCATCGTTAGCCATGATGGATGATGTTGCATTTAAGACAACCATTGGCATAAAAGGGTCTGAGCGAGTTACACTACAGCTGAAGGCTACAAAAAACAGCAATTCTATTATAAAGAAGTTTATGGTAACTGGCATTGCAAAGGAAGTTTCTGTTAACGAGCGTACAGATGTTAGAGTATTGACTCTACTAGAAGAGCATGCTTATCTAAGCGCTATCCAAAAGATTAGTGAATCCCACGTAGGTGTCCCAGAAGATATTATTGAAGATATTCTCAATAGCCATCTAGATAAGAAAATTATGTATGGGTCAGATAGCGTTCCTAAGTTGGCCAGCCAAAGCAAAATGAAGGTGATCATACCACAATGGAATCCCCTAGAAGCAGTTGATTGGTTGAGAGATCGAATGGCGGTCACAAACGGAAGTCCATTCTTTTTGTTTTCTACTCTAAGAGATGACGACATCCATCTTAATGATCTATCAACTCTAATGGAAACTGTGGCGTGGAATAAAGAAACTCCATACACATATGCTCAAACATCACACAATACCTTTGCGGGATCCGAGGGTGCGACCCAAAGCGCTGCTAGAACATCTTTTCATGTAAAATCATTTTCAGCTACCAGCATTGAAAGTACAATGAGACTGGCTCAGGCTGGTGCTTTGGGGTCAGAGTTCAATGTGTTGGATCTAACATCGGGGAGCGAGACTCAAGACGGTTTTCATAGTGGTAGGGACACATTAAATGTTTTCCTAGAGGACATAGGGTTCTTGCCTGAAGATGGGATATCATTTGACGATTCTTTGTCTATAGGAACTCCCAACAAAGGAGAGTTTGGTGTTAGCAACTATAAATCAAAATCGTTTAGTTCTGTTGTAGCCTCTCAGCAATTTTACGATAATGACGGAAAAACTCCTCTGGCTGGCTATCATGACGAGAATGCTAATTTTGGTCTATATAAATTAAAGATTAAGTCAGCTGCTCTAAGATCATTGCTGATGAATAATGTATTCACAATATCTGTTCCAGGACAACCCTATTTGCTAGAAAACCGTGCTGGTGTAGGATCTATCATTAAACTAAACTATGCTGAGCCCACGTTAGATGCTTCTCGCATGAGTGAAGTCGATAAGAATAGATCTGGTAATTTTTTAGTGTATAGAACAAGACACAAATTTGTGGATGGGTTATATGATGCACATCTCGATATTGTTAAGTTAGTAGGATCGACATCATGAGAACAATTAACACAGAATTTTATGGCGATGATTCAAGATGGTTTATTGGCGAGGTGAAGGGCATCAATGACCCAGCCAGGCTAGGGCGCGTACGGGTAAGAGTTTTTGGGTTACACACAACAAACACATCAAAGATCGCATTAACAGATCTTCCGTGGGCCAACGTCGTCCTACCAGTGACACAAGGTGGGGTTGCGCAAGTGACTCAGCCCACAGGAATACAAATTGGAGCAAGGGTGTTTGGGGTGTTCCTTGATGGGGGACACTCTCAAGTGCCGTTGATATTAGGATCTATTCCCAGCAACTCGTCGTTTAGAATTAATTATGACGGGCCACCGGATAACTTCGTTGTGCCGGTTAGCGGTTCTACACCCAGTCAACAGTACGACACCGACCCCGATAGTAATGACCCTCGAGGCACTGACCAACGTGGCGGTTCTGGCAATGCATCGACCAACTTAATAGGTCAGGGTAGACAAGAACAAGCATTCAACTTCCTTAAACAATATTTTCAGCAAAGAGGTCACAATAACCCCGGATACATCGCAGCGGCGTTTGTTGGTAACTTTATTAACGAATCAGGAGCTGCCCTACCCCCCAATGCAGGCCCGGATTATAAAGGAGTCAAAGGCAACAACACAAGATGGGGTCAAGAGAGATCTTTTGGGATCGCTCAGTGGAATTTGAGTGCTGGAAGAATGGGTGATCTAGAAGTATTTGTTGCCAGACCCGATGTTGGTACAAATTGGGCAAACTTTACATCACAACTGCGATTTGTTACGTGGGAATTGGAAAATACTCACAGCTATGTTTATACATGGCTGCAGGAAGATCAGACAATTGAAGCGGCAACTGAAACGGTCATGGCTTGGTACGAAAACCCCGCAGTCTCTGTTAACTTTAAAACTGCCCATGCCGAAGCTAAAAGCTGGCGGAAATATCAAAGAGCTGGGGGAATACAAGCGTTCCTGCGTAGAAACTCTCGTCAAGGCACTGCTATTAGTGCATATAGTCTAGAGTTCCGAGAAAGAGTTGGCGATGCAAAAGCAGTATATAATACATATGGAGGGTAATCATGGCCACACTATCATCACTTAACGCCAAACTCAAAAGTCTTGGAGTAGTATCTGGGTTTTCAGAACTGTCAGATACATCATCAAAACTTGCGTCTTCCGTTCAAGCCCTTAACTCCTCTAGTTTGGGAACAGAGATTAATGCCGCAATCGCGGGCGTGCAAGGGCTGAACACCACCTTGGATGCTGGGTTATCCGTTGCCCTTCTAACCGAGAACCTCACTGGCTTACAAAGTCAAGTGGTAAAGGATGTTGCGGAGTCTAAATCAGATCTAGATAAAATTACCGGTGCTGCTGTAAATAATGCATTTAACGATCTGGTGTTCGCGAGCGCGACTGCTGAAGGTGTTAAAGCGGCTATAAATTTGGTGGCGACTCCGACCGATGAACAACTGACTACCATCATGAGCAACATTGTCCCCGAGCAGTTTGCGGGGCAGGTGTCTTCCCTCGTGACAAAGTCGTTTGGTGACTTCTCTGGTGAGTTATTAACAGCTGTAACATCATTTTCAAGCTCTTTCGACGACTTGTTGGGTTCCATAACAGGGAATGTTCTTCAAGATGTTATCCTACAAAACGATAAAAGACCTATCAACACCATTGAGAACCTAGGCGTACCTGTTGCTCAAGCGGGAGAGGTTCTCGTACTTCTTCAAGACAATAATATCAATGAAGCAGCTGCGCTGGTACAGAAAACAACAAAGCAACCCCTCGAGCTTGAGGAGATTGAAGCTGTTCTTGCAACTGTCCCAACAAGTCTTGAAGATCAGATAGATAAACGAAAGGTTGGGAGTTCTTCTACAAGTGTTTATGATGTAGCAGATAAAAATAACGAATGGGTTGGGGCAGCCACCCCAGCCAAATTCTTTGACGTTGTTGCAACTCAAGAGCAGCTAACTGTAGAAATGTTGAAGTGCTCCAGAGAGATCACAGAAATTATATTCTTTGGTCACGAGATGACAGAAGACCAAGTTCTAACTGCTGAAGACATTCACCAGGCGTACGTTGCTGATAACAATGATGGGATTCCTTTTCACTATGTTGTTTTGCCTAATGGTAACATACAACGAGGAAGATCTACATCAAAAGACGGTTCGTTCTCAACAACTCATGACAAATTCTCTATAGGAATAGTTATTCCACATGTCAGAGATGCGCCCGGGACCGTTCAGCAAGGTAAAAGCGTCAGACAAGTAATTGAATCTTTCTACAGCGTTTGGCCAGGGGGACAAGTGTTTGATGCTAATATAGACACGGGGGATTCGCAAGTTAAAACGGGTGTAAATATAGGCAACTACATAGCATCATTTAAGAAGATAAATCATGGCGATGGATCAAGATCAGTATCCACTCGACAACTTATATCAGCCGCACAAGGAAATGTATAATGTCTACTAAAAACGTCGAAAGCCTTGTCAATAGAACAACTACTCAAGGCAGTGGCGCTGTTCAAACTGCTGGTAGGGTAGAGTCGAGTGTTGGAGATCACACAGGGGTTTACCCGCCTCCTGGATTAGAGAACGCTCCTGCTACCAATAAAGGCGGGAAACTTCTAAACACGTTTGGCGCAGCAATTCCAGATGACACAATTCAGGGCAATGAGACAGAGTACACTCAGGTGTATGAGTACACCACCCCAGGCGGTCACTCCATTGAGTACAACGACACATCAGGATCTGAACGTATCATGCTCCGCCATGCAAATGGCACGGGGATCAACATTGGCCCGGATGGGTCTATAATAGTGTCTTCCAAGCGAAGAGTAGATGTTGTTAATGAAAATTACAATCTGTCTGTGACTGGGGATGGCAACCTATCTTTTCAAGGAAATTTGTCTCTTAGTGTGACAGGGGATCTCAATCTCGATGTGGGTGGAGAGTTCAACGTAACCTCCCAGAAGAAGACTGAAACTGTCAATGGACCTTCTGTATCCAAAGTGTATGGGGATAAAATGTCTACCGTCAACGGCAATGAGTCCAATCTTGTTACCGGCGGCGGAGTGGTGCAATACTTCAATGGGTTAAACACCATTGTAAAGGGTGATGTGCGGTATGCTGTTCAAGGCAACATGTTAGTGGCAAGTTCTGGAGTTCTGACTATGACTGCAGAACAAGAGATTGTTTTAACAACACCCGAGGCAAACATCGCCGCGACCAATCTTTCCATCTTTGGCGATACGGGGACGATAGGTGGCGAGAATATCATTGCATATGTTAAGAACATATACGGCGTGTCTGGCGACTTTAGTGCAAGAGTGCGAGCACCATTGTTTGAAGGCGACTTAACAGGTACAGCTAATCAAGCTATTACAGCTGATGTTACAAACTCTCAGAACTATTCTGATCCAGACACACACCCAGGCTCAGCAGGCAATACAGGTTCTGCACAGGGGTATACTATAGATGACACAGCTCTCGACACGACGGCTACCGCTTTACCAACAGCCAATCTGCTGTCAGATTATCAGACCAAAGGGTCTAAGGGAGTTAAGAAAGTCACCATTGACCCAGATAATGTGATTAAAAACAATCTCGATCTGACCGTAAAGACTGGTGGTGTATCAGAAAGACAATTATCACCAGCGCAGGTCAGATCTAAAATGAGAGACCCGGCTCATAGATCCAATGCTGAATTTATTGCGCTTATGCAATCGCAAGGTAAACTGTCGCCCGAGTACGCCAAGACAACTCCTCCCAATGTTTCTACAATTATAGACACATCATCAATTGTTATTCAAGGACAGACACCCATGGGTAGCCCATCTTCTGTATTAACATCTAAACGAATAAAGGCAGTGTAATGCCCAGAAACTATCTTCCAGATTTAAGATTTGTTCCCGAGCGTTTGAAAAAGATTAATGCAAACACGCAATTGTCCGATGGTGTGTCCGTTGGTTCTTTTTTAAACGGAGGCACTTTAGATCACATCACAGATTTAAATGCGCGGAAACAGATTGCAAGAAATCTAATTCCCCACGCCGAAATTGTAAAATCTATTCGTGAAAACGACAAGAGATTCTCTCAACATCAACTAGTAATCGTGGAAGGCATATACAACCCCGCGCGTGAAGAACAAATAACCGAGTCAACCGAGAATCACAACTTCTTGGCTACCACGGGCCGAGGCATAGTATATGAGCTTAGAAGGAACGGGAAGACGGACAATGATAAGACCTTCGAGCTAGCAAAGTATCTGCAGGTGTATCATCCTACATTTGATAAGCTAATTCTAGATTATGATACGTACGTTGAAGGAGAACTCAATGCTCAGATCGTATTACAGATGCCAGAAATACCCCCAAGTTATGAGGTGAAGTTTAAGAGGTTGGCGGAGACTAGATTTAACAATACTGTCCAGGCAGTAAGCCAGTTGATTGAGATTACCGAAATCCCTAACACAACTATCGAGTTCCCTGTCGAGCTTCCTGATCAAGTGGCTGGATACTTCACTGTTGGAGATTTGCACGCTAGGCTGCTTACAACATATGGGGGTGATCCTTGGCAAACATACGCTGTAGATAGTAGAACATCAAGCGACACAGCTATACTTGAAAACATTCAAAAAATCAAAAAGGGCGAAGTTGTTGTCATATCGTCAGGATATAACGATGCTGTTAACACAACCATGCGACCAGAGGTCCTCGGGTTGCGGGCGAGAAAAATGGTATCGTGGAGCTTAAACTTTGACCACGTTGTTACTTTTTTACTGTTTCCCATAACCGATAAGGTTCCTGCTAGTAGATCGATTGCAGTGCGACAAGCCATAGTATCTAGCTTATCTCCATTTAACAATATCCGAATTATTGATTTGAACGATCCGCAGTACGAGCTCGGGTTTAATGGTGTTGAGTTAAGTCAAGAGTCGTACGTTTCAATATCAAACTCGCTACTTTAGACGTATAAATAATAGAAATCATTTGGAAGTACAATGGCTATTAGAAGAGTTTTATCAGCCGAAGATGGCAATCTAGAAAAAAGCACGTTGATTTCATCACGTACTGTAGACTATGTCGATATTGATCTTACGCTCAGCAAGAAACCCGCTGGCGATATCTATAAGAAGAGAGACGCTGGTTCTGTAAAGCAAGCAATTAAGAATCTTCTTTTGACAAATCATTATGAGAAACCTTTTAAACCATTCTTTGGGTCTAACCTAAGAGGCATGTTGTTTGAGCTAGCTGATGATCAGACCGAGTCTGAGGTGAGTGTAAACATCGCAAGCACCATTCAAAGATATGAGCCCAGAGTAGAGGTTATGGACATTAAGGTTACGTCCAATCCAGATAGAAACGACTTGAGTGTGTATATTTTGTTTAAAATAGTTAGCACTGAAGAAATTGTAACATTCACTACAAACTTATCGAGGCTGAGATAATGGCAACAACAATTAAGTCGACCAATCTAGACTTTACGTCAATTAAAAACAATTTAAAGACGTTCTTGGCTCAGCAAGACGAGTTCGCGGACTATAACTTTGAGGCATCTGGGCTATCCAACATCCTTGACGTTCTAGCATACAATACACACTACAATGGTCTTATTGCAAACTTTGCTTTAAATGAATCTTTCCTTGGAACAGCTCAGCTGAGAAGCTCTCTTGTGTCTCTCGCTGAGGGGATTGGATACATTCCCAAATCCAAAACAGCTTCTAGGGCTGTGGTTAATTTTTCGGTCAATTTATCCAATCTTTCTGAAAGACCTTCTACGGTATCATTAGCGCCTGGTGTAAGATTTGAAAGCTCAATTGATGATATTACATACACATTCCAAACACGTGAAACTGTAACAGCGGCTGATGATGGGTCTGGGATCTATCAATTTAAAACTGTGGCGGGCACGGCAAACATTACAATCTATCAAGGCACACAAAAAACAAAGACGTTTATCGCCGATGCTGTATCTCAAAACGCGTTGTATATTATCCCCGATAAGAATCTTGATCTAGACACAACAATCGTTAGAGTGTATGATTCCCCACAGACCAGTGAATTTGTCACATATAGGGATATTAAGACTGCCACGCTAATTAATGCTTCAACAGCGCTTTATGTTCTTAAAGAAGCTCCTAATGAATACTACGAATTATCATTTGGTGATGGTATTACGTTTGGCGTTACCCCAAAAGCTGGGTATAAGGTTGAAGTAGATTACCTTTCTGTTGCGGGACCTGCAGCAAATGCAGGCGCAATATTTGGTCCTATATCTCAAGTTCAGGTGGGCAATGTCAACTATCCCATCTCCGTTGCTACTGTTGTAAACTCTCTGGGGGGTGGTGAGAAGGAAACTAATCAGTCGATCAGAACCAATGCTCCTTTTCAATATGCCACTCAAAACAGAATGGTTACAGCGGATGATTATTCTTCATTAGTACTGAGAAACTTCTCCACATTAATTAAAGATATAAAATCATTTGGTGGTGAGGATGCTTTAAATCCTGAGTTTGGTGCTGTGTTTATGTCCATCGTCTTTGAAGACGATGTTCCCGCTTCCACTCAAGCGGTGACAAAAGCAAGTATTCAAGATCTGGTCGATCAGTTATCTGTTGTGTCGTTTAGACTAAGATTTACCGATCCAGAGACCACGTTTGTTGAAACCAACACATTCTTCCAATTTAATTCTAAACTGACGACTCTATCTCTTAACAGCATTGCAGATTCTGTTAATACTGTTGTAAGAAATTATTTCAATTCAAACACTGGTAGTTTTGGGCAAGCGTTCAGAAGATCCAACCTGCTAACACTCATTGATGATGTTTCGCCGGCAGTACTATCGTCACGGTTGGAAGTAAAAATGCAACAGCGGATTACGCCTAGACTTGATGCACAGAATGATTTTAATCTAAGATTCCCCGCCTCAATCGCAGCGCCGGATGATAAGAACTTTATTGTAGATAGCTCATCATTTAACATTGATGGTATAGCATGTAAGATCAGAAATAGACTCAACAGCGCGAAGTTGCAAGTTGTGACTCTGGATGGGTTAACGACCATTGTTGATAATGTCGGAAGCTTTAATGCTGATAACAAAACTCTAAAGTTGGTTGGGTTTAAACCCAATAGCATTATTGGTGGTGTCAACTATATTAAGATCAGTGTGGTTCCAGCAAATTCGAGTGCGATTGCACCGGAAAGACAAGATATCCTACAGTTTGATGAAGATCCTTCATTCTCTTCTGCAGTAAACGTAACCTCAACATAGTAGTAGTAAAACATGGCAAGAGATTACACATTAAAAGATAACTTTCGTAGAGACTATACGTTCACTGATAAGCATCAGGTCGAAGACGTTTTACCCGACTATTTTAAAAGCGAATACCCCAAACTAATAAAACTGCTCGAGTATTACAATCAATTTGAAGACTCCGATCAATCTCCCGGCAGACTTGTTCACGACATATTTCTTTCTCGAGATATTTCATCTACCGACGAAGCGTTGTTATCATTCATTGAAGATGAACTGTTGTTAGGTCAATCGTACTTTGAGGGATTCCAGAACAAAAGAGCTGCAGCCAAATACTCAAGCAATCTATACAGATCTAAAGGAACGTTGTATTCTATTCAACAGTTCTTTAGATCTTTCTTTGGGATTACGCCAGAAGTAAGATACACCAAAGAAGATCGGTTTATGGTTGGAGTTAATGATTCCAGGATCGGTCCTGAGTCTCAAAAGTTCCTAACAGACGACAAACTATATCAAGCATATGCAATTCTGATTAAGGCGGATATTCCGGTTAGTCAGTGGAGAGAAGCGTATAAACTATTTGCGCACCCTGCAGGCATGTATTTTGGCGGGCAAGTTCTAATAGAAGCTATTGGCAGCATGGGCTTGAACCTAATGCCCGACTTTATTGACATTAATATTGACCCAGTTGTTCAGGGCGAAGCAGCATTGGGCACACCTCTTGCAGTTACAGATCTTACTGGTGTAATTGATTCTGACGGTAGAGGAACATATGGCAAACTGAGAATTGATCTGCCTGGTGCGGTTTCAATCATCCAAGATGTGCCGATTGGCGAGCTTGACCGGCATTATGATTCAATCAGTGAGCTTATGGGAACCAATTCACCAACGATGGATGAAGATTCTGCGGTTGGCGATCCAAGAACACCAAGATTCAGCTCTAATAGATCAATATTTGATACGATGGATGAGGTCAAATATACTTATTATGATTCAGATTCCGCTTAAAAACAATTATAAATATAACTAACCACAGATACGGATTTAGCAATGGCAAGACAAAACATCAATAGAGGTACTACGGCCAATGATGGAACAGGTGACACATTGCGTGCCACTGCTGGTAAAGTCAATGACAACTTCGTAGAACTATACACTTTGCTGGGTGGCGACAGCGCTCAGGTTACTCAGAAGTTATCTTTATCGGATAACGGGTTAATCTTTAGAGGATTAACTCACGATACCACGCTGGGTGCTATAGAAGGCTCTGCTGCTGTATCAATTGACCTCCCAGGAGAAAGTGGAACTGTTGCTCTTGTAGGTGGTACACAAACACTTGTTAATAAAACATTAACCGACCCTCTCTTAACTCTACCACAGATTAACGACACATCAGCTGATCATCAGTATATATTTGGTGTGAGTGAATTAGCTGCGGATAGAACTGTTACACTACCTCTATTGGGTGCTAGTGATGAGTTTACGTTCAATGCGCACGCACAGACATTAACCAATAAGACATTGACAGCACCTAATATTGTAAATCCTCAAATCTCAGGACACATCAGTGATATCAACGGCGCAGAAGTGTTTGAACTTACAGCATCGGCAAGTGCAGTTAACCATCTTCATGTGTCAAATGCTGCTGCTGGAGGCATTCCTCAGCTTGCGGCGAACGGGACTGATACAAATATCGGCCTGGGTTTGTCAGGTAAAAATGGTGGGCTCGTACACATACAAACGGGTGTAAGATACAGATCCGAAACAGTCAATGCTAGCGCGCAAGCGATTGATTTGCAAAGAGCGATGTCAATCTTTAACCTAAGCACCGCATCAACAGCCACATTGGCTAACGGTACTTTTGTCGGAGAAACCAAAACATTTGTCAATAGGGCAGCAGGAGCGGTTACCGTGACTCCTACAACGTTCTTTAACGGTACCAGCTTTACAGTAAAACAATATGGCCTAGTCAATTGTGTGTGGATAGATAATACAGATGGGTGGATGCTAATGATGCCCAAACTGTACACATCGAGTGATACCGCAGCCCTAGTCTATATAACAGCATAAGAGATATAAAATGCCAGCAATCATCACAGATAGATTTAAAAAAGAAATCATCCTGAATCTTCAATCGGACATTGCGAACGCCGCAACCAATTATTATGTCGCTGTTGGTAGATCAATCGATTGGGACAGCGCAGACGCTGCTCCTATCCCAACCAACTCTACTAGAACAATACGCGATGCTCAGTATAACATGATTTCAGTTAAGAATGTTGAGAAAAATTCCTTTGTTATTCCAAGATACTCATGGTCCCTTGGTGCAATATACCAAGGGTACAATGACAACTCTGTGGGGCATCCTTCAAATAGCTTCTATGTTCTAACCGATGAAAACTACGTATATGTGTGCTTAGAACCCGCAAAGAATGCTAATGGACAAACCGTCACATCTACAGTACAACCCACAGGCACTACTGCAGTTGCATTTGAAACTGCGGATGGGTATGTTTGGAAGTTCTTGTACTCTGTGGGTGCTCTAAGAGCTTCACAATTTCTTTCCGCTAACTTTATGCCGGTAACTAAGTTTGGAGTTTTTGACTCCGATGATCCACTGGATCACGTCGAGCAAGTTGGTATCCAGAATGCAGCAATTCCTGCTGAGGTTGTTGGATACGAAGTGACAGCAGGTGGTTCAGGATACACAACAGTACCCACTGTGACAATTGTGGGCAACGGGTCAGAAGCTAAAGCTACCGCGACAGTTAGTGGTGGTGCGGTAACAATAGTTAATGTTAAAGATTCTGATGGGCTAAAGGCCCATGGCACTGGATATTCTTATGCACATGTAGAAATTACCGGTGGTAATGGAACTGGTGCTGTAGCGAGACCTATTATTGGTCCAGCTAAGGGCTTTGGTGCTGATCCAAGAGATGATCTAAAATCGACTGCTATTATGTTCACAGCTAAACCAGCTGGAGACGAAGGATCCAATTGGATCATTAACAATGACTTCAGACAAGTCATGCTTGTTAAGAATATTGAGCTGCCAGATTCAGCGGCAATATACTCTGGTGTTACAGGCAATGCGCTAAGAAGAATGGAATTTGCTAATGTCACATCTTCGTTCAGTGCAGACAAGACAGTTCTGGGTGGAACCTCACTAGCAAAAGCTTATGTGGTTAAAACAGATTCAGATACAGTATGGTATATTCAAGACTCAGATACACAGTTTAGATTGTTTACAGAGGGTGAGACAATATCAGAAACAAACGGTAATGGTTCAGGTATCCTGGAAGCTGTCGGCACAGACGCAAATAGTGTAGCGTATGTCAACGGCGACGTGGACTTCAGCTCTGGCGAAATAATGTATATAGATAATAGAGCAGCAATTCAAAGAAGTGCTGACCAGACAGAAGATATCAAAATTATTATCCAACTCTAATGGAAGACTAGTAAGTATGGCTCAGACGTTTACATCGGAAATCTTTTCATCTACTTACAGAGATGATTACAAAGATAGTGACAACTATCACAGAGTACTGTTCAATAGTGGACGTGCACTTCAAGCTCGTGAGCTTACTCAAATGCAGACAATCATCCAAGCGGAAATGGGTAGGTTGGGCAAGCACATGTTCAAAGAAGGTGCAGCAGTAAATCCAGGAGGGGTTACTGTAAATACAGAATATGAATTTGTTAAACTGGACACTGGCGTAAATCAGCTTCCAGATGCCATTGCAGATCTCGTTGGGGTTGAATTCACATCAGCTGGTTCTATCTCGTTTAGAGTTCTTGAAGTAGTTCCTGCAACTGGTTCCGATCCTGCAACTCTGTATATTACATACACAAACACATCCAGCGGAGTAGCTGGATTAACTCCTGTTAGAGTGGCTCCAGGCGAAGAGTTGACAAGCTCTAGTTTTACACTAACGACACAATCTACAAACACTATATCTAACCCCGCGATTGGCCAAGGGTGCAAAGCCTCCATTCACGGTGGAGATTTCTTTGCGCAACAGCATTTTGTATTTGCTAAAGAGCAATCAAAGATTATTTCAAAATATTCTAATACCCCAACTACAAACCTAGGGTTTAAGGTTGTTCAGGATATTGTGACTTCATCAGACGATCAAGCGTTGTTTGATAACCAAGGTGCAACTCCTAACCTAGCTTCTCCTGGCGCCGACCGCTATAGAATTGCTCTGCAAATAGCCACGCAAGAAGATATTAACTCCGACGAAAACTTTATTGAAATCGCAAAGGTTGTTAACGGTCTTATCACATCTCAAGTAACTGCTATTGACAGCTACAACGAGATTGATAATGTTCTTGCTAGAAGAACTCAAGAAGAGTCTGGCGACTATATTGTAAAACAGTTCGAGCTTCTGTTTGAAACTAACGACTCAGATGCCACAAAAATTGATTATATTCTAAGCCCTGGTGTCGCTTATGTAGGTGGTTTTAGAGCGGCAACTACTGGCGAAACTATTATTACAGTTCCTAAGCCTAGAACCACTTCTTCTGAAAACAACCAAGTTGTTGCTGCTAACTATGGTAGCTATGTTATCGTTGAAGGTAAAGGCGGGTCTAAAGGCGCTCCAAACACCAACATCTTCCAAGAGATGAATCTTAGAAGCGCGGTGACTCATGGTGGATCGACAGTCGGGACAGCTCGCGTTCGGCACGTAGAAGAAGATGGTGCCAATTACAGATTGTACTTGTTTGAAATCTCGATGAACGCTGGGAAGAATTTTACTACAGATGTTAAATCGATTGGCGATAGCAATACTGACTTCTGGAATTTGGTTCTAGAAAACGGAGCGGGTCAAATTAGAGACGCTGCTAACAGCGCGTTGTTGTTCGACCTGCCTAAAACAAGACCTCAGTCAATATCAGACATCTCACTTACAGTTCAACGCAGATTCTCTACTCAAACTAATAGCACCGGTGCTGCTACTATTTCGTTGACAGCGACAGGCGAAACATTTACTGATACAAATCTGTGGACACTTGCTGCCGCCGATTCAGACGTAGATACCAATGCCGCCATATCAGGAGCTGGTTCTCAATCGGCTGCAATTACCGGCGGTGCCGCTTCGCAAAACCCATACGAAGTTCTCGCATATGTCAACAAATCGCAGGGGGTTATTAGAACAAAGACACTAACAGATAGAACACAAACTATTACTCCAGATGGTTCTGGCAATTGCGCGCTTGATAAAGCTGATATCTACTCTTTTGACGTGATAAAAGTTGTCAATACGAATGGTGACGATATCTCTTCAATTTATGAAACAGATGATGGGCAAAGAGACGAGTTATATGATCTTGGTAAGCTAAATCTTATTGCAGGCAATACTGCTCCATCCAGCGTATATGTTGAGTACAAGTACTTTGAGCACGGCGCTGGCGGGGACTTCTTTGCTGTAAACTCTTACACTGGCCAAGTAGCATATGAAGCCATCCCTAACTTCACAAAAGCTGACGGTCAGGTCATTAACTTACGTAATGTATTGGACTTCAGACCTGTTGTGAATAGCTCTGGCGATTTTGGATCAGGATCTAAAATCAACGAGCTTCCTAGACCCACAACTCTGATCACCTTTGACACTAACTACTACCAAGGGCAATCTACCAAAGTAGTCATCGACGTCAATGGTCAAGTTAAAGTAGTCCAAGGCGCACCGGCAACTGATCCTAAGTTGCCCAAGTCCCCCGAAAACGCTATGGACTTGTTCAATGTAACAATGAATCCATATGTAATTGACAACAACGATGTGCAAAGCGAAATGCTCACATACAAGCGTTTTACGATGGCTGACATTGGTAGACTTGAGCAGCGGTTGGCGTCTCTCGAAGAAACAACAGCGCTGTCTCTACTGGAACTTGAAACATCACAGTTTGATGTCTTCGATTCAGCTGGGTTGAGCAGAAACAAGTCTGGGTTCTTTGTTGACAACTTTATCGATCAACGCAGATCCTTTGTGAACTCGCCTGATTATAAAGCAGCTATCGATCCATCTCGTAAGCAAATGAGACCCACGTTTACAAATAGAAATGTTAGCTTGTTCTACGATAGCGATAACAGCGGTAATACCAATGTTGTTATTAGAGGTGACAACATTTATCTCAATTATGATGAAGTTGATTATCTTAAAAACGAATTTATGACTGGTACTGAAAATGTAAATCCATTTGCGGTCGTTCAGAAGAGAGGCTTCATGGAGCTTTCTCCAGCATCAGATGAATGGTTTGAAACAGAATTTGTTGAGCCTATTGTCGTAGATGGTGGATTTGAGCAAGGCAGAGTACAGGGCGCAATCTGGGATGATTGGAGCTTCAACTGGTCTGGCGCAGAGAACATCGCAACAGGTGATCAACTCGGCGACACTCTTACAGGTGGTGCACAGCAGAACAACGCGGGTGCGACACGCCAAGGTAACACGACTACAACTCCACGTTTTAGAGTTGACCAGTCAGTTCAGGTTCAAGGTATCAGAACCAGCACTACCTTTATAGATGAAGAAGGGGTAGAAGTAAACAGAACATTCATCCCATTCATGAGAACCCGCAAAGTATTCTTCCGAGCTCAAGGTCTAAAACCCAACACTAGACACTTCCCATTCTTTGGAAATAAGAGTGTTAACGATTGGGTTAAGCAAGAGACGTTTAAAAGATTTTCGACGCAAGATTCTGATTTTTCGGCTGGCTTTAACAAGATCACGCAACACCCCAACACTCCAACGACCACTTTGCTGACAGACGCGAACGGGAAATTGGAAGGATCGTTTTTCCTTCCCAACACAAACACCATTAGATTTGCAAGTGGAGATAAGACATTTACTCTTATCGATATTTCAAAGAATGATGAGAAAAATTGCACATCCCTGGCAGCGGCAAGATACTACGCTCAAGGCGTTACTGTTCATAGACAACAGACCGTGTTATCCACAAGATTGGTTGATCTGGTTGTGACTCAGAACACAGTTGGGTTGAACCCAAGTGTCGTTACTGTTCGACCCCGCAGACGCGCCAATCCTGCGGGTGGTGGCGGTGGTAAAGATCCTTTAGCGCAATCATTTATGATTCAAGAAACAACTGGTGTGTTTATTACCAGCATTCATGTCAGATTTAAATCAAAACCTGCTGAAGGCGGAACGCCCGTTGTAGCGCAACTAAGGCCAATGGTCAACGGGGTTCCATCTGCTCAAGCAATTGTGCCTGGTTCAACAGTATTTAAACCACCTAGTGCAATTACAACATCTGCAAATGGTACTTCTGTAACAACGTTCACATTCGAAGAGCCAGTATATCTTTCTGCAGATACAGAATATTCAATTGTATTGCTTTCCGATTCAAATGACTATAACGTATACGTTGCTGAAGCAGGTGCATTCTTGCTTGGGTCTACAGAGAAGAAGCTTACTAAACAAGCGACCCTAGGGTCATTGTTTAAATCTCAGAATGGTAGAACTTGGGAACCAGATCAAACAAAAGATCTTACATTCAAATTAAGCCGTGCTAACTTCTCGTCTGCTGGGTCTGCAATCGTAGAGAATAGTGCTCCTAGTGTAGTAAACCTTACCTCTGCTATCAGAACTCAAACAAGCGATCCAGATAAAGTGACGATTGCGTGTAGAGATCATGGCTTTATTGTGGGTGACGATGTCCGGATAACTGGCTCTAGTGCAGTTGGTGGCATTGCCGCTAATAACATCAATGGCGTGAGAGAAGTAACATCGGTTGATGCTGATAACTTCACTTTCAACGCTGGAGGTAATGCTACTTCCGCTACAACAGGTGGTGGTGAATTCAGAATTGAAAGACAAAACATGTTTGAGACCATGATGTTGAAGGTAGAGAATATTCTTCCACCACAAACCAGCATCAGTGTTGCAGGCAAACTAACATCGGGTAAGTCTCTTGCAGGCACTGAAGCGCCGTATCAAAAAGACACAACATTTGTATCTTACCCAATCAACAGAAACATCACCTTCCCAATTCCTAAGCTGCTAGCCAGTAAACGGAACGCCAATGCAAGTATTGGTGCTGGGACGAGATCGTCTACGTTTAAGATAAACATGACAAGTGTTTCTTCTTTTGTATCGCCAGTGGTTGACATGCAACGTACTTCCGTATCTACAATTCACAATAGAGTAGATCAAAACAATGCTCTCAACCCT